>Ga0318554_10000412_pt1 | contig 15008 bp, 15 predicted proteins | sample GRESIP082b2f22_FD_203687 | JGI IMG/M metagenome (GOLD analysis project Ga0318554, IMG submission 203687) | Tropical soil microbial communities from Luquillo Experimental Forest, Puerto Rico - GRE.SIPMG.082b2f22 | ecosystem: Environmental > Terrestrial > Soil > Tropical forest > Bulk soil... | reverse complement strand
CGGACCATCCAGCACCGACTCGCTCACCACCCCGAACCGGATGCCCCCGGTCACCTGCCGTCCCTCCGGCGAATCCTCATCGCACCCACCCGCGGAAAGCTACCAGTTCACGCGGGCTCGACCGCCTCCGCCTGTGCCCGATTTCTATACTTGGCGACGCAGCGTGGGGCGGCTGCTGCCCGGCAATGGCCGCCCAGCCGCGGAGGACGATCAGGAGGTTCGCTGTGGTGGGCACGGCGGAGCACCTCACCTTCCGCCCGCTGACCGCCGAGCAGTGGCCGGCCCTGGAGGACCTGTTCGGCACGGCGGGGGCCTCGAACGGGTGCTGGTGCATGTACTGGCGCATCGGCCCCCGCTACCGCGACCGGCCCCGCGAGGACAACAAGCGCGACCTGGAACGGCTCGCGCGATCCGGGACGCCGCCGGGCCTGCTGGCCTTCGACGGCGATACCGCCGTCGGATGGTGTGAGCTTGCCCCGCGGGCCGACCTGGACTGGCTGGCCCGCGGCCGGTACTTCCGGCCCGTGGATGAGCTGCCCGTGTGGTCGGTCCCGTGCTTCTACGTGCGGCGGACCCACCGCCGTCACGGCGTGATGGGAGGACTGATCGAGGCCGCCGCCGGCGTGGCCGCCTCGGCCGGCGCCCCGGCCCTGGAGGCCTACCCGGTGGACACGTCCGTGCCGGGCCATACCCGCAACCTGTTCCTCGGCGTCGCCTCGGTTTTCGCCCAGCACGGCTTCGAGGTCGTGGCCCGGCGCCAGCCCGATCGCCCGATAATGCGCAAGGCCCTCGGCGCGGCCACCTGACCGGCCAGCGCCGGTCACGCGGCGGGCCGGGCACTGCGCCGCTCAGGGCTCGCGCAGCAGCGTGGCGGCAAGGCCGGTGGCCAGCCATTGCGTGTAGTCGGTGGCAGACCAGCCTCGCTGGATGACCAGGCAACGGTAGAGGTGGGTGTCCATGATTGCCCAGCACATGTCGGCGGCGTGCTGCCGGGTGAGGCCGGGGGCGAGGCCGTTCAGCGAGGCCAGGTGGCCGACGAACGCGGTGGCGCCGAACATCCGGTCGCGGTCGCCGTCGGCGATGAGTTGCGCGGCGTCAGGATCGGCGTCGGCCGCGGCGGTGATGACCTCGGCGATCGGTGTCACCCGGGCGGCGACCTCGGTGACCATCTGCACCCAGAGCGCGAGCGCCTTCCGCGGGTCGGGCTCGGCCTGGATCGCTTTGACCGCCGGGCGGTCCGCCATCGGGACCGGCTCGTCGTCACCGACGAGCGCCCAGTCCAGCGCCAGCTTGAGCAAGGTCGCCTTGCCGCCCACCGAGTTGAAGACGGTGCGCCGGCTGACGTGTGCGGCCTGCGCGACCGCGTCGATTGTCGTGGCCGCATAGCCCTGGGCGAGGAACAGGTCGTGGGCCGCGGTGACGATCGTCCGCCGGGTGCGCCTGGCCTGCTCGTCGCGGATCTCGGAGGTGTAGCGCCTAGCTGGCTGGTTCATCGCCGCGGACCTCGTGTCTTGACAGTCCCGCAAGTTAGGTGCACTGTAGATGCAGTCATCACATCATAAGTATACCCAAGATGGGGGTTGTCATGCGGGTAGCAATCATCGGCGCGGGCCCCGCCGGCTTGTTCGTCGGCGCCGCCCTGGCGCGCCGGGGCCACCAGGTGATCGCGGTAGAGCGTGATCCCGGGCCCGCGGCGGACGGGTCCTGGCGCAGGCTCGGGGTGATGCAGTTTCACCACGCTCATGCGTTCCGGCATCAGGTCGTCCAGGCGCTGCAGGAGGAACTGCCCGAGGCCCTGCGGCGCTGGCTCGCGGCAGGCGCCGAACCGGTCCAGACCCGGCTGCCCGATGGCACCGAGATCCCCATGGCGATGCGGTCCCGCCGTGAGACGTTCGAGCGGGCACTGCGGGCCTCGGCCCTGGACCAGCCCGGCCTGCAGGTGCGCCGCGGGCACGTCGATGAGGTGACCCGCCGGGATGGGCGGGCCAGCGGTATCCGGGTGGCCGGCACGGACCTTGCGGCCGACCTGGTGATCGACGCCTCGGGTCGAGCCGGGCGGGTAACCCGATCTCTGCGCCCGGCCCCGGCCAGCGGCGGGCCGTGCGGCATCGCCTACGTCGACCGGCAGTACCAGCTACACCCCGGCGCCGGTCCCGGCCCGCTGATGAGCCCGATCGCGTGGCAGGCCGACCTCGACGGCTACCAGGCCATCATCTTCATCCACGAACGCGGGATGTTCTCGGTCTTGCTGGTGCGCCCCATTGCGGACCGCGTCCTGGCCCAGCTCCGCCACGAAGCGGCATTCACCGCGGCCGCCCAGGCCATTCCCGGGCTGGCCGACTGGGTCGACCCTGCCCGTTCCCGGCCCATCACGCCGGTGCTTCCCGGCGGCCCGCTGCTGAACGCCTATCGCGGCCAGACCGGGCCGGACGGGCGGCTCGCCCTGCCCGGGCTGGTCTTCGTCGGCGACGCCGTGGCCACCACAACACCCACATTCGGGCGCGGTGTGACCACAACGTTGCTGCAGGCCCAGCGGTTGCTGGGGCTCATCGACGAGCACGGCGCCGACACAGGTGCGATCGGCGAAAGCTTCGATGCCTGGTGCGCCGAGCAGATCAAGCCATGGGTCGACGATCACGTCCGGATGGACGAAGCGACCTGGCGCCGCTGGGCGGGCGAAGATGTCGACCTGCGCCGGCCCTTGCCGTCTGACCTCATCCTCGCGGCCGGCGAGGCGGACCCCAGTATCCGCGCTGCCGCCATCGGCTACCTTCGGATGACCGCCCTGCCCTCGTCGCTGCATGCCGTCGAACCCCGTGCGCACGCACGCTACGCACAGGGGTGGCGCCCGTCCCTCGCCCCGGGCCCGGGCCGCGGCGAGCTCGCCGACATCGTGCGCGCCGCGCTCCGCACCGCACCGGCGCCGGCCTTGGTGTAGCCGCTTTCACCGGGCCCGGCAGCGGCAGCGGTCACTTGGCGAGGTCAGCGCCGGCCGCGAGACCCGCCCGCGGGACGCGGGACACTCCGGCGGGCCTGCGGCGGCGAGATTCCAGCCCGGTGCGCGGTCACGGCGGCGGTCCTGATCGGGCACACTGGCCTGGTGGATGCCGATGTGGTGGTGATCGGCGCCGGTGCCCTGGGGTTGAGCACCGCCTTGCATTGCGCGCTGGCGGGGCGGTCGGTCATGGTGGCAGAACGCGGCACGGCCGGGTCGCAGGCATCGGGACGGGCCGCGGGCCTGTTCAAGTCCGTGCAGGCTGATGAGTTGCGCACCCGGCTGGCCCGGCGCAGCATCGCCCAGGCAGTGAGCTTCGCCGACTGGGCGGGGGTTCCGCTGGAGGTGTCCCGCCCGGGAAGCTTCCTGATCGCCCGGACCGCCCGGCACCGCGAGTACCTCGCCCGCGAGCTGGCCCTATCGCGGGGCTGGGGCGCCGACGTCCGTGCGGCCGACCCGGGATCGGTCGCGGGGCGGGTCGGCTACTACCGGGCAGCAGGGGAAGAGTTCGCGCTGTGGTGCCCGGAAGACATTTACATTGAGGAACCGGCCAGCCTGATGCGGGCGTACCTGGCGGCCTGCCGGCTGCACGGGGTGGTGGTCGCCGAGAACGAGCCGGTCATCGGCATCCCGGTCACCGGCGGCCGGGCAGCCGGAGTGCAGACCGCCGAGCGGCTGATCACGGCCCCTGCGGTGGTGGACGCGGCGGGCGGCTGGGTGGCCCAGGTCGCCGGGCTGGCCGGCGTGCCGGCGCCGCTCGCCCCGGTCCGCCACCAGCTGCTGATCACCGGGCCGCTGCCTCAGGTCGACCCGGCCGATCCGATCGTCCGGGTGGTCGATGCCGCGGTGTACCTGCGCCCCGCGCGAGCCGGGCTGATGTTCGGCGGCTTCGAGGCCGACCCGCTGCCGGTCGACCCGCGCCGACAGCCACCCTCTTTTTCCACCGACGACGTGCCGCTGGACCTGGCCGTGCTGCGCGCGCTGGCGGCCCAGGTCACCGCCGAGGCCCCGGCGCCCGGGACCGCCGCGGTGGCCGAGCACCGCGGCGGGCTGTTCACGATGAGCCCCGATGGCCGGTTCGTCGCCGGGCCCGTGACGCAGCTGCCCGGCCTGTGGCTGGCCAGCGGCTGCAACGGCTCGGGATTCTCCTCCTCCCCCGCGCTCGGCGAGGCGCTCGCCGCCTGGATCACCACCGGCAGCCCGCCGCCGGGCTTCGAGGCGCTGTCCCCGGCGCGGTTCGGCCCCCTGCCGGAGGACACCCTGCTTGCCCGCGGCCTCTGGCAATACGCCCACTACTACGACCCCGCCGCGTAGCCGCGCGGAGACCGGCCGGCGGTGAGACGGCATCGCCACTGTCCGCCGCCGGTGACCGGCCGCTGGCACGTGGTGCCGCAACCCTGTTGTCTGCTGCCGGCGGCGTCTCGCGCCGCCGGCCCGGACGCCGCCGCGGTGGCCGCCGGCTGGCGGGCCGGGCGCAGTGCCCGCCGCGCGCCCGGCCCGGCGGCGGCGCCTTCGCTCTGCTGGGACAGATGAACCCCCGGGCGGGTGGACACTGGGATCATGCGCTATCTGAGCAGCACCACCGGCAAGCAGATCTCCAAGATCGGGCTCGGCACCTGGCAGTTCGGGTCCCGGGAATGGGGCTACGGCGACCGTTACGCCACCGAGGTGGCGCATGCCATCGTCGAGCGGGCCCTGGAACTGGGTGTTACCTTGTTCGACACCGCAGAGGTCTATGGCTACGGGCGGAGCGAGCGGATCCTGGGACAGGCACTGGGCGACAAGCGCGAGTCCGTGTTCCTGGCGACGAAGATCTTCCCGGTGCTGCCGGTCGCCCCGGTCGTGGAGCAGCGCGCGGTGGCAAGCGCGAACCGGCTGGGCGCCCACAGGCTCGATCTGTACCAGGTGCACCAGTCCAATCCGGTGGTCCGGGACGGCACCATCATGCGCGGCATGCGCGCGCTGCAGCGCGTGGGCCTGGTCGGCGAGGTCGGCGTCAGCAACTATTCCCTGGCCCGCTGGCGGGCCGCCGAGGATGCGCTGGGCAGCCCGGTGCTGAGCAACCAGGTCCCGTACAGCCTGGTGGCCCGCTCCCCCGAGCGCGACCTGCTGCCGTACGCCAGCTCGCGCGGCCGGATAGTGCTCGCCTACAGCCCGCTGGCGCAGGGGCTGCTGTCTGGCCGGTATCAACCCGGCAGCCGGCCGGCCAACCGGGTCCGCGCCGCCAACCCGCTGTTCCTTCCCGACAACCTCGAGCGAGCCGGTGAGCTCCTCGGCGTCCTCGGCGAGGTCGCCGCCGCGCACTCGGCGACCGAAGCGCAGATCGCGCTGGCCTGGGTCATCCGCCACCCCGCGGTGGCCGCGATCCCGGGCGCATCCAGCGTCGAGCAGCTAGAGCGCAACGCCGCCGCCGCCGAGATCGATCTCACCGACGACCAGTACCAGGCGCTGGCCGCCGCGGCGGCCCGGTTCCAGCCGCTCACCGGGCCGGCCGTGCTGCCGCGCCTGGCCCGGGCCCGGCTCGGCCGCTGACCCGCGGCCGAAGTACGGGCGAGGCGGGCGGCCGCGCAGGACCACGCGCACCGGCCCGCCCCGGTGCTGGCCTCGGGCCTGGAAGGAGCGCCGATGTTCGCGCTGGCGGTCACGTTGACCGTGCTGCTGCTGCTGGAAACGCTGCCGTCGGCGGCCGCAGGGCTGTTCCGCGCCCGCGCCGGGCTGACCAGGCTGGATCAGCTCACCCGGCTCGGCCTGCTCGAGGGCCGGAACCTGTGGGTCGCCACCCTGCTCGGCGCCGTGCACCTGGTCGGCAGCGCCGCGGTCATCACAGGCCTGTTCATACCCGCGGTCGGTGTCGCCGGCGGCGCCCTGGAAGCCGCGGCATTCGGCTGGGTGCTGTCCCGGCAGCTACGCCACGGCGACCGCGGCCGGGCTCTCGGCGCCTACCTCCTGTTCATCGCGCTCGCCCTGGCGGTCCTGATCGTGGACGCCCTGCGCTTGTAGCAACAAGCGCCCCATTTGACTGCCAGGACGGGCCGCCGGCGCCGGTAGTAGCGCCCGGGCGGCGATGGTCCCGGCTGACGCCGCCGGCGAGGTGGTGCCGCCGCGCCCGGCAATCCTGTGGTCACTCCTGTGGGTCGCTACGTGTGGTCCTTTCTGCGGTCGCTGGCGAGTGTGGTGTCAACGGATAACGCAGGAAGGCAAGGACGATGGCTGAGACCCAGATCCTGGAAGGTGCCCGGATACACCCCGCCCGCCAGGCATCGGCCGGGCGCCGTGATGCCCGCCCCCGCCGCCGGTGGGGCAGCCGGCTGTGGAGCCTGCTGCACGCGCAAGCCATCCTCGATGGCACGTCCGGCGGCCCGCATGACGTCGCCTTCATCGAAGACGACCACCGGCGGCTGGCCGGCCCGCAGGGGTGGTGACCTCAGAGGCCGTGCTCGTCCAGCGTGTCCTGAACGAGCTGGGCGGCCGGGGATCCGATGCGCTGGTAGATGGCCAGCGCACGGCGCAGGTGCGTGGCGGCCTCGGCGGGACTGCGCGGCAGCAGGCTCGTGCCGATTCCGGCCAGGGCACGCGCTTCTTCGGGGTGGGCGCCGATCTCCTGGGCGATGGCGAGCGCCTGGGTGTGGAGGCTGCGGGCCTCGTCGCTCGCTGCGGTGGCCGACGACAGCTCACCGAGGCTGTTCAGGACCACCGCCTCGCCGTTCGGCCGGCCGAGGTCACGGTGCAACCGGAGGGCCTGCTTGAGGCTGGCGGCCGCGGCCGCATACTCCCCGGTCAGCCGCTGCACCACGCCGAGCTCGTCCAGCGCCCAGGCCTGGCCGAGCCGATCACCCAGGCGGCGGAACAGGTCCAGGGCCTGGCGCTCGCTCGCGGCGGCGGCCGGGTAATCGCCCATCTGCCGCTGCAGCATCCCCAGTTCGCACAGGACGTCGGCCTGATCGTATTCGGAGCCGGCCCGCTGGAACAGCTCAAGCGCCCGGTGGTAGCCGGCCGCCGCGGGCTCGAAGTCCCCGGTCAGCTGTTGGACCAGGGCCAGGTCGGTGAGGGAGACCGCCTCGGCCAGCGGATCACCTGCGTCCCGGGCCAGGGCCAGCGCCTGCTGGTGGCAGTCGATGGCGGCACGGTAGTCCCCCGTGTCCAGGTGCACCAGGCCCAGATGGTTCAGCGCATAGGCCTGGCCCGTCCGGTCGCCGAGGTCCTCGTAGAGGGCCGCAGCCTGGGTCAGGGTGGCGGTGGCCGCCGGATAATCGCTAGTGAGCTGCTGCAGCAGGCCGAGCTCGTCGAGCGTGCCCGCCTCGGCGGGCCGGTCGGCGGTGCGGCGCGCCGCGCGGAGCGCGGTCTGGTACTGGGCCGCGGCCCGATCCCAGTGACCGCGGGCACGCAGGAAACCGCCGATCGCCGTGGCGACGGCGATGGCGTGCTGTGGCATCGCCCCGGCGGCAAAGCCGACGGCCGCGTGCAGGTTGGACCGCTCGGCGTCCAGCCAGCCCGCCGCCTTCTGCGCGCTGGCCAGCGGGGGCAAGTGCGCCGGCGGGCTGCCCGGCGGAGGCCGGCCGCCGGCCGTGGTCCAGGTGGCTATGTGCTTACCGGCCGCCGCGGCGGCATGCGCGTAGTAGGTCATCAGCCGCCCGGTCGTCTCGGCTGAATCGGCGTCATCAGCGCCGAGCGCCCGGGCGTACTCGCGGAGCAGGTCGTGCAGCAGGTAACGGCCGGGCGCGGGCTCGGTGATCAGATGGTGGTCGTACAGCTCGTCAAGCCGGGCGCGGGCGGTATCCAGGCTGGTGCCCTCGAGGGCGGCGGCGGCGTAGGCATCGATGTCCGGCCCCTTGACGAGGCCGAGCCGGCGGAACAGCCGTTGCTGGTCTGCGGTCAGGTCCTGGTAGGACAGGTCGAACGCGGCCGCGACCGACAGGTTCTCGGCACGCATGACGGCGAGCCGGTCGCGCGCCGCCGCCAGGGCGGCGGAAAGCTCGGCGGCGCTCCGCGCCGGGTGGTGGCGGAGCTGCCCGGCGAGCATCCCGATCGCCAGCGGCAGGTACCCGCACAGCCGGGCGATCTCGCTGGTGGCGTCCGCGCCAGGGACCAGGCCGGGGCGGTCGGCCAGCCGGGCCAGCAGCGCTGCCGCGTCGGCGGGAGCGAGGGTGTCCAGGCTGAGCACCCTGGCGTCCTCGAGGGCGGTGAGCCGCCGGCGGCTGGTGATCAGGACCAGGCTCCCGGCGGTACCCGGTAGCAGCGGCCTGACCTGCTCATGCCCGGTCGCATCATCCAGCAGCAACAGGACCCTCTTGCCCGCCACCTGGTCGCGCCACTTGGCCGCCCTGGCCTCCTGGCCGGACGGGATGTGCTGGGCGGCGACGCCGACGGTCAGCAGCAGGCTGGCCAGCGCGTCGGCCGGGTCGACCGGCTGCTGGCCCGGGGTGTGGGCGTGCAGCGGCAGGTAGAACTGCCCGTCGGGGAAGCTCCCGGCGAACTGGTGCGCGGCGTGCACCGCCAGGGTGGTCTTGCCGATGCCCGGCATGCCGTCGATGACGTGAATCGCGACGGCTCCGCCGCCAGCGGTGACGTCGGCGAGCGTTTCCAGCAGCAGCGCCAGGTCCGCATCCCGGCCGGTGAAGCTGCCGATGTCACGCGGCAACGTCTGGGCCGCCGCCGCCGACCCGTTGGCCGCCGCGGCCCCGCTCCGGGCCGCAAGGACCTCCGCCGCGGGCGCTCGCCCGCGGGCCGCGGCGACAAACGCCGCCCGTTCGTCCCCGGCCAGGTTCAGTGCATCGGCCAGTAGCAGAGCGGTGTCCTTGCGCGCGGTGCGGTTGATGCCACGTTCCAGGTCGCTGACCGACCGCAGGCTGATGCCCGCCGCCTCGGCCAGCTCCTCCTGTGTCAGCCGCGCCGCCGTCCGGAGCCGCCGGAGCAGATCGGCGAAACTCAGCTCCGGCTCCGTCACCACCAGCCACCTCTCCACCGGGCCCGCTGGTTTCCGGCCTTCGCTCGGCCAGCTGCCATCGGCGTCAAGCTTATCGATCGGCCGCGGCCGGTCTGCCCACGTCAGGCGTGCGCGCCGGCCGTCACGGTGCCCACGCTCAGCGTCACCGTCGCCTCCATGGCCGCGCCGACAAGGTCCGCCTCGTCGTCGAGCAGGCGGCGTTGCGGCGCGGTCAGCTCGCGCAGCGGCTCGACGGTGATGGCGAGTTTGCGGCCGGCCCGCCGCTGGTGCCACACCCCGCCGACGAGGCCGTCGACCAGCAGCACCGGGTAGTTTCCCGCCTGGCCGGCCGGGGTGAGCGCCCGGGTGGCGGCCGCGCCCGGGTAGAGCCGGTCCCGGGGCTGGCCCGCGACGACATATGCGTCGAAGTAGGGCAGCAAGCGGATCCCCCGGTACGGCCGGGGCGGCGTCACGGTGTCGCCGGCGACGGTGAATCCCGGCGCGCCGTCCACGTCGACGCGCTCCAGCTCGCCGGCGAGCGCGCCGAACAGCTCGGCAGCGTAGCGCGGCGGGATGTTGAGCCACTTGGCGAAGTGCTGCGGCATGGCCGGACCGTAGGCGTACAGGTAGCGGGCGACGAGGCTGCGCAGGGCCGCGCCGCCGTCCTGGGGGCGGAAGCCGGGCAGCCACCGATGCGGATGGGTGTAGGTCACCTTGCGGCCGCGGTCCGGTCCGAAGCACAGCATCCCGCGGTGCGCGGCCGTGCTGGTGAGCTGGCGCCAGCGCGGCCACCTGCCGCCGAACGCCTCCATCGTCTGCTCGACTGCCCACGCGCCGGCCTGCTCCGCGATCGCCTCGGTCAGCTCGTCGACGGTCAGCTCGGCGCCGGCCAGCGCGGTTCCGATGGCCGCGATGACCTCGTCCGCCTGCCCGGGGGTGAACCGGACCCCCTCCGGGTGCGCCGGCACCGACGGCGGCAGGGCCGACAGCGCGCCCGTCCACATCGGCAGGTCGGCGGTGGGGAGCAGGTGGATGGTGCCGCGCGGGCCGAACGTCCTGACCAGGGTCCGCTCCGCCCAGAGCGCGTGCCGCACATCGCTGCGGGTCGCCCCGGCGACGCGGCGCGCGATGGAGAGCTCGGCGGCGCTGGGCACCTGGGCGTGCGCGCCGCACAGCACGCCCGCGATGCCGGCCGGGGCCAGGCCGCCGGCCGGTTCGGTCAATGCGTGCCGGGCCATCCGCCGGGCCGTGACGCCGCTCCAGGTCAGGGCGGGCGGAGTGGCGGAATCTGCGGTCATGAACGCCCATCCTGCCTGGCGTGCCTGACAACGGGGACACCGGGAAGGCGGCGGGGCTGTTAAGCCGCTCTAGCCGGCCGCACCTCAGCGGACGAGCGCAGGCCGGAGAGGTCATGAGCCCGACGCCGGCAACCCGGCCCGGCACCGGGCCTGGGTAAACTGCCCACCGCAAACCGGGCCTCCCGCGGCGTGGACAGCGGGCCGTCGCGCCAGGCCAGCCGCATGGTGGTCAGGCAGGCGCCCGGGCAGCGGCGGAAGAACGCGGCCGCGTATTCCTCCAGGGCGGCGAGGGTGAGTTCGTCACCCGGGCAGCGGTGCGGACCGGGGCCGAACGCCAGCCACGGTCCGGCCCGGGGGTGGCGCACCGCCGCGGCCAGTGACGGCAGCACCAGGGTCCCTTCGGGAACGGGGCACCTGCCGATCCGCGCGTCCTTTCCGGCGACCAGCGGCGGGGTGACCGGGAACAGCGCGCCCGCCGTGATCGCCTCCCGCACCAGCCGCGGCCAGGTCCGTTCCCCCGCGGCAACCGGCGCGACGGGCCGGGGGCGCCCCAGCAGCCACAGCAGCACCCGCTCCAGGACCGGCAACAGGGCCGTGGCGCCGTTGCTGATCGTGGCGACCGCCCGGACGATTTCCTCGATCGTGTACCCTGCCTGTTCCATGGCCAGGCACATCTGGGATACCAGCCCGCCGTCGGGGGTGGCCCGCTTGGCGTCGATGACCTGCCGGTAATACCCCCAGATGCCGTGCCAGGCGTCCTGGGCGCCGACAAGCCCGCCCCCGGGGCCCACCAGGCCGAACGCGGCCTCCCCGGCGGGCCGGATGATGGGGGCCCAGTCCGCATCGGGGATGCCGAGGGCGGCGCATACGGTGGCGGCGGTGGCGGGCTCGGCGTAGTCGGCCCGCAGGTCGCCGGTGCCCCGGCGGGCGATGTCGTCCAGCAGGCGGGCGGCGGTTTCCCTCATCCGGGGGCGCACCGCATCAGCCGCGTCGCGGGTGAACAGGTGCCCGATCGTCTGGCGGAGTTTGCGGTGCTCCCGGCCGTCCATGCCCAGCATGTGCCCCGGCGGGTGACCGCCGGGGATTTCGGCGCCGGTCAGCGGGGTTTGGCACCGGTTGGCCATGCGCCACGCCGGGGAGCTTTTCACGCCCAGCAGGTCGCGGTACCGGTGAATCACCCACATGGGCTCGCCACCGGCCGGGGCCGTGACCCGGGCATGGCCCTTGGTCAGCACCGCGGGGAACCGGCCGCCGGGCGTGGCAGCGAAGGTGAGCGGGATCGCGGGGGCCCGCTGACCCAGGGAGCTGGTGGTGGTCATGGCGGTCACTCCTTCGGTGCACCGCACAGCCTTCGCTGCCGGGAACTGAGGCACCAGAGCGCTGCCCCAGCCCCTCCGGCGCACCCGCGGGGCTGGGACAGTGCCCGGTTTTCAATTCCAGGTGACGGCCATTGCAGTTACCTTGATGCGTGCCTTGCACCGCAAGTCACGCGCCATCTGACGCGGTGGACAGGCCAAGGCGCGGGCCGGCCAGCACCGGGCCGTGCAGCAGTCAGCCGGCCAGGGCGGGGCGCAGCGCCCGCGCGGCGAGCGAAATGCGCACCGCGCTGGCCGCCATGGCCAAGGCCAGCACCCAGGTCAAGGGTGCCCCGGCAACCATCACGCCGGTGATCAGCAGCGCGTCCAGCGCGATGATGCCGAGGAAGCCGACGGCCCCGGTGCGGGCAGCCCGCCGGTACCGCGCGCCGAGCGCGGCGGCGGCGAGCAGCCCGATGATGGCGGCGAGCGCCAGGCCGACCACGATGCGCGCCGCCAGCGGCACGGACCAGGCCCACGGTCGGCCGGTGAGCAACGCCACCGCCCAGCAGGACCCGACGACGGGCCCCAGCCCTAGCAGCCTGCGCGCGGCGCGCCGGGCGGGATTCACCCGGGCGAAGCCGGCCACGATCGCCTCCGGGTCGCCGAATTCCGCCACCGCGGCCTCCGCCGCGAGGTCGGGGGGCAGGCCCTGCTGGAGGTAGCACCGGTGCGTCTCGGCCAGGCCGTCGGACAGCTCCTCGACTATCGAGGCGGGCAGCTGAGCCGCCAGGACGGCCAGGTAACCGGTGATCAGGCGGGGTTCGGACATGGGATGCCCTCAAGCGCGGCGGTCACCATGGCCGAGAAGTCCCGCCAGTCCGCCCGCCTGCCCGACAAGGCCCGGGTTCCCGCCTCCGTCAGCCGGTACTCGCGCCGCCGCCGGCCGCCCACCACCGACCACGACCCGGTGATCAAACCGGCCTGCTCCAGCCGCCGCAGCGCCGGGTAGATCGTCCCGGTCGGCAGGTCCAGCCGTCCGCCCGTGCTCTGGCGCAGCGCCTCGATGACCGCGTACCCGTGTTGCGGGCCGCCTTCGAGGGCCGCCAGCAGCATCGCGTCCAGGTGGCCTTTCAGCTCCTCCGCCCTCATAGGTAGTGACACTACGTTAGGTCTTCCGGCCAGGCAATCCGCGGCGTAGTGTGCAGCTATAGGTAGCAACGCTATATATTTAGAACCCGGGGGCAACCGGCGGTGGACGGGATCGGGGGGCCTGCCGCCGGGGCCCGGCGTCACCCGGAAGGAGCGGTGAGGGACATGGCCCGCACGGTGAGCCTTGTCGTCCGCAACCTGGTGTTCACCGTCGTGGTCCCCGGGCTGGGCGGATTCTGGGCGCCGTGGCAGATCCTGGGCGGGCACTATCCCGCCCCGGCCATGTGGGAGGCGGTCGCGGTCATCGCGGCCGGGGTCGCCCTGTACGTGTGGTGCGTCTGGAACTTCGCCGCGGTGGGGCGGGGCACGCCGGGCCCGTGGGACGCACCCCGGCAGGTGGTCGCGACCGGGCCGTACCGGTGGGTGCGCAACCCCATCTACCTCGCCGCGCTGCTCGTCGTGCTGGGGCAGGCGTGGCTGTTCCTGTCGCTGCCGGTGCTGGCCTACGCCGGGGCCATGGCGCTGTGCTGCCACCTGTTCGTGATCGGCTACGAGGAACCGACGCTGCGCCGCCGTTTCGGCAGCGCCTACCTCGAGTACCGGCGCGCGGTGCCGCGCTGGATCCCCCACCCGCCGGGTGCCGGGGAGCGGGCAGCCGGGTAACCGGGTGCCGCCGGTGTGCTCAGCGCCCGGCGGCCGGGCCAGGGCCTCCGCGGATCAGTCAGTCGTGCTCGCGGGTCCAGTGCGGCCGGCGGAACAGCCGGCCCAGGTGGTCGTGGAAGCTGTGCCCGGTGTACTGCAGGGCATCGACCCGGTAGACCGGCGGGCCGTCCGGAGCTGGCAGCTGGCTGGCCTGGGCATCGTCGATGCTGCACTGGATGTGGCTGCGGGTGATCTCCCGCACCTGGTCGGCGTCGATGAAGCGCAGGCCGGCCTGCGTGGCGATCACGATCCCGTCGAAGACATCCAGCTCGGGTATCTCCAGCACATGCTCAAGGGTGCCGATCTGGGTGCCCGAGGTGCTCAGCACCGGCGTGCCGGGCACCGCCGCCTGGTAGGAGATGGCCGAGTCGTCTGCCATGCGGCACCTTGCCTCACCCCGGGGCGGGCCGCCGGGCGGGCCCGCCGGATCCCCTGGAGCGTACCAGCCGCTACCGGGCGCGGCGGCGCAGCAGGAACGGCACGAGCGCCGATTCGAGCTGCACCCGCAGGCTCATCTTGCTCTCGCCTTCCCGGCGCTCGGCGAAGTGAATGGGCAGTTCCACGATCTTCAGGCCGTGCCGGACCGACCGGTAGTTCATCTCCACCTGGAAGCTGTAGCCGTTGCTGCGGATGCTGGCCACGTCGATGGTTTCCAGGGCAGCGGCCCGCCAGATCTTGAAGCCCGCCGTGACGTCGCGGATGCCAAGGTGCAGCAGCGCGCGGACGTAGTAGTTGGCGAAGCCGGACAGCGCCCGGCGGTGCCACGACCACTCGCTCGCCAGGCTGGCGCCGGCCACATAACGGGACCCGATCACCACATCGGCGTTGGCGGACAGCAGGGTGCCGAGCAACTGTGGCAGGTATTTCGGCGCGTGGGACAGGTCGCTGTCCATTTGCACCACGTATTCGGCGCCCGCCTGCATGGCCCGGGTCATGCCGTCCACGTAGGCACGGCCGAGGCCCTGCTTGTCCGGGCGGTGCACGACGGTCATCCGGCCCGGGCCGTGCTCGGCGGCGAGCTGGTCAGCGACGCCTCCCGTGCCGTCCGGCGAGTTATCGTCGGCCACCAGGATCCGCAGGCCCGGCAGCGGCAGGGCGAGCAGCCCGGCCACGATCACCGGCAGGTTGGCGGCCTCGTTGTAGGTGGGCAGCACGACCGTCACGGCCGCAGAGCGCCACGGCTCGGGCAGTTCCACCACGCGCTCGGCTGGTGCATCCCGCACCTGAAGCGCCATCGTTCTCCTTCCGCCGCTGGCCCGGCCGCGAGATCCGGCGGCGGATGCCGCGAACCACGCTGTGCGTACGGTACCCGATCGCAGCTGAGCCCGCCCCGGAGCCAACCTGCCGTTGACCGTTGGGCCACCGCTCACCGGCGGGCCCAGCGGGGGCGGGGGCCAGCCGCGGCCACGGCATTTCCCGGCTGGGCGCATCCCCCGGCCGGGCTTGCCGCGTGTCGCGGGACCGCGCCTGCGACCACCCGCCGCCGGGCCGGTAAGCGGGTGCGGCACGGGCCCCGCGTGAGACGATCGGCGGAACCGCCGACGAAGGGGGCCCGGTGCTGACCAGGCTGGAGAGCCGAGAGATACGGCGCCGGACCCGCCATGCCGACCGCGGCCGGGCGGGCGCCAGGCCGCGGCCGGACC
>Ga0318554_10000408_pt1 | contig 15035 bp, 14 predicted proteins | sample GRESIP082b2f22_FD_203687 | JGI IMG/M metagenome (GOLD analysis project Ga0318554, IMG submission 203687) | Tropical soil microbial communities from Luquillo Experimental Forest, Puerto Rico - GRE.SIPMG.082b2f22 | ecosystem: Environmental > Terrestrial > Soil > Tropical forest > Bulk soil... | reverse complement strand
GCTACCTGCCACCAGCAGGCACTGGACATGTTCCGGGACCTCGGCGACCAGTACGGTCAGGCTGACGTACTCGTCAGCCTGAGCAACCTGCATTGCCTGACGGGAGACTACCCGGCCGCCCGCGCCTGTGCCGAGCAGGCGCTGGCACTGTCCCGCGACGCCGGCTACCGGGGCGGCCAAGCCAGCGCCCTGCACTGTCGGGGCATGGTGCAGCGGCTCACCGGCGACTACGAGGCCGCCACCGCCAGTCAGCAGCAGGCGCTGGAGCTATCTCATGATTTCGGCGGCCGGTACGTGCAGGCATGGGTCCTCTGCGAGCTCGGACTGCTGCAACGGCTGAGGGGCGACTACCCAGCCGCCGCCGCCAGCGAGCAGCAGGCGCTGGAGGTGTTCCGTGATGCTGGCGACCGCTGGGGCCAGGGTCAAGCACTCAACGCCCTCGGTCTCATCCAGCAGCTGACCGGGGACTGCCCCACCGCCGCCGCTAGCCACCAGCGGGCCCTTGGACTGTTCCGCGACGTCGATGACCCGCAGGGCCAGGCCGAGGTGTTGAACAGTCTTGGCGAGCTGGCGTCCCGGACCTCAGCCACCGGCCAGGCCCGCGACCACCACGGCCAGGCGCTGGCCATCGCCCGCGGCATCGGCGCGCCGCTGGAGGAAGCGCGCGCCCTGGAAGGCATCGGCCACAGCCACCTCCACGACGGTAACCCCCGCCAAGCCGCGGTCCACCTGCAGCAGGCACTCGCGATCTACCAGCGCGTCGGCGCCCCCGCCGCCCGGCGGGTCCAGGAAACCCTCGAGCAGCACCGGCTCACAGCCAGCACGGCGCAACCCGGGACGCCCGCCAGCCAAGACCATCCACGACAGCCACCTGCGGCATCTTCTGCCAACCGGTAGGCCATGCACCGGTCACGCACCCGCACCATGCGCGTCATCACGAGCATCGTGCAGCCGCAGATGATCCCTGATAACCCTGTTCGTCATCCATACCCCGCGCCTGCCGACTGCCTGCCAGCACGTGCCGTTGCCCCCATTCGTGGCTCAGCAGGTCAGCCAGGTCTGCGATGGCGTCCAGCACGTGCTCGCAGCTATCTTGGAGGACCGGGACGCCCACGCGGACTGGTGATCCAGCGGCGGTCTTGCCGCGTCCGCGATCCGGTCGAGGGGACCGGCTGCTCGCCGCAGAACAGCTCGAGTACCCTCGTCAGGCTCAGCGGGTGATAAATGAGCTGCGCTACAACCCGCGGAATACTGCCCTAGGCGGCGGGCCGGCTAGTTGGTCAGGTACATCAGCTCGGGGTTGAGGAAGTACTGGGTCATCGCCTCGAACGCGGCCGGCTGGCCGGAGACGTTGTTCTTCCAGACGGCGATGAAGTCGAAGTTGGGCTGGAACAGGCTGGGCTGCTGCGCGGTGAGGTAGGACGCCTCCGCCTTGACCGCGTTGGGGTTGCTGCTGGTGACCGACGCGTTGATCAGCCTGTCCGCCTGCGGGTTGCTGTAGAACCCGTTGTTGAGCGACCCGCCGGTGCTGAAGATGCCTATCGTCGTCGGGTAGGGCCCGTCGACGAACCCGCCAAAGACCGCCACCGCCCACTGGTTGATGGTTTTCGGCGAGCCCGGGTCGTTGGCGACGGTGAAGACGTGGTTGGACGTGCCGCTTTGCAGCGCGATGGTGATGCCGGCCTTCTTGGCGTCCGAGGCCCAGGCGGTCACCTGCTCACCGAGGATGACCGGGGCGCTGGCGTAGAGCACGCTGAACGCCAGCTTGGTCCCGGCCGGGATGCCGGCGCCGCACTCACCCGCCCCGGTGCCCGGCTTGGCGCAGGTGCTGGTGCCGCCGGGCACCACGGTCCAGCCGTGTGAGCGCAGCAGGCCGGCCGCCGTGGCCACGCTGTAGGGGTAGGGGTTGGTCAGCGCGTCCGCCGGGGCGTAGGGCGATTTGGGCACCGAGGGAACCGGCCCGTAGGCGAGGCCGCCCGCGCCATGGAAGAAGGCCTTGATGTACCCCTGCTCGTTCTCCAGGTGCGCCAGGGCCTGCCGGATGTAGAGCTGGCTGATGATGTGGTTGAAGTCGCCGGTCTTGTCGGCGAAGTTGTAGATCGCGTCGGCGAAGCCGAAGTCGGGGTAGCCGAACACGTGGTACCCGGCCGCCTTGACCGCGCCCAGCTGCGGCACGTCAGTCAGCGGCATGTAGCCGATGTCGATGCTGCGTGCGAGGACCGCGTTGAACTCGGCGGTGTCGGAGGTGTACGGGATCGCCTCCAGGGCCGGCACCGTGGCCGAGTGCGGGCCGCCGTAGCTGGGGTTCGGCGCCATGGTGAAGCCGCCGGTGGTGTTGTTGAACGCGGTCAGCCGGTACGGGCCGTCCACGACCTGCCACAGCGGGTTGGTCGCGTAGGTGCCGGTGGAGGCGGACTGATTGGCCAGGAAGTCGTAGATCTTCTTCGCGTTCGCCGGGTTGGTGAAGTCAAGGACCGGGCCGTTCGGCGAGTCCTTCGCCCAGGCGTGCGCCGGCAGCGGCGAGATCGCCCACAGCTCGTCGTCGGTGAACCAGGCCGGGTTGACCGGCTTGTTCAGGTGGAGCACCAGCGTCGTGGCGTTCGGGGTGCTGGCGCTGACCACCTGGTCGGGCAGCCCGCGGCCCGGGGTGTAGTAGCCCCAGTTCGCGCCGCTTTCCTTCACCGCCGCCCGCACCTCGTCGATGTAGAACAGCACGTCCTTGGAGGTGAGCGGCTGGCCGTCGGACCACCGGTAGCTGGTCTTCAGCCGCACCGTCACGGTCTTGTCACCGTTGGAGTAGGCCGGCGGGTAGGCCAGGCTCATGGACGGCACCAGGGTCGGGGCGACTCCGTTGGGGAACCAATACAGCGGCCGCCAGGACTCCTCCTGGAAATGAAGGATTGTGCCGCCCGTGGTATCGGCGCTCGGGGTCACCGGAAAGATCCAGGTGGGCGCCCAGCCGGGTGACTCCGCCCAGGTGATCGTGCCGGCGTGCGGTGTGCCGCTGGCCGGCGGCACCGAACCGAACGCGCCCGACACGCTGGATACCGATCCGCTGGAACCGGCCCCACTGCAGGCGGCCAGGCCCAGCGCACCGGCAACCGCGCAGACCGCCAGCGTCCTCGCCCGGCGCGGGATGCTCACCGGCCTTCCGTGCGCCTGGCGGTCGCCTGCTGCCCGTTCTCCCCAGCCGTGCGCCCCGCGCCGCGGCGACCCAGACCACACATCACTGCTCCCATCATCGACCGAACCGATATCACCTGGGTGGGTGCGGGCCACCATGATCAGGGGCAGGTGCGCGGGGACGTCTGGATAACCCGCCCCTGTTGGCGGCCGATCGTGGCACGAACCTGACACCACCGTCAAGGTCTGGCGGGAGCCCCGGGCAGGCCCGGGCCGCCTCCCTGCCCGCTGCCCCGCCCGTGTCGGCCACCCGACAGCTAACGGCACGGCAGAACCGCCCAGCAAACACCCGCGAACCCCCCCGACAGATCCCACCACCGCAACACCGTGGTGAATATGCGGTAGCTAGTTCACTGTCCGAAATGCATAACCACGGCGAGGGGAAGAGCCCCGGACCGGCCGTAACCATGATGGGTTATCAATGGACTGCGGACCCGGCGCGTCACCTATGCCCCGCTGCCGCCTCGCCCGGGTGGTGGCAGCTATGGCTTGGCGGCCGGCCGGGACCCGCTCACAGGCGCCGCACCCGGCCCGCGGTGACGCAGCAGGGCGGCGCCCGCCAGTACCACGGTCGCAACAGCTACGGCGAGGACGACAAGCCAGGCCGTGGTGGCCGAAGCCGACTGGCGAACGGACGGGCCTTCCGCCGGGGCGGTACGCGCGCCCTGCCGGGGCCGCACGCCCAGCCTGGCCAGGGTGCGGATGAGCTGGGACGTGCCCCGGAGCCATCCCGTGACGAGCAGCGGCTGGCCGAAGCCGTGCTGGCCCGGCGGGATGTAGATGACCGGCCCGCCGGCGGCGTGCGGGTAGAGGTCCTCCCGGATCCGCCCGAACTCCTGGCCAGGCTGCGGGGTGACGCCGGGCACGGTGTACACGATCGTGTAGCGCGGGCCCAGGGTGGCCCCGGACGGCACTCCGTGCAGCGGGGCCGGCGCCGGCTCGCTGACCCCAGGGCCGAACATCGCGGTATACAGGCCGGTCAGCGCGGCGAGCCCGGCGAGGCGGCCCAGTTGCCCGGGCTCGCCGTCGCCCGAGATGACGACCGGATGGGCCAGCCCCGGGCCGGTGATAACCGCCTGGGACGGCCCCTTCGCCAGTGCCGGGGTGGCTAGTGCGACCACGGCGGCGGTGGTCATGCCCGCCGTGAGCGCCGTGAGGACGATCAGCCTGCGCAGCATGGGGCGGCTCCTTCCGTGCGCTCACCGCTAATACACCGGCGGCGGGCCGACGGGTTCCGGCCCGGGAGCGTGAGCTCAGCGGGCTGAGCTGGCGATGGCAAGCGCGGCCGCCTTGCCGACACGGCCCTCCAGCCGCAGCGCGACCCGGCCGGTGCCCCAGATCAGGGTGTTGCCGGTGGTCATCCGGGCCGAGGCGGAGACCGGTATCCCGGCATCGTTGATGTACACCAGCTCATGCGGGCCAGTGAGCCACAGTCCCGTGCTGCCGCTCACCCGGACCCGCGTCACATGGCCGAACGCGATGAACTTCTCGAATACCAGCGCGTCGAGATGGCCAGCGAACTCATCCAGCCGCAACAGCCCGTGCGGTGTGCGGGTGTAGATGAGCGATACCACCCGGCCGCGGTCACCGACGGCAACCTCGTCCGGCCTGCCCAGCGCGGCCGGTACCAGGATGGGGAAGGAAGCCAGGTGACGGGCTTGCGCCAGCGTCGTCCGCTGCTCGCCCGGCAGGGAGGCCCTGCGCCCGTGGGCGGGTGCCGGGCCCCGGCCCTGGCGGAGCTCGACGCCCGCGAACCTCAGCACGCCCGTTATCGCCGCCCGCCCCTGCGGGGTGGCGATCAGGAGCACTCCGATGGTCACCAGCCCGACCAGCGCGGCCCGCCATACCAGCCGGCGATGGGAGCGGCCACTGCCCAGGGTGGGCAGGTGACGGCGCCGCCTGGCATCCGTTTCGAGCCGCTGGCGGACGGCACCGGTGAGATCCGGGGCGGGCGGCACCGCAACCGCACGGCTGGCCGCCCGGAGTCCGGACTCCAGGTCGCTTCGCCACCTGCCCTGGTCAGCCATTGGCAACCCGGTCCTGCTCGTCCGGCACGAACAGCCCACGCAGCCGGTTCAGCGCGCGGGAGGTGGACGATTTCACCGATCCGAGCGGCCACGCCAGCACCTGTGCGGTCTCCGCCTCGGAAAGGTCGAGGAAGTAGCGGCATACGAGCACCTGCCGCTGCCGGGTGGGCAGCCCGTTCACCGCCGCCACCAGCCGGGCGCGCCGTTCGGCGGCCAGCACCTCAGCTGCCGGACCATCTGCGGCCACCCCGCCCGGGGGTGCGGTGGCCAGCCGCAGGGCCAGCGCCGCCCGCCGCCGCCGGGAACGGGTGAGGTTCCTGGTCTCGTTGGCCACGATGCGCAGCAGCCACGGGCCGAACGGCTCACCCACCCGGAACCGGTCCAGGTGCCGGAACGCCTTCACAAACGATTCCTGCACGACGTCATCGGCCTCTTCCCCGGCGCCCAGCAGGAAAGCGGCCCGGTGTGCGCGCACGGTGTAACGGGCGACCAGCACGGCATAGGCGTCGAGGTCGCCGCCACGGGCCCGGGCTACCGCCTCCGCGTCGTCGATGGCTCTCCTCACTCAGCCGAGGGCACTCCTGGATACACCGCTGCCGGTGGCTGGGTTCCCGCCCGGGATGCGGGCTGGCCGGGCGGGTGGCGGACCGCTGGCTGGCGTCAGGAGAACCGGGCGATCTGCCGCATCTTGTTCATGGCGTCCAGGGCGGCGACCTTGTAGGCCTCGGCCAGCGTCGGGTAGTTGAAGACGGCGTCGACCAGGTAGTCGACAGTGCCGTTGCAGCCCATGACCGCCTGCCCGATATGGATAAGTTCGGTGGCGCCGGTGCCGAACACGTGGACACCCAGCAGGGTGTGGTCGTCGGTGGAGACCAGCAGCTTCAGCACGCCGTAGGAGTCGCCGATGATCTGGCCGCGGGCCAGTTCCCGGTAACGGGCGACACCCACCTCGAACGGCACGCTCTCCCTGGTGAGCTGCTCCTCGGTCCGGCCGATGAAGCTGATCTCGGGGATGCTGTAGATCCCGATCGGCTGCAGTTCGCCCATGCCGTGCAGCGGCTCGCCGCAGGCGTGGTGGGCGGCCACCCGGCCCTGCTCCATGGAGGTGGCGGCCAGCGCCGGGAAGCCGATGACGTCACCCACCGCGTAGATGTGCGGCACGGCGGTCCGGTAGACCTCGTCCACCGCGATCCGGCCCCGCCCATCGGCGGACAGGCCCGCCGCGGCGAGGTTGAGGGTGTCGCTCATGCCCTGGCGGCCCGCCGAGTACATGACCGTCTCGGCCGGGATCTTCTTCCCGCTGCGCAGCAGCGCGATGGCGCCTTCCGGCCGCGCCTGCACCGACTCGACCGTCTCGCCGAACCGGAAGGTGACCGCGAGGTCGCGCAGGTGGTATTTGAGCGCCTCGACGACTTCGATGTCGCAGAACTCCAGCATCCGGTCACGCTGCTCGACCACGGTGACCTTGGTGCCCAGGGCCGCGAACATCGACGCGTACTCGATCCCGATCACCCCGGCGCCGGCCACCACCATGGACCGGGGGACCTTGTCCAGGTTCACGATGCCATCGGAGTCGATGACCGTGCGCTCGTCGAACTCCACGCTGTCCGGCCGGGCCGGCCGGGTGCCGGTGGCGATCACGATCTTCTCGCCGGTCACCCGGCGCAGCCGCCCGCCGCCGTCATCGATCTCCAGCACGTTTGGCTCGGCGAACGACGCGGTTCCGGTCAGGATCGCGACCCGGTTGCGGGTGAGCTGGCTGCGCACCACATCCATTTCCCGGCCGACCACGTGACTGGTCCGGGCGGCCAGATCGCCGATGGTGATCTCATCCTTGAGCCGGTAGCTCTGCCCGTACATCTCCCGCTGGTCGATGCCCGTGAGGTAGAGCACCGCCTCGCGCAGGGTCTTGGACGGGATCGTCCCGGTGTTCAGGCAGACCCCGCCGATCATGTCGCGGCGTTCCACGATCGCTACCCGGCGCTCCAGCTTGGCCGCGGCGATGGCCGCCTTCTGCCCGCCCGGGCCGGAACCGATCACCAGCAAGTCGAAGTCGTACACAAATACCAGTGTGCCGATTGGAAGCCCGCTGCCCAAGCCCGCTGCCGCCCGGGCGGTTAGCCTGGGTCCGCTGGGTGCGGTAATCCGGAGGGAACCTCGATGGCCGATGCCGACGACGTGCGCCGCCTGGCGCTGGCGCTGCCCGGGGTGGAAGAGATCGACAGCGACGGCTTCGACTTCCGGGTGGGCGGCAAGGGGTTCGTCTGGTCCTATCCCGAGCGCAGGCCGGGCCAGCAGCGGGTGATCCGCACCGACATCGCGGTGCTGTTCGTCGGTGACGAGGCCGAGAAGCAGGCACTGCTGCTGGGTGAGCCGGAGCTGTTCTTCACCACTCCCGGGTATGACGGCTGGCCGCTGGTGATGCTGCGGCTGCCGGAGGTGGACCTGCCGCGGCTGACCGAACTGGTGACCGACGCCTGGCGGATGCGGGCGCCCGCCACGCTCACCGGCGGGCCAGGCGGGCCCGCGGGCCGGTGAGCCAGCGCGCCCGGGGCCTCATTCGCCGGTCTCCCCATCGATCGACTCCCGGAGCAGGTCGGCATGGCCGTTGTGGCGTGCGTACTCCTCAATCATGTGCGCCAGCACCCACCGGAGCGAGACGCCTCCCTGGCCACCCCAGGCGGGGTGCGCCCGGCCGAGCGCCCCGCCCTCACCATGGCCGAGCTGCCTGCTCACGACCGCGCGGGAGCGGCCGACCCGGCCGGCCCACAGCGCTCGCAGCTCGTCGCCGGGATCGCCGGCGGCGCTCCGCCACTCCCAGTCGGGGTCAGCCTGCCAGTCGATGCTGGCCCACGGCTCCGGGGCCGGCTGGCCCGCCACCACTTCGGTGAACCAGTAGTCCTCGACGTAGGCCAGGTGCTTGAGCAGCCCGCCCAGCGTCATCGACGTCGGCGGGAGTGTCATCCGCAGCTGCTCGTCGCTCAGCCCACGGCATTTCCATGCCAGCGTCGCCCGCTGGTAGTCCAGGAACCCCAGCAGCGTCGCGGCCTCGTCAGCGGTGTGCGGCGGCTCCGGCCGCCCGTGCTGGTCGGTCTCCACCTCACCCATGTGGGCAACGCTAGCTGGCAGGCGCACCGGGCCGGGGCGGCCGGGCCGTAGGTTTCCGGCATGAACAGTTCCGGCCAGGAAGATGACCCCGGCACCGCCGTTCAGCATCGGCTGCGGGCGGCGCTCGGGCAGGCGCTGCGCCGCCGGGACAGCATCGCCGTGGCGGCGCTGCGCTCGGCGTTGAGCGCGATCAGCAACGCCGAGGCCGTGACCGGCGCGGGCCCGGCGGCCAGCGCCAGCAGCCCGCACGTGGCCGGCGCACGATCCGGCCTGGGCGCCGGGGAAGCCCGCCGGCGCCGGCTGACCGCCGCACAGGTCGAGCAGGTCATCCAGGCCGAGATCAGCGAACGCCGACAGGCTGCCCGCGGGTACGAGCGGGCCGGCCATTCCGGCCGGGCGCAGCGCCTGCGTGCCGAGGCCGATGTCCTGGAAGCCGCCGCAGCCGCTGGTGCTGGCCCGGCTACCGGTGCCGGCAGCGACGGGCATGATCGGGCCGCGGGCCGGTAAGGCCAGCGCCCGGCGTGAACGTCACCGGCATGGCTGGCGGGGCTTGGCGGCTAGCGGGGCGCGCCCGGTCGCTGCCTGGACAGGGCGGAGAGCAGCGGGATCGCGGCGATCTTCGCCTCGGTCAGGTCGGCCCAGCGCAGGCCAGCCACCGGCCGGGCCGCGCGGTGCGGACGGCAGTCGATGACCTGGCCGGGTGTCACGATCAGGTCCAGCGGCACATCGTGGCCGGTCATCGGGATCAGCCCGGCCGGGCGCAGCTGCAGCTCGTGCACCGTGGTCACGCACAGGGTGGCCGGCCCGATCAGGCCGGCCGCGGTGGCCAGGGCATACTCCAGATCCGCGAAGCCGCCCCCCTTGCCCAGCCGGGCACCGTCTTCACCGGCCGCGACACACCCCATCACCACCAGGTCCACCGGGGACAGCCCGGCCAGCCCGACCCGCCGGGCGGACCGGGCCGCGCCGCTGATCGAGGCTGCCTGCCGGGGCGGCCCGGCAAGGTGCGCCGGGTCCAGGGCAAAGAACGGCTCTGGCCCGGCCAGCCGGGGCACCGCCATGTACACGGTCTTGCCGTCGGCCAGCGCGCGCTGCCGCACCGGCAGCTGCGGGGAGTCCGGGTTGGCCTTCACGGTGCGGGCCGCCTGCCAGGCGGCTGTGGCGCGGAGCCGTTCGGCCGCGGGCTCCGCGCCGGTGAAGTTCGGGATCCGGCCGGCCGCGCCAGGGAACCGGGCCACCCGGGCCGCGCTCAGCGCGGACCACACCTCCCGCCGGAGCGCGGCCTTGGCGGCCAGCACATCGGCCGGGCCACCAGCATCACGGTCATGGCGGGGAGCGGAGCGGGCCATTCCCCCATGGTGCCCCCGGTCACCCCGGCCCGGGATGGCGGGCGGCCGGCCGGGCCGGTGGCAGGTGCTCCAGCTGCCCGACAGTCATGACTGTTTCTGCTGATCGCCGCTGGCATTCCTGGGTTCGGCATCTGGGAAGCAAAGCTCTGGCGAACGGGGAACTATTGATCCGCAAGTGACGTCTCCCAGCGCGTGGAGCACACTGCGCCAGCGCGGCCGGCCGGCCACCGGGCGATCATGAGGCCGCGCGGGCGCGGCTGAGCGGCACCGGTCAGCTCAGCTGGCAGGCGCCCGCGGCGGGCTGGACCGGCCCGATGGCCGGGGCCGGCCAGCCCCGGCCGGCGAAGGCGGCCGTCACCGCGGCGGCGACGTTGCTGGCGGCACCGGCCGGTGCCAGCGCGATCACCGAGCCGCCGAATCCGCCGCCGGTCATCCGGGCCCCGAGCGCGCCGGCCCCGAGCGCGGCCATCACCGCGGCGTCGGCCTCCGGCCAGGACACCTCGAAGTCGTCCCGCAGCGACCGGTGGGAGGCGGTCAGCAGCGGGCCGGCCTCAGCCAGCCGCCCGGCCCGGAGCAGCCCGGCGGTATCCAGCACGCGCCGGTTCTCGGTGACAACATGCCGGGCCCGCCGCCGCAGCACGGGATCGGCCAGCCCCGCCAGCGGGCCGGTGGCGGTGATGTCGCGCAGCGACCGCACACCGAGGGCGCCCGCGGCATCCTGGCAGGCCAGGCGGCGAGCGGCGTACCCGCCATCGGTCAGTTCGTGCTGCACGCGAGTGTCGATGACCAGCAGCGCCAGCCCCGCCGCGGCCGGATCGAAAGGCACCGCGGTGCCGGTCCCGGCCCGGCAGTCGAGCAGCAGCGCATGGCCGGCCTGGCCGAGCAGGACGGCCAGCTGGTCCATCGGCCCGGTGGGCACGCCGATGAAGTCGTTCTCCGCCTGGCGGCCCAGCGCCGCCAGGTCCGGGCGCGGCACGTCCAGCCGGTAGAGCCCGGCCAGCGCCAGCCCGGCCGCGCACACCAGGGCCGCGGACGAGGACAGGCCCGCCCCGGCCGGCAGGTCGGCGTCGATGGCCAGGCTGGCGCCGCCGATCCGGTGACCGGCGGACCGCAGCGCCCAGGCCAGGCCCGCCGGGTACGCCGCCCAGCCACCGGGCCGGCCCGGTGTGAGGGCGGTGACCGGCACCGTCAGCACGTCCCCGGCCCGCTGGCGGGATGCCACCGCGAGCAGGCCGTCGCCGCGGGCGGCGGCGGCCACGCACACCCCCGCGCCGATCGCGAATGGCAGCGCGAACCCCTCGTTGTAGTCGGTGTGCTCGCCGATCAGGTTCACCCGGCCCGGGGCATACCAGACGCCATCCGGCGGCCGCCCGAACCGGTCCGCGAACAGCCGGGCCGCACCCAGGCCAGGGCCGGGCCGCCTCACCCGCGGCTCCTCCCGGTCATCAGGCACCTGGCCCGGCACATCAGCCGCGGGCGGCGGTGGTCGCGGACGCCCACGCGTCGGCGGCCATCTCCGGCAGGCCCCGCTCCGGCCGCCAGCCCAGCTCGGCGGTAATGCACCGGGAAGAGGCCACCAGCACGGCCGGGTCACCTGGCCGCCGCGGCGCCATCGCGCAGCCGATCTCCCGCCCGGTCACCTCCCGGCAGGCGGCCAGCACCTCCAGGTTCGAAAATCCCGACCCGCTGCCCAGGTTGTAAACCTTGTGCTCGCCCGCCACGCAGGCGGCCAGGGCCAGCAGGTGCGCGGCGGCCAGGTCGGTGACGTGGATGTAGTCCCGGACACAGGTGCCATCCAGCGTCGGGTAGTCGCCGCCGAAGATGCTTACCTGCCCGGCCCCGCGCCGCGCCACCGCCAGGATGTTCGGGATGAGATGGGTCTCCGGCAGGTGCCGCTCCCCCAGCCAGCCGCTCGCGGGGTCCAGGTACGCGCCGGCGACATTGAAGTACCGCAGGCTGACCGCGCCGATCCCGCGCATCCGGGCGTGCTCGGCCAGCGCGGTGTCCACGGCCAGCTTGGACGCGCCGTAAGGGCTGGTGGGCCGGGCCGGCGCGGTCTCGGGGATAGGGACGGTCTCCGGCTCCCCGTACACCGCCGCCGTCGAGGAGAAGACCAGGGAGCCGGTGCCGTGGTCACGCATGGCCGCCAGCAGGGCCAGCGTCCCGCCCAGGTTGTCCTGCCAGTAGCGGGCCGGCTGGGCGACCGACTCGGCGACCAGCGACCGGGCCGCGAAATGCAGCACCGCGTCGATGCCGTCCGCCAGCACCAGCCCCGCCGCACGCACATCCCCCCGCACGAAGCGGGCACCGGCCGGCACCGCATCGGCGTGGCCGGTCGACAGGTCGTCCAGCACGGTCACCTGGTGACCGCCGGCGATCAGCCGGGCCGCCACCACGCTCCCGATGTAGCCGGCGCCACCAGTGACAAGCAGCCTCATCCGACCTCCTCCCGGCCAGCCTGCCGCCGCAGCCTAGCCGAGCCGCGACCCGGCTGGCGTGCCCCGGGCCATATGCTCGGTGCGGGTGGTCTCGCGTCGCCCAGCCGCGCGCCGCCTGCTCACCCGCACCGCACGCACAGACGGGAACCGGGCAGTGAAGGTTCAGATCGACTCCGGGCGCTGCCAGGGGCACGGCCGCTGCTACGACCTTGCCCCGGGCCTGTTCGGTGATGACGACGAGGGCTACGGGCAGGTGCTCGGCGACGGCGTGGTGCCGGCCGGCGCGGAACACGAGGCGCGGCTGGCCGCCGCCAACTGCCCCGAGCACGCGATCGAGGTCCGCGGGGAGGCGTGAATGGCCGCCGATGACCGCTTCCGCCCCAGCCCCTGGGAACCGGGTGACGACCGGCCGCAGGGCACCCGCAGTGAGATCATCACCGGGCGGGTTTCCGACTGGGCGAGCGACTTCTCGCATCTGGAGCCGGAGTGGGCCGCTGATCCGTACCCGATCCAGGACGACCTGCGGCAGCGCTGCCCGATCGCGCACACCCGGCGGTTCGGCGGCGGCTGGCTGCCCACCCGGTACGAGGACGTGGCGGCGATCGCCTACGACACCGGGCGCTTCTCATCGCGGGCAATCATCGTGAGCCACTTCCGGCCCCCGCCCGAACTGGCGCCGGTCGGCGGCTCGCCGCCGATCTCCTCCGACCCGCCGTTCCACCACGATGCGCGCAAGCTGCTGCTCCCTGCTTTCACCCGGTCGGCGGTCGCCCGGCTGGAACCGGGTACCCGCGCGTTCTGCCATTCGCTCATCGACGCGCTCGCGGGCCAGGACGTGGTCGATGCCGCCCAGGACTATGCGCAGCACATCCCGATGCGGGTCATCGCCGACATGCTCGGCTTCCCGCCGGCCGACGGCCCGCAGTTCCGCGAGTTCGTCGAGGATCTGATGGAAGGCATCAACCTGCCGCCGGAGGAGCGCATCGCCCGGGTGTCCCGGCTGTTCGAGTACCTGCTCGACCAGGTCCACGACCACCTGGATCACCCGCGGGACGACCTGACGAGCTACCTGATCAACGCCGAGCTCTATGGCCGCAAGCTCGGCCCGGACCACGTCACCGGCACGATGGCGCTGCTGCTGATCGCCGGCATCGACACCAGCTGGAGCGCGATCGGCGCGTCGCTGTGGCACCTGGCCAGGACGCCGGCCGACCGGGAGCGGCTGGCCGCGGAAGCCAGGCTGATACCGGTGGCGGCTGAGGAGTTCCTGCGCGCCTACGCGCCGGTGACCATGGCCCGGCTGGTCAGGCAGGACATGCACTGGCGCGGCGCCGACATGAAGGCCGACGACTGGATCCTGCTGTCGTTCCCGGCGGCCAACCGGGACCCGGCCCAGTTCGACAGGGCGGGTGAGGTCATCATCGACCGCGAGGTCAACCGGCACGCCGCCTTCGGCCTGGGCATCCACCGCTGCCTTGGCTCACCCGGTTGCCGTCGTTCACGCTCGCCGACCCGGCGGCGGTGAGGTGGTCGGCAGGCCAGATCCGCGGGCCGCGGGCACTCCCGCTGCGTATCGGCTGACCGCGGTATCCGGCTCAGGCCGGCCGGGCGGGCGGCACAGTCCCGCCGCTGCGCCAGTACTCCCCATCCGCCCTCGCCAGGAATCCCTCATCGACCAGGCACCGCCGGAGCGACGCGTGATCGTCGTAGACGGCGGCCAGGAACTGATTCACCTGGCGTTCCGGGTAGCGCACACCCGGCTCGAAGGCCTGGGCGACCTGATCAAGCAGCAGCAACCGCCGCGACTGCTTGGCGGGCATGGTGGTGATCCTGCCCCGGCTGGTGAACACCCGCAGCCGCTGGTCACTGGCCAGCGACTCGATGACAGTGGCCGGGTCGAGATCGGTCATGCCCCTATTGTGACGCGGGATCACCGGCTGGGCCGGCCTGCCGCCTGCCTCGCGCTGGGCACAGCGGCAGTACGCCAGCCGGTCAGCGCATGCGTCGGTGGCCGGTAACCTCTTCGAAACCGGTTGGCAAGGAGTGGTGTGAAGGTGGCCGAGGAAAAGGCCCGCAACGTCGGCCCATCCGGCATAGAGGTCGCCTACGAGCGGATCGGTGACCGGGGCGCGCTGCCGGTATTGCTGATCATGGGCGCTGGCGCGCAGATGATCAGCTGGCCGGACGGGTTCTGCGCCGAGCTGGCCGGCCGCGGCCTGCAGCTGATCCGGTTCGACAACCGGGACGCGGGCCGGTCGACGCACTTCCCGGACGGGCCGGTGCCGGATCTGGCAGCCGCCCTGGCCGGTGACTTCTCATCGGCGGCCTACACGCTGGCGGACATGGCGGCCGACACCGCCGGCCTGCTCGACGTGCTCGGGCTCGGCAGCGCGCACATCGTCGGTGCCTCGCTGGGCGGGATGATCGCCCAGACGATGGCCATCGAGTGCCCGGCCCGGGTCCGGTCGCTGACCTCGATCATGTCCACCACCGGCGCGCTGGGGGTAGGCCTGCCCGACCTGCCGGCGATAGCCGGGCTGGGCGCGCCGCCGGCCAACCGCGCGGGCTTCATCGACTGGCGGGTCCGCGCCCTGCGGGTGACCGGGTCCCCCGGATTCGAGTTCGACGAGGCCGCAGCGGCCGAACTGGCCGGGCGGGCCTATGACCGGGACCATGACCGGCTGGCGATGCTGCGCCAGTCGGTCGCCGTGCTGGCCTCCGGCGACCGCACCGCGCGGCTCCGGTCACTGCGGGTGCCCGCACTGGTGCTGCACGGGGACGATGACCGGATGTGCCACGTCAGCGGCGGCCGGGCAACCGCGGCGGCCATCCCGGGCGCGGAGCTGGTGATCTTCGAGGGCATGGGCCACAGCCTGCCGCAGCAACTGTGGCCGAAGATCGCCGACCTCATCGCGGGACTGGTCCAGCGG
>Ga0318554_10000407_pt1 | contig 15040 bp, 17 predicted proteins | sample GRESIP082b2f22_FD_203687 | JGI IMG/M metagenome (GOLD analysis project Ga0318554, IMG submission 203687) | Tropical soil microbial communities from Luquillo Experimental Forest, Puerto Rico - GRE.SIPMG.082b2f22 | ecosystem: Environmental > Terrestrial > Soil > Tropical forest > Bulk soil... | reverse complement strand
GCGTCCCACCATCGGCCCTGCTTCACGTGGATCCGCGCGAGGTTCATGTAGGGGAATTGCCTGGGCTCGTAGCGCTTGGCCTGCTTGGCCCGCTCGAGCCACGGGATCGCCTCCTCGAGCTTCCCTTGCTGCATCAGGTAACACCCGATGTCGTTGTAAGGGTTTCCGAAGTCGGGATCGACCTCGATGGCACGCATGCACTGCTCGGTCGCCTCGTCGAGGCGGCCCTGGAAGCTGTACGTCCACCCGAGGAAGGTGTGGGCTTCCGCCGTGGGGCACACCTCGATCGAGCGCCGGTAGAGCTCGATGGCGCGGTCGAGCTCTCCCTTCATCTGGTGACGGTAGGCGTCCTGCCAGATCTGGGTCGCCTGGTCGAAGCGCTCCGCCTCGCTCATCCGCCTACCAGCTAGGCCACGTCTCCCGTCGCAAGCCCATGTCCCAGAACATCCACTCGTAGCGGCTCGTCGTGACAAAGTGCTGCCGCATCGCCTCGCGATCGGGAGGCCTCAGGCTCGACGCCACCTGCTCGGCCGCCGCGAGCACCGCCCGCACGACCGAGCCGAACTCCTCCGACGCGTAGGTGCCGATCCAGCGCTTGTAGAGCGGGTCGGCCGAGCCGGCGCGCTCGAGCTCCTTGCCCACCTCCCAGTAGATCCAGTAGCACGGCAGTACTGCCGCGAGCGCCTCGTGAAACGGCGCGCCGTAGGCGACGGAGAGGAGGTAGCTCGTGTAGGCGAGATTGGTCGGGGCCGGCGGCGTCGACGCCACCGCCTCGGGCGACAGCCCGAAGTCGCGGAAGAAGCCCGCGTGGAGCTCGCGCTCCACCTTGAGCGCGCCGGCCGCGTGCTCGTTGAACATGATGATCCAGTCGTCCTGGGGCGCCCGGGCGCCCACGAGCGACAGGGCGCGGGCGAACTCACGCAAGTAGAGAGCGTCCTGGACGGCGTAGAACTTGAAGCTCTCGCGCGGGAGCGAGCCGTCCGTGAGGCCGCGCAGGAACGGATGGCGCAGGATCGCCGCGTAGATCGGCTCGATCGACTTCCAGAGCTCGTCCGTGAAGCCCATCAGCGCCCCTTGAAGACCGGCTCGCGCTTTTCGACGAAGGCCTTCGCCGCTTCGCGATGATCCTCGGTCATTCCGCACCGCGTGTGGTGCCAGGCTTCCAGATCGAGCGAATCCTTGAGCGTACCACTCTCCGCCGCGTTGAAGTTCCGCTTCATGTACCGGTGGGCGACGCGCGGGCCGCGGGCCAGCCGCCCGGCGAGCGCGAGCGTCTCCTCCTCGAGCCGCGCGTCGGGCACCACCCGGTTGGTGATGCGGAGCGCCAGCGCCTGCTGCGCGTCGACGATGTCAGCCGTGTAGTAGAGCTCGCGCGCCTTCGCGCTGCCGACGAGCTGCGTGAGGTACCAGCTCCCGCCGAAGTCGCCGGAGTAGCCCACGCGGGCGAAGGCCGTCGCGAACCGCGCGGTATCGCTCGCGACGCGCAGGTCGCAGGCCAGCGCCAGCGAGAGTCCGGCGCCCGCCGCCGCCCCCCGTACCATCGCGATCGTCACCTTGGGCATCTCGTGAAGCCACCGCGAGACCTCCATGGCCGCGCGCAGCGACTGCGCCTTCTCCTCGAAGGTCCCGCTGAACTCCCGCCCTTCGGCCATCGCCTTGACGTCGCCACCGGCGCAGAAGCCGCGGCCGGCGCCGGTCAGGACGACCACGCCGACTCCCGGATCGTCGGCCAGACGCGGCAGCGCCTCGAGCAGGGCGGTGAGCATCGCGCCCGACAGCGCGTTCAGCCGCTCGGGGCGATTGAGCGTGAGCACCGCGACGCCATCCTTGACGACTTCGAGCAGGTCCTGACCCATGGGCATCTCCCGGAGTGACGGTGCCGCGATGGTACCATCACCGCGGAAGGGAGGCGCGCCATGGAGGCCGTCGAGCGCGAGGGAGTGAAGGACGCGAGTCACCTCTACGAGGTCGAGCGGCGGGCCCGGCACGCCGAGCGTCCGGGCTTCCGGATCTCGGAGCTGCAGCTCGGCCCGCACCAGCAAGTACCCTGGCACTATCACAACAGGATCGAAGACACGTTCTACGTGCTCCACGGCCGCGTGCGCCTCTTCCTGCGTGATCCCAAGGAAGAGGTGCGCCTGGCGCCGGGCGAGACGTACACGGTCCGCGCGCGCCGCCCGCATCTGGTGACCAACGGGGGCGCGGAATCGGCGGTGTTTCTCGTGCTCCAGGGCATCGGCGAGTACGACTACGTTCCGCTGACGTAAGGTCGCCCGCCGGGCTGGGAGCGTCCGATGGCGAAGGCGCAACATCCCGTCGAGATCAGCATCGTCGGCGCCGCGACTCCCGAGGTCGTGGAGGCGTTCGCGCGACTCCTGCCGCAGCTCTCGTCGTCCGCGATCCCGCTCACGCACGACGCGCTGACCGAGATCCTCGCCTCGCCGCAGAACACGGTGTTCCTCGCGCGCGATCCGAGCGCCGGCGGCCGGATCATCGGCACCCTCACCCTGGTGATCTTCCGCATCCCGACCGCGATCCGCGCGTGGATCGAAGACGTCGTGGTCGACGACGCCGCGCGCGGCCGCGGCGTCGGCGAGGCACTCACCCTGGCGGCCGTGAAGCTGGCCAAAGACCGGGGCGCCAGGACCGTCGACCTCACGTCCCGCCAATCGCGCAAGGCCGCGCACCGGCTCTACGAGAAGTCCGGTTTTCACGTCCGGGACACGAGCGTCTACCGCTTCGGGCCCAAGCCTGACGCGTGAACGATCCGGGCTGCCGCCCGGTCTCGTGCGGGCTACAATGGCACCGATGATTCCGCGTCTGCCGCTGACCGCGCTCCTGGTGCTGGTGCTCTCGACGCTCGGGCCGCTGGCCAGCGCGAGTCCCCCAGATCCCGGCTGGATCGGCGGCTTCTACGACGGCGCCGACGGCGACGACGTCGTCCTGGCGGTCACCGGCATGGACTCGCCGCCGCTGACGCCGGTCGTCGCCGTCGAGGCGCATCCCGTCCCGCTCGGCCACGTCGCGCTCCCGGCGCGGCCGGCCACGCGCGCCTGCGCCCTCGCCGCACCCGCGGTTCGCGCTCCCCCGTCCGCCTGAGTGGTCCGACGCGACGATCACGCCGTGATCGACGGCCAGCATTCGCCACTCGTAACGCGGACGGAGGAGGTCGACCATGATCGGGACACAAGATCTGCTCATCGCGCTCGCGATCGGTGTGTTCTTCTTCGGGGCCAAGAAGCTGCCCGAGCTGTCACGCTCGCTCGGCAAGGCGCTCAGCGAGTTCAAGAAGGGCATCGAGGAGCCGGACGAGAAGCCGCCGGCGCCGACCCCCGAGAAGCCTGAGTCGAAATGAGAGGATGGATCATCCTGATCGGGACCCTTCTGGTCGGCGCGGCGCTCGGCGTCGCCGGAACGATCTACGTGCCGCCGCGCGTCGATCCCTACCTGCCCCAGGGGCTCCGGCTCAAGTCGCGCGTCGTCGAGGGGCAAGTCTTACAAAAGCAGCGCGACGGTAATCGCGTGCTGGTGAAGGTCCAGACCGATCAGGGCGTGATCCTCGCGGCGTTCTCGAAGCGGGTCGCCGAGATCGACCTGCTGGTCGAGCCGGGCGCCACCGTCGCGCTGTCGCTGCCGAACGACGCGCCCGTCGTCGACGACCCGGCCATCGAGCGCGTCAGTCGCCCGAAGTAACGCTCACGCGACGCGCGGCGACACCAGCGCCCGCGGGTCGCGCACGCGCGCGATCAGGAGCGCCAGCCCGATGCCGACGGCGAGGGCCGCCACCGCGAACACCGCGAGGAAGCCGAACGCGTCCGCCAGAAGTCCCGCCGCCAGCGGCGCGCCGAAGGCGATCGGCGCCACCAGGGTCGTGCCGAGCCCGATGTAGGTCGGCTGCTCCGACGGCGCCGGCGCGAATTCCAGCAGCACGTTGAGGTTCGACACGTTCATCGCGGCGATCTGGATGCCCATCAGCACGAAGACCACGCCGAAGGCCTCGAGCGTCGGCGCGGCGATCGCCATCAGGTTGCCGATGAGCGTCGCGACCATGCCGAGCATGATCACCAGGCGATGGCCACGGCGGTCGGCCAGCCAGCCGAGCGCGGTGTTGCCCACCATCTGCCCCACGAACAGGAGCGTGGTGAACACGCCCGCCTGCGCGGCCGGCGCGTCCCACGCCCGCAGCGCGTACACCGTGTAGAAGCCCCCGCCGATCGAGCCGACCACCCCGAACGCGCGGGCGGTGAGATACCACGCCAGGTTCGGATCGCGGCCGAGCAGCGCGGGAATCCGCGCGAGATACTCGCGCAGCGGCACGGCCGGCGCCGGGGACGTGGCGACCGGCTCGCGAACCATCAAAAGCGCGACGAACGAGAGCCCCAAGCACACCGACGTGCCCACGAAGCAGAGGCCGTAGCTCGATGGTGCCGGCACGGCGGCCAGGATGCTGGCCGTCACGACGCTCGCCGCCAGGCCGCCGGCGCTGGCCGCGAGGTTCGCGAATCCGAAGAAGCGCCCGCGCAGAGTTGTCGGGATCACGCGCCCGATCACGTCCATCCATGCCGGCATGAGCACGCCACCGACGCCGGTGACGACCAGCAGCACCAGGAGCATCACGCCGAGCGTCAGCGCCGGCGCGCGGTCGGCCAGGAAGAACGCGGCGAGCGCGAGCCCGACGAAGGGCACGCGCTCCCACACCGTGTGGCGCACCACGAACGGCAGCTTCCGCTCGAGCGTCTCGGTGTGGCCCGCCGCGAACAGGGACGGCATGAACCAGCCGAGCGTCATCACGGCGGGGATCGCGCCGATGACGACGTTGGGCGCCCCGAGATACTCGGCGAACGCCGGCAGGATCGTCGACTGCGAGGCGAACGCGAGCCCCACGACGAAGAGCGCGTAGTCGGCGCCGAGCGCCGCCAGATTGTGGCGGAGGTTCGCGGTCACGCGCGGATCAGCCGAGGCGGATGTCGAGCCAGCCGTGCGGGGTGACGATCACACGCTCGGACTCGCGCACGAGGACGGTCGTCGTCGCCGACTCGAAGATCGCCGGGCCTTTGACCTCGAGGCCGGCCGCGAGCGTCTCCATCCGGTAGAGCGGCACCTCGACCCAGTCGCCGAGCCACACACGCCGGCGCGCCGAGACGGTCGCCCCGCCCCGGCCCACGGCGTTGGCGCCCGCCGGCAGCACCGGCAGCGCGCCGACGACCGCCACGCGCGCGTTGACGACGACGACCTCCTGCCCCGGCGCGCTGTACGCGTAGAGCTCCTCGTGGCGGCGGTGGAAGCGCTCGGCCACCTGCTCCATGAGGTCCGCCGCGGCGAGCTCCACGCCGTCGAGGTCCACCTGGATCTCGAAGATCTGCTCGCCGTAGCGCATGTCGAGCGCGCGCCGCACCGTGACCGGCCCGTCGAAGCGGGCCAGACGCTTGCGCCCCTCGCGCTCGAGCGTCGCGAAGAGCCGCCGCAGACCCGCCGCGGTCATCCGTCCGACCTCGCTCACGTGAGAGCGTACGAGCTCGTAGCGAAGGTCCGTCGCCAGCATGCCCCACGCCGAGAGCACGGCGGCGACCGACGGCACGACGACGCGATGGATCTCGAGGAGCCGGGCCACCTCGGTGATGTGCAGGCCGGCGGCGCCGCCGAACGAGACCAGCGCGAAGCGGCGCGGGTCGACACCGCGACGGACCGAGACGATCTTGATACCTTCGGCCATGTTGGTGTTGACGACCCGCGAGATCCCCTCGGCGGCCCGCAGCGCCGTCGTGCCGAGCTGCCGCGCGACCGCGTCGACGGCCGTGCGGGCGGCGCGCGCGTCGAGCCCGATGCGGCCGCCGAGGAAGTTCGCGGGATCGAGGAAGCCGAGCACCAGGTTCGCGTCGGTCACCGTCGCGAGCGAGCCGCCCTTGCCGTAGCACGCCGGTCCGGGCTGGGCGCCTGCGCTCTCGGGACCGACGTGGAGAATGCCGCCCGCGTCGACCGACGCGATCGAGCCGCCGCCGGCCCCGAGGGTGTGGATGTCGATCGCCGGCAGGGCGACCTTCGCCGCGCCGATCGTCTTCTCGCCCGTCAGCTGCGGCTCGCCGCCCTGGAGCAGCGCGATGTCGGTGGACGTCCCGCCCATGTCGAAGGTGATGAGGTTCGGCTCGTCGAGGAGCCGGGCGCAGTAGCGGCCCGCGGCGACGCCGCCGGCGGGGCCGGACAGGACGGCGCCGGCGGCCAGGCGCGTCGACTCGCGCACCGGCGCCACGCCGCCGTGCGACTGGATGACGAGGACGTCCCCGCGATAGCCGTGGCTCGCCAGGCGCGCCGCCAGGTTCTTCAGATAGCGCGCCAGCGCCGGTCCCACGTACGCGTTCACGACCGTCGTCCAGACGCGCTCGTACTCCTTGATCTGCGGCAGGACCTCGCACGACAGCGACACGTAGGTACCCGGCAGCCCCCGCGCCAGAGCGCGTCCGGTCAGCTTCTCGTGCCGCGGATTGCGATACGAGTGCAGGTAGCAGACGGCCACCGCCTCGACACGCGCCTTCGCGAGCGCTGCGATCGACGCCTGCAGCGAGCGCGCGCTGAGCGGGATCGCGACCGTGCCGTCGAAGCGCATGCGCTCGCGCACGCCGAGCCGGCGCACGCGCGGGACGAGCGGCACCGGCGGCGGCATCCGCAAGTTGTAGCGGTCGTCCTTCAGCCCCTCCCGCATCTCGATGACGTCGCGATGGCCCTCGGTGGTCAGCAGGCCGACCGTGGCGCCCTTGCGCTCGAGCAGCGCGTTGGTCGCGACGGTCGTTCCGTGCACGACCGACTCGGTCTGGGCGAGCAGCCCGCGCAGGTCGGTGCCGAGCTCGGTGGCCAGGAGTCCGAGCCCGTCGATCAAACCCAGCGACGGGTCGAGCGGCGTCGAGGCGCACTTGGCGATGACGAGAGAGCCGAGCTCGTCAACCGCGACCAGGTCGGTGAAGGTGCCGCCGACGTCGATGCCGATCCGGTAACGTCGGCTCAGTAGAGCGTCCTCTGGATGCCCTCCTCGCTCTCGCGCACGTAGTCCTCGAGGCTCTTGCCTTCCGGCTGGAGCTTCTCGTAGAGCACGCACGCCATCGAGGGCAGGACGGAGCGGTCGGGCCACGCCTCAGGGGCCCAGAGCTGGGAGCGCCGAAACGCCTTGGGGCAATGCAGGAAGCACTCTTCGACCTCGACGGCGATGGCGACTTGCGGACGCTTGCCCTTGGCCGAGAGCGACTCGAGGACGTCATCGTCGCGCACGATCGCGGCGCGGCCGTTCACGCGCAACGTCTCCTCGCGCCCCGGAATGAGGAAGATCAACCCGACGTGCGGGTTGTCGAGGAGGTTGCGCAGCCCGTCGAGCCGCTTGTTGCCCGGGCGATCGGGGATCACGAGGTGGCGCTCGTCCAGCACGCGCACGAAGCCCGGCGCGTCGCCCTTGGGCGAGACGTCGCAGCGCCCCGTCGCGTCGGCGGTGGCCAGCAGCAGGAACGGCGCGTGGGCGATGAACTCCCGGCTCGGTGCGTCGATGAACGGCGACTCCTTCTTGATCGCGCGCTCGCTCGGCGTGCCCATCAGGTCGCGCAGCTCCTTCTCCGAGGTCACCACTCGCTTGAACATTGGATCCTCCTCAGCCGTCCAGCCAAAGTAGTCGGAGCCTGCGACCAAGTCAACGGTCCGCGTGGTCGCGGCGGATCGCGTACGGATACGGGCCCTCGGGCGATTTTCCCTCGGCGAAGCGCCGCAGGCCGAATGCGTCGATGTCGACCGTCTTGGCGCGGCCGTCGACGATCAGCTCGGCCATGCACACGCCGACCGCCGGCGCGATCTTGAAGCCCGAGCCGCTGAACGCGGTCGCGAGATAGAGGCCGTCGACGCCGTCGACGCGACCGAGGATCGCGTGCCGATCGCGGCTGTAGCAGTCGACCGCCCGGTAGCCCCGCGCGAGCGTCGCGCCGTCCATCGCCGGGATCCGGTGCGTCAGGATCTGCGCACCGACGGCGGGCGCGTCGGGGGCCAGCACCAGGGGCGCGTCGGGATCGAGATCCCACTCCTGGCAGGGCACGCCGACGATCGTGCGGATTCCGCTCTCGGGCCGGAAGTAGGTGCCGAGCACGTTGTCGATGAAGATCACGTGCGGCGCTGTGAGCGCCGGCGGCCGTGTGACCTGCACCGTGTCGATCCCCTTGGGCCGCGCCGGCAGCTCGATCCCGATCTCGCGGCAGATCCGCGGCGCCCAGGCCCCCGCAGCCACCACGACGGCGCCGGCGTCGATGCGTCCGGCGCTCGTCTCCACGCCGACCACGCGACTCTCCCTCCGGAGGATCCTTGTGACGGGCGTCCACTGGAGGATCCGGGCGCCCAGTTCGGCTCCGCGCCGGGCGAAGCCGTCGACGGTCGCCGCCGGATCGGCGTAGCCGCTCTCGGGCTCCCAGGCCGCCGCACCGATGTCGTCGACGTTGGCGAACGGCTGCAGATCGCGGAGCTCGCCCGGCGTGAGCGCGACGGTGTTCACGCCGATCCCGCGCAGCATCGCGACGTTCTTGCCGAGCGCGTCGGCGTACTGCGGCGCGACGACGTTGACGAACCCGGTGTGCGTGAACACCGGCGGCCCGCCCATGATCTCGGGCCAGTGCCGGAAGACCGGAAAGCTGGCGAACGCGAGCCGCGCATCCCCCTCGTTCGTGTAGTGCATGCGGACGAGCGCGCTCGAGCGGCCCGAGGCTCCGGTGGCGAGCGCCGCCTGCTCGCAGAGGATGACCTTGCCCGCTCCGCGCGCGGCCAGCGCGTAGGCGATGCTCGCGCCGTTGACTCCGCCTCCCACCACGACGACGTCGGCCGTGTCGGTCACCCGTCGCTCCTCATGAAGATGCCGCTCGATCGCGGATACCTTATCATGTGCTGAGCCTCGAGGGCCGTTTCACATCGGGGCTCCTGCGGTGTTGTCAGGGATGATGGGCGAGCAGCCGTTCGAGACGATCGTGGGCGCGCACCATGCGGAGATCTATCGCTATCTGCGGCGGGTGACGTCGCGCGCCGCGGAGGCCGAGGACCTGTCGCAAGAGACATTTCTGCGTGCCTACCGCGCCTATCGAACGCTCACCCCGGACGCGAACGTCCGGGCCTGGCTCTTCGCCATCGCCACCAACTTGAGCCGGAACCACTTTCGATCGGAGAAACGGCGGCGGGTCGCCCATCAGGCGGTGTCGGCGGCACGCCGCGAGGCCGAACCCGAAGGGCCCGAGGACGAGGCCCGGTACGGCGAGGCTCGAACGTTGCTCGAGACCACGGTGCAGGCCCTGCCCCTCAAGCAGCGGCTGGCCTTCGTCATGCGCAAGGTCCACGACCTCGACTACGAGGCGATCGGCAAGAGCCTCGACTGCTCGTCGGAGAGCGCGCGAGCGCACGTGTTCCAGGCGCTCCGCAAGATTCGCCTGGGCCTGAATGGTCACGAGCTTCCGCCTGTCAGGAGCGCCGAAACGAGCCCACTCAGCATGGAGCGACCGCGATGAAGCGTAAACCGCAAGCGTGCCTCGAGATCGAGCCGGACCTCGTCGCCGCGGCGACGGGCGACGCCGAGCCCGGCGCCGTGCGCCGCGTCGAGCATCACATCGATGGCTGCAGCGCCTGCCGCAGCGAGCTCCATCGCTATCGCGAGATCGACTCCGTCGTGGGGACGCTGCGGCGGGCGCCGGCGCCGGCGGACAGCGTGGCCCGCGCGCGCGAGGGGCTCGAGTCGAGACTGGCCGATCTGAAGTCGCGTCTGGTGTCGTACCGGGTGTTTCCGTCGCCGCTTGGCCACATCCTCATCGCGCGCTCGGAGCACGGGGTATCGCTCGTCGAATATCTCCACGGCCGGCGCGATCTGAGCGCCTCGCGGCTCAGCCGCGTCGCGGGCCTCGAGCTGCAGGAGGACGGGGTCGAGACCGAGACGCTCTACCGGGAGCTCCTCGAGTATCTGCGCGGCGACCGCACGCGTCTGGAGTGGCCGCTCGACCTGCGTCTGGCGCGCAGCGACTTCCACCGCGCGGTGCTCCGCGCGACGGCCGCGATCCCGTACGGCGCGGTGACGTCATACGCCGGCATCGCCGCCGAGATCGGCAAGCCCGCGGCGACGCGCGCGGTGGCGCAGGCGCTACGCTGGAATCCGCTGCCGATCGTCGTGCCCTGCCATCGCATCATCGGGACCTCGGGCGCGCTCAGCGGCTATTCGGGCAACCGGGTCGCGCTCAAGCAGCGGCTCCTGGCCGTCGAGGGCATCCACGCCGGCGGCCAGCGCAGCGACTCGCACGTCGTGCGCAGCTCGCTCTATCACTACGAGCGCAACGATCAGCACGAGTATTGCCTGCCGACCTGCGGCGATATCGCGCGCCATCCGATCGGCGCCGTCACCCTGCTGGCCACGCGTGAGCTCGCCGGCTCGCTCGGGCTCGTCCCCTGCACGAGCTGCCGCCCGGACCTGCACCCGCTCGCCGCGTAGTCGCGCCCGCCGTTTCACACCCGCGTCCCCGGGGTGTTCTAGGGAGCAAATGGGAGTGCGCGGTGCCGTCCGTCGCGGGGCTGGGGCCCCGCCGGCCGAGGCGCGCTTCTAGATGGAGGAAGGAGGCGACCATGCAATCCGTCGTGCTCGGCTCGTTGTCCCTGTTGGTGGCGCTGTCGCCGGTCGTGGTGCTCGTGGCCGCGCTCTCGCTGGCGAGCTGGCGCCAGCGCACGCGCCTGGCCGAGATCGCGCGACAGGTCGCGGTGACCGACGCGATCCACGCGGTCCTCGGCGCGGTGGTCTCGCCGGTCGCGCGCCGAACCTGGTGGGGCGGCTGGCGGGTCACGATCCCGGTGCCGCTCGATCGCCCCGACACCGTGATGCAGGTCGTGGACGCGGCCTGCGGCGCCTTCGGTGTCGCCGAGCGGACAAGCCCCACGCGCTTCGAGATCGTGCTGACGCCACAGGAGCGTCCGGTGCCGCGGCGAGCGCCCGCGCTGGTCCCGGCGAGAGGAGAGTCGGTGTCATGGACATGAACAGCTATCTGGTCGAGTGGCTGGCGAACGAGCGTCTCGGCGAGCTCCGGACCGCGCTGGCGCGGCAGCAGCTCGCGGCCTCGGTCCGGCCGCACTCGCCGCTGCGCACGAGGCTCGGGCTGTCGCTGATCAGCTTCGGGCGGCGGCTGCAACGCAGCGACGCGGCTCTGTCGGCCCGAGCAACCGGAGCGCCGGCCGCATCGTAGCTTCGAGCGTAGTCGAGGGAGCGCCGGCTCCCTCGACTACTTCTTCTTCACGAAGCCGTTCTCCCGATCGCCGGCCCGTGCCGCCCGGGCGCGCTTCGACGGCGGCCCGTAGCCGCCTCCCCCCGACGATTCGATCAGGAACACGTCGCCCTTGCGCACGGGCACGCCGACTTCCTTGGTCTTCAAGATGCGGGGCGCGCGCCCGCGCGATTCGAGCCGATAGCGATGTGGCAGCCCGTCCTTGCCCCCGAGCAGGCCGTACGGTGCGTGGCGCACGCCGTCGCCGGCGGTGTTGGCGACCGCCGGCTCCTCGATGTCGACGCGCAGCCGCAGCACGGCGCCGACGCCGCCCCGATGCATGCCGTCGCCGGCGGAATCGGGACGGAACTCGTGGCGCTCGAACGTGAGCGGGAAGCGCGCCTCGGCGACCTCGACGCTGCCGAACTTGATCCCGCCGGCCGCCTGCCCCTCGCCCGCGGTCTCCCAGCCGTCGCCGGCCGCGCTGGCGCCGCCGCCCGGCCGCGCGTGGAACATGTGCCAGATGAACGGCTTGCGCGTGCGCGGGTTCATCCCCTTGATCGCGATCCGAAATCGCCGGCCCCAGCCCGAGAGCACGCGCTCCGGGCACGCCGGCGCCAGCGCGCGGATCATCGCCTCGGCGATCTCCTGGGCGCAGTGATTCGTCGCGAGCGTGACCGGCGCCGGCGGGAAGGGCCAGACGATCGTGCCTTGCTTGGCGAGAACCTTCACCGGCCGGAACGTGCCCGAGTTCTTCGGCGTGCGCGGATCGATGAGATACGCGAAGGCCATGTGCACGGCGGACATCGTGTTCGGGAACGACGAGTTGATGAACCCCGAGACCTGCGGATGCGAATCGCTCAGGTCGACCGTCAGCGCGTCGCCGCGCTTGGTCACGGTCGCGCGGATCCAGATGTCGGTGAACTCGTGGCCGTCGTCATCCAGGACCGTCTCGCCGCGATAGACGCCGTCCTTCCACGTCGCGACGCACGCACGCGCCTGACGCTCGGCGCCGTCCAGGATCTCGTCGATCGCCTCGAGGACCGTCGCGGCGCCGTAGTCGGCGGTGAGCGCCAGGAGGCGCCGCTCGCCGACGCGGGCCGAGCCGATCATCGCGCGCAGATCGCCCATGAAGTCGTGCGGGTGGCGGACGTTGGTCGTGATCATCTTCAGGACGTCGTCGCGCAGCTCGCCCGCGTCGTAGAGCTTCAGCGGCGTGATCCTGAGCCCCTCCTGCCAGATCTCGGTGGCGCCCGGATTGTAGGCGCCGTGCGTCGAGCCGCCGATGTCGCTCTGGTGCGCGCGGTTCACCGACCAGAAGGCAACCTCGTCGCCGACGAACACCGGCACGAACGCCGTCAAGTCCGGCAGGTGGTTGTTGCCGTGATAGGGATCGTTGAGGAGGTAGACGTCGCCCGGCCTCACGCGTCCCTTGAAGGCGTCGCGCACCGACTCGACCGCCCACGGGATCGCGCCCACGTGGATCGGCACGTGCTCGGCCTGCGCGATCAGCCGGGCGCCCGCGTCGCAGAGCGCCGTCGAGAAGTCGCGGCTCGAGTTCAGGATCTGGGAGTAGGCGGTGCGCAGCATCGCCTCGCCCATCTCCTGCACGATGGCCTCGAGGCGATGAGTCAGGACCGAGACCGTCACGGGATCGCTCATGGCCCTGAGAGTATCATCGCCCGGCGCCCCACGCCGAGCGGCCCGCGGGACGCGATCATCACGCGTCGGCGGTGGGGTGCGAGAGCCGCCGTGCGGCGGTCAGACGGCCGTGACGGACGAATGCGACGAGGCAGCCAGCGACACCAGCATCTCCAGCTGCTGGAGATCGAACGGCTTGGGGACGTAGGCGAAGATGCCACTCGCGAGCGCACTCTCGGCGCTCTTGTTGTCCTCGTTGCCGGTCAGCATCAGCACCGGCGTCCTGAGCCCGCGCCGGCGCATCTCGGTGAGGAGCTCGAGACCGGTCATGCGCGGCATGTTGAGGTCGAGCAGGACCAGGTCGCACTGACGGCGCTCGAGCGCCGCGAGACCCTCGACGCCGTCGGCGGCCGTCTCGACCGTGTAGGCGTGGTCGTGACGGAACAGGCCGAGCGCGTCCTGCAGCACGTGCACGATCGACGTGTCGTCGTCCACGATCAGGATGTGCTTGGTGCCGTGCGTGGCCATCTCAGTGACCTCCGACGAGGTTTCGGCCCTGCCGCTTGGCGTCGTAGAGGGCGTGGTCGGCGCGCTTGATCAGGTCGCCGACGTTGCCGGGATCGTCGGGATAGCCGGCGACGCCGAAGCTCGCGGTCAGCGGGCCGTGCTGGAAGGGATAGCGCTCGATGATCGCGCGCATCCGCTCGGCGTAGGTCAGCGCCGCCGCCTTCGTCGTGCTCGGCAAGAGGGCGATGAACTCGTCGCCGCCGTACCGGGCGACGACCGAGTCGCGCCGCGACTGGCTCGCCAGGAGCTGGACGACCTGCTTGAGCACGTCGTCGCCGGCGCTGTGGCCCCAGCGATCGTTGATGGCCTTGAAGCCGTCGAGGTCGAGCAGGATGAGCGAGAGCGGCTGCTGATAGCGCGCCGCACGGCTCACCTCTTCGTGGAGCCGCAGCATCAGATAGCGCCGGTTGTAGCCATCGGTCAGCGGGTCCTTGAACGAGAGCTCCTCGAGCCGGGCGCTCCGGACCGCGATCGCCGCGTAGGCCGCGAACGCCCGAGCCACGTCCTCGAGCCTGGGATGAAACGGCACCGCGTGGCCGTCGAGGCCGACGGCGTTGATCAGCTGCAGCACGCCGAGGTTGCGCTGCGCGGCGTCCCGCAGCGGGACCGCCAGTACCGAATGCGTGCGATAGCCGGTCGTCAGATCGACGCGCCAGTTGAATGCGTACGGCGCGTCGCTGGGGATCTCGTACGCTTCGGGCACGTTGACGACCTCGCCCGAATTCGCGACGTAGCCGGCCAGGCTCGGGACGTCCAGTGCGAGCCGCTCGACCTCGAGGCGCTGCTGCATCTCGTAATTGCCGAGCCCGCGGTGGTTGACCTCGTTCTGAACGACGGCGAAGCGCAGGTGGGCGCCATCGCGCAGGAAGAGCGTGGCGGCCTCGGCCCCGGTGAACCGGCGGGCCTGCGTGACGATCCGCTCGAGCACGGGGGCCAGCTCGCCCTCGCTGCTGATGGCGATGCCGAGCTGCAGGAGGTCCTCGACCATCTGCGCCCCGAGGTCCGTGGCGGCCATGAACCCCGGGAACCTCAGCTCTCCCGTTCTCGTGCCCGGGATGTCCATGTCGGCGTACAGGTAGCACGCGGAATGCCAGCCTGAGAGCATCGGAAATGCCTGAAATTCCCGTAAAAGTTGCCCTGTCGAGCCTCACTGACCGGTCCGCGCCGGTCAGTTTCTGATCACGTCGGCGACTTTCCTCTCACCGAGTGAAATCCCGAGGCGACGACCCCCCAAACCCGGGCTCTCGAAGCACCTCCGGGCGCTCGAGCGGGAGGGCCGCGGCGCAGCCTCGCGCAAGGCCCTCGCCCGCCAAGCGCGCGGCGCCGCGCGCCGGCGTCGGCGGCGCTAGCGCCCGCGCGGCTCGGCGATCGAGGGCGTCGAGGCGCGCGGCTGGGACGCTGTCTGGAGCGGCTCGGGGATCCCGATCAGGCGGTACACCATCACCGCCTCGCGGACGCCCTTCACTCGCTCCGGACGGCCCTCGGCGACCTCGATCCTGACCGCGACCTGCCTCCGGATCGCGTCGGTGAGCAGCACCTCGCCGCCGACCGTCAGGGCCTGGATGCGCGCGACGAGATTGACCGCCGGGCCGACG
>Ga0318554_10000404_pt1 | contig 15052 bp, 15 predicted proteins | sample GRESIP082b2f22_FD_203687 | JGI IMG/M metagenome (GOLD analysis project Ga0318554, IMG submission 203687) | Tropical soil microbial communities from Luquillo Experimental Forest, Puerto Rico - GRE.SIPMG.082b2f22 | ecosystem: Environmental > Terrestrial > Soil > Tropical forest > Bulk soil... | reverse complement strand
GCCACGGCCGACTCCAGGCCCTTGGCCAGCTCGGCGGGCAGCGGCATCGGCCACATCGCCTCGCCCGCCCGGCGGGCGGCGTCCACCACCGCGTCCCGCAGGCCGTCGTCGTTGGCCATCACCGCGCCGACCAGCGGCCCCAGGGCCACGACCTGCGCGCCGGTCAGGGTCGCGACGTCGATGATGATGTCCGGGGAGTCGGCGGCGGACGCGGCGATGGCGTCGGCGAGCACCAGGCGCCCCTCGGCGTCGGTGTTGGTCACCTCGACGGTCATTCCGCCGAACATGGTCAGCACATCCGAGGGCCGCTGGGCCGTCCCGCCGGGCATGTTCTCGGCGGCCGGCAGGTAGCCGATCACCCGCACCGGCAGCGCCAGCGCCGCGACCGCTTGCATCGCGCCAAGTACCGCGGCGGCGCCGCTCATATCCGACTTCATCGTCTCCATCGACTTGGCGGGCTTGAGCGACAGGCCGCCGGAGTCGAAGGTGATCCCCTTCCCGGCGAGCACGAGGGTCCGGGCCGCTCCCTCGGGCGCGTGTTCCAGCCGGATCAGCCTCGGCGGGTGCACCGAGCCCTGGCCCACGCCGAGGATCCCGCCGTAGCCGCCCGCGGCGAGCGCGGCCTCGTCCAGGACCGTGATCCCCAGCCCGCCGTCCGCCGCGACCTGCTCGGCCCGGGCCGCCAGCGTGGCCGGGACCAGGTCGGACGGCCCGGTGTTGACCAGGTCGCGCACCAGGCTCACCGCGTCGGCGAGGACTTGCGCCCGCTGCGCCGCCTGCGCTGCGCCGCCGTTGTGGGCCAGCACGGTCAGGCTGGCGCCGGGGGCCGGCTCGGTGCGGTAGCGCCGGAAGGCATACCCGCCCAGCAGCGCCCCCAGGGCCACGGCGCCGACCTCGGCATGGTCGCGGGCCGGCAGCGCCAGCGCGATCCGCATGTCCGCGCCGCCTCCGGAGCGGCCCTGCAGCAGGGACCGGACCGCGGCCCCCGCGGCGCGCCGCAGCACCTCCGGGTCGAATGCGGTGTCGCCGCCCTCGGCGGCGGAGCCCATGCCCACGGCGGCAATCAGCGGCGCGGCCAGCCGTCCGCCCGACGGAATCCTGGTGACCTCACCCGCCTCGCCGGTCGCCCCGAGGGTCGCCAGCGTCTGCGCGAGCGCACCGCCGAGCGCCTCGTCCACGTCCTTGGCCCCGGACGCCGGAAGAGCCCCGTCTGCCTGCTTCGTGACCCCGATTACCACGGCATCAGCCGCGACCAGGTGGGGTGAGGCTTCACTGATGTGCAACGTCATACCCACGGCCTCGATGCTAGTGCCTGGTAGAGCCCGACAGGCCAGTACTCCGGCAGCGGGCGTCTTGGCTGGCCCTGCGGGATGGCTGATGGCGGCGGGTCATGACGCGGGTGCCCCCGGCCGGGACGGCCGGGGGCACCCGTTTGTGCTGCGCGGTCAGCCGCTAGCGGTCAACGTTCGGTGAAGACGGCCGGCAGGTGCACCGCGGCCGGGCGTGGCGCGGGCCGCACCGGCAGCTTGATCGTGGCGAAGTGCGGGTGGGAGAAATCGAACATGGTCATGAGGTTGCCGATTGCGGGCCGGAACTTCGGCACGTACGCCTGGGGGGTCGCGTTCGGCAGGTTGTCCGCACTGTAGGAGGTCAGCGGCTTCAGGCCCCAGTTGGCCTCGATGAACTTCAGGATCGATACGTGGTCGTTGTAGGTGTGGTCCACAAATCCCTGCCGTGCGTACGAAGAGATCGTGAGCAGCGGCACCCGGGGACCGTCGCCGAAGAAGGTCAGCGGCTGGATGTACCCGGAGTCGTAGTATCCGCCGGTCTCGTCGAACGTGACGAAGATCGCGGTGGACTTCCAGAGGGCCGTGTTGCTCTGAACCGCGGAGACCGCCCGCCCGACGAAGTTCTCGAACGCGGCGAGCGTGGAGTAGCCGGGGTGCCCGTCGTCGTCGCCGGGCTTGAGGAACGACACCGCGGGCAGGGTCCCGGCCGCGGCGTCGGCGATGAACTGATTGCTGTCGTGCTGGGTGTAGGAGCGCAGCACCGGATTGGTCATGATCGAGGCTGAGTACTGCATCGGGTCACAGATGCCGCAGTAGTCCGGCGTGGGGTTGCCGTTGTTGTAGCCCTCGCCGAAGTAGCCCCAGCTGATCTTGTGCGCCGACAGCTCGTTCCCGATCGTGACGTAGTCGGTCTTCTGCGGCGGGACGGTGAACGTCCCGGTGTTGAGGCTGCCGTCCGCGTTGTAGCCGGGGTTGTAGTTGTTCAGCAGGTAGTAGCGGCCGGGCTGGCAGTTCGCCAGCGGCTTGTACGGCAGCGTGGCCAGGTACGCGTCGATGCCGCTGACACCGGGCTGCGACGGGTCCGAGCAGTCGGAGTAGCTGCCGCCGGAGTACCCGTCCTGGGTGTAGTTGTTGTTGGTGCCCGGCTTGGGGTTGGGGTTCTCAATCTGGTTGGCGGGCGGGACCGCGGTGTTGCCGTTGGTGTCCTGGTAGGAGGCGGCGAAACCGGTGCCGAGCGCGATGTGGTTCGCGCCGGTGCCGCCCTGCACCGCCTGGTGGTAGTTGTCGCTGATGGCGTAGTGCTGGGCGATGTTCCTGAAGATCGGGGCGTCGCCCTCGGCCATGTTGTAGTAGCCCATGGACAGCCCGCCCTGGAAGATGGGCGCGGGCGGGTTGGCGCCGTTGTCGTCGCCGGCGGTGTTGGCCACCCAGGTCTGCAGGTGGTCGCCGGGCTGCGCGGTCTGCTGCCACATCTGGTAGAAGCGGTGGATCGGGTCGCCCACGTAGGCGCCGAAGAGCTCACACTGCCCGAAGCTTGAGTACTCCTGGTGGCTGTCGAAGTAGGGCACGTAGTCGGTGATCTGGAACGGCCCGGTTGCCAGGTTGGCGGGGAACCGCGTGTCGGGGCTGTTCCCTGGCAGGCCGTCGCACGCCGGTGACACGTATGTGGTGTTGGGTTGCGGCAGCAGCGCGTACGGGCCGGCGATCGTCGGGTTCAGGCTGTAGGTCGAGGTGTTTGTCGCCTGCAGCTGCTCCGCGTTGGAGTAGCTGGGCCCCGCGCCTCCGCTCGCGGTGACGATCCCCTCGGAGCGCAGATTCCGGATCTTCTGCGTGCCTGGCGGCTGGTAGGTCGCGAACACGTTGTCGAAGCTGTGGTTCTCCCCGATGATCACCACGACGTGCTTGATCGGCGTGGTCGTCGGCGGGGACCAGACGGTGCGTGGCGTGCTGCCCGCGGCCGCCGCGGTCACCATGACGGTGACGGCGGCCACGGCGCCGACGGCCACCGCCGGGTGGACGAGCTTCTTCATGCGGACTCCCTTCCCCTCTCCCTGGGCAGGTGATCTCGCGCCGCACGCGCCCGGGCGGGCACGTTCGGCATACCCCTCCGAAGCGTGCTGAGTCATTGAATCGCCACACAAGCCGTCAGGTGAATAACCGGCTAAGGGTTGGGCAACGATGGATGGTGCGGCCCCAGGTGACGCGCATCGAGCGAATCGGCGGCTACAACTCCGGCGTAACAACCGTTAGATTTAGCTGCTGATGACAGTTATCATGAGAGCCGGGGGCAGGCACGGCGGGACATGCCGGTGCGACGCGAAGGAGGTGCGCGCTCAGTGACCGTCGGCTTCTTCGGCGTAGACCCGGGCCGCGTACTCCTCCAGCGACTGGCCGCACCGTTCCAGTGCCTGCTCCGCGGCCTGCCGGCCGGCCGCCCCGAACACGTCGCGCTGCCGGACCCGGGCGAACCACTTCTGCAGCTTCTCCAGGTCGACCTCGTTCTCCTCCAGTTCCGCGAAGGTGTAGTGGCCGGCCACATGCTCCTTCTGCACCTGCGCCAGGAAGTCCTGGCAGCGGTCGACGATCTCCTCGTACTCGTCGTCCCTGGCCGCCTGGAACGCCATGTGCACGTCCTGGGCACCGGCCAGGACCGCGCACGACAGCAGCACGGCAGTCCCGCCCATGTCGAGGATCTCGCTGCGCAGCTTGCGCAGCGCGCGCTCCGCGCCCAGGCCCGCCGGCAGGGCCGCCGCCGAGTTCTGCAGGTAGATCGCGCCCAGGCTCTTCAGCCGCCGCCACACCGCCGATCGCAGCCTGCTCGGCTCGGACGGCACACGGTAGACGAGCAGCAGCCAGCCCGCACCGGCCGGCTGATGATCCTCGGACACAGCCGCATTCTCCCAGATGCACGACCCCGGCCGGTCCCGCCAACCCGCGCCCCGCTGGAGGCCGCGTGAACGCCCTGCCCCTGGCCCTCACCGTTTTCGTCGCCTGCGCGGTGGAAGCCGTCGAAGCGCTCACCATCGTGCTCGCCGCGGGCCTGACCCGCGAATGGCGGTCCACCTTCCAGGGGATGGCCGCGGCCCTGGTCGTGCTGGCCGCCACGGTCGCGGTGCTCGGGCCGGCCCTCACCCTGGTGCCGCTGACCGGGCTGCGGCTGATCGTCGGCGCGCTGCTGGCCGTGTTCGGCCTGCAATGGCTGCGCAAGGCCATCCTGCGCGCGTCCGGCTACAAGGACCTGCACGACGAGGCGGCCATCTACGCACGGCAGGTCGCCGCGGCGAACGCCGCCGCCAGCGGGCCGCGGCGCGGGGTACGGGACTGGTACGCCTTCACGCTCTCGTTCAAGGGCGTGCTGCTCGAGGGCCTGGAGGTGGTGTTCATCGCCATCACCTTTGGCGACAACGCGGGCAACCTCGGCGTTGCCGCGGCGGCCGCGGTCGCCGCGGTGCTGGTGGTCGCGGTCACCGGGATCGTGGTGCGGGCCCCGTTGTCGCGGGTGCCGGAGAACACCCTGAAGTTCGCGGTCGGCATCATGCTGACCTCGTTCGGGGTGTTCTGGGGCGCGGAGGGCGCGGGCGTCTCCTGGCCCGGCAACGACGCGGCGCTGCTGGCCATCGTCCCGGTGACCGCCCTGGTCGCGGTCGGCTACGTGGCCCTGCTGCGCCGGAGGCGCGCGGCGGCCCGTGCCGCGGCGCCGGCGGTGGAAAGCAGTGCCGCATGAGCAGGTGGCTGCGCTCGTTCGGGGCGTTCTGGTACGACTTCGTGATCGGCGACGATTGGCGCGGCGCGGCGGTGGTTGCGGTGGCCCTGGCGCTGACCGCCCTGCTGGTGCACGCCGCCTCGGTGAACGCCTGGTGGCTGCTGCCGGCCGCGGTGATCGCCGCGCTCGGCTGGTCGCTGCGCCGCGCCACCGCGGGCAAGTCCTGACCGCCCCGGGTTCGCCCCAGCGGCTTCCCAGGCCGCCCTACGCGGGGCCGCGCGCCTTGACCAGGCCGGTCTCGTAGGCGAAGACCACGGCCTGCACGCGGTCGCGCAGGCCGAGCTTGGCCAGCACCCGGCCGACGTGGGTCTTCACCGTGGCTTCCGATACGAACAGCCGCGCGGCGATCTCGGCGTTGGACAGGCCCTGGGCCACATGGGCGAGCACCTCGCGCTCGCGGCTGGTCAGGCAGCTCAGGCTGGGCGGTGCCGGGCCGTCGCCGGCGGGGAACAGCGGGGCGAACCGGTCGATCAGGCGCCGGGTCGTGGACGGGGCCACCACCGCGTCGCCGGAGTGCACCGCCCGGATGCCGAACAGCAGTTCCTCCGGCGGCACGTCCTTAAGCAGGAACCCGCTGGCGCCCGCCTTCAGCGCCGCGTAGGCGTACTCGTCGAGGTCGAATGTGGTCAGCATGAGCACCCGCGGCCGCTCGCCGGCCTGGCAGATGCGCCGGGTCGCCTCGATCCCGTCGAGGCGCGGCATCCGCACGTCCATCACCACCACGTCGGCGGTGACCGCGCGCAGCAGCTGCAGCGCAGCGGCGCCGTCCCCGGCCTCGCCGACCACCGACATGTCGGGCTGGGCGTCGAGCACCATGCGGAAGCCCGCGCGCACCAGTTCCTGGTCGTCGACGAGCAGGATGCGGATGCTCATGCGGCGCCTGCCCGCGCCGGCGTGAGCGGCAGAACGGCCACCACCTCGAAGCCGCCGCCGGCCCGGGGCCCCGCGGTGACCGAGCCGCCGTACATGGCCACCCGCTCGCGCATGCCGGTCAGGCCGTGCCCCGGTGCCCCGGGCATCGCGCTGCCGCCCAGGTCGCCCCGGCCGTCGTCGCTGATCGTCAGCACCAGCGAGTCCGGCGAGTAGCCGAGCACGACCGACGCGGACGAGACCTGGCCCGCATGCTTGCGGGTGTTGGTGAGGGACTCCTGCACGATCCGGTAGGCGGCCAGGGCGGCACCGCTGGGCACCGGCCGCGGTTCACCCGCGACGGTAAACGACACCGGCAGCCCGGCGCTGCGTGCCTGGTCCAGCAGCTCGCCCAGCTCGCCGATGCCAGGTTGCGGTGCCCGCCCGGAGCTGCCGCCCTCCTCCTCTCGGCGCAGCACGCCGAGCAGCCTGCGCATCTCGGCGAGGGCCTGGCGGCCGGTGGCGGAGATGGCGGCCAGCGCCTCCCTGGCCCGGTCCGGGTCGGTGCCGAGCGCATACGAGGCGCCGTCGGCCTGCACCACCATGACGCTGACGTTGTGCGCGACCACGTCGTGCAGCTCTCGGGCGATCCTGGCCCGCTCGGCGGCGGCGGCGATCTGCGCCTGGGCGTCCCGTTCCCGCTCCAGCCGGGCGGCCCGGTCCTCCAGGCTCGCGTAGTGCGCGCGGCGGTAGCGCATCGAGTCACCGAGTACCCAGGCCAGCAGCGCCGGCCCGGCAAACAGCATGGCGCCGACAGTCAGCCATTCCAGCAAGCTGTGGTTGACCAGGCTGACCCAGCGGAGGATGCCTGCCGCCGACCCGGCCAGGCAGACGGCCAGTCCGCAGCCCGAGGTGCGCCGCGGGGTGTAGGCGGCCAGCGTGTACAACAGGATGAGGATGGCCGCGTCGGTGGCGGCCGGGCGGACGCCCAGTGCGACCTGGAGCCCGCCGGCGGCGACGGCGGTGTAGTAGGCGCCGACCGGGTGCTTGCGGCGGAACACAATCGGCACGGTGAGGCCGAACGCCACGGGAATGCCCTCGTACACGCCCTTGGCGAAGGCCGGCCCGACCCCGGCGATCAGCAGCGCGGCCGCGAGCACGCTGTCCACCAGCATCGGGTGCCGGCGCACCCAGGCGTACAGGGCAGACACGCGTCCAGCGTAGATCGGCGCGGCCGCCTGGGCGTCATCCTCGCGGGTACGCTGCCGTCATCCTCGCGGGCGACGTCCAGGCCACCTGGGTCGCTCTGTCGGGCCAGAAGGGTGCATCAGTGACCGACTGTGTCTTCTGCCGGATCGTGGCGGGCGAGGTGCCCGCGCACCTGGTGTTCGAGGACCCGGCCGTGGTGGCGTTCCTTGACGCCAGGCCGGTGTTCAAAGGCCATGTCCTGGTCGTGCCGCGGCAGCACTACGAGACGCTCGCCGACCTGCCGCCGGCCGAGGTCGGGCCGCTGTTCGAGCCGGTGCGGCTGCTGTCGGCGGCCGTGCCGGCCGCGCTCGGCGCGCAGGGCACCTTCGTCGCCCTCAACAACGTGGTCAGCCAGAGCGTGCCCCACCTGCACGTGCACGTGGTGCCGCGGACGAAGGGGGACGGGCTGCGCGGGTTCTTCTGGCCGCGGCAGCGTTACGCCAGCGACGAGGAGGCCGCGGACTATGCGCGGCGGATCGCGGCGGCGCTGGCGGCCGCGGCGCGCTGACCCCGGCGGGGGTTACGGCGGGACCGTGGTGCACCCGTTGCACGGTGGCTTGCCGCGGAAGTAGGCCGGGATCGCTTGGGAGTCGGTCGCCGGGTTGGTGGGCAGCAGGAACGGCTTGCGCGGCGGCAGACTGAAGTTGAAGTCGTTGAGCAGGTTGCCCAGCTGTGGCGCGTTCTCACGGATGTCGGGGCGGGGGTCGGGGCGGCCATCGGTCTTCGGGTTGAGCCGGGCGCCACCGAGGAAGTCGTCCTCGATGATCGTCAGGTAGGCGTCGCTGCTGAGGGTCTGGTGGTCGATGTACCCCTTCTTGGCGAAGGGGGAGATGACGATCCCCGGCACCCGCAGCCCGTCACCTGCGGCGCCGCGGTGCAGGCGGCCAGCAGGCCGGCCATAAGGCCGCCGGTGGCGACGAGACAGGAGACCAGGCGGTGGCTGCGCATGGTGGCAAACCTAAGCAAGAACTCTTAGGGGACCAGCCAAGTCCGGTAAGCATTCAGCAGTGATCACCTCAAAGAAGGCTGGGAATCTTCCGCCCCCGCCGACGTGCCTTTCAGCCGGTAAGCGCCTATCGTCAGGGTATGGCCGGTTGGTGGTCTATTGAGGTCTTCCACGGCGAGTTCTCCGCGCGGCGGTGGCAGGACACCTATTCCAGCCCCCTGATCGAATCGGCGCTGTCCCACCGTGCAACCAGCTGGGAGTGGCACGAGCACCGGTGGGGCGTGGTGTTCGAGGTGGAGTTCGGCACCGACGCCGAATGGGAGGCATTCCGGAGCCTGGCCCTGGTGCAGGCGGCACTGGACGCGGTCCCCGATCCGGTCAATGGACTCCTCGTCTACCGGGGCCGCGGGGGCGGGGCTGGCAGCGCGTCCCCCCGCAGGCCGCGGCCGAGTGCGGGCGCGGGCGCGATCTCCCTGCCGGAGCCCGGCGATGAGTCAGTCGTCCAGGTGACTGGCATGACACCGCCTGGCCTGCCCGAACCTGTCCGCGCCGGGGCGTTCTAGGCGGGCTCGGCGTCCCGCGGCCCGGGCGTTTTGTCGGCGGGGCCAGCGCAGGGCGGGGAACAGTGCAGGATGGAGGCATGAGGGATATCCGAGCGATGGCGGGCGGACTGCGGTCTGCGATCGAGCGAAGCGGCTACTACCCGGGGCTGGTCGCCGACGCGGTGCTTTCCGCTCTCGGCTCCGAGCCCGTCGTCTCCTACGTGGTGCACCACGACGCGGTCTTCGACCCGGCCATGGAAGTCCGCCGCCATATGACCGTCCTGGTGCTGACCCCGACCCGGCTGGTGCACTCGCACACCGACGAGCACCCGGCCGAGGAGCCGGGAGACCGCCCGCAGGCCGAGACCACGACCGAGGCGGTCCGGTTCTCCCGCATCTCCTCGGTGGCCGTGACCAGGGTGGTGCCCGACCCCGCGTCCTATGTGCCCGGCGTCACCATGCCGAGCGAGGTGGTCCTGACCATCGGCTGGAACGTGCTGTCCCGGGTCGAGCTCGAGCCGGCCCAGTGCGTGGACGAGAACTGCGAGGCAGACCACGGCTACAGCGGCACCATTACCGCCGATGACCTGGCGCTGCGGGTCAGCGAGGCGGCCGACGGCGCGGACGCGGTGCGGCAGGTGCTGGATTTCTCGACTGCGCTGGCCGAGGCGACCGCTCACCCGCGCCACTGACGGGGGGGCGAATGCGAGCCGAGCCTGCCGTAGTACCGGTCCTGCCGCACTACGGCGAGTCCACCCTGCCGGATCTCGCCTCCTCGCTGCTCGCCTCCCTGGGAGTCGCCGGCGAGGCCAACCCGCTGGGCCTGCCGGCCACCGTCCGCGCCTGCCTGCTCGTGGTGGACGGGCTGGGCTGGGAGCTGCTGCGTGACCAGCCGGCCAGCGCGCCGTTCCTGTCCGAGCTGGCGGTCAACGGCGCACCGCTGACCGCCGGGTTCCCGGCGACCACCGTGACCAGCCTGAGCTCGCTGGGCACCGGCCGCGCGCCGGGCCAGCACGGCATGCTCGGCTACCAGGTCGCCATTCCGGGCAAGAACAAGCTGCTGAACGGCCTGCGGTGGGACAGCTCCGTCGACCCGCGCGGCTGGCAGCCGGGCAGCACGGTCTATGAGCGGGCCGCCGGGGCGGGCGTGCCCACCTACCGGGTGGCGGCGTCCGCGCTGGAGCGGACCGGCCTGTCGGCGGCGGTCATGCGCGGCACCGAGTACCGGCCCGCGGACAGCATGGGTGCCCTGGTGGCGCAGGCCGCGGAGGCGCTGAAGGGCGCCGACCGCACCCTGGTCACCGTGTACCACGGCCAGCTTGACGGCACCGGGCACACCTTCGGCGCATCGTCGGACGCCTGGCGTTATCATCTGGGCCACGTGGACAAGCTGGCCGAGCAGCTCGCGGCGGCGCTGCCCGCCGGGACGCCGCTGTATGTGACCGCCGACCACGGAATGGTCGATGTGGGGCCGGAGGACCGGATCGACGTGGACAGGCTGCCCGAGCTGCGGGACGGGGTAGCGCTGCTCGGCGGCGAGCCGCGGGCCAGGCACGTGTACGCCAGGCCAGGCGCCGCCGCCGACGTCGCCGCGGCGTGGGCCGAGGTCATCGGTGACCGGGCCTGGGTGCTGCCCCGGGACGAGGCGGTCGCGGCCGGCTGGTTTGGCCCGGTGCGCGACGCGCTGGCCGCCCGGATTGGCGACGTGGTGGCCGCCCCGGTGGGCCCGTTCGCGATCGTCGCCACCCGGGCCGAGCCGCTGGAGTCCTCGCTGATAGGCATGCACGGATCGCTCACGTCGGCCGACCAGCTCGTCCCCCTGCTGCGGCTGCCCGCCCTGTGACCCGCCCGGGGTGATAACCGTCATTATGATGTCTCCCCGTGATTCCGGCGTTGCCCGGCAAGCCGCGATGGAGAGGTGCCTGTGATGGAGCCACCAGAAGGCCGGGCCTACCCGCTGACCGACGTGAGCGCGCTCGCCCGGGCGCTGGCCGGCCCGGCCCCGCCGGTGCTGCTGGATGTCCGATGGCGGCTCGGCGGGCCGCCGGGCATCGACGCCTACCGGGCCGGGCACCTGCCGCGCTCGGTGTTCGTGGACCTGCCCACAGACCTGGCCGCGGAGCCGGGCCCGGAGGGCCGGCACCCGCTGCCACCGGCCGCCCGGTTCGAGGCGGCGATGCGCCGGGCCGGGGTCCGCGACGACGGGGCCGTGGTCGTGTACGACCAGGCCGACACTACCGCGGCGGCCCGGGCCTGGTGGCTGCTGCGTTATTTCGGGCACAGGTACTGCAGGGTCCTCGACGGGGGGTTCCGGGCCTGGACGGCGGCGGGCGGCCAGGTGGCCACGGGGGACAGCCCGGCCGCGGCAGGCGGGGACTTCACCGCAAGGCCCGGGCACATGCCGCTGCTCGACGCGGACGCGGCGGCCGGCCTGGCCCGGCATGGCGCCCTGCTGGATGCCCGCGCCCGGGAGCGCTACCGGGGCGAGCGGGAACCGGTGGACCCGGTTGCCGGGCACATCCCGGGCGCGCTGAGCGCGCCCACCACGGCCAACGTCGGCCCGGATGGCAGGTTCCTGCCCGCGGCCGGGCTGCGGGCCCGGTTCGCCACCCTGGGCGCGGCGGCCGGTGCCGGGAAGGTGGGCGTCTACTGCGGCTCCGGGGTGACCGCGGCGCACGAGGTGCTGGCGCTCGAACTGGCGGGCATCACGGCGTCGCTCTATGTCGGCTCCTGGTCCAACTGGGTCGCGGATCCGGCCCGCCCGGTGGCCACCGGCCCGGGGCCGGGCTGACCCTCCCGCTCCATCGCCGCGACACGGCCGCGGCGCGCCGCGGCAATCCATGATCGCGACCCGTGGCCGGCCGCCGGAACCAGACGGCCCCGTGGCCCGTCAAAGGGTGTGCGGGCAGGCCATGCGCAGCCGGGCCGGCCCGCACCAGCACCGGAACCGGCGGGCGCGGAGCGCATCAGGCCCGGGCCCCCCCGGGGACCGCGGGGCCGGCCCCGGGCGGCCAGGCCGGCCCCGCGGATTCGCCCGGCGTGGGCGGGGCGGCGAAACCGGGGCGGCCCGGAATGCCCCCGGAGCGGAAGGGAGTCGCGATGAGAACGCTGGGCAAGCCGGGCAGCGCGGCCAGGCGGGCGGCGCTGGGCGGCAGCGCCGCGGGTCTCATGGCCGGGCTCGCCGCCTGCGGCCTCGCCGCCTGCGGCACCGCCGTGGCCGGGGCCGGAACGGCCGCCTCGGGGGGCCCGGCGAAGCCCCTAGCGGCCGCGGGGGCGGCCGCCGCCCGGCCATCCCCGGGCGGGCTGGACCCGGGCGGGGTCATGGTCGGCGCCCACGGCGCTGGAACGGGCACTGCCTCCGCACTTCGGCGTCCACCTCCCGCCGGCTCCCTAACGGGTCATGGCGCGGTCAATCCGGCGGGGCCAGGTCGTGGCGGGCGGTCAGGGCCAGCCAGGTCGCTGCCCCGGTGATGAGGGCGGGCGTGGCCGGCTGCGGGCCGGCCACCAGCGCCACGCCCGCGCTCACCGCCGCAGCGGCGGCAACCCGCAGCGCGAGCCGGCCCGGGCGGCCCCGCCGCACCCGCGACCACCACCGGCCGGCAACTAGACCGGCGGCCGGCCGCCGTCGCCGTCTCTCCCCAGCGGCGGCCGGCCGCCAGCGGTGCGGCCCGGAGCCGGTCGATGCCCAGCGGCTCCGGGCCCGCCGGCGGCCCGGTCCGGCGGGACGGGCCAGGTCGGCCAGTGCCTCGGCGCGGCCGAAGTTCGTCCGCAAGGTGGTGTAGGCGGCCGCCGCCGCGGCGAACCGGGCGGCATCCCCGCCGTCGTCCCGGTCCGGGTGGGTCGCGGCGGCCACCCGGCGCCACGCGGCCCGGACCTCGTCATCGGTCAGGCCGGCGCTGGCCGGCAGCCCTAACACCGTGAACGGGTCGCGCCGCGCTGGCCTCATCGGTTTCCCTGCCCTCGGTTCCCCGCCGAGTGTACGAAGGCCGCCCGGACCAGAACGGCCCGGGGCGAGGCACGGTCAGCCGGGCCTGCAGGCCCCCCGGGGAGCGCGCCGGGAGCGAACCCCCCGGGCGCGCTCCGTGCCCGCACCCCGGCCCAGCACGTCGGCGTCGGCGTCGGCCGCCACGACGGCCGCGGTGAATGCCCCGCTGACCCGCCGGGCCGCCGCTACCTCGCGGGCGAACCGGGCCCGGAACCAGGCCTCCTCGGCGAACTCGATCTTGATCGTCTTGACGGCCACCAGCCGGCCCGCGGTGGACCTGCCCAGCAAGACCTGGCCCATCGCGCCGGCGCCGAGGCGGCCCAGCAGAACGTACGGGCCGATGCGCTCCGGATCCCACCGGCGTAGTGGCTCCAGCGCCGGCTGCACAGCCATGATCGCGCCTCCCCTGGACCTGCGGCCAGTCACTATGATGCCGAGTCGCGCGGGCCCGTGCCCGGTTTTGGCGGCGGTACCGGTCGTCGTGGCAGTCCGGTCGTGGCCGTCCGGCTGGGCCCGGGTCCAGGCTCAGCCGGGCTCGGCGCCGAACGCCTCGTCCAGCAGTGCGGTGACGTCCGCCGCGGCGGTCCCGGCCGTGGCCGGCCAGCCGCCATGCTCGGCGGCCGCCGCGGCGGGGACCGGCGCCAGGCCGGCCAGCGGCGGCGTGGCCAGCGCGGCCGGTGCCGCAAGCAGCCGCTTGACCTGCACGAAGGTCACCCCGCCCCGGTAAATGTAGGCGACCTGGCCGACGCCGAGGCGGCGGATGAGCTCCGGGTCGGCCACCGGCTCCTCCCGGACCCGGGAGGAGCCCTCGCGGCCCCACCGCGCCACGCCGAGCAGGCGCCGGCTGGTGTCCAGCGCCGGCCGTGCCCCGGCCAGGGCGGTGACTGGCTCGGGATGGGGGGTGCGCAGCAGCCAGATGCCGCCGTCCGCGGTCGCGGCGAGCCGGTACCTGTCGTCCTCGTCGGGAGCCAGGCCCTGCCAGGACTGGGCCGAAACCTGCACCGCCAGGCCGAGCGAGCGGGCCCGCTCGTAAAGCTGCCAGATCGGCAGCCGCCGGGCGACCGCGCTGAATTCATCCACGGCGAGCAGGATCTCCCGGTCGGCGCCCGGGCCGTGCGCGGCGTAGTGAGCCAGCAGGTCCACCAGCACGCGCGCCTGCGCCTCGGCAGCCGTCACGTCGGCGGTTCCCTCCAGGATGCAGTACCAGGCGTCGGCGTCGCCGAAGCCGCCCGCTCCGTCCAGCCCCGGGCCCAGCCGCCGGAACAGGGTACGGAACCGCAGCGCGATGTCGGTGACGTGCCGGGCGGCGGACCTGAGCAGCGCCACCTCGTCGCCGTGCCCGGGCGCGGCGTAGGCGAGGCCGAGCCAGCCGGCGTCCAGCCTGGCCAGGAAATCGCCCGCGCTGGCGGGCGGGCCGCCGGGCGCGCCCACCGCCAGCGCGACGATCGCCTCCATCACGTCGGCGTAGTAGGCCGCGCCCCCCGTCCCGTGCTCGATCAGGTCCACCAACGTGCTGGTCAGCTGGCCCGGCGGCAGGTCCCACAGCGACACGCTGGCCTCGTCGGGCCACACCGCGGTGGACCGCGCTCCCGCATCGCGGAGCACCCGGCGGACCCGGTCCGCGATGCGCCGCGAGTCGGCGCCGCCCTTGCAGTCCAGCACCACCAGGAGCGGCCGGCGCCCGCCGCCCGCCGCGTGCAGCTGCAGCCCGCGGGCGAGGAACCCGGCCCACAGCCGGAGCAGCAGAGTGGTCTTGCCTGTCCCCGTCGTGCCGATGACCACCTGATGGGAACGCAGCCGCTGGTACGGAACCGCCGCCAGGTCCGCGCCCGGGTGCCCGGCCGCGCGGATGACCGCGCCCGCCACGATGGCCCCGCGCCGGGACAGCAGCGGCACCGAGCCAGGCGCGGCGATCCGGGCCCGGGCGGTGCGGACCTGGCGCCGCCACTGGCGCGCCTGGAAGGCGGCCGGGGAGGTGGGGAAGATCCCGCCGGTCCCGGTTTCCATCGTGTAGAGCCGCCGCGACCACACCAGCCCGCCCACGGCAAGGCCGAGCGGGATCGCGGCCGGGGCCACGATGATGGCACCGAGGGCCACCGCGCCCGCTCCCGCCTGGTGCCAGGCGGACAGCCAGGCGTCGTAGGGCGCGGCGGCGACCTGCCCGGCCGACCCGGCGGCCACCGCGACGGCCGCCAGCCAGGCCGCCACCATCGGCAGGCAGGCCAGTGCCGCCCAGTACAGCCGCCGCGGCGGCCAGCCACGCAGCCAGGCCAGCGTCACCGCCAGCGCGGCCACCAGGGAGACCGGCGCGGCCGCGACGACCAGCACTGCGACCAGGGCGATCCGGGCCAGCCTGGCCGCCCCGCGCAGCGCCGCAGACAGCGCGCGCACGCCCAGGTGGCGCCCGATCACCCGGACCGCCCCCCGGAC
>Ga0318554_10000402_pt1 | contig 15060 bp, 12 predicted proteins | sample GRESIP082b2f22_FD_203687 | JGI IMG/M metagenome (GOLD analysis project Ga0318554, IMG submission 203687) | Tropical soil microbial communities from Luquillo Experimental Forest, Puerto Rico - GRE.SIPMG.082b2f22 | ecosystem: Environmental > Terrestrial > Soil > Tropical forest > Bulk soil... | reverse complement strand
GGCGGGGCCCGGCCACGGCGGCCCGGCGCTGGTCGCGAACGTCTATCTCGAGGGCACCTACAGCGAGGTCTACCCGGCCATCTCCCAGGACGAGGAAGGGATGAAGCGGCTGTTCATCCAGTTCTCCTTCCCGGGCGGGATTCCGAGCCACGTCGCGCCCGAGACGCCGGGCTCGATCCACGAGGGCGGTGAGCTCGGCTACGCGCTGTCGCACGCCTACGGCGCCGCGTTCGACAACCCGGACCTGATCGTGGCGTGCGTGATCGGCGACGGCGAGGCCGAGACCGGGGCGCTGGCCACCAGCTGGCACTCGAACAAGTTCCTCAACCCGGTGCACGACGGCGCGGTGCTGCCGATCCTCCACCTCAACGGCTACAAGATCGCCAACCCGACGGTGCTGGCGCGCATCCCGCGCGAGGAGCTTGACCAGCTGCTGCGTGGCTACGGTTACGAGCCGCACGTGGTCGAGGGCGGCGATCCCGCCGCCATGCACCAGCGGATGGCCGCGGTGCTCGACCAGGTGGTCGCCGAGATCCGGGCGATTCAGCTCGAGGCGCGCAGCAAGGGATTCCGCGCGCGGCCGCGCTGGCCCATGATCGTCCTGCGCTCGCCCAAGGGCTGGACCTGCCCGCGCGAGATCGACGGCAAGCAGTGCGAGGACTACTGGCGCTCGCACCAGGTCCCAATGGGCGACATGGGCAAGCCCGGGCACGTCGAGGTGCTCGAGCAGTGGCTGAAGAGCTACCGTCCCGACGAGCTGTTCGAGGACGACGGACGCCTGCGCCGCGAGCTGGCGGAGCTCGCTCCCCGGGGCGAGCGCCGCATGGGCGCCAATCCGCACGCGAACGGCGGGCTGCTGCTGCGCGATCTCAGGCTTCCGGTCTTCCGGGACTTCGCGGTCGAGGTGCCCGCGCCTGGCGCCGTCACCGCCGAGGCCACCCGCGTCCAGGGCCGCTACCTGACCGAGGTCATGAAGCGCAGTCTCGACGCCCGCAATTTCCGCGTCTTCAGCCCCGACGAGAACGCCTCGAACCGCTGGCAGGACCTGTTCACCGTGACGAACCGCGGCTTCACCGGCGAGATCCTGCCCAACGACGATCACGTCGCGCCCGACGGCCGGGTGCTCGAGATGCTGTCGGAGCACCAGTGCCAGGGCTGGCTCGAGGGCTACCTGCTCACCGGCCGGCACGGCTTCTTCAACTGCTACGAGGCGTTCATCCACATCGTCGATTCGATGTTCAACCAGCACGCCAAGTGGCTCAAGGTGTGCCGTCACATCGGCTGGCGACGGCCGATCGCCTCGCTCAACTACCTGCTCTCGAGTCACGTGTGGCGGCAGGACCACAACGGTTTCAGCCACCAGGACCCGGGCTTCATCGACGTCGTGGTCAACAAGAAGGCCGAGATCATCCGCGTCTACCTGCCGCCCGACGCCAACTGCCTGCTGCACGTCACCGACCGTTGCCTGCGCAGCCGCAACCTGGTCAACGTGATCGTGGCGGGCAAGCAGCCGGCGCCGCAATGGCTGTCGATGGAGCAGGCGATCAAGCACTGCGAAGCCGGCATCGGCATCTGGGAGTGGGCCAGCAACGACCGCGGCGGCGAGCCGGAGATCGTGATGGCCTGCTGCGGCGACGTGCCGACGCTCGAGACGCTGGCAGCGGTGGATCTGCTGCGCCAGCATGCGCCCGATCTCAAGGTGCGGGTGGTCAACGTCGTGGACCTGATGACGCTTCAGCCGCCGGGCGAGCACCCCTCGGGCCTCAGCGACCACGACTTCGACGTGCTGTTCACCCGCGATCGTCCGATCGTGTTCGCGTTCCACGGCTACCCGTGGCTGATCCACCGCCTCACCTATCGTCGCACCAACCACCGCAACCTCCACGTGCGCGGCTACAAGGAGGAAGGCACCACGACCACGCCGTTCGACATGTGCGTGCTCAACGAGCTCGATCGCTTCCACCTGGCCGGCGACGTGATCGATCGCGTTCCGTCGCTGGGGTCGCGGGCGGCGTACGCGAAGCAGGCGATCCGCGATGCGCTGATCGAGCACCGTCAGTACATCAGGCGGCGAGGCGAGGACGACCCGCGCATCCTGGGCTGGAGGTGGGGAGACCGGACCGGCACCGGGAGCGATCGCAGCTCCACCGAGGGCGACAATCTCTGACGCCGGGTCGGAGCCCCGGGGTCAGCGGGGAGGAGAGTTCGAGATGCCGAGCGAGCACAACGAGCACGCGTCGTCGCGGATGGTGAGCCTGGCCGACGAACAGGCGGTCACGCAGATTCTCGGCTCGACGGTGATGAGGCTGTGGGAGGTGGTCAACGATCTGACCCGCATCCACCCCTCACGACGCGAGCGCTATCGGGTGGCCATCTTCGGCTCGGCCCGCGCCGGGACCGACACCTTCGCCTACGACGCGGTGCGGCGCGCCGCGGCCGCGTTCGCGGCCATGGGGTGCGACATCGTCACCGGCGGCGGGCCGGGCCTGATGCAGGCGGCGAACGAGGGCGCGGCCAGCAGCGGACTGCCGGAGCGCTCGCTGGGCATCCGGATCGAGCTGCCGTTCGAGCAGGGGGCCAATCCGTTTGTCGAGCGGATGTACGAGCACAAGACGTTCTTCTCGCGCCTGCATCATTTCGTGATCGCCTCCGATGCCTTCGTGGTCGTGCCGGGCGGCATCGGCACCGTGCTCGAGACCATGATGGTGTGGCAGCTGCTCCAGGTGCGCCACGTCGAGGGCGTTCCGCTGATCCTGGTAGGCAGGATGTGGCGCGGCCTGGTCGAGTGGGCCTCGGCCAGCATGCTCGATCCGACCCTGCCGCTCGCCAGCCCCCGCGACATGAAGATCCCGCGCTGCCTCGACAGCGCGGACGAGGTGATCGCAATGATCCGCGAGGAGCACGCGAAGTGGCTCGCCCGGCCGCCGGCCGCGGCCGGTGACGGATGAGCGCTCGCCGCAGCGGCCGCACGACTCCCCTGTGCACCCGACGTCCCGCATGACACCGACCACCGATCGAGGAGGAGACATGACGAGAGGAGTGCTTTCGCCCCGCGCTGCTCGAACGCTATGCGTGACCGCGGCCGCGGTTCTGCTGATGACGGTGCCGACCGCCGCACGCGCCCAGGACGAGGCGCCACTGAACGCCGACACGACCGGCACCATGCCGCGGCATGCATACACCAACACCATCGCCGGCGAATTCACGCCCGCCCGCGGCTTCGACATCATCAAGACGCAACGAGGAACGCTGAACATCAGCATGTACGGGCTGTTCCGCTCCCTGAGCCAGTTCCCCGCCAACCAGACCTACACCGATCACCTGGGACGAACGCGCAGCGTGGCGGCGAGGAACGACATCAACTGGCACCGCACCTTCGTGTGGCTGACGGGTTTCTTCTACGACCCCAGGTTCCGCTACAACATCTCGCTGTGGTCGCTGCCCACCACCGAGCAGACGCTGCTGTTCGGCAACCTGCAGTACCGGTTGAAGAGACCGATCACCCTCGGCGTCGGGGTGGGACCCAATCTCACCAACCGCTCGCTCCAGGGCTCGTGGCCGTTCTGGGCCGGCAGCGACCGGCAGATGATGGAGGAGGCGCTGCGCGGCGGGTTCGCGTCGGCGTTCTGGATCACCGGCCAGCCGACCGAGCGATTCGCCTACACCGCCTCGATCAACCGAAGCCTCAGCCAGCTCGGTGTCACCGCGGCGAACGACAATCGCAACTACTCGTACAGCGCCAGCGTGAGCTGGATGCCGACGACCGGCGAATTCGGCCCGCGTGGCGGGCTCGGGGACCTTGAATACCATGAGCACGTGGCGACGAGGTTCGGCGCATCGGCATGCCACGCGCGGGAAGACCGCTACGCTCCCGACGACCAGTCGCCCAGGGCCTCGCAGATCAAGCTCTCGGACGGCGTGAATCCCTTCGACAGCGGCGCCCTGGCCGATACGGTGACGGTCGAAACGCTGACCTACGAGAACCTGTCGCTCGACGCCGGCTTCAAGTACCGCGGCTTCTCGCTCCAGAGTGAGTACACGCTGCGCAGGCTGTACGACTTCGTGGCGACCGGGCCGCTGCCCCTGAGCTCGAACTTCGACCACGGGTTCTTCGTTCAAGGCATGCAGATGGTGGTTCCGAAGATGCTCGGGATCTACGCCACCACCTCGTACATCTTCGACGATTTCAAGCGCCACCCGTACGAGGTCTCGGGAGGCGCCAGCCTCTATCCGTTCGGCAACCGCAGCTGGCGGGTGAACTTGCACCTGATCTACGTGTACAAGTGTCCGGCCAGCTCGAGCTTCGGCTATTACACCGCCGGCCAGACCGGCACCACCCTTTCGCTCGGAACGGACATCCTCCTCTGAGCCGTCCCGGAATCCTGATCGCCATCGCCGCCCTGGTCACCTGCGGGGCGGCGAACGGGTGGGCGGCGCCGAAGCCCTCCACACCGCCGGCGCCGTCGCTGTCGACGCAGATCGCCGCGCAGAAGAAGCAGATCGAAGCGCAGCAGGTGACGATCGACACGCAGCATGCGCTGATCACCGCGCAGCGCGCGGTCAGCGACAGCCAGAGCGTTCGCATCCAGGCGCAGGAGGCGCGGCTCGCGGACCTGGAGGCCCAGCTCGCCACCATGAAGGGGCGCCTCGCGACGCTCGAAAAGCAGGCCAATCTCCCGTCGTGGGAGGACTCGCTCTCGAAACGCCTGGCGAAGATCGAGGCGGCGTCGAAGAAGGCGCCGGATCTTCCGCCGGACGTGGTCTCGGCCGGCGACTTCCCGGGCTCGATCCGGATCCCCGGCACCGACGCGGCGATCAAGTTCGGCGGGCTGATCCGCACCGCCGTGGTCCTGACCCTCAATCCGCTCGGCACCGACGACCGGTTTCTCACCAACTCGATCCCGGTCGGAACGCAAAGCATCGGTGAGGCCCGGCGCACCAACATCTCGGCGCGCGCGAGCCGGCTGAATTTCGAATTCCGCACCCCGCAGGGGCGCAACGAGCTGCGCACGTATTTCGAAGGCGACTTCGCGGGCGCGGGCAGCATCAACAGCTTCCGCCTGCGCCACGCCTATGCCCAATACGTCGGCTTCATCATCGGGCAGACCTGGTCCACGTTCGCCGATCCGTGGATCGAGCCCGGAGACCTGGACTTCGAAGGCCTGAGCGCCCAGAACCTGATCCGGCAGCCGCAGGTCCGGTACTGGTGGTCGCCGAAGCCCGACACCCGGCATGCCGTGTCGATGGAGACGCCCGAGGTGTCGATCAGCGGCGGAACCGGCGTCAACCTGATCCCGGACCTCGTGGCGCGCAGCTTCTTCGGGTACCCGGACGGCACCCATCTCCAGGTCGCCGGCGTGCTGCGCCAGATTCGCGGCCAGACCCAGGCCGGCGACGTGCGCTCCGAATGGGGAGTGGGCGGGAGCGTGAGCGGCATCAAGCTCATGAAGGTCAAGGGTCTCACGGACCGCGTCATGTTCCAGGTCAACGGGGGGCTGGGGATCGCGCGCTACATCAACGACCTCAACTCGCTGGGCGGCCAGGACGCGGTGTTCGACACCACCACCGGCGATCTCAAGGTGCTCCCGGTCCTGGGCTGGTACGTGGGCTACGAGCACCGCTGGAAGGAGTGGGAGGCGTTCCAGACCATGAACCTGCGCACCACCCTGCTGTGGAGCCTGGTGGCCGTGCGCACCTACGATTTCCAGCCGCCCGACGCCTACCGGCGCACCAACCGCTTCTCGGCCAACGTGGTCTTCTCCCCCACCGCACGGGCGGACTTCGGCGTCGAGTACATCTACGGGATGCGGGAGAACAAGGACGGGCAATGGGCGTCCGCGAACCAGTTTCAGGCCGTCGCGCTGTTCCGCTTTTGAGCGTGCCTATCGAGGAGGCGAGGTCATGAGAACCATCCATCTGCGCTGCGAGGCGTTGCTGGTCGCGCTGGTGACGATCGGCCTGGGGGCCGCCAGGCCCGCCAGGGCGGCGAGCGCCACCGGCGGCTACCTGTTCGACGACTGCCACTTCCATCTCACCAACTACATCCAGGAGGGGATCACGGCCCGGGAGTTCCTCAAGATCATGGGGAACCAGGTGGGGCGCTCGACGCTGTTCGGGATCCCGCTCCAGCAGCAGTGGTCGTATCGCGTCGATGGCGACAACGCGCCCAAATACTATCTCGATACCGACGCGCCGCTCTATTACTACTCGTTCACCGACGCCTACATCGCCATGCAGTACCGCTCGCTCGCGAAGACCGAGCAGGCGCGCTTCGACCCCATGATCACCGGCTTCAATCCCACCGACATGTACGCCGCCGACCACATCCGCCGCGTGCTGCGGACCTTCCCGGGCGTGTTCGAGGGGATCGGCGAGTTCACGATCCACAAGGAATTCGTGGCCGCCAAGGTAGCGGGCGGGGTCGCGAGCCTCACCGATCCGGCGCTCGACCGCATCCTCGACTTCGCCGGCGAGGCCGGGCTGGTGGTGCTGCTCCACAACGACATCGCCAAGCCGTTCCCGAAGTCCTACACCGCGAACTATCTCGCCGATATCAAGGCGCTGTTCAAGCGCCATTCCAACACCACGATCATCTGGGCGCACCTGGGACTGGGGCGGGTCGTCCATCCGATCCAGGATCACCTGGCGGCGATCGAGGAGATGCTGAAGGATCCGGCCTTCAACCACGTGTACTTCGACATTTCCTGGGACGAGGTGGCGAAGTACGCGGTGGCGAGCGACGAGGCGATCCGGCGCACCTCGGACTTTCTCAATCGCTACCCGGATCGGCTTCTGTTCGGAACCGATACCGTGGCCCCGCGCGACCCCCAGCCGTATTTCGCCGTCTACAACATGTGGGACCCGGTGTGGGAGCGGCTGACGCCCGAAGCGAAGGAGAAGATCACCAAGGGCAACTACGAGCGCCTGTTCAACACCGCGCGCACCAGGGTGCGGGCGTGGGAGAAGACGCACGCCAAGAGCTAGGACGCGGGCGCCCCGGTGAGCCGGCGCCGCGCCGGCGCCACGCCGGCTCGCGCGGCTGCGGTCAGACCAGGGCCCGGGGGCGCCGGATCCCGAGCCGCGCCATCCGGCTGTCGAGCGTGGTCGGCTTCATGCCCAGCAGCTCGGCGGCGCCGCCGCGCCCCCGCACCCGCCAGCCGACGCGCTCGAGCACGCCGCGGATGTGCTCGGCCTGGACCTCGGCCAGGTTGGCGCTGGTGGGCGGCGCCACCGCCGCCAGCGCCGGCGGCTCGACCACCAGCCGCGGGCCGCGCGCCAGGATGATGGCGCGCTCGATCAGGTTGCGCAGCTCGCGCACGTTGCCGGGCCACGGATACCTGCGCAGCGCGGCCAGGCTCTCCTTCGAGAGCGAGTCGATGCGCTTGCCCGAGGCGCGGGAGAACTCCTCGATGAAGGTCCAGGCCAGCACCGGAATGTCCTCGACCCGCTCGCGCAGCGGCGGCACCGTGATCGGGAACACGTTGAGCCGGTAGTACAGGTCCTCGCGGAAGGTCCGGTCGGCCACGGCGCCCTCGAGGTCGCGGTTGGTGGCGGCGATCAGGCGCACGTCGACGGTGATCGGGTCGACGCTGCCGAGCCGCTCGAGCACCTTGTCCTGGATGACGCGCAGCAGCTTGACCTGGGACTCGAGCGGCAGGTCGCCGATCTCGTCCAGGAACAGCGTCGATCCCTCGGCCAGCTCGAAACGGCCGATCTGCCGCGACAGCGCGCCGGTGTAGGCGCCGCGCTCGCGTCCGAACAGCTCGTTCTCGATCAGCGCGGCCGGGATCGCCGCGCAGTTGACGCGCACCATCGGACGGCCGCGACGGGCGCTGCGGTCGTGGATCGCCTGCGCGAACACCTCCTTGCCGGTGCCGGTCTCGCCCAGCAGCAGCACGGTGGCGTTGGTGGGCGCCACCGACTCGATCTGCGCCAGCACGGTGCGCACCACCGGGCTCTCGGCCGCGATCACGCGCGGCCCGGTCAGCGCGCGGACTTCCTGCCGCAGCTCCACGTTCTCCCGCGCCAGCTGCTGGCGCAGGCCCTCGACATCCGCCAGCGCCTTCTCGAGCCGCTGGCGGCCGCTCTTGCGGGCCAGCGCATGGGCGAACACGGTGGCGAGCAGGATGAGCTGCTCGCGCACGTAGGGGCTCCAGGTCGTTTCGGCGCGCAGGGTGGCGAAGCCGATCGCCCCGATCACCCGCCCCTCCACCGACAGGGGCAGGAGCGCGCTCGACTGGATGCCACGCCGGCGCATGTTCTTCTGATCGATCGGATCCGGTACGTCGCGCGGGCTGGCGTTCCACACCGCCTGATTCGCACGCACCTTCGAGAGCAGCCAGGGAAACTCCTCCCGGGCCGAGAAATCATGAGTCGACGGCGGGAACTCGGGACGGCTCCACACATGGGTGTAGATCAGGTCGTCGCCGTCATCGGTGAACTGCCACAGGCCGCTGCGATCGATCCCCAGCGCCTCGACCAGCTGATGCTGGCCGTCGACGATGGCCTCGTCCACCTGATGGGCCGGGATGTTCACGAACCGGGCGGCCAGGCCCGAGACCATGCGGCCGAAGGCGAGCCGGGCGACGGTCTCGGCGCGGATCGCCTTCTCCTGCTGCACGCGCACGGTGATGTCGACCACCGAGACGATGACCAGGCGCCGGCCGTCCCGCTCTTCGACCGTGAGGCCGGCCTCGACCGGGAACTCGCTGCCGTCGAGGCGGCGGCCGAACAGGTCGCGCACCGCTCCCATCGGCAGCGTGCGCGGTTCCAGCCAGAAGCCGGCGCGCCGGTCGGCCTGGGCCGGGCGCGAGGCCTCCGGGAGCAGCGCGTCGATCGAGCGCCCGAGCAGCTCGCCCGCGGGGTAGCCGAACATCCCGGCGGCGCGGCGGTTGGCGAGCAGGATGGTGCCGCGCCCGTCGCAGACCAGAATGCCGTTGGGCGCGGCCTCGAGCGCGAGGTCCACTATTTCGGAGGCGGCGGCCCGCGGCTTTGCCTCGAGGCTCATGGGGTACCGTGCGGCGCCGGAGTGGAACAACGAGTTGTCGCCGACCCTCGGTCCGGGGGGAGGGTCATCACGTTCATCATCTGTGAACACTCCACATCGATCCGATCAGTGGCGCGCAGTCTAGCCCATCTCAGGTTCATTGGCATCCGACGGCTCGGAGCCGCGGCTCGAATGGCATCGACCCCGAGGCAGGAGTCGAGTGACAACTCGAAGCTTGGTAATCGATTGGGTGCGCCTTAAGGGGTGCGACCGTCAGCGCTGATCCGCATCACCGCTCAGCGCTGTTCGCCGAACTCCCACGCTTCGAGACCGGGCTCGATCTCGATGCCCAGCGCGGACACGATGCGGTTGACGGCGTTGTAGTAGGACGCGATCGCCGTGGCCTTGACGATCGCGGCGTCGTCGAAGCCGTACTCGCGCACCCGCTCGACATCCTCGCGCTTGCGCTCGCCCGGCTCGCAGGTCAGGGCGACCGTGTAGTCGAGCAGCACCCGGTCGCGGGCCGCGAGGTTGGCCTCGCGATAGTCGAGCGCGACCGCCCGCGCGAGCGCCTCGTCGCCGAGACCGTCGGCGAGGTGGGGGCCATGATGGGCGACGCAGTAGCCGCAGCCGTTCACGGCCGAAACCACCACCGCGATCAGCTCGGCCTGGGCGGCGGTGAGCGGGGCCGGGTCGTCGAGCAGCGCCGACCGGAGCGCGAACGTCGCCTCGGCCGCCGGAGGGTCGAGCCCCAGCGCCTGCCAGATCCGCGACACGCGCCCGCGCCCCGCGTGCGCCTTGATGCGCTCGTACACGCGCGACAGCGGCGCGGTGGCGGTCTCCGGCGGCACGCTGCGAACCCAGGTCATCGGCCCTCCCCGGTGATGGATGTTCAGGCCGATGCTAGGGGGGTGGGAAGAGCCGGTCAATTCCCGGCGCCGGGCTTGCCGGCTCGGCGCCGCGCCCCGTAGGCTCGTGCCCATGCGCGCGCACGGATTTTCGGCGGTGCTGGCCCTGGTGCTGATCGGGCTCGTGCTCGCCGCCTGGCTGCTGCCGCGCCGGCGCCACGCGGGGCGCAGCACCGAGCCGGGCGACGCGGTGGTCGAGCAGGCGCTGCGCCAGGCGCGTGAGGGATCCGGCACGGTCGCTCCCGACCGCAAGCCTTCGTCCACCGGGAGCGAGGAGGACAAGTCGCGCTGGGTGCCCGAGGTCAAGGGCTTCGACGCCAGCGACCTCAATCGCGACCGGCGCACGCTGTTCATCCGCTTCGCCAACGCGGAGCGCTGCACCTGCGGCTGCGGCTACACGCTCGCCGGCTGCCGCACCTACGATCCGAGCTGCCCGGTGAGCGGTCCGCGCGTCCAGGTGCTGCTCGATTCGGTGCGCACCGGGCTCTACGTCGCGCCCGCGACGGTGCCGCGCCGGCGCGCCCCGGGCGGTTGACACCCCGGCGAGGCGGGGTCTAAGGTCGGCGGCGTCGCTTCCCGCCGATCACCCCGGACGCGGTGGCACGGCCCCTGGGCGGCTTGCCCCGCCGCTTTCCGCGCCCCTCTCGTAAGGAGGCTGTCCATGCCGTTTCCCAAGCTCGAAGCCAGGAAGTTCGCCTCCATCCGGGAGCTCAACGGCATCTCGGCCCGCACCATGGAAGAGCACTACGAGCTCTACAAGGGCTACGTCGCCAAGACCAACGAGATCCAGGAGAAGCTCAACACCACCGACCGGGGCACCGCGAACCAGATCTACAGCGACCTGCGGGCGCTGCGCATCGATCTGTCGTTCGCGACCGGCGGGGTCAAGAACCACGAGATCTATTTCGGCCACCTGGGCGGCAAGGGCGGCATGCCGACCGGCCGGGTGATGGACGGAATCAAGCGCGACTTTCCCTCGTACGACGCGTGGCTCGCCGACTTCAAGGCATCGGGCCTGGCGGCGCGCGGCTGGGTGTGGCTGGCGCACGACCACGACTGGAACACGCTCACGACCGTGATCGGGGACGCGCAGAACACGTTCCCGCTCTGGAACGCCACGCCGATCCTGGCCCTCGACGTGTACGAGCATGCCTACTGGATCGACTACGGTCGCGCGCGGGCCAAGTACATCGAGGCGTTTTTCAGCAATCTGGACTGGAGCGTGGTCGAGCAGAACCTCGAGCGAGCGCTCGCCCAGACCGTCCACAAGTAGTCCGAATCGGAGCGGGGCGCCGCCGGCGCCCCTGGTCGCCGGGCTCGCACCGCCGCGGGACGGGTGGGGAGCCCGGTGTGGCTTTGGGGAGGATGCATGGTCACCAGTCTGCTGCCCGTCATTGGCCGGCCGGCGCCGGATTTCAGCCTGGCCTCGACGACGGGCGAGAACATCTCGCTCAAGCAGTTCAAGGGGAAGAAGACCGTCATCCTCTACTTCTACCCCAAGGACGAGACCCCGGGGTGCACCAAGGAGGCCTGTGACTTCCGCGACTACTCGGCCGAGTTCGAGAAGCACAACGCGGTGATCCTGGGGGTGTCGACCGACGACCTCGAGTCGCACCAGCGCTTCCGCGAGAAGCAGCACCTGCCGTTCCCGCTGCTCTCCGACGCCGACGCGACAGTCTCGAAGATGTTCGGGGTGTACAAGCAGAAGAACCTCTACGGCAAGAAATCGATGGGTATCGAGCGGACCACGTTCGTGATCGATCGGACCGGGCGCATCGCGCAGATCTACCCCAAGGTGAAGGTCGAGGGGCATATTCAGGATCTGCTGGAGTTCGTCCGGGAAGACTGAAACCCGCCGGCCTGAGCGGGGCCGCCGGGGGAGTTCGGCCATGCAGTTCTCGCCGAAATCGCCGGTACCGGTGTTCCCCCTGCCCAACCTCGTGCTGTTTCCCCACGTGGTGGTGCCGCTGCACGTCTTCGAGCTGCGCTACCGCACCATGGTCCGCGACGCCCTCTCGGGCGAGCGCGTGATCGCGATGGGGCTCCTCAAGCCGGGATGGGAGCGCGACTACCACGGCAGCCCGGACTTCTACCCGATCGGCTGCCTGGCGCGCTTCGAAGAGGTCGAGTGGCTCCCCAACGACTGCTACAGCCTGGTGCTGCGCGGGCTGGGGCGCGTCACCTTCCGCCGCATCGTGCGTGAATATCCCTACCGCGCCGCGAGCGTCGAGCTGCTGCCGCAGGAGCCGTGCTCCGAGGACGATCCGCTGGTGCTGAGCGAGAAGTATGCGCTGCTCGAGCTATATCGGAAGCTGCTGCCCGACCCGGCCCCCGACCCGCAGGTCGCGAGCGCCGAGCCGGCCGCGGCGCGCGCGGGGGTCCAGGCGAGGCCCGGCTCGGATCTCGGCTACGAGGCGCTGGTCAGCGCGGTGTGCATGCTGGTCGCGGCCGATCCGATCGAGAAGCTCCAGCTCCTCGGGCTCGACAGCGTCATCGAGCGCGGGCGGCGCATTCGCGAGCTGGCCGAGCGCCACCGGCGCGAGCGACCCGCGCCGCCGTCCAGCTCCGGCGAGCGGAACTGAGCCGCGCGGCGCGGTGGCCGCCGACGCGAAGCGGGGCCGGCTCGATGGCCGACCCCGCCGCGGAAACAGTGCGCTGCTTCACGTTCGAGCGCTGGAGTCCCCCGATCCCGCAGACGCCCTGCGATCCACAGCGCACATCGTAAACGTTGCGATTCCCGTCGGACGGCGCGTCCGCCGGCGTAAAACGTTGTTGGTCGAGCGAGGTGGATCTGTGACGGCTCGGGCCGGAAGGCCTCCCTCACGGGGAGAGAATCTGCGAGGCACTCTTCCGAAACCCTGCACTGGGGAGCCCACATGCTAGATGGCGGCGGCGCCTTGCGCAACCAAAATCTCGCACGCGCGCAAGGCCCCCACCTTGTCGCGCCCCCGTCACCTGACTAGACTCAAGGGCCGCCATGAGATTCCCCGCCGAGCCCTTTCGCATCAAGGTGGTCGAGCCGCTGCGCCGGGTCACGCGCGAGGAGCGCGAGCGCCTGATCCGCGAGGCCGGGCTCAACATCTTCGCGGTCCCCGCGGACAGCATCTACGTCGATCTGCTCACCGACAGCGGCACCTCGGCGATGAGCGACAACCAGTGGGCCGGGCTCATGGTGGGCGACGAGTCCTACGCCGGCAGCCGCAACTACTACCGCTTCGAAGAGACGGTGCGCTCGATCTTCGGCTACCGCCACGTCATTCCCACCCACCAGGGCCGGGTGGCCGAGAACCTGCTGTTCTCGACCGTGCTGAAGCCCGGGGACATCGTGCCCAACAACATCCACTTCGACACCACGCGCGCCAACGTCGAGCACCAGCGCGCCGAGGCGCTCGATCTGGTGATCGACGAGGGCCTCGACCCGGTCGCCGATCATCCGTTCAAGGGCAACCTCGACCCCGCGAAGCTCGACCGGGTGCTGGGCGAGCGCCGCGGGCGCGTGCCGCTCGTCATGCTGACCATCACCAACAACTCGGGCGGCGGCCAGCCGGTGTCGATGGCCAACATCCGCGCGGTGCGCGAGGTGTGCCGGCGCCACGGCGTGCCGCTCATCTTCGACGCCTGCCGCTTCGCCGAGAACTGCTGGTTCATCCAGCAGCGCGAGCCCGGCTACGCCAACCGGGCGGTCGCCGAGATCGCGCGCGAGATGTTCTCGCACGGCGACGGCTGCACCATGAGCGCCAAGAAGGACGGGCTGGTCAACATCGGCGGCTTCCTGGCGCTCGAGAGCGCCGAGTGGGCCGAGGGGATCACGAACCTGCTGATCCTGATCGAAGGCTTCCCGACCTACGGCGGGCTCGCGGGACGCGACCTCGAGGCGATGGCGCGCGGGCTGATCGAGGTGCTCGACGAGGACTACCTGACCTTCCGCATCACTCAGGTCGCGCACCTCGGCGAGCTGCTCGATCAGGCCGGCGTCCCGATCGTGAAGCCGGTGGGGGGGCACGCGGTCTACATCGACGCGCGCCGCATGCTCCCCCACATCCCGCAGTCCCAGTATCCCGGGCAGGCCCTGGTCGCCGCCCTGTACCGCGAGTTCGGCATCCGCGCGGTCGAGGTCGGGAGCCTGATGTTCGGCCACCGCGACCCGGCGAGCGGCGAGATGGTGTTCCCGAAGCTCGAGCTGGTGCGGCTCGCGGTGCCGCGCCGCGTCTACACCACCGAGCACATGCGCTACGTCGCGGATTCCGTGATCCAGCTCCACCGCCAGCGCGAGCGGCTGCGCGGGCTGCGCATCACCTACGAGGCGCCGGTGCTGCGTCACTTCACCGCCCGGCTCGAGGAGCTGGAGGGCGCGCCGCCCCCCGCCCCGGTCCCGAGCGGCGCACGAGGATAGGCATGCCGCTCAACCGCGGTTTCGCGCTCACCTGGCTGGGGCACAACTCGTTCAAGCTCGTGAGCCGCGGCGCCAGAACGGTGCTGATCGATCCGTGGGTCGAGAACAACCCGGCGTGCCCCAAGGATCTCAAGAGCTTCGACAAGATCGACGTCATGACCATCAGCCACGGCCACGGCGATCACATGGCCGACGCGGTGACGCTGGGGAAGAAGTTCAAGCCGGTGGTGGTGTGCAATTTCGAGATCCACCTGTACCTGCAGCGCAAGGGCGTCACCACCACCTCGCCGATGAACAAGGGCGGCACCCAGGAGGCCGCCGGCATCAAGTTCACCATGGTGCACGCCATCCACTCGAGTGGCATCGAGGATGGCGGGCAGATCGTCTACGGCGGCGAGCCGTGCGGGTTCATTATTACGCTCGAGGACGGCACCCGCATCTACCACGCGGGCGACACCGCCGTGCACTCCGACATGGCGCTGATCGGCGAGCTCTACCCGCCCGACGTGGCGCTGCTCCCGATCGGCGACCTCTACACCATGTCGCCGCGCGAGGCCGCGGTCGCGGCGCGCATGCTGAAACCACGCTTCATCGTGCCCGCCCACTACGGCACGTTCCCGGCCCTCACCGGCACTCCCGAGTCGCTTCGCGAGGAGCTGGCGAAGCAGAGCGTGGCCGCCGAGGTGGTGGTGCTGCGGCCGGGGGAGACGCTGCGGTAGGGGTGGCGGAGTGTCAATAGGCCGACCGTGGCTTCTTGCCGCTGCGATTGCGTC
>Ga0318554_10000401_pt1 | contig 15062 bp, 9 predicted proteins | sample GRESIP082b2f22_FD_203687 | JGI IMG/M metagenome (GOLD analysis project Ga0318554, IMG submission 203687) | Tropical soil microbial communities from Luquillo Experimental Forest, Puerto Rico - GRE.SIPMG.082b2f22 | ecosystem: Environmental > Terrestrial > Soil > Tropical forest > Bulk soil... | reverse complement strand
ACATCCAGCTGCTTCATGAAATTCGCCACCAGCTCCTTCGCCTCGGTCTCGCTCTTGGCCTCGGCGTCGGACTCGGTCATGACGTTCAGGTCCCAGCCGGTGAGCTGACTCGCGAGGCGGATGTTCTGGCCGCCGCGCCCGATCGCCTGCGACAGCTTGTCCTCGGACACCGCGATGTCCATGCTGTGCGAGTCCTCATCGACCACGATCGACATCACCTCCGCCGGCGACATGGCGTTGATGACGAACTGCGCCGGGTTCTCCACGTACGGGATGATGTCGACGCGCTCGCCCGCGATCTCGTTGGAGACCGCCTGGACGCGCGAGCCGCGCATGCCGACGCACGCGCCCACCGGGTCGATGCGCGGATCGTTGCTCTTCACCGCGATCTTGGCGCGCACGCCCGGATCGCGCGCGGCGCCGAGAATCTGGATGAGACCCTGGCCGACCTCCGGCACCTCGAGCTTGAAGAGCTCGATGAGAAACTCGGGCGCGGTACGCGTGAGGAACAGCTGCGGGCCACGCGGCTCGGAGCGCACCTCCTTGAGGTAGGCCTTGATGCGGTCCTGGGGCTTGGCCTGCTCGCGCGGGATCATGTCGGTGCGGGGCACGAAGCCTTCCGCGTTGCTGCCGAGATCGATGTAGATGCCGTTGCGGTCGACGCGCTTCACGACGCCGCCGACGAGGGTGCCGACGCGGTCGCGATAGGCATCGACCACCTGGGCGCGTTCGGCCTCGCGCACCTTCTGCACGATGACCTGCTTCGCCTGCTGGGCGGCTATGCGGCCGAAGGCGACCGATTCGATCGGCTGCTCGACGAAGCCGCCGATTTCGGCCTTGGGATCCGTCTCGAGCGCATCCTCGAGCCGCAGCTCGCGCTCGGGCACCTCGAGCTCGGTCGAATCGTCCGCGAACACCTTCCAGCGGCGGAAGGTCTCGTAATCGCCGCTCTTGCGGTCGATGGCGACGCGCGCGTCCCACTCCTCGCCGTGCTTCTTGCGCGTCGCGGACGCGAGCGCAGCTTCGAGCGCCTCGAAGATGACTTCCTTGTCGACACCCTTCTCGTTGGAGACGGCATCGACCACCATCAGGATTTCTTTGTTCACTTACGTACTACCTCGCGTACCTGCTTGCGCACCGGGAGAGCTGCGGCCTCCTCTAGGACGCGAGCCTTGCCTTGCCAATCTCAGCGAATGAAACGTTGACCTGCTCGCGGTCGACCTCGAGCGCGATCCCGCCCTCATCGACCGTCAGGAGCCTGCCGGTATAGCGGCGCCGGCCGGCCCGCGGCTCCTTGAGCTCGACGAACACGCGCGAGCCGACGAAGCGCCCGAAATGCGCCTGGGTGCGCAGCACCCGGTCAAATCCCGGCGAGGACACCTCCAGCGTGTAGGCGCTCGGGATCGGATCCTCGACATCGAGGAGTGTGGAAACCTCGCGGCTCACCTTCTCGCAGTCATCGACGGTGACGCCGCCGTCCCGGTCGATGAACAGGCGCACGAGCGCGTGCGCACGGCCGGCCGAGTAATCCAGCTCGACCAGCTCGTAGCCGAGACGCTGGAGCAGCGGTTCAATGAGGGCAATGAGCCGCTCCCGCAAGGTCCCCGTCACGATCGCTTCACCCCCCGGTGGCGCTCGCGGCGCCCCGCCAAACAAAAATGGGCCTTAAGGCCCACCAAAAACAAAAAGCCCCGCGGGGGGCTTTCCAGTCTTCTGCTCCTCGGGGGTACCGTGCGCGTCCCGTGGACGTCGCAGGCGGCACCGGCCTCCCGCCCCCGCCCGCACGCTCCGAACCGCGGGGGGCCGCGCATTCTACCGGAACTCCGGCGGCTGTGGGAACACCCGCGTGCCGATCGCTTCGACCCGCCACACTGGACCTGTATAGACAGGGGATGGCGGCAGTGCCATCATCGGTCCGGGTTCAGGCCTCAGCGGGACGCCTCATGTCACTCCAGGCCGCGGCGGCGCGCTACCTGCAGGTGAAGCACTTCATCCTCGAGCAGATTGCCGGCGGGCGGCTCGCCGCGGGCGCCCGCGTACCGTCCGAGAACGAGCTGACGCGCACACTCGCCGTCTCGCGCATGACGGCCAATCGGGCGCTGCGCGAGCTCGCTTCCGACGGGGTGCTGGTCCGTGTCGCCGGCGTCGGCACCTTCGTCGCCGAGCAGCGCGTGCACGCCCACCCGCTCGAGGTCCGTAACATCGCGGACGAGATCCGTGCCCGCGGCCACGAGCATCGCGTCAAGGTGCTGTCGCTGGAATCGGTGAGCGCCACGCGCGAGCTCGCCGAGCGCTGCGGGGTCAAGGCGGGAGCTGCGCTCGATCACTCGCTCCTCACGCACTTCGAGGACGGCGTGCCGCTGCAGGTGGAGGAGCGCTACGTCAATCCGCTCGTCGCACCCGGGTACCTGCACAACGATTTCTCACGCCTCACGCCACACGAGTTCCTGGTGCGCGTCGCGCCGCTGCAGCGCGCCGAGCACACCGTGCGCGCGCTGATTCCGGAGCGGCGCATTCGCCGGCTGCTGAAGTTGAAGAGCGGTGAGGCGTGCCTGCTGATCCTGCGCCGCACGTTCTCGAACGGCCGCATCGCGAGTGTCGCCGACCTTTATCATCCCGGCTCGCGCTACGAGCTGGCCGCTACCTGTCAGCCGAGGTCCCCATGACGACCCCATCCACCCGCGCGCCGCTGCGGGCCCCGCGAGGCCCGCAGCTCTCCTGCCGCAGCTGGCTCACCGAGGCGCCGCTACGCATGTTGATGAACAACCTCGACCCCGAAGTCGCCGAGCGGCCTTCCGAGCTCGTCGTTTACGGCGGCATCGGCAAGGCGGCCCGCAACTGGCAGTGCTACGAGCAGATCGTAGCGGCGCTGCGGACGCTCGGCGATGATGAGTCACTCCTCATCCAGTCGGGTAAGCCCGTCGGGGTGTTCCGCACCCACCCCGATGCGCCGCGCGTGCTCATTGCAAACTCGAATCTCGTCGCGCGCTGGGCGGACTGGGAGCACTTCAACGCGCTCGATAAACGCGGGCTGATGATGTTCGGCCAGATGACCGCGGGCTCCTGGATCTACATCGGCAGCCAGGGCATCGTGCAGGGCACGTATGAGACCTTCGCCGAGATGGGCCGCCAGCACTACGGCGGAAACCTCGCCGGCCGGTGGATCCTGACCGCGGGGCTCGGCGGCATGGGGGGCGCGCAGCCGCTCGCCGCCACGATGGCCGGTGCCTCCATGCTCGCGATCGAGTGCCGCCCCGAGCGCATCGCGAAGCGCCTGCAGACGAAGTACCTCGACGTCGAGGCGGCATCGCTCGAGGAAGCGCTCGAGCTCCTCGAACGCGCCCGAGTCAGCGGCAAGCCGCTCTCGGTCGGCCTCCTCGGCAACGCCTGCGAGGTGCTGCCCGAGCTGCTACGCCGCGGTGTGCGGCCGGATGCCGTGACCGATCAGACTTCCGCTCACGACCCGGTGAACGGCTATCTTCCCGAGGGCTGGAGCCTCGAGCAGTGGGATCGGCTGCGCGGCGCCGATCCGGCGCAGGTCGCGCGCGCGGCGCGCGCCTCGATGCGCAAACACGTGGAAGCGATGCTCGCCTTCCAGAAGCTGAAGATCCCGGTGTTCGACTATGGCAACAACATCCGCCAGGTGGCGTTCGATGAGGGCCTGAAGGACGCCTTCGCCTTTCCCGGCTTCGTGCCGGCGTACGTGCGGCCGCTGTTCTGCCGCGGCGTGGGACCCTTCCGCTGGGCGGCGCTGTCGGGGGACCCGGAGGACATCTATCGCACCGATGAGAAGGTGCGCGAGCTCATGCCCGAGGATCGTCACCTGCACCACTGGCTCGACATGGCCCGCGAGCGCATCCAATTCCAGGGGCTGCCGGCGCGCATCTGCTGGGTGGGTCTCGGCGACCGGCACCGCCTCGGGCTCGCCTTCAACGAAATGGTGGCGCGGGGGGAGCTCAAGGCCCCGGTTGTGATTGGCCGCGACCACCTCGACTCGGGCTCCGTGGCGAGCCCGAACCGCGAGACCGAAGCGATGCGCGATGGCTCGGATGCGGTCGCCGACTGGCCGCTGCTGAATGCGCTCCTCAATACGGCGAGCGGCGCAACCTGGGTATCGATCCACCACGGTGGCGGTGTCGGCATGGGTTACTCGCAGCACGCCGGCCTCGTCATCGTCTGCGATGGAACGCCCGCGGCGGCGCGCCGCATCGAGCGGGTGCTGTGGAACGATCCGGCGAGCGGAGTCATGCGGCATGCCGATGCCGGCTACGAGAGCGCCATCGAGTGCGCGCGCACCCATCAGCTGAATCTGCCGTTTCTCGCTCCGCCCGCGTAACCCCGTGCACCCGCCGCTCAAGCTCTGGCGCAACGCGCAGCTCGCGACCTGTGATGCCACCTCCCGGCAGGTGCTGCGCGGGGCGCTTCTGACGCGTGGCCCGCGCATCGAGTGGGTGGGCGAGGAAGCCGCGCTCCCGCCCGCAGCACCCGAGGAGGTGCACGATCTCGGCGGCGCCTGGGTGACACCGGGGCTCATCGACTGCCACACGCACCTGGTCTTTGCCGGAACGCGCGCGGGCGAATACGCCGAGCGGCTGCGCGGGGCGTCCTACGAGCAGATCGCGCGCGCCGGCGGCGGCATCCTCTCCACCGTGCGCGCGGTGCGCGCGGCGAGCGAGGAGCAGCTCTTCGATGAGAGCGCGCCGCGCCTCGCCTCGCTCATCGCCGAAGGCGTGACCACCCTCGAGATCAAGTCCGGCTACGGGCTGACGCTCGCGGATGAGGCCAAGATGCTGCGCGTCGCGCGGGCGCTCGGCCGCGCCTTCCCGGTGACGGTGCGCACGACGCTGCTCGCCGCCCATACGGTGCCGCCCGAGTATCGCGGGCGCGCGCAGGACTATATCGAGCTCATCGCCCGCGAGTGGCTGCCCGCCCTCCTCGCCGAAGGGCTCATCGATGCGCTCGATGTGTTCTGCGAGAACATCGCTTTCACTTTTCCGCAGGCGGAAGTTCTGTTCGCGGCGGCCCGCGCGCTCGGGGTGCCGGTCAAGATGCACGCCGAGCAGCTCTCCAACCTCGGCGGCACGTTGACGGCGGTCCGCTGCGGCGCGCTCTCGTGCGATCACCTCGAGTACGCCGGCGAGGCGGAGGCCGCGGCGCTTGCGGCGGGCGGAACGGTGGCGGTTCTCCTGCCGGTCGCGTTCTATTGCCTCGCCGCCAATCGTCCGCCGCCGGTGGCGCTGCTGCGCGAAGCGGGTGCCGCGATGGCCGTCGCGAGCGACTCCAACCCGGGCTCAGCCCCCGGCGCCTCGCTCCTCACGGCCATGAGCATGGCAACGCGCCTCTTCGGCCTCACGGCCGAGGAGGCGCTTCTCGGTGTCACGCGTCATGCGGCGCGGGCGCTCGGTTTGCAGGGCGGGCACGGTACGCTCACCGCGGGCGCCGCTGCCGATTTCGTGATCTGGAACGTGCGCTCGCCCGAGGAGCTCGGTTACTGGATTGGCTTCAACCCACGGCGGACGGTGGTCCGTGCCGCGGAGGTGTTGCGATGGCCGAATCAGAGCTCCTGAAGCTTGGAGCGCGGCCGCTGCGGCTCGCTGAGCTGCGGCGCGTGTACGAGGGCCCGGTGACCGTCGGCATCGCGCCGGAAGCACTCCTCGTGGTGCGCGAAGCTCACGCCCTGACCGCGCGCCTCGCGGCCGCGGATGCCCCGGCCTATGGCATCAATACCGGATTCGGGCTGCTCGCGAACACGCGCATCGCACCGGCGCAGCGCACGCTCCTGCAGCGGAACATCATTCTCTCGCACAGCGCCGGGGTCGGTGCGCTGCTCGATGACTCGATCGTGCGACTCACCCTGGTGCTGAAGCTCGCGAGCCTGCTGCAGGGGTTCTCGGGAGTGAGCGAGGGGCTCGCGCGGCTCCTCGAGCGGCTGATCAACGGCGGGCTGCTGCCCTGCGTTCCGGCGCAGGGCTCGGTCGGCGCCTCGGGTGACCTCGCGCCGCTCGCGCACCTGTCACTCGCCGTGCTCGGCCTCGGCACCGTCCGCCGTCACGGCGAGGTGTTGCCGGCCGCCGAGGCGCTCGCGCAGGAGGGCCTCACGCCGCTCAGCCTCGGGCCCAAGGAGGGCCTCGCGCTGCTGAACGGCACGCAGGTGTCGACGGCGCTCGCGCTCGCCGGGTTGTTCGAGCTCGAGAAGATCTATGCCGGCGCGGTGGTGAGTGGCGCCCTCTCCGTCGATGCCCTGCAGGGGAGCGATGTGCCCTTCGACCCGCGGATCCAGCATCTGCGCGGCCACGACGGCCAGGCGCGCGTCGCGGGCGTCTACCGCGATCTGCTGGCGGGGAGCGAAATCCGCGAGTCCCATCGCACCTGCTCGCGCGTGCAGGATCCGTATTCGCTGCGCTGCCAGCCGCAGGTGATGGGCGCCTGCCTCGACCTGATGACGCAGCAGGCGGACATCCTCACCACCGAGGCGAACGCGGTCACGGACAACCCGCTGGTGTTCGCCGCGACCGGCGAGGTGCTCTCGGGCGGCAACTTCCACGCGGAGCCCGTGGCGTTCGCCGCGGACATCCTGGCACTCGCCTGCGCGGAGATCGGCTCGATCGCCGAGCGGCGCATCGCGTTGCTCGTCGATCCGAAGATGAGCGGACTGCCGGCGTTCCTCGCCCCCGACAGCGGGGTCAACTCGGGCTTCATGCTGGCGCAGGTGACCGCCGCAGCGCTGGTCGCGGAGAACCGCATGCTCTGCCACCCGGCGAGCATCGACAGTATTCCGACCTCTGCGAACCAGGAGGATCACGTCAGCATGGCGACGCACGGCGCCCGGCGGCTCCTCGACATGACAGCCAACGCCCTCCACATCGTCGCCATCGAGCTTCTCACCGCCTGTCAGGGCATCGACCTTCGCGCCCCGCTCAAGACCTCGCCACGACTTGCGGGCGTGCACAGCGCGCTGCGCCTCTCCGTGCCCTTTGCCGCGAGCGACCGGCTGCTCGCGCTCGATATCGAGGAAGCGGCGGTCATCGTCCGGCGCGCCGAGGTGCAGTCCCAAGCCCACGCGCTGTTGCCGAGCTACCGCTGAAAAGATCCCGAGGTGCCGTCCCCGGAGGGGAGCCGTATTCTGTTAAATGATTTCGGCGGTGACCCCGAGCCATAACCTCACCCTATGGCTGGGATAGCTATATCGAATAGCTGGCTGGCGGAGAAACGCGTCCTGCAGCGCCAACTCGGGGTTCGCCGCTAGTCAGCGAGTGCTTGGGGCGTCGGCGCGGCCGTGGCTCGCGCCCCTCGACCTCAGGCCGGCGCGCACTCCGCCGGCTTGGGGTTGTTGTCCACCTCGTCGGATTGCTGCTCGCGCTTGATGCGCTCGTAGATTTCCTCGCGGTGGACGGCGACGTGCTTCGGCGCATTGATGCCGACGCGCACCTGGTTCCCTTTGACCCCCAGAACCGTGATGGTCACGTCGTCACCAATCATGACGGTCTCGCCGACACGTCGTGTAAGAATGAGCATCTTCCATATCCTCTGCCGTTCTAGTTTTAGGTTTGCGGAAGCGAACTAAAGTTCGCAACCAGCCCCCTTCTTTTTGTTTTGTCGAGCGTAGCCGGAAAAGGGAACAAAAGAAAATAGTAGTGGTGAGCGCGGGCCGTGGCTAGAACGGTTGCGTCATGGCGTGCCGGAGCGTACTAGGCGATCGTTCAACAACTGCCGCAGCGCCGCAGCCGCCGCCTCGGCGCCGGGGCCGACGATCAGGTGCACGCAGTCGGGGCGTGGAACGGCCACACCGCGCAGCAGGGCGGCGAGAGCCGCACGATCGACTCGCGCGGCATCGTCGATCCCGATACGCAGACGGCTCGCTGCACGGGCGATGCTGCGCACATTGCTGCGACCGCCGAGCGCCGCGAGGACGGCGGTGGCATCGCCTGACCAGGCATTACCGGACTTTTGTGCGGTAATCGCCCGAGCCTCGGGAAGTACCGGTACAGCGAGTGGTACGGCTACATCGGGTAGTACGGCTACAACCGGTGGTACCGGTAGATTACCGGTACTGGCGCTCGGCCTCTGCAGTGCGGAACGCATCTCGCCGGCGAGCTGGTCGGCGGTCGCCCCGACGACCACCTGGAGCGCCTCGGCCGAGGGCCGCACCAGACCGCGTGCGCCGAGGCGCCGCAGCGCCTCGCTGTCGACGGCCGACTGGCTCGCGACGATCAGACGCAGGCGCGTCGTGCAGGCATCCACCGACCTCAGGTTCGCGCTCCCGCCGAGAGCGGCGATCCAGGCGTCTGCCCGGGGCAATGGAGCTGCGCTGGTTGCCGCCGCCGTCTCGCCTGCGTCGCGCCCCGGAGTCTTCAGATCGAAGCGCACGATGACGAAGCGGAACAGTCCGTAGTAGAGCGCGAAGTACACCACTCCGACCGGCAGCAGCCACAGCGGTCGCGTGGCGCGGCTGAAATTCAGCACGTAGTCGAACAGCCCCGCCGAGAACCCGAAGCCGAGCCGCACGTGCAGGGCGTTCATGATGATGAAGGCGATGCCCGTGAGCAGCGCGTGCACGGCGTAGAGCACCGGGGCGAGAAAGATGAAGGTGAACTCGATCGGCTCGGTGACGCCGGTGAGGATGGAGGTGAGCGCGATCGAGCCGAGCAACCCTCCGACCACGCGCCGCCGCTCGGGTAGCGCCGTGTGGTACATGGCGAGACACGCCGCCGGAAGGCCGAACATCATCACGGGGAAAAACCCGGCCATGAAGGCGCCGGCGGTCGGGTCGCCGGCGAAGAAGCGCTTCAGGTCGCCCGTGACGCCGTGATAGTCCCCGAGCAGGAACCAGGCGATGTTGTTGATGATGTGGTGGAGCCCGGTGACGATCAGCAGGCGATTGAGCACACCGTAGGCGAAGAGGCCGAACGCTCCGGCGTTGAGCACCCAGTGGCTGAGCGCGTCCATTCCCCGCTCGAGGCGCTGCCACTGCGTGCCGAAGGCGAGCGCCAGCACGAGCCCGCCGAGGCCGCAGACAATCGGCACGAAACGCCGCCCGCCGAAGAAGCTGAGATAACTCGGCAGGTTGATGTTGTAGAAGCGGTTGTACAGCGCCCCGCCCATCAAGCCCGAGAGGATGCCGACCGGCACGTTGAGCTTGAAGAGCTCGTGCTCCTTGTAGGCCGCGATGGCGAGCTCGCGGGCCCGGCCGCTCAGGTCCGCAACCGCATCCGGCGGCACGGCGATCAGCACCTCCGCACCCTTGGTGGCGACGAGGTACGCGACCACGCTCGCCAATCCCGCGGCGCCATGGTTTTCACGCGCAAGACCGACGGAGACACCGATCGCGAAGAGGAGTCCGAGGTTATTGAAGATTGCCTCTCCCGCGGCCGCGACCGACGCCGAATCGAGGAGGTCGGGCTGCCCGAGGCGCAGCAGGAGGCCCGCGATCGGCAGCACCGCGATCGGGAGCATGAGAGCGCCACCCACCTTCTGCAGGCTCCCGAGCACTCCCTTCATGAGCCCTCCGCCGCTGCCGTGAGCCCGCGGGCGAGCAGCGCACGCACGGCCGCGGCGCTCCCTTCCCCGAGCGCCTGCTGCGCGAGAGCGCGGCAGTCGCTCAGGGAGACGCTGCGGATACGCGCCTTCAGCTGCGGGATGACGGCCGGCACGGCCGAGAGCTCGTGCACGCCGAGCCCGACGAGCAGCGGTGCGACGAGCGGCTCCGAGGCGAGTCCCCCGCAGACCGCGACGTGACGGCTGTGCGCGCGGGCGCCGTCCACGGTGCGCGCGATGAGGCGGAGTACCGCCGGGTGCAGCGCATCGAGCCGCGCCGCGAGCTGCGGATTGCCGCGGTCCATGGCGAGGGTGTATTGCGTGAGATCGTTGGTGCCGATCGAGAGAAAGTCGGCGACCGCGGCCATGCGCTCGGCGAGCAACGCGGCCGCGGGCGTCTCGATCATGACACCGACGCTGATGCGCTCGGCGCGAGCGAGCTCGCCGCAAACCTCATCGAGCAAGCGCCGCACGGCCTGGATCTCCTCCACATCGCTGATCATCGGCAGGAGCAGACGGCATTGCGCGGGTCCGCGCACCGCGAGCACTGCGCGCAGCTGCGTGCGCAGCAGCTGCGGGAATGCGAGGCTCGTACGTACCCCGCGCAACCCGAGTGCCGGGTTTTCCTCCTCCGGCAAGGGCAGGTAGGCGATCGGCTTGTCGCCGCCCGCATCGAGGGTGCGGATGGTGAGCGGGCGCGCCCCGAGCACAGCCGCGATTCTCTGGTACTCGGCGCTCTGCTCGGCCTCGGTGGGTGGCGACTGGCGGTCGAGGAACAGGAACTCGGTGCGCAGCAGCCCGCAGCCTTCGGCGCCGTTGCGGACGGCGGCCTGTGCCTCGGCGAGCGAGCCGATGTTGGCGAGCACCTCGATGCGCGTGCCGTCGGCAGTGCGGCACTCGCGCTGCGCCGCCGCAGCCAGCGCCGCGCGCTGCGCGGCCACCGCGGCGACTTCGGCGCGCGCCGCCGCAAGACGGCTCTCGCCGGGATCGATCTCGAGCACGCCGCGCACGGCATCGAGCACGAGCGGCGTGCCATCAGCCACGGCGAGCAGCGCCGGGCCGAGTGCGACCAGCGCCGGTATGCCGAACGCCGCAGCCAGGATCGCCGCATGCGAGGTGGCACCGCCCGCCGCCATGCAGATACCACCGACCCGAGCCTCATCGAGTGCGATGAGCTGGGACGGCAGGAGCTCACGCGCGATCAGGATCGCATGCGACGGGAGCTCGGTGCGCGAGCCCGCCGCGCTCCCTTCGAGCGCCATGAGCACCTGCGACTCGAGATCGAGAAGGTCATCCGCGCGCTCGCGCAGACGCGCATCCGCGAGTGCCTCGAGCGTCGCGGCGCTCGCGCGCACGGCCGCACGCCAGGCGAAGCCGGCACTGGCGCCCGAGTCGATCGCGGCGCGCGCCGCGGCCAGCAGCTCCGGGTCATCGAGGAGCTCGAGGTGCGCCGCCGCAATCTCGCTCGCGGCGGCTGTGCCACCGCCACTCGCGGACGCCGCGTACACACGACGCTCGAGCCGCGCGCGCACCGCCGCGCGGGCGCGATCGAGCGCCGCGTTCTCGTGCACGACCCCCGCCCCCTGCTCGCGGACGCGGATCTCGGGCCGCCGTATCTGAAGCGCCGGCCCGACGGCGAGCCCGGCACTCGCCACCACTCCTTTGAGGGAGCCGGTTGGTGCGGGTGCGGCGGATTGGCCGCGCTCTGCGGAAAGCTCCTCATGCGCCGGTGCGACAACCGGTACCACCGGGCGAGCGGGCACCGTCGCCGCGGAGGCCTTTGCTGAGCCGCCCTGTGCGGCAAAGACGGCCGCGAGCGCCTGCACGGCGTTGTGGGCATCGGGCCCCGTGGCGCGAATCTCGATCTCCTCGCCGTGCTGCACGCCGAGCGCCATGAGCGCGACCGTGCTGCGGGCGTTCGCCTCCCGCCCGCGCGCGAGGAGACGCACATCCGCGGCGAGCGTGCGGAGCGACCCGGCGAGGAGCGCCGCGGGCCGCGCGTGGATACCGTGCTCGAAGCCGACCGTGAGACGGCGCGACACGCTGCCCGCTGCAGTTTCGCGGGCAGTGCCTGCTGCCGCCGCGGGGGCAGGTGCGGCGATCTCCATCAGCCATTCGCCAACCTCGACCGCACGATCGAGACTTCGCTTGCGGATATCACAACCGCTCTCGGCGCTGACGATGATCGGGGTGAGGAGGCTCTTCGCGCGCCGCGCGAGGAAGTCGAGATCGAAGCTGAGGAGCGCATCGCCCGCGCGCACGCGCGCGCCCTGGTGCACATGCGCCTCGAACCCGTCACCGGCGAGCGCCACGGTGTCGATGCCGACGTGCAGCAGGATCTCGCAGCCCGAACCGGTGCGCAGCGTCACCGCGTGGCGCGAGGCGGGCAGCAGCACGATCTCACCATCACAGGGCGCGTGGAGCGTGGCCCCGGTGGGATCGATGGCGAGGCCATCGCCGAGCAGCCGCGCGGCGAACACCTCATCGGGTGCCTCATCGAGCGGCGTGCTCCAGCCGGCGAGCGGCGCGAGGAGTGTCAGCGCGCCGGGCTGCTTCATGGCGAGAGCTGCACCCAGTCGATCGCCCACAGCGGATCGAGCGTGCGCTGCGTGAAGGTGAAGCACAGCGCATGCGGGCCTTTGAGGGCGTGCACCGCCGGCGGCAGCGGCACCGGCGGCAGCACCGTCACTGCATCGTTGTCGGCCGCGGGCGCGAGCGCCAGCACCGCCAGCGGCGCGCCCTCGCAACCATCGACGCGCACCTCGAGCTCTCCCGCAGGCGTGCGCGGCGTGCGCAGGTGAATCGACTCGATGTCACGGCCGATCTGGAAGTTGAAGGGCACCTGCCCGACCGCCGCGGTCAGGCGCGCGGCGCGCGAGAGATCGGCCACGGGCAGCATCCAGCAGGGATTCTGGATGTCGATGAGAAAGACGGCGCGCGTTCCCTGGAGCGGGGCATCGTCCTCGAGATTCAACACGTCCCTGTCGGTGCAGGTCCGAAGGTCCTGGCTCATGTGGCGCTCCCAGGGACCGACACTTCGCGGCGGCGCAAGGACATCCGCCGAAAAATGGATTCCGAGCGCACGGTAGCGGTCGAACTCGAGCGGCAGACGGCGCTGGAAGTCCGCGAAGTCGCGTCGCTCCGCCGGCGACCACGCGATCTCCGCCAGGGCGGCCGCGCGTGGCCAGGTCTTGTAGGCCGCCCACTCCTCGAGGCGCACGTGCTCGGTCCAGAGATTCGCCTGCACCCCGAGCACGTGTTGGGCCGCGGCAGCGAGTGGCCCGGGGAGCGGATCGAAGCGATAGACGCGCTCGAGTGAGACGACCTCGGCCCTCCCCGGCGGCTCATCGGGACCTGTGCCCTGACGAAAGTCGAGATACAGCGTCGGGGCGGGCGACAACACCGCATCGTGTCCGCTCGCGGCGGCAGCAATGGCGCCATCCACACCGCGCCACGACATGACCGTCGCCCCGGCCGGCACGCCGCCCTCGAGGATCTCGTCCCAGCCGATCAGCCGGCGGCCGTGAGCCACGAGGTACTCGCCCATGCGCCGGGTGAAGTAGCCCTGCAGCGCCTCCTCGGTCGGGACGCCGAGCTCGCGCATCCGCGCCTGCACGCGGGGCGAGGCCTTCCACTGATCCTTGACCGCCTCATCGCCGCCCAGGTGAATGTACTCGCCCGGAAAGAGCTGCATGACTTCCGCGAGCACGTCCTCGAGAAACGCGAAGGTGGACTCCTCGACGTTGTAGAGATTCGGGAAGACGCCCCAGTCGGCGGGCACCGCACGCGGCGGGTCATCCGTCACGCCGAGCCGGGGGTAGGCGACGATCGCCGCCGTCGCGTGCCCGGGCATGTCGATCTCCGGCACGATGGTGACGTAGCGCGTGCGCGCATGCGCCACGATGCGCCGCACATCGTCCTGAGAATAAAAGCCGCCATAGAGGCGCGGCCGGCCGGTGGCGGAGTCGATATCACGCTGCGCCGCACGGCCCGCCGGGACGCGCCAGGCACCGACACTCGTGAGGCGCGGATATTTGCGGATCTCGAGCCGCCAGCCCTGGTCATCGGTCAGGTGCCACCCGAGTACGTTCAGCTTGTGCAGCGCCATCCAGTCGATGTAGCGAATCACGAACTCGGGCGACTGGAAGTGACGCGCGGAGTCGAGCATCAGTCCGCGCCAGCGAAAACGCGGCGTGTCCGTGATGAGAGTCGCCGCGAGCGCAATCTCGCCCGAGGGGGACGGCGCGCTGCAGAGCTGCCAGAGCGTCACGGCGCCATAGAAGAGGCCGTGGTCATCACGCGCCGACACCAGCACGCGCTCGGGCGACACATCGATCTGGTAGCTCTCGGGGCTCGTTCCCGGCGCCTGCGCATCGAGACGGAAGACGATCGCCTGCCGCGGGAGAGCTGCCGCCGCAGCGTCCCCCGCCGGTACGCGCGCCGGGGGCAGATCCCGCTCTGCGAGCGTGATCGCGTGAGTGGTGCGCATGAGCTCGACGAAGTAGGCCGCGACGCGCGCGGATTCCGCGTCCCCTGAAGCATAGATCGGGGTGCCCGCCCCGATGACGAACGTGCCGGGGCGGGGCGTGATGCTGGCGGGGATCGGAATGACGCTGCCCGCGGCGGTCGCCCCAGCCGCCGGATCCGCAGCCGTGGCCGAGACAGCCGCGACGGCGACGAGCGCCGCCGCGGCCGCCCTGCCGGCCCGGGCAATGGGTGTGAGGCGCATCACTTTTGCTGCAGACGCTGCGCGAGCTGCGCCTGCAGCCGCTCGGCGTCCGCCGGCGCGAGCGTGCCGAGCACGCCGCGCCGCTCCTCGGGAATGTGTGCGCTCACCTGCGACTGCGGACCGAACACGTAGTGCTCGAACAGCGCCCGCCACGCCTCGCGCACCGGGGAGGGGAGCTGACGGATGTTGAGAATGGCATGCAGCAGGCTGTCGTAACCGGAGACACTGCCGAGTGCCGCGCCGCTCGCGTGCCACCAATAGTTCACGAGCACGTTGAGGGAGTCGAGTGATTCGACGTTGTGCCACCAGAGCGGCGGAATGAAGAGCGCATCACCGGGGGCGAGCTCGGCACTGCGCGCGTGCGCCAGCGCCTCGCGGAAGCGCGGGAAGCGCGCGAAATCCGGCGAATGCAGCTGCACGAGGCTCATCGGCGCGCCGGTGGGCGCGTAGTCGAGTGGTCCCACATAGAGATTGACGACCTGCGCGGGCGGAAACAGCGTGAAGCGCCGCCGACCGAGCACGACGCAGCCGATGTTGAACCACTCATCGAGATGGGTGGGTGTGGTAATGGCGTTGCCGAGCCAGATACGCGGCTGCGCGGAAGCATCGGCCACCGCCAGCCGGTTGGCCGCCGCAAAGCCCGGCAGGCAATCGCGCATCAGGGCGCTCTGCACGGCGACCGCGGGCGCACCCGGATGGCCCGCGTAGCGCAGCGCCTGCTCCGCGACCGCCGTGAGCGGCAAGCGGTTACGCACGAAGTTGAAGCCATTCAGGGCTTCGCGGTAGAAGATTCGCCCCT
>Ga0318554_10000390_pt1 | contig 15238 bp, 11 predicted proteins | sample GRESIP082b2f22_FD_203687 | JGI IMG/M metagenome (GOLD analysis project Ga0318554, IMG submission 203687) | Tropical soil microbial communities from Luquillo Experimental Forest, Puerto Rico - GRE.SIPMG.082b2f22 | ecosystem: Environmental > Terrestrial > Soil > Tropical forest > Bulk soil... | reverse complement strand
TCCGAGCCCAGCAGCACCTGCCCGGCCCCGGCGTACCCGATCAGGCCGGCCAGCAGGTCCTGATCGTGGGTGACGGTGTCGTAGTAGAACCGCCGCAGCGACTCGTCCGGCCCGGCCCGGGTACCGGCCCGGGCTTCCGGCCGGACCGCGAACGCGCGGCGCAGCCGCCCTCGCACTACCGGCAGTGCGCCGCCGCCGTGGGCGAGCAGCACCCGCAGGCCCGGGTGCCGCTCCAGCACCCCGGACACCACGATGTCGGCCGCGGTCACCGCGGTCTCCAGCGGGTTCCCCACCGAGTTCCACAGGTAGTAGCCGGCCAGGGCAGGGATGCCGAGCCCCTGGCTGGCCGGGTGGATGAAGACCAGTGCACCGGCCGCCTCCGCCGCCGCCCAGAACGGGGCGAAGACATCGTCGCCCAGGTAGCGGCCGCCGACGCTGCCCGGGACCTCCACCCCACACAGCCCGGGGGTGGCCATCAGCCCGGGCAGCATGCGGGCGGCCTCGGCCGGATCCTGCAGCGGCACCGCACCGAGCGCGGTCACCCGCCCCGGGAAGGCTGCCGCCGCCGCTGCCAGCGCGTCGTTCTGCACCTGGCAGACCAGCCGGGCGTCGGCCGGCCCGGCGTCCACCGGCACCAGGTTGATCCACGGGGACAGCAGCAGGTGATCCACCCCGGTCGTGGCGGCCTGCCCGAGCATCGCCGCGATGTCGGTGAACTCGCTGGTCACCGAGTTGATCTCGCGGCCGCGGAACCTGAGCCGGTACTGCCCGCCGGCCCGGCTGACCGCCGGCCGCCACTGCTCCGGCACCTGGCCGGCCGTCATCTCCCCGACGATGACATGGCAGTGGCTGTCGATGATCAACGGGCGGCTCCCGGCGCCGGGCTGGCGCCGTTCCCGTCGGCCGGGCTGGTGTCGGCCACCGCGCCGCCCAGGTACAGGGCACCGATCTCGGGGTGGTCCAGCACCTCCTGGCCGGTGCCGGCCAGCCGCACGATGCCGTTCTCCAGCACCACCCCGTGGGTGGACAGGCGCAGCCCGGCTCGCGCGTTCTGCTCAACCAGCAAGATGGTCTTACCCTGGGCGTGCATCATCCGCACCGCGTCAAAGACGGACTTGAGTACCTTGGGCGCCAGGCCCATCGACGGCTCGTCCAGGATGACCAGCTTGGGATCGAGCATCAGGCCGCGGGCGAACTCGACCAGCCGCTGCTGGCCGCCGGAGAGGCTGCCTGCCTTCTTGTCCAGCCACTCGGTGACCTGCGGGAACATTTCCAGCACCCGGGCGAGCCGCTGATCGGCCAGGCCGCGCTCGCGCAGGATGTAGCCGCCCAGCCGGATGTTCTCCCGGACCGTCATCTCCCGGAACAGGCTGTGGTTCTGCGGGACCTGGACCACGCCGGACTTGAGGATCTGCCGCGGGGTCTTCCCGGTCAGCTTCTCGCCGTGCAGGATCACCTCACCCAGCCGCGGCCGGAGCAGCCCGCTGATGGTGCTGAGCAGGGTGGACTTGCCGGCTCCGTTGGGCCCCACCACGCAGGTGATCCCGCCCTGCATAACCTCCAGCGACACGCCGCGCAGCACGTCGCCGCCGCCGTAGCCGGCCACTACCTCCGAGACCACCAGGGCGGGACTGACAGCATCAGGCTGCGTCATCGTCTTCCTCCCCGGTCCCGAGGTAGGCGTCCAGCACCCGATGGTCGTGGCGGATCACGTCCGGCGGGCCGGACACGACCGGGTTCCCGTTGTCGAGCACGGTCACCTGGTCGCACAGGCCCATCACGAACTCCATGTTGTGTTCCACGATGAGGAACGTGGTGCCCTGCCGGTTCAGCTCCCGGATCCGGTCCGAGATGGTGCCGATCAGGGTCGGGTTCACCCCGCCGGCCGGCTCGTCGAGCAGGATGATCTCGGGTTCGGCGATCAGCACGTAGGACAGTTCCAGCAGCTTGCGCTGCCCGTAGGAGAGGGTTTCCGCCCGGTCGGCGGCGAGCTTGGCGATGCCGGTGAACTCCAGCAGTTCCATCGCCCGCCGCCGGGTGGCGGGGCCGCCCGCCCGGGCGAACGGGTTACGCAGCCACCCGCTCCCCTGCTGGCCAGCCCGCTCCTTGTGATGTGCGGCGACGATCATGTTCTCCATCACCGTGAGCCGGGAAAACACGCGCGTCAGCTGGAAGGTCCGGCCGATGCCGAGCGCGAAGACCTTGTCGGGGGCCAGGTTGGTGATCTTGGTGTCCTTGAGGTAGATGTCGCCACGGTCGGCCTTGCCGTACCCGGTGATCATGTTGAACAGGGTGGTCTTGCCGGAACCGTTCGGCCCGATCAGCCCGGCGATGCTGCCCGGCTCGACCTCGATCGAGCAGTCGTCGAGTGCCTGCACCCCGCCGAATGCCTTGCTGATGCCATCGGTCCGGAGCAGTGCGGTCATCACGCCCTCCCGCTGCCGGGCGTGCCGGTTCCAGCCGTGCCGGCCTTGGCCGCGCCCGCCACCGGTGCCCCAGCCGGGCCGGCCGGGGCAGCTGCGGGCGCGGCCGATCGCCGCGCCCGGGCCGCCCGCCAGGCGGTGAGCCTTTCCCCGGCTGTCGGCAGGATCCCGCGCGGCAGCAAAATGATCACGACCAGGAATACCGCGCCGAGCACGACCTCGGAGACGTAGGCGTTGGAGATCTGGAACTGCGCGTAGCCGAGGTAGGGCTCGAGCAGCAGCGCGCCGAAGATGGGGCCGGACAGCGTGCCGAACCCGCCGAGGAAGGCCATCAGCGCGATGGTCAGGTCGAAGAAGGGGTTGAACGCGTACTCGGGCAGCGCCTCGGACTGGAAGTAGAAGTACAGCCCGCCGAGCATCCCGATGATGAAACCCGAGATCACGAAGGCGGCCAGCTTCACCCGCATGGCCTTGACCCCGAGCCCGCGGGCCCGGTCCTCATCGTCCCTGATCGCCCGCAGCTGAAGACCGAACCGGGAGCCCCAGATCGCCCACGCCAGCACCGCCGCCCCGACCGCGATGACCAGGGCCGTGTAATAGAACGGCATGTCGAACGTGTTCGGATCCCAGTTCAGGAACGGCGGGAAGATCCCGGTGGAGCCACCTGTCCAGCTGAAGTTGTAGGCCATCAGCTGGAAGATGAAGAAGACGGCGATGGTCACCACCACGAACGTATGCCGGCGCACCCGCAGCGCGATCAGGCCAAACGGCACCGCCACCACGGCGGCGACCAGGCCAGCGAGCGGGTACAGCGCGAACACCACGCCCCCGGCCAGATTCAGGTGCTTGGACAGCAGCGCCACCGTGTAGACGCCCACCCCGAAGAACACCGCCGCCCCGAGCGATATGTAGCCGGTGAACCCGGAGAAGATGTTCCACGCGACCGCGGCGCCCACGTAGAGCAGGACGAACACGCCGACGTGCGTGACCGTGACATTCTTGGCCAGCGGGATGACGGCGGCGGCGGCCACCAGCAAGACCAGGCCCGCTGCCCGCCAGATGGCGGCGGGCCTCATTGCGCCCTCGCCTCCTTCCGGCCGAACAGGCCCTGCGGCCGGAACACCAGCACGAGCACCATCGCGCCGTAGAACACCACGGTGGACCATTCCGGGTTCCAGTACACATCCACCAGCGACGCGAGAGTGATCACCAGCACCGAGGCGCCGAGCGCCCCGCCGATGCTGCCCAGGCCGCCCAGGATGACGATGGCCAGCAGCCGGGAGATCAGGTCGTAGCCGGTGTTCGGGTTGAACGCGTTGAGCGTCCCGAACACCATGCCGCCCACGGCGGTCACCGCCACCCCGATCCCGAAGGTGAGCGCGGCGACGCGGTTCACGTCGATGCCCACCAGCCGGGCCGCCGTGTGGTCCTGCATGGTGGCCCGGATACTGCGGCCGAACTGGGTCCGGTACAGCGTCCAGTAGATCGCCACCACCAGCAGCACCGCCAGCGCGAAGCCGGCCAGGTAGATGTACGGCAGGTAGTACCCGCCGATATCCAGCGTGGCCCGCGGGCTGTTCCAGTAGGTGGTGTACGAGACGTAGTTCGACCCGAACCGCTGGTAGAGGACGCCCTCGATGATGATCGCCACCGCGTAGCAGGCCAGCAGCGACATCGATGTTCGCTCCCGGCCGCGCAGCGGCCGGATGAACAGGAACTGGATTGCCACCCCGAGGATGAACATGGCCGGGACGGTGATCAGCAGGCCGACGAACTGGTCGATGTGCAGGTGGGTCCACAGCACATAGCTGAGGTAAGCGCCCAGGATGACCATGATGCCCTGGGCGATGTTGATGATGTCGAGCACGCCGAAGATCAGCGTCAGCCCGACCGCCATCAGGCCGTAGACCCCGCCTTCGAGCACTCCGTCGGCTACCGCGCGGAGAAAGGTACCCATGTCAGTGCGCTGCTCCGTTCACCTGCTGACCATGCCAATCCAAGAACTGCTCGTGCCGGTCAGCCCACCCAGGCAGGCTTGACCACCTTGATCTGAACGGAGTCGCCGCCGGCCGGCAGCACCTTCAGGAACCGGGCGCCGGGCTGCCACTGGAAGATGGAGGTGGCGTGGATGCTCTTGATGTTGACGCCGCCCGGCCCGGCCCCCCACTGGGCCAGGCCCTGGACGGTGTTCAGCACCACACCGCTGTGCAGGTAGCGGATGATCTTCTGCTGGTTCATCCCGACCGCGGTCACCGCGTAGGCCAGCACCTCGCCCGATGAGTAGGACTCAGCCACGTCGGCGTTGATGTCAGAGGCGGTGCCGCCGTACTTGGCGATGTACTCCTGCACCATGACGTGGTTCAGCGCGTCGGGGAAGCTGCCGTACCAGCCGTCCGGAACCATGATCCCGGTCGCGTTGCCGGTGCCGACCGCGCCCAGGAAAGACGCGCCCTGGTCCGGGCCGGAGGTAGCGATGATCATCTTGGGGTTGAACTTCAGCGCCCGGAACGCACCGATGAACGTGGCCAGCGACGGCACGTCCACCGTCCCGAGCACCACCACGTCCGGGTTCTTCGCCGCCACCTTCGCCGCGGTCGCCTTGATCGCGGCGGTGACCTGCGCCGGGCTGAGCTTGCCGCTGTTGTTGATCGGGTTGCTGGCGTCGTTGTAGACGGTGGCGACGCCCGCCTTCGCCATGATGCCCTGGGCATGTATCACCGGCGGGTCGGCGAACGGGTCGGCCACCATCGCGTAGGCCGCGGTCCGCGGCCGCTGGTTGGGCGCCAGCTTGATGGCCCAGTCGGCGAACGGCACCAGCTGGTCGAGCACGGGCGCGCTGACCGCGAACAGGTTCGGTGCCTTCAGGCCGTATACCAGGCCGCCACCGCCCGACCCCTCCACGAACGCGTAGTGGTACTTCTCCGCTACCTGGGCGGCCGGGACGGTCAGCAGGGTGGAGAACGGGCCCACCACGAAGTTGACGTGGTCCTGGGTGATGAGCTTGGTGTAGGTCCTGGCGGTGGTGTTGGGGTCGCTGTTGTTGTTGAGGTAGACCAGCTTGACCCGATGGCCGAGCAGCCCGCCATGGCTGTTCACCGATGCGGCCCACAGCTGGTAGCCGATCAGGCAGGCCTGCCCGTCGGCCGCGAACGCGCCGGTCAGCGGCTCGGAGAAACCGATCGTGATGGGATTGCCGGTGGGCCCGGCCAGCGCGCCTGTGTTGCCGCCCCCGCCGATGCCGCCGCAGGCGGCCAGGGATGACGCGGCCAGGATGGCCAATGCAGCGCGTAGCGCGGTCCGGGCGCGGGGGCGCCTCATGTCAGTTCCTCCGTTCCGAGCACGATGGTGCGCGGGGCGGCACACCGCCCCGCGCACCATCAAATCAGCCCTGGCCCCAGGCGGGCTTGGGGTTCACGATTGCCACCGAGCCTTGCGCGGTGGTCGGCAGCACCTGGACGAACTTCGCCCCGGTCTGCCACTGGAAGATGAAGTGAGAGGCCACCACGTTCTGGCCGATGGCGTTGAACTTGGCCGGTCCCTGCACGGTCTGCACGGTCACGCCGCTGTGCAGGTAGGAGATGACCTTCGTGTTGGACAGGCTGTGCGTCGCGTTGACCGCGGCGGCGAGGGTGTCGCCGACCGAGTAGGCCTCGGCCGCGTCGGCGTTGATGTCGGCCGGCGCGCCGCCGTACTTGGCGATGTAGGCGTTGACGAACGCGTGGCTGAGCGGGTTGTTGAAGCCCGGGTACCAGCCGTTGGGCACCATCGTGCCGGTGGCGTTCGTGGGGCCGCCGATCGCGCTCAGGAAGGCAGAGCCCTGGTCCGGGCCGGCCGAGGCGGCCAGGATCTTCGGGTTGTAGTGCTGCTGCATGAACGCCTGCATGACCGACTGCACACCGGGCACGTCCGGTGAGCCGATGACCACCATGTCCGGCTTCAGCGCGGCGATCGCGTCGGCGCCCGCCTTGTAAGCGGGGTTCTCCGCCGGGAAGATCTTCGAGTAGACCGTCTTGACGCCGGCCTTCTGCAGGATCGCCTGCGCGTTCTGCACCATCGGCACCGCGAACGGGTCGGTCACCATCGGGTAGGCCGCGGTCTTCGGCCGCTCGTTGGCGGGCAGCGACGCCACCCAGTCGGCGAACGGGATCAGCTGGTCGGCGACCACCGGGCTGACCGCGAACAGGTTGGGCAGCTTCAGCGAGAACACCAGCGGGCCACCGCCGGCACCCTCGGGGAAGGCGTAGTGGTAGCGGGCCGCCACCTGTGCGGCCGGGGCGGTCAGCAGGGTGGAGAACGGCCCGAACACGAACGCGGCGTGGTCCTGGCTGATCAGCTGCGTGTAGTTGGTGGTGACCGTGCCCGGGTCGCTGTTGTCGTTCAGGACCTTGAGCTGGACCGGGTGGCCGAGCAGTCCGCCGGCCTTGTTGGTCTCCTCCACCCAGAGGTTGTAGCCGCGCTGGAACGCCTGACCGTCAACGGAGAAGTCACCCGTCAGCGAGAGCGAGGTGCCGATCACGATCGGCGACTTGCTGGCCCCGCTTGACGTGCCAGTGGTGGTGCTACTGCTGCAGGCGGCCAGAACCATCGCCGCAGCAGCGGCAACGGCCGTGAGCGCCAAGAACCGGGTGCCGTGAGGTCTCATCCGGTTCCTCCTTCCAGTTCATGAATGGCCGAGTAAAGACCGGTCGCCTGCGGTGCCCGGGGGCAGATGCCTCGGTAGCGAGGTGTCCGGGAGGGCGGGTCAGCGCCGGCCGCTGATTGTGGTACCGGGGCCTCACCGTACTGCATTTGCGTTGTCCACGTGGGCTGGGTCGAGTCCGTCAGAGATATCCGCATTCTCGCTGACCAGCGTCAGGCCCGAGGTCATTGCCTCCAATTCGATAAGGGCGGCGAAGTCGTCGTCACCACGGCCCAGGCCGATCAGGCCCTGGATGATCTGGTGCACCAGTGCGGCCACCGGCAGCGGGACCTCGCGCTCCCGGGCCGCGGCCAGCCCGAGGTCGAAATCCTTGCGCAGCAAGGTGGCGGTGAAAGTCGGGTGGAAATCGAGGTTGACCAGAGCGGGTGATTTATAACGGGTGAACGTCGAACCCATCACGCTGTTGTTAAGGCAGGCCAGGAACGCCTGCCGGCTGATGCCGCTCTGCTGGGCCAGGATGGTCACTTCCGCCAGCGATTGCGTGACCACCCCGAGGAACAGGTTGTGGCAAATCTTTACCGTCCGGGCGAGCTCGCCCTCCCCGACATAAGTTGCCCCAGCGCCCAGCAGGTCCAGGTAGGGCTGGGCGGTGTCGAACGCCGCCCTGGGCCCGGACACGGCCAGCGTGAGCCGGCCCACCTCGGCCACCTTCGGGTTGCCCATCACCGGCGCCGCCAGCAGATCGGTGCCGTGCGCCGCCAGCCGCTCGCGCACCCGCTCGGAGGCTTCCACCGAAATGGTGGAGGCATCCACCACGATCTTGGGAGCGCCGCCGCCAGAGATCAGGCCAGCCGGCCCGAGCACCGCGTCCAGCAGGTCCTGCGGGGTACCCACGGTGGCGAACACGATGTCCCGGTCAGCAAGCTCGGCGGCGGAACTGGCGATCACCGCCCCGGCCGCCGCGAGCGGCTCGGCCTTCGCCCTGGTCCGGTTGTAGACGGTAACCTCGCAGCCGGCCGCCAGCAGCCGCCGGACCAGTGCGGAACCCATCCGGCCGGTGCCCAGCCAGCCGAGCCGGTGCTCGGTCGCCTCCCGGGCCATGCAGTCACCTCTAACAATCGTTTGCAGGGGGCAGCCTTGCCCACGCTGGCCCCTGGTGTCAACCCTGTGTTCCCAAGCTGTTACCTTCTGGGACCGGCCGGAGCAGGCAGCAGCCCGCGCCAGGCCGCCCGGCAGCGCACGCGCTCCGGTTACCCTAACGCAATCGTGTGCAGCCGCTCAGGTGATCCGCCGGCAAGGCGCGGTCGATCCCCGGACCACCAGCTCCGGTGCCAGGTAGAGCACCTTCACCGGGCCGCCCTGGCCGTTGATCCGCTCCAGCAGCAGCTGCGCGGCCTCGGTGCCGAGCTGATAGTGCGGGAACCGGACGGTCGTGAGCGGCGGGCGCAGCCGGTCGATGAACGGCATGTCGTTGAATCCCACCACCGACAGATCGGCCGGGCAGGCCAGCCCGGCCTCCTCCAGCGCGGCCAGGCAGCCCACGGCCAGCATGTCGTTGGCAGCCGCCAGGGCGGTGAAGCCGTCCAGCCGCTCCAGCAGTGCCCGGGTACAGCGCAGCCCTTCCTCGATAGAGAAGGCCTTGGCGGAGACGATCAGATCGGGGTCGGCAGCCAGCCCGTGTGCCTCCATGGCCGCCACGAAGCCGCGGTACCGGTTCAGCCCGGTGGACAGCTCCTGCGGCCCGGCGATGTGGGCGATCCGGCGGTGGCCTTCCCCGGCCAGGTGCGCAACCACCATCCGCATGCCGCGCTCGTTGTCGACCGAGACCGACGGCAGGCTGTGATCGGATGCCATCCGGTTCATCAGCACCACCGGCACGCCTGCCCGGGCCGCCTCCGCCAGCAGCGGGTCACTCAGGTGGGCCGTGGCGAGCACGACCCCGTCCACATGCCGGGCCCGCATCTGGCTGAAGATCAGCCGTTCCCGCTCACCATCCCCGTCGGTGTTGCCGATCAGCGCGACATACCCGGCAGCCGCCAGCCGGTCCTCCAGGCCCCGCACGATGGGCGGGAAGAGCGGGTTGGTCAGGTCCGGGATGAGCACACCCACCGTGCGCGAGCGCCTGGTCCGCAGGCTGCGAGCCACCTGGTTCGGGTGATAGCCGAGTTCCTCGGCCGCCGCCAGGACCCGGCGGGCGGTGTCCTCGCGGACCAGCGGCCGGGTCTCCGGATTCAGCGCACGCGAAGCTGTGGCCGGGTGTACCCCCGCCCGTGCCGCGACATCCCGCAAGGTCACCGGGGAATCGCTCATCGGCATCTCGCTCCGCTCTGTGCGCGGGGCGGCCCGCCCTCCGCCGACAGAAATCTGAGGTGATCCTACCCGTCCACGGCCACGATCGCTGGGTAGGCCGGATCTGGCCTGCCCACCAGGTACAGCGCCGCCGCCACGGTCACCACTGCCATCGCCACCAGCAGGATCCGGTAGTCGACGATGGCGATCAGCACCGCGCCCAGCGCGATGGACACCACCTGCGGGATGGTGATCGCCGTCATCAGCGCGGCGTCGACCCGGCCCAGCAGCGGCGCCGGGGTCCGGCGCTGGATCAGCGTGATCGCCCCCACATTGACCCAGACGATGGACAGGCCGAGCAGTGCCATGCCGGCCAGCACCACCGGCAGCGAGCCGGGAATGAGCAGCAGGCAGGCGGCCGCGCAGCCGGCCAGGGCCAGCGCCACCAGCGCCCGCTCACCGGTGCGGCGCATGACGGCGGCGGCCAGCACCCCACCGGCCACCGCGCCCGCTCCCATCACCGCCTCCAGCACCCCGAGGAAGGCCGGCGCGCGGTGCAGCCCCTGGCCGATCACCGCGAACGGGACGGTCTCGAAGAAGCCGAACACCAGCAGCGCGATCACGCCGCTGATCAGCAGCCGCCGCAGCGCCGCCGTCCGCGCGATGTGCGAGATGCCGGCCGTCAGCTCCGCCCGCCAGTGCCCGGTGGCCGGCGCCGGGGCCGGCTCGCGGATCCGCAGCGCCGCGGTGAGGCCGGCCGCCGCCAGGAATGTGCCCGCGTCCAGGCCGATGACCGGCGCTGGCCCGACCCAGGCGAGCAGGCCCGCCCCGACAAGCGGGGTGATCAGCCGGAAACCCTGCGCCGCCAGTTCCAGCACCGAGTTAGCCTCGCCCAGCAGGTCGGCGGGCAGCAGCACCGTCAGCAGCGCTGTCTGCGCCGACGCGATCAGCGTGTTCGCCACCCCGTAGCCGAACATGACCAGGTAGATCAGCCAGATCTGGCCCGGCCCGGACACCAGCAGCAGGGCGCACACCCCGGCCGCGGCGGCCAGGTTGGTGGCTACCAACAGCGGCCGCCGTCGCAGCCGGTCGGCTACCAGCCCGGTCACCGGTGACAGCAGGATGCCGCTGGTGAACGCGAGGAACACCAGCCCGGCCTGGCTGTTGCTGCCGGTGAGAATCTTCACCCAGATGGCCATGGCCAGCCACAGCGCATTATCCCCGATGGTGGACAGCGCCTGCCCGGAGAGGAACAGCCGCGCGTCCCGGTGCGCGAACAGGCGGCGCATGTCAGTCGTCCGCGCCCGCCGGTTCCCGCACCGGCCGGCCGAGCACCACCAGTTCGTACGGGACAGCGCCGTCCGGCCGCTGGCCCGGGTCGTCTACCCGGTCAGCGAACTGGCTCAGCAGCTCCGCCCCGTCGGCCGCCAGCTTGCGTGCCTCCGCGGGGGTCAGGAAGGTGCGGAACCCGAAGGCGTCCGTCCCGGCCAGGAACACCCCCGGCTCGCCGGCCGCGGGCAGGGCTGCCGGCGGCCGGGCTGCCGGTGGCGGGGCGGCCGGGCGGCGCCGGCTCCGCCGGCGGCTGACGGCCAGCTCCGCCTGCCGCTGGCCAGCGATGATCCTGGCGATCTCGGGATGCATGACGGCTCCTCGGCAAGAAATGAGGGGTTACTCGGGATCGGCACCATCGGGCCGGGCGGCCAGATGCAACAGCGGATAGGAGAGCAGCAGGACCTCGATCGGCATCGCACCATCCGGCCTGCGCTCGGGATGGTCCAGCCGGTCGTGGAAGCGGAGGAAGATCCGCTCGGCCTGGGCGGCGAGCTCGTTGGCCTCATCCGCGGTCGCGTAGACGATCATCTGGTTTTCGCCGGTCAGGTCGTTGTGCTGCCACCCGGCCGGCCAGGTCGCGCGCCGGGACAGCGCCGAGCGCGCCCGGTCCAGGGTGGCGGACAGCCACCACTGGCTGAGTTCGTCGGCGGCGATCGCCGCCGACGGGTCGTCCTGATCGGTGGTGATCTGCAGCATGGTGTGGGCCCGGCGCCATGGGCGCTCCCGCCCCTTGCCGCCGCCCGCCTCCACCACGTAGCCGTATTTGGCCAGCGTGCGCAGGTGGAAGGCGCAGTTGGCGGGGCTCTCCCCGAGCAGCTCGCTGGCCTGGGTCGCGGTCAGCGTGCCGGCGTGGACCAGCGCCTCCAGCAGGGCGAGCCGGACCGGGTGAGCCAGCGCCCGCATCGCCCGGGCATCGGTGATCTTGTGGTTGGGCATGCCACCGTCGGCGGTGTCCAGCTCAGCGGTGGTCGCTTCATATTCTTCAGAAGACACGTTTCGAAAGATTACTCTCGAAAGGGTTGTTTCGTCAAGGCCCATGCGACCATGGCGATATGCGTGTCACCGCAGCCGAGCCGACCATGCTGTTCGCCGGGACAGCCAGCCAGCCGCTCCAGCTCATGCGGGTGACGCTGGTGCCGGCGGCCGCGGGCCCGGTCACGGTGCGGGTGATGGGAGCGGGGGTCCGCACGCCGCAGCCGGTGCGTATCGAAACCGCCGAGGGAGCCAGCCAGGTGGTGGAGGTTCCGGTGGCGGTTGCTGCGCCGCACGGGCCCGGCAGCACACTGCCGGTCACGGTCATCGCTGAGAGCGAGCACGAGCGGGCCGAGCAGCCGGCGACGCTCACCGCCGCCGAGCCGGGCTGGACCGTGTGGCTGGTCAGCCACTTCCACTACGACCCGGTGTGGTGGAACACCCAGGGCCAGTTCACCCAGTCCCGGCTGCTGCTGCCCGGCGAGGATGGTGAGCTGCCGGAGGTCCGCACCGCGTTCGAACTGGTCAAGCTGCATCTTGACGCCGCCCGCACCGACCCCGACTACAAGTTCGTGCTGGCCGAGATCGACTACCTCAAGCCGTACTTCGACACCCATCCCGACGACCGCGCCGACCTGCGTGCCTTGCTCGCGGACGGCCGGATCGAGCTGGTCGGTGGCAACTACAACGAGCCCAACACCAACCTGACCTGCGCCGAGTCCACCATCCGCAACGCCGTCTACGGCATGGCCGCCCAGCGTGAGGTGGCTGGCGGCGACCCGCGCAGCGCCTGGATGCTGGACGCGTTCGGGTTCGACCCCGGTTACCCCGGGCTGATGGCCGCGGCCGGCCTCACCTCGTCGGCCTGGGCCCGCGGGCCGTTCCACCAGTGGGGACCGTGGCGGACGGTCGGCGGTAACAGCCGGATGCAGTTCGCCACCGAGTTCGAATGGCTGTCCCCGGACGGCAGCGGCCTGCTGACCAGCTACATGGCCAACCACTACGGGGCCGGGTGGGGGGTGCACCAGGCGGCCGACCTGGCCGCCGCCCAGGCGCAGGTGCTGGGCCAGCTGGCGCTGCTGGCACCGGTGGCGGCGACCCGCAACGTGCTGCTGCCGGTCGGTGCCGACCACGTCATCCCGGCCCGCTGGGCGACCGCGCTGCACCGCGACTTCGCCGCCCGTTACCGCTGGCCGCGCTGCGTCACCGCTATCCCCCGGGAGTTCTTCGCCGCCGTCCGGGCCGAGGCGGCCAGCCGCCGGATCTGGCTGTCCCCGCAGACCAGGGACATGAACCCGGTCTATCCGGGCAAGGACGTCTCCTACATCGACACCAAGCAAGCGCAGCGGGCAGCCGAGGTGGCGGTGCTGGACTCCGAGCGGCTGGCGACCCTGGCCTGGCTGGCGGGCGCGGACTACCCGGCGGCGTCGCTGGACAAGGCGTGGCGGCTGCTGGTCTACGGCGCTCACCACGACGCGATCACCGGCACCGAGTCCGACCAGGTCTACCTGGATCTGCTGGCCGGCTGGCGGGAGGCCTTCGAGCGCGGCGATGCTGCCCGCCGGGCGGCCGTGGCCTACCTGGCCGGGCTGGCGGACACCCGGCCGCCCGCCGCCAGTCCCGGCAACTCCCGGCCGGTGACCGTGATCAACCCGCTGTCGTGGCCGCGCTCCGGGCTGGCCTCGATCACGCTCACCTTCGGCGAGCCGGGGCCGCCGTGGCTGGTGCTGACCGACGGGACCGCCGCCAGCGTGCCCTTCCTGGCCGAAGGGGTGCGCCGGCACCCGGACGGCACCCTGGCCGCGGTGACCATCACCTTCCTGGCCGGCCAGGTGCCCGCGGCCGGCTTCCGCACCTACTGGGCAGTTGCGGCAGCCGGTCCCGGCAATGGGGACTGGGCGCCGATGCCGGGCACTGCGATTGCGAACGAGACGTTCGAGATCGCGGCCGACCCGGCCCGCGGTGGCACGCTGACCTCGATCCGCGACCGCCGGACCGGCACCGAACTGCTCCACGGCCCGGGCAACGAACTGGTGCTCCAGCCCGAGTACGACTACCACCCGCGCTGGGGTGAGGGGCCCTGGCTGCTCTCACCACGCGGCCCGGGCAGCGGGTCCGCGGCCGCCCCGGCGGATGTCCGGGCGGAACGCTGCCCGGCCGGGTCCCGGCTGGTCGCCCGGTTCACGCTCGGCGGGCTGCGGGTGACCCAGGAGATGACCCTGTGGCACGGGCTGGACCGGGTCCAGTTCCGCACCCACGTGGACGGCTCGATCGGCCAGGACATGCTGCTGCGGGTCCGGTTCCCGGCCAGCGTGCCCGGTGCGCTGCCGCTGTACCAGGCGGCGACGGCGGTGGTGGGCAGGCCGTTCGGCACCGCCGACGCGGACGCGGCCGAGCACCCGTTCACCCTCGACAACCCGGCCCAGGAATGGTTCGGCCTCGGCTCCGCGGCCCGGGTGGTGACGGGCAGCCAGGCCTGGCCGCTCGGGACCGCCGAGGTGATCGCGGCCGGGCCGGACCCGGCGGCGCGCGACCTGCTGGCAGCGCTGGCCCGGCACGGGGTGACCGCCACCTGCGGGCTGCCCGATGGCCCCCGGTACGGATCCCTGGACCTCGACTCCAACCTGCCCGACTGCCGGATCGTGCTGGGCGGCCCGGACGCCAACCCGTGGGCCGCGCGGCTGCTCGCCTCGCTGGGCACCGCGGAGTCGGCCGAGCTGGCCGCCCGGCTGGCCGCTGGCCAGCGGCGGATCTGGGTGCCGGCCGCGCGGCCACGCGCGGAGGTGTTCCGGCCCAGCGCCGACGTGCGCGGTGAGCGCGACCTGCCGGTGCTGGTCGTGGCCGGGCCGGACCCGGCCCGCGAGCTGGCCGCCGACCTGGCCAGCCCGGTGATCGAGGCGGACCTGCTGGCGCCGTCACCGGATCCGCCGCTGGCCGGGCATGTCGTCGGGCTGCTCAACCGGGGCACCCCCAGCGGCCTGGTCACCCCGGACGGGACGCTGCACATCGCGCTGATGCGCGCCAGCAGCGCCTGGCCGGCCGGGGTGTGGATCGACGGCCCGCGCCGTACCGTCCCGGACGGGAGCAGCTTCGCCTGGCAGCACTGGACCCACACGTTCGAGTACGCGCTGGTGGCCGGGGCGGGCGACTGGCGGGCGGCCGGCTTCGGCCTGGCAGGCCAGGAGTACAACCACGACCTGCTCACCTGCGAGACCGGGATACACACCGGGCCGCTGCCCGCGGCCACCAGCCTGTGCTCGGTCACCAGCCCGGGCCAGGCACAGCCGGCGGCGGGCCTGGCCACCCTGAAACCGCGTGGCAACCCCCTCGCGGCGGGACGGCCGGGGCAGCCGGACCGGGCCGCCGGGGTGACCGCCCGGCTGCGCGACCTGGCCGGCCAGACCGGCCCGGCCCTGGTCAGCCTGTCCACCGGGATCACCGGCGCCCGGCTCGTCAGCCTGCTGGAGGACACCGACGGCCCGGCGCTGCCGCCCACCCCGGAGGGTGCGGTGGTGCAGGTGCCGGCGGCCGGGACGGTGACGCTGGTCCTCGCCCCGGCGGCCAGCCCACCCGGCCCCGGGGC
>Ga0318554_10000386_pt1 | contig 15292 bp, 14 predicted proteins | sample GRESIP082b2f22_FD_203687 | JGI IMG/M metagenome (GOLD analysis project Ga0318554, IMG submission 203687) | Tropical soil microbial communities from Luquillo Experimental Forest, Puerto Rico - GRE.SIPMG.082b2f22 | ecosystem: Environmental > Terrestrial > Soil > Tropical forest > Bulk soil... | reverse complement strand
GCGCCGTAGACGTCGACGTGGATGCCCGGCAGCTCGTCGGCCTCGCCGTGGACCCAGCGGAACGCGTCGGTCTCCCGGCGATCGATGAAGGCGAGCCGGCGCTCGAGCGCCGCGGCGAGGCGCGTCCCCACGACGGCGTCGAGGTCCGCGCCGGCGGCGGCGCGGGCGAGGAGGCGCACCGCGATCGGCGATCCCGCGTCCCAGAAGCCGCGCGCCAGCGGCCGGCCGGCGGCGTCGGCGACGAGCACCACGGCGCCGTCCGGCAGGCGCGGCGCGCCGGCGATCGCCTCTCGCCAGACCCACGGGTGGCCCCCGCCGATGGCGCGGGCCAGCCGCTTGCGCAGCGTCACGCGCGGGAGCGCGCCGCCTCTCACTTGGGCGGGCGGTCGGCGATCGGGAGATCCAGCACGGCGACCGGCCGCGCCAGCGTCGAGGCGATCTTGGCGCAGGCGAGCACGCGCGTCCCCGACGGGAAGGCGACCTCGACCTTCCCGGCGCCGGGCGTGCCGGTCACGATCCCGACGCCGAAGCTCGGGTGGGCGACCCGCTCGCCCGCGCCGTAGCTGTCGCGCGGGGCGTAGGGACGAGGTGGCTTGCTGGCGTCGAAGGCGGGTAGCGGCCGCGCGGCGGGCTCGGCCGCTCGGGGGCGGACCGGGCGCCGCGCCCCGCCGCTCGACGCGGTGCGCGCCGTGCGCTCGGGCTCGGCGTCACTCTCCGTGCGGTAGCGGTGGTGGCCGCCGCAGCGCTTGCAGACCACCTTCGCGATCCGGTCGCCCATCTTCGCCATCACCACGTGCCAGACCTGGCCGCAACGGCCGCAGAGCGCCTCGATGTCCTGTCCCACGCCGGGGGTCGCCATCCTCGTCTCTTCGCCTTTCGCTTTCTCTAGACTTCGGCCGGATCGCGGTACTCGCCGAACACCTCGCGGAAGACCCGGCAGATCTCCCCGAGCGTGGCGTCGCGGCGCGCGGCCTCGAGCACGGCGTCCATGACGTTGGCGCGGTCGTCCGCGCAGGCCCGGCGGACCAGGGCCAGCCCTTCGGCGGCCGCTGCGGCGTCGCGACGCGCCCGCAGCGCCTTCACCGCCGCCACCTGGTCCCGCTCCGGCGCGTCGTCGATCTTGAGGGTGGGGATGGCCGCCGTCCTCTCCACGGCGGTGGCGCGCACGTGGCGGTTGAGGCCCACGATCGTCCGGTCGCCCGCATCGACCTCGCGCTGGTAGCGGTAGGCCGAGGCGGCGATCTCCCGCTGAGGCCAGCCGGTCTCCACCGCGCGCACGATCCCGCCCATGTCGTCGATGGTGCGAATGATGTGCGTGGCCTCGGCTTCCATCCGGTCCGTGAGGTGCTCGACATAGTAGCTGCCGGCGAGCGGATCGGCCACCGCCGGGACGCCGGATTCCTCGGCGATGATCTGCTGCGTCCGGAGCGCGAGCGTGGCCGCCTCTTCCGTGGGCAGAGCGTAGGTCTCGTCGAAGCTGTTGGTGTGGAGCGACTGCGTCCCCCCGAGCACGGCCGCCAGCGCCTGCACCGTCGTGCGGACCACGTTGTTGAGCGGCTGCTGGGCCACCAGCGACACCCCGGCCGTCTGGGCGTGCGCGCGCAGGATCCAGCTGCGGGGGTTCTTGGCCCCGAACCGGTCGCGCATGATCCCGGCCCACATCCGGCGCGCCGCCCGCAGCTTGGCGACCTCCTCGAAGAAGTCGTTGTGCACGTCCCAGAAGAACGACAGCCGCGGGGCGAACTGGTCGACGTCGAGGCCGGCGTCGCGGCCGAGCTCGACGTACCCGATGCCGTCGGCGAGCGTGAACGCCAGCTCCTGCACCGCCGTGGCCCCGGCCTCACGGATGTGGTAGCCGCTGACGCTGATGGTGTTCCAGCGCGGCATCCTCGCCGTGCAGTGAACCAGCATGTCGCGCACGATGCGCAGCGACGGCCGCACGCCGCAAATCCACTCCTTCTGGGCGATGAACTCCTTGAGCATGTCGTTCTGGATCGTCCCGCCCAGCGCCGCGGCCGCGATCCCGCGCCGCTCGGCGGCCACCACGTAGAACGCCAGCAGCACCACCGCCGGCGCGTTGATGGTCATGGAGGTCGTCACCTCGGCGAGCGGGATGTCGGCGTAGAGGCGCGCCATGTCGTCGACCGAGGCGACGGAGACCCCCTCGCGCCCCACCTCGCCGCGCGCCAGCGGATCGTCGGGGTCGTGCCCCATCAGCGTCGGCATGTCGAACGCCGTCGACAGGCCCGTCTGCCCGTGCGCGAGCAAAAACCGAAACCGCTGGTTGGTGTCCTCCGGGGTGCCGAACCCGGAGAACATCCGCATCGTCCAGAGCTTGCCGCGGTACATGCTCTCGTGCGGGCCGCGCGTGTACGGGAAGCGCCCCGGGTCGCCGAGCCGCTCGTCGTAGCTCCAGCCGGGGCCGAGGTCCTCCGGGCGGTAGACGCCCGCGAGCGGCAACCCCGACTGCGTCCGCTTCTCCGCCATGCCGGGGGGAGTGTAGCCGAATGTCCGAGGCGTTTTCAGCCGCCGACGGCGCGCATCGACACGCGCCGCGCGGTCTCTTCCGTGCAGCCCTTCCAGACGAGGCCGTCCGGCTTGAGCTCCCAGGCGCGCCCGACGGCGGCCGCGATGGCGCCCGCGTCGCCGGCCTCGGCGGCTAGCCGCGCGCTGGCGCCGTCGTCCTTCGACAGGCACGGCCGGACGAAGCCGTCGGCCGCGACGCGCAGGCGGTCGCAGCCGGCGCAGAAGGTGTCGCTGGTCCCCGAGATGAACCCGACGCGGAGGCGCGGATCGTGGCGAGCCGCGACGTAGCGGGCCGGACCCCGATCGGGGTCCGCCACGGCGGTGTCATCGACGAGCAACGGGGCGAGCTGCGCGCGCATCTCGCGCATGGTGACCAGCCGATCCGGCACCAGGCGGGCCCCCTCGCCGACGGGCATCACCTCGAGGAAGCGAGGGACGATGCCGCGGGCCCAGGCGAAGCGGACCAGGTCCGCGAGCTCGGCGTCGTTCTCGCCGCGGAGCACGACGGCGTTCAGCTTCACCTCGTCGAAGCGCGCGGCGAGCGCGGCGTCGACGCCGGCCAGCACCTCGTCGAGCCGCCCGCCGCGCGTGAGGCGGGCGAACCGCGCGGCGTCGAGCGAGTCGAGCGAGATCGTGATCCGCTGCAGGCCGGCCGCGCGCAGCAAGGCCGCCCGCGCCGCGAGGCGGGTGGCGTTGGTCGTGACCGCGACGTCCTCGAACCCGAGCTCCACGGCGTGGGCGACCACCGCCTCGAGCGACCGGAAGAGGAGGGGTTCGCCGCCGGTGAACCGGACGCGGCGCACGCCCGCCGCCGCCAACCCCTCGAGCATCGCCCGCCAGGCGCCGTCGTCGAGCCGCGACTCGAGGTAGCCGTCGCTCCGCGACGGGCGGCAGTAGAGACAGGCGAGGTCGCAGCGATCGGTCAGCGACACCCGCACGCTGCGCGGCGCCGCGGCAGCGGGCGTAGCGTCGGTGACGACGGGCAGACGGCGGGCGACCTGCATGCGGACCTCAAGTCTATAGTGGCCGTAGTTTCCGCGCTGTAACATGTTTGCGGGCAGATGGATCGCAAGCGCGCCCGCGTCGGAAAACGGCTGCCGCACTGGAACGCGCGCGGCGAGGCGCGCATGGTCGACGTCGGCGAGAAGCCGGCCACCGCCCGCACCGCCACGGCGACGGCGCGCGTCCGCCTGGGCGCCGGCACCGCCGACCGGATCGCGGCCGGGACCATCCCCAAAGGGGACGTCATGTCCGTCGCCCGCCTGGCGGGGATCGCGGCCTCCAAGCGGACCGACGAGCTCATCCCCCTCTGCCACCGCATCGCGCTGACGGCTGTCGAGGTGGACCTGCGCCTCGATCGCACCGGCCGCGCCGTCGACGTCACCGCGACCGCGCGCGCCTTCGATCGCACGGGCGTGGAGATGGAGGCCCTGGTCGCGGCCAGCGTCGCCTCGCTGACCCTCTACGACATGCTCAAGGGGATCGATCGCGGCATCACCATCACCGACGTCGCGCTCGCCGAGAAGCGCGGCGGCCGCTCGGGGACCTGGCGGCGGGGGCGCGCGTCGTGACCCGGGCCGCACTCAGCGATCGGCCGCTTTCTGTCGACAACGTGCTCGCCGAGGTGCGCCACGCGGGCGCGGGCGGGCTGGCCGTCTTCATCGGCACCGTGCGCGACCACAACGACGGCCGCGCGGTGACCCGCCTCGAGTACGAGGCCTACGCCGCGATGGCAGTCGCCGAGATGGAGAGGATCGTGGCCGAGATCGAGGCGGCGATCCCCGGCGCCCGCGCGGCGCTCGCCCACCGCATCGGCGCGCTCGAGGTGGGGGAGATGGCCGTCGTCTGCGCCGCGAGCGCCCCGCACCGCCCGGAGGCGTTCGCCGCCTGCCGCCGGCTCATCGACGAGGTCAAGGCGCGCGTCCCCATCTGGAAGCGCGAGCACGGCCCCGACGGCCCCTACTGGGTCGGCTGGGAGGACGCGCGCTGCGCGCACCCGGAAGGCGCCCACGAGAAGGACCGTCGTGAACCGCACTAGGCGCGGCGTGCTCGTGCTGGCGGCGGTCATGCTGCTCGGGGCGCCATCCTCGCCCCGCGCCGCCGAGACGAAAGCGGAGCTGGCCGTCTTCGAGGCCGCATCGCTCAAGGACGTCTTCGCGCGGCTCGCCCAGCGATTCGAGAAAGACAGGCCCGGGGTCAAGGTGGTGACCAACGCCGCCGGCAGCCAGGAGCTGCGCGCCCAGATCGAGCACGGCGCGACCGCCGACGTGTTCGCGTCGGCCGATCGCAAGCAGATGGAGGCGCTCGCCGCGCAGGGACTGACGGTCGCGCCGGCAATCTTCACCTGCAATGAGCCGGTGGTGATCGTGCGCCCCGCTCTCGCCACCACCGTGAAGGGGCTCGTCGATCTGCCGCGCCTCGACCGGATCGTGATCGGGACTCCGGAGGTGCCGATCGGCGCCTACACGCTGCAGATCCTGCAAAAGGCGGCGGCCAAGCATGGGGCAGACTTCCCCGCCCGCGTGCAGGCGAAGGTCGCCTCGCGTGAGCTGAACGTGCGCCAAGTGCTGGCCAAGGTGGTCCTCGGCGAGGCGGACGCCGGGATCGTCTATCGGACGGACGCCCTCACCGCCGGCGGCAAGGTCCGGGTCGTCGACATCCCGCCGGAGCTGAACGTGATCGCCGAGTACCCCATCGCGCCGGTCAAAGGGGCACCACACCCCGACCTCGCGCGGCGGTTCATCGACCTCGTGACCTCGCCCGCCGGCGCGGCTGCCCTCCGCGAGGCGGGGTTCTCGCCCTGTCCGCGCCGGTGAGCGAGCGCCCGGACCCGCGCGCAGGTCGCTCGGTGCTCGACGCCGTGCTCTGGCCGACGGCCGTCGGGCTGGCGTCGGGTGTCCTCGTGCTGCTCGTGGCGCTCCCGATCGCGGGGCTCTTGCTGACGTCGTCCCCGGGCGCGCTCATCCGCGCGCTCGGCGATCCGATGGTCGGGCCGGCGCTGGGCGTGACGGCCTCGACGACGACGGTGAGCCTCGCGCTCATCGTCGCCTGTGGCACACCGCTGGCCTGGCTGCTGGCGCGGCACCGGACGCGCGCGGCGCGCATCGTCGAGACGCTCGTCCACCTGCCGGTCGTGTTGCCGCCGGCCGTGGCCGGCGTGGCCCTGCTGCTCGCGTTCGGGCGTCGCGGGCTGATGGGGCCGCCGCTTGCCGCCCTCGGCGTCGGGCTGCCGTTTTCGCGGGCCGCCGTGGTGCTGGCCCAGGCGTTCGTCGCCGCGCCGTTCTACGTGCAGGCGGCCATCGCCGCCTTCCGCCGGCTCGACCCCGATCTGGTGCTCGTGGCCCGCACGCTCGGCGCCTCGCGCCCGCGCGTCTTCTTCACGGTCGCGGTGCCGATCTCCTGGCCGGCCCTCGGGGCGGGCGCGGCGCTCAGCTGGGCGCGCGCCCTCGGCGAGTTCGGAGCCACGCTCCTCTTCGCCGGCAACCTGACCGGTCGGACGCAGACGCTGCCGCTCGCGATCTACACGGCGCTGGAGTCCGATCTGCGAGCGGCGCAGAGCCTATCGATCGTGATGGTGGCGGTGGCCTTCGCCGTTCTGGTCGCGGTGCGGGCGGGGACGCGGCCATGAGCACGGCCGGCCTCGAGGTGGAGATCCAGGGCCGGTTCCGCGCCCTGTCCATGGACCTCGCGCTCCACGCCACGGACGCCCCGATCGTCGTCGCCGGGCCGAACGGCGCCGGCAAGACCACGTTGCTGATGGCGATCCTGGGGGCCGAGACGCCCGCGCGCGGCCACGTGACCCTCGACGGCGTCCCCCTCTTCGACCGCGCACGCGACGTCGACGTCCCCGTCGAGCGCCGCCGCATCGGCTACCTGCCGCAGCGCTATACCCTGTTCCCGCACCTCGCCGTCTTGGACAACGTCGCCTACGGCGTCCCCGCGGTGCACCGGCCCGAGCGACGGCGGCGCGCCGCCGAGACGCTCGCCGCGCTCGGCCTCGCCTCCCTCGCCGCCCGCCGCCCCGCGGAGCTTTCGGGCGGCGAGGCGCAGCGGGTCGCCCTGGCCCGCGCCCTCGCGAGCGAGCCGAGGGCCCTCCTGCTCGACGAACCGCTGGCGGCCCTCGACGCTTCGGTCCGGCGCGAGGTCCGGCGGTTCATCGCCGCGCGCGTGCGTGCGCTCGCGATCCCGGCGGTCGTCGTCACGCACGACCGCGCGGACGCGGAGGCGTTCGGCGGCGAGGTGGTGGTGATCGAGCGCGGCGCCGTCGTCCAGCGCGGGCCGCTGGCGGCGCTCGCCGCCGCACCGGCCACGGAGTTCGTCCGTCGCTTCGTCGATCGGTCGCCCGAGGGCTGAGGTCAGGGCGTGATGTCCGCCGGCGCATCCCAGTCGGCGAGCAGCGGCCACTCGACGTCGGCGATCGACAGCGCGGCCGCGCCCACGGCGCGCAACAGCCCCTGCAGCGACAGCTCGCCGGCGGCGAGCCGGCGCTCGGCCTCGGGGAGGACGCGCGCGCTCTCGTAGCGCGCGAACAAGGGCTCGAAACGGCCATCCCGAAACGGCGCGACCGCGGCCGCAGCTACGTCGGCTGCCATCAGGCGCTCGAGGAGCGGCGGGGTCACGTGCGGCATGTCGCACCCGACCGCGATCACCCGACCTTTCGGGGCCCGGCGCATGAGCGCGGCCAGCCCGCCGAGCGGTCCCGCGCCTGGCGCGAGGTCGGCGATGGCTTCGAGCCCGAGCGGCGCGTAAGCCTCCGCCTCGCCCACGAGCACGCACGACAGCCCAGCGCCGGCGCCGAGCGCGCGCCAACGCTCGACGATCGTCTCTCCGGTGGGCACGCGGAGGAGACCCTTCGGCGCGCCGCCCATCCGGCTCGAGGCGCCGCCCACGAAGATGCCGAGCAGCGGAAGAGCGGCGTTCACACGTCACCAAAGCGGAGCACGTCGACGGGCGTCCCGGCGGCGAGGTCCTCGGCCTCGAGGGGGACGAGGGCGAGCGCGTTCGCCCACCCCATGCTCGTGGTTGCGCCCGAGGCCTGATTGCCGAGCGGCGTGGCGAAAAGCTCGGGCCCCTTCCGCTCGAGCACGACGCGCACGAATTCGAGCCGACCGGGTTTGTGGCGGACACCTCCGCCGAGCCGGGCGGGCAGGAGCGCCGGCAGCGGCGCCGCGTCCCCCTGCAGCGCGCGCAGCAGCGGCGCGCCGTAGAGGGCGAACGTCGTCAGCGCGCTGGCGGGGTTCCCCGGAAGGCCCAGCACGCGCACGGGCGCTGCGCCGGCCCCGCGCGGCCGCGCGCCGAAGGTGAGCGGCTTGCCGGGCTTGATGGCGACCTTGTGGAAGTCGAGCGCCACGCCCAGGCGCTCGAGCGCGGGACGGACGACGTCGTGGTCGCCGACGCTGACGCCGCCGACGGTGAGCAGCAGGTCGGCGCCCGCCAGGGCGGCGTCGAGGGCGGCGGCCGTGGCCTCGAGATCGTCGCCCACCGGCGGCGCGAGCCGCGGCGCGCCGCCGGCCTGGCGCACCAGCGCGGCGAGCGCGACGCCGTTCGATTCCGGGATGGCCCCGGGACGCGCCGCCGCTGGCGATCCCGGCGGCGCGAGCTCGTCGCCCGTGCAGACGATGGCGACGGCCGGGCGCCGCGCGACGGCCAGCGCGCCGCGGTCGAGCGACGCCGCGAGCGCCAGGTGCCCCGCGTGCAGGCGTGTCCCCGCGGCGATGGCCACGGCGCCGGGGCGGATGTCCTCGCCGGCGGCGCGCACGTGGGCCCCCCGCCGCGGGCGGGCGCGGAAGATCGCCACCTCGCCGTGCCGGTCGACCTCCTCCTGCATCACGACGGTGTCGGCCCCGGCGGGGAGCGCCGCGCCGGTGAAGATCCGGCAGGCGGCGCCCGGCCCGAGCGCGGGCGGCGGCCGGCCGGCGCGACTCTCGACCGCGCCGACCGGGAGCCGGAACGGCGGTTCGCCGGCGAGATCGTCGAGCCGGAGCGCGTAGCCGTCCATGGCGCTGCCGTCGAACGGCGGCAGCGGGCGATCGGCGACGAGCGCCTCGGCCAGCACGCGCCCGTCGGCCTCCCCGAGCGCCACCCGCTCTTCGCCGAGCCGGGTGGCGTCCGCCAGGACGCGCGCGCGGGCCTCGTCGAAGGTGAGCATGCGTCGGTCCTAGTGATGTCCCGCGCGGCCCGCGGCCAGCGCCGCGGCGTGCGGCAGCACCGGCGCGAGGATCTGCTCGACCGCGAGCGCGAGCGCCCGCGGGCTGCCCGGCAGCGCGGCGACGATCTTCCCCGCGACCGTGCCGGCCACCGCGCGCGACAGGATGGCGCGCGGTCCGACCTCGTCCCAGGAGAGGCGGCGAAACGCTTCTCCGAATCCGTCGAGCCGCCGCTCGAGCAGCCCGTCGATCGCCTCGTAGCTCTGGTCGCGCGGCGCGATCCCCGTGCCGCCGGTGGTGACCACCGCGTCGACGGCGGGATCGGCGACCAGCGCCCGCACCGCGGCCCGCACCGGCTCGACGCCATCGGGAACGATGGCGTGCGGCGCCAGCCGGAAGCCAGCCGCCGCGAGCAGCCGCCGCAGCTCCGGCCCGCCCCGGTCGTCGGCCGAGGTGCGGCTGTCGCTCACGGTGAGCGTCGCGACGCAGAGGGCGGCCGACCCGGGATCCACGCGCGCAGTCTACTGTTTTCGAACGCCCGTGGCGTGCTCCATGTCGGGCAAGGTCGCCGTTGACGAGGGGCAACCTGCGACTTACTGCACGTCCGATGGGCCCATCGGCCGTGCGCGCCAACGACCCCGTGCCCGCGGCGCCCGACCCCGCGCGCGACGCGGCCGAGCGGCGGGCCGCCCTGCGCAGCGCGGCCCCGTTCATGGGCGCGCTCGTGGTGCTGGTGGGTCTGGCCGCGATCGTCGGCTGGTGGTGCCGCATCCCGGCCCTGACGGCGATGTTCGCGGGCTGGCCGGTGCTGACGCCCAATTCGGCGGTCATGCTCGTGCTCTGCGGCGTCGGGCTCATCTTCGCGGCGCCCCTCGCTGCCCCGCCCTGGGCCGTCGTCGTCGCGCGGATCTGCGCGACCGTCGCGCTCGCCTTCGCGGGCCTGACGTTGTTCGAGTACGTCGCACGGCTGGACGTCGGCCTCGACAAGCTGCTGGTGCGTGCCGGCCAGGCCCCCCACGGCCGGTACTTCGGCCGTTCGTCGCCGCAGACCGCCACTTCCATGTTCCTCGCCAGCGCGGCGCTGCTGTCGCTCGATCGGGGCGAGGGCCGCGGCGCGGGCCCGGCGCAGATCCTGGCCTTCGTCTCGGGGTCGATCCCTGCCGTGGCGCTGCTCGGCTACGCCTTCGACATTCCGGAGTTCTACCGAGCCCCCACGTTGCACCCCTCGGCTGGCATGGGGCTGCACACCGCGGTGGCGCTGCTGGTGCTCGACGCCGGCATCCTGGCCGCTCGCCCCGAGGTGGGCCCGGTCGCGCTCGTGACCTCCGGCCACGCGGGGGGCGCCACCGCGCGCCACCTCCTGCTCGGCCTGCTCGCCTTCTTCCCGCTGGCGTTGCTGATCGTCGCCGGGCGGCGCCTCGGCCTCTACGGCGAGGCGGTCGTGTCGGCGCTGCTGGCGTTCTTCGCGCTCGTCGAGGGGAGCGTCGTCATCTGCCTGGCCTCCGCCCGACTCGATGCCGACGACGTCGCGCGCGAGCGCGTCGAGGCGCAGCTGCGGGCCAGCGACACCCACAACCGCGAGCTCTTCGAGCAGGCCGCGGAGGGGATCTTCATCGCCGACATCGACGGCCGGTACACCGACGTCAACGGGGCCGGCTGCCGGATGCTCGGGCGCACGCGCGAGCAGATCGTCGGCCAGCTCATCCGGAGCCTGGTCCACCCCGGGGACCTCCAGCGGCTCGCCGCCGCCCGGCAGGAGCTCCTGGCGGGCGGCTCGCAGACCTCCGAGTGGCGCGTGCGGCGTGGAGATGGCAGCTGGCTCCCCGTCGAGGTCACGGCGAAGATCCTCGGCGACGGCAGCTGGCAAGCGTTCGTCCGGGACATCACCGAGCGCAGGCGGCACGACGTCGAGGTCGCGCGCGCGCACGAGGCGGACAGGCGGCTCTACGCGAGCGAGGCCGCGCGCCGCGCGTGGCTGATGAGCATCATCGACCAGATGCCCGAGGGGATCATCCTCCTCAACGAGAGCGGGGGCGTGGAGGCGATGAACCGGGCGCTGCTCGCGCTGGCGTCGGATCCGGCGAGCACGGTCGATCTCGGGGAGAACCCCAACCTGTTCGACGTCCGGTCACCCGACGGGACCCCGATCCCGTTCACCGACTACCTCGTGGTCCGGGCGCTCCGGCGGGGGGAGGTGGCCACCGACCACGAGCACCTCGTCCGGCTCAAGGACGGCCGCTTCGTACCCGTGCTGGTCAGCGCCGCCCCGGTGCGCGACGCGGCCGGGCGGATCACCGGCGCGATCGCCGTCATCCGGGACATCACCGCCCGTAAGGAGCTCGAACGGCTGCGCGAGGAGTGGGCCTCGGTGGTGGCGCACGATCTCCGCCAGCCCGCGGGGGCGATCCTGCTGACGGCCGAGTCGCTCGTCCGGCTGCGCGACGGCCAGCTCTCCGAGCGGGAGCGCAAGGCGGTGGAGCGGATCCGCTCCGCTGCGAAGCGGCTGAGCCGGATGATCGAGGATCTCCTGGACGCGTCGCGCATCGAGGCCAAGCGCCTGTCCATCGACCCGCGTCCCTTCGACCTGCGCGCCCTCGTCGACACCGCGGTGGAGGGGCATCGCGAAGGTCCGAGCCCGCTCCGCGTGGCGGTCCACGGAGAGACCATGGCCTTCGTCGACCCTGACCGCATCCTGCAGGTGCTCGACAACTTGATCTCCAACGCCACCAAGTACGGGCGTCCCGGCGCCGACATCCAGATCGACTGCGTCGATCGCGGCCTCGTGCTGGAGGTCGTCGTCACGAACCAGGGGGCCGGGATCGCCGCCGAGGAGCTCCCCCAGCTCTTCAGCCGGTTCGGCCGGACGCGCGACGCGCGCGCCGAGCGGACCCCCGGGATCGGCCTCGGCCTCTACATCGCGCACGGCCTGGTCGAGGCCCACGGCGGCCACATCTGGGCCGAGAGCGTGCCGGGGCGGTCGACCAGCTTTCACTTCACGGTGCCGGCCGCGGCGCGGCACGACGGAATCCACCCCGACGCAGGCCAGCACGCGCCGGGCTGACCGGCCCGATTCACGCTTGCCGGGCAACCCTCCCGTCGCCAACTAGGAAAGCATGCAGTTGCGGCGGACATTGACCGAGGCCGCCGTCGGACTCGGCGTCGTGACCCTGATCGCGTGCGCAGCCCTGGTCGTGTTCACGACGATGCTCCGCCGGAACGTCGACGACGTGCAGCGCTCGCAAGAGATGGCCCGGCTCACCTCCCGGCTCGCCCACCAGGCCTTCCGCCACGAGATCGAGACCTCGCCGATGGGGAGGGCGATGGCCGAGGCCCAGGGGCGGGTGCTGCTCACGCGCGCCACCGGCCTCGCCCGAACCCCGGAGGAGCGCCGGACCTTCGCCGAGCTGGCGCCGCTCCTCGAGCGTCACTGGCGTGCGACGACCGCGGGCGACGGCGCGCGCCTGCCGCCCGACCTGATCGTGGCGCTGGTGCGGGCCGACGACCTGTTCGCGGCCAGCGCCGAGGCCCAGAGCGGTCGGGCGCGGACCGTCGACATGCTGGCGAACGTCCTCGGCGTCGCCATCGCGGTCCTGCTGGCGGCCAGCGTGCTGTTCTTCCTCTGGATCGTGCAGCAGCTGGTGTACCGCCCGGTGCAGGCCGTCGTGGAGAGCGTCGATCGGTTCGCCGGGGGAGACTTGACGGCGCGCGCACCGGTCGGGGGCGCCGATGAGATCCAGCGCATCGCTACGGCCCAGAACACCATGGCCGACGCTCTGGCCCGCACCCGGTCCGACCAACTCCGTTACGTCGCGACGGTCGTTCACGATCTCCGGAACCCGCTCGCGGCGGTGCAGCTCGCGGCCGGGTACGTCACGCCCGAGCGGCCGCTACCACCCGAGACGCGCCTCCGCGAGATCTTCGCCTTGATCGACCGGCAGCTGCGGCGCCTCAACTCGCTGGTCGGCGACGTGCTCAACGCCGTCCAGGTCGACGCGGGCGAGCTGGTCCTGCGCAAGACCGTCTGCGACCTCGGCGACCTCGCCGAGGCGAGCGTGGCGCTCTTCCGGTCTATGTCCCCCTACCACCGCTTCGCGCTCCACCGTGACGGGGCGACCCAGCTGCGCGGCGACGCGACCCGGCTCGAACAGGTGCTCAACAACCTGGTGGGCAACGCCGTCAAGTACTCGCCGACCGGAAGCCTGGTGCAGGTCTCGGTCGGCGGCGAGAACGATCGGCTGTTCTTCTCGGTTGCGGACGAGGGCCCCGGGATCTCGCCCGATCTGGCCCGCCAGCTGTTCCACCCCTTCGTGCGCGGCCCGACCGAGCACGAGGAAGTGGCCGGCATCGGCCTCGGGCTCTACGTCTCGAAGCGGATCATCGAGGCCCACGGCGGCACCCTGGAGGCGTTCCCGACCGACGGCCGCGGGGCGACCTTCTTGATGACGCTGCCGCGCGACCTACCGGCGTCGAACGTAGAGGCCGACGCGCCGCCGCTGGCATCGGCCGGGATCGAGCCGTCATCGGCCTAGGTTCGTCGTTCATGGCGAGCATCGTCCTCATCGACGACGACGACGACATCCGCGAGACGATGGCCGACCTGCTCGCGATGGAGGGGCACGACGTCCGGGCCGCGCGCAACGGCGTCGAGGGGCTCCAGGCGCTCGACGACCACTTCCCGCAGCTGGTCGTCACCGACGTGGAGATGCCGGTCCTCGACGGGAGGGCGATGGTCTTCCGGATGTTCGTCGAGAACCTCGGGCGCGAGAACATCCCGGTCATCCTCGTCAGCGGCGCCGCTGACCTGCGCGAGGTCGCGGCGGTTCTCGGGACCCCCTATTACCTCGCCAAGCCCTTCCCGCTCGAGGCCCTGAACGCGACCATCGGGCGGGCGCTGACCGAGGCCATCCCCGCCCGCCCGCCAAGCCTCTTCGGTTGAAGCCCCATCACTGCGCGCGTGCGCTAGTATTCCGCCCCCACCATGGAAATCGGCGACAAGAAAGCGGTCACCATCCACTACACGCTGCGGGACGACGAGGGGAAGGTCCTCGACAGCTCGGAGGGGCGCGACCCCCTCACCTACCTGCACGGCGCGGGCAACATCGTCCCCGGGCTGGAAGCGGCGCTGGCGGGGAAGAAGGCCGGCGACGCCGTGCGGGCCAAGCTGACACCCGCCGAGGGCTACGGCGAGCGCGACGAGAGCAACGTACGGAACCTGCCGCTGCGCCGGCTACCCGAGGGGAAGATCGCCCCGGGGATGCGGCTGCGGATCCAGACTGACGAGGGGTTCATCGTCGCGCTGGTGACGGCGGTGCGCGGCGACTACGCGACCATCGACGGCAACCACCCGCTCGCCGGGCAGACGCTCAACTTCGAGGTCGACGTCGTCGAGGTGCGCGACGCGACGGAGGAAGAGCTCACGCACGGGCACGTCCACGGCCCGGGCGGGCACCACTAGCCGGTCACGACAGCGTGATCACCTGGCTGCGCCGGCGGCGCCGGAACCCGAAGTCGAGCAGCGCCGGGGCGAGCAGCACGGCGGCGCCGACGCAGGTGACCTCGCCGATGAGGGCCGCGAAGCCGAACGAGCGGATCCCCTGGTTGGCGGAGAACAGCAGCGAGGCGTAGCCGACGACGGTCGTGTAGGAGCAGAGGGCGACGGCCGGGCCCGTCGCGGTCAGGATGGCGCCCGAGGAGCCGCGCCCCTCGGCGCGGTGGCGGGAGGCGATGTTGACCGAGTAGTCGATGCCGATGCCGATGGTGATCGGCAGCGCGACGAAGTCGAGGAAGTTGATCCGGATGCCGAGGGCGTTGGCAGCGGTGAGGAGCAGCAGCACGCCCGAGCCGCCGCAGAGCAGCGTGACCGCGGCCTGTCGGGTGACGCCGAGGACGAGGAGGACGATGAGGACGGCGCCGGCGGCGGCCACCACCGTCGCCCGCGGGCCGTCGCGGTAGACCGAGCCGACGATGTCGTGCTGGACGAAGGCGTTGCCCCCGACGACGACGTCGGGGCCGAGCCCGAGGCCCCGGAAGGTCCCCACGAAACGGTCGAGATCCTCCGTGCGCCAGAGGTCGAAGCCGGGGCCGCGCATGGCGACGATCAGGCGCCCGCGGGTGCCGTCGCGCTCGGTGTACGGCCAGGCGAGCGCGGCGGGGACGTCCGCGTCGGCGATGGCGGCCAGCGCCGCGTCCGCCGGCGGCTTGAGGGCGCGGGCCGCATCGCGATCGGCTGGCTCGAGCGTGGCGAGCGTCGCTTCCGTCAGCAGGCGCCGGATGTCGGCGAGCAGCGCGCGCTTGTCCTCCTGGTCGGCGGGGACCAGATCGTCGAGCGTCGACACGCTGGCGAACAGGCGCTCGGCGGCGGGCTTGTCGCGATCCGCGGCCCGCAGCCGCTCGGCGACGGCGCGTGCCCGCTCGCGGGTGGGCAGCGCGATCACCGTCGCGCCCGACAGCCCGCGGCCGAAGCCGGCGTCGATCTTCTCGTTCCAGCGGCGCGTCTGGACGGAGTCCGGGCCGCTCGAGCGGAGGTTCTTGAAGTCGTCCTCGAACGGGCGGCTGCCGATGTAGCGGCAGGCGCCGATCGCCGAGCCGCCGAGCGCGGCCAGCGCCGCCAGCACTACCAC
>Ga0318554_10000380_pt1 | contig 15366 bp, 24 predicted proteins | sample GRESIP082b2f22_FD_203687 | JGI IMG/M metagenome (GOLD analysis project Ga0318554, IMG submission 203687) | Tropical soil microbial communities from Luquillo Experimental Forest, Puerto Rico - GRE.SIPMG.082b2f22 | ecosystem: Environmental > Terrestrial > Soil > Tropical forest > Bulk soil... | reverse complement strand
GGCGGCTACCCGTCCCCGGCGCAGGTGTCGCAGTCCAGCCGCAGCACCCGCGGGCCGTCCGGGCCCGGGTACCTCGCCACCGACCCGCACCCGGTGCACCGGTAGGTGGCGGCGCCCCGGAAGGCGTGCTGGCGCACCCACCGCGGCGGGGGCTGGCCGCCGTCCACGAGGGCATCCAGCAGCGAGGAGAACAGCCACCTGGCCAGCTTCTGCAGCATCAGCGGGTCACCTGCCCCACCTCGGTGATGACCGCCAGCGCGGCCGGGATGTGCTCGCACTCGCGATCGCGCCACCAGCCCTGGCAGCAGCACATCGGGGCGGCGCCGGGGCCGAGCCAGACCATCGGGTCGTGCTCCCCCTGGTCCGGCCCGTGGTGCTCGTGGCCGGACGGGGCCGGGACCCGCACGACCAGGTGCGGCTCCGGGCCGGGCAGCACGACCTCGATGAGGAGCCCGGCCGCCCGGAACCTCAGCGAGACGGGGTCCGGCCGCTGCGGCCGGCCGTAATCACAGGTGGACTCCATCAAGCGGATCGCCTCCTTGGACAGGCGGTCTGGGGACGGCCCGGCCCGCATGGTCTCCGGGCCGTCCCGCTTCCTGCGTACTGCGACAGTGCCTCGCCGCACGCCCGGGCGCCGGCGGCACACCGGGCGTCAGATGGGCGTCATTCCGGCGTCATACTGGGTACGGGAAGCAGCAGCCAGCCGAGCGGAGGGGTACGCCGTGACCGTGCCGAACACCACCCTGCGGGCGGCCAGGCTCAGCCGCCGCATGAGCCAGGACGACCTGGCCCGGGCCATCCGGGACGCGGGCCGCCGGATCGGCCTGCCCAACGCGTGCAGCAAGCGCTACGTCCAGCGCCTGGAGAGCGGGATCGTGACCGCGCCGCGCGGCCCGTACCTGCGGGCCATCGAGTGCGCCATGGGCCAGCCGGCGGCCAGCCTGGGATTCGCCGACGAGCGGTACGGCCTGGACCGCGAGGCGGCCATGGCCCTGCCGCAGGCCCCGGCGCCCGCGGCCGGCCAGGGGCCGCTGAGCGGGATATGGCTCTCGCGGTACGAGTACGAGTCATCCGGCCGCGGGGAGGCCTTCGACAGCCTGCACCACGTCATGCTGACCCATAGCGGCGCCCAGCTCACCGTGCGGTCGCTGCTGCGGTCGGCGCCGTCCAGCCTGATCATGGACCTGACCCAGAACGGCGCCGTGCTCACCGGCACCTGGTCGGAGCGCACCGACCCGGGAGGGTACTACCAGGGCGCCGTGTACCACGGGGCCATCCAGCTGCTGCTGGAGCCGAGCGGGCGCCGGATGGCCGGCAAGTGGGTCGGCTTCGGCCGGGACTGGGACGTGAACACCGGCCCCTGGTCCCTGGAGCTGGTGACCGCCGACACCGGCACGGAGGCCATGCAGCGGTACGACAGGCCGCCCGAGCCCGGGCAGCCGCCAGCGAGCGGGTGAGCTGATCAGGACGAGCCCCGGAGAGCCGCAGGACAGGCTCCCGGGGCTCTCTCATGCCTGCTGGCCTGGATAAGTCAGTATCTGGACTTCTCCTGCCCGAGAGCACTCTCCATGCGGTGCCCTGGGCCACGCCGTACTCGGCGGCCAGGGCCCTCTGGCTCATTCCCCCGGCCGCGTACCGGGCGCGCATCTCGGCCTCGTCGGCCTTGGTCAGCTTGGCCAGGTAGTGCCTGCGGTCCTCAGGCCAGCGGCTGCCGGGCTTCGGGCCGGGCCTGCGCCGCGGCAGCTTGGCCAGGGTGACCTCTTTCAGGACGGACCATGCCTCGGGGTGGCCCGGGTTAGCCGGGTCGCCGGGAACGTCGGTGCCAGGGTCAGCGGCCACGGTAACGGCGTCCTGTAGGCGCTGCTCGCGCTCGGCCTCGCTGCCCAGCCCTGTCCGGCTCCGGATCTGGGCCATGTCGTGCCGGGCGTGGATCGTGATGCCCATGGAGCGTAGCCAGTCGCCGCGCTCGGCCGGGGGCAGCTCCTCCCACCGCTGCGCGTAGGTGTGGCCCGTGTCCACGTCGTCCCAGGTGTCGCCGACCTTCGGCAGCTTCTTCAGCTCCCTGATCCTGGCCAGCAGCGGGGCCTGCTTCCGCGGCAGCTCCTCCTCGTCCAGGTCGTCGTCGTCCACCAGCTCCCTCAGCTGCCGCCGGACGTCCTCGATCTCCCTCTCGTGGTTGTGGCCGGGGATTCGCTGCCGCAGCACGAGAGGGCGCTGGTCGCCCGAGAAGTAGTCATGGACCGCCTGCTCCAGGGCCACCAGGTGGACCACCTTCGCCTGGTGCTGCCGGTTGGAGCAGATGTAGTACTCCGGGGAGTCCCCGGGCGCGTGCCGGTACATGGCCGCGCCGCAGTCCAGGCAGAACAGCACCCGGCCGCCGGGCAGCATGGCCTTGTCCGGTTTGGATGGCCCGCGCGTACCGGGCCGGCTGGTCAGCTTGTCGTTGCATCGCTGCCAGCGGTCCGAGTCGATCAGCGGCCTGATCGTCATGAGCAGCTTCCCGTAGCGGATCGGGTTCTCCAGCGGGACCATCCTGCCCGTGCGCGGGTCCCGCTTGCGCGCGCGCTCGCGCGCCTCGCCCTTGTAGAACGGGTTGCGGATGATCTGCTGGACCGTCACCGGGTTCCACGTGCTCGTCGGCTCCGGGCCGCGGCTGCCGTTTCGCCGCCACGAGCGGCGGTTGGCGGTCTCGGCGCCCTGGGCGGTCAGCCAGGCCGCGATCTTCAGGGTGGACCAGTCCAGCTCGTCGCACAGCCGGAAAATCTCCTTCGCCCACCCGGCGCACTCGTTGGGCTCGGGCAGCTTGCGGAAAATCTCCTCGGTGTCCCCGAACTCGTCGGTGATGGTGACCAGCTGCTCTGACTCGATGACGTCGAACCCGTAGGGCGCGCGGCCGACGAACGACCCGACGTCCTTGCGGTCGGCCTGCATGGTCGTGTAGCGCCGGGAGGTCTTCAGCCACTCCTCGTGGGCGTCGAGCTTGGCGTTCTCCCACTCCTTGCCCGCGCTGCCTTCAAGCCAGGATCGCAGCCCGTCCACGGTGACCGCCACCTTGCCGTGTTCGGCCAGCCAGGTCTCCATCTCGCGGTTGGTCGCGCTGTCGGCCCGGGTGATCCGGTCCACGACGGCGCCGAGCAGCACGTCCCAGCTGGCGATCAGCTCCGGGTCGGTGAAGTAGGGCCTGGCCTCCGGGCGGTCCCACAGCGCGGAGTTCCCGGAGTAGTAGTCAAAGGCCCAGGCTACGATGTCGAGCCCGTTCTCCCTGGCATAGCGCCTGTTGCCCTTGTCCTGGGAGCGGCGGCCGGTCTGGCCGGGTGCCTGCTTGGATAGCCGTTCCACGCTGAGCGTGCGGTTGGAGAGCCCGCGCATCTGCAGGTACTCGGTGATGGGTTCCATGGTGTCCTCCCTGGTGGTGCTGGTCTCGGAGGACACCCTACTAGATACCTCAAAAACACACAATCGTACCAGACGGCACGAAGTTGTGTTTCTAAAGTAATTACATGGCTCCTGACCTGGGCTGACCTGGGCCGCTAGTCTGGTGTCAAGCGGGGCCCCCCGGACAGCCGCGGGTGTCCTCCCGCGTTGCTGGTCTCAGCCGGCGGGCTCCGCCCTCCGCCTGGTACTACGTGCGAGCGGGCGGCCTCCATTCGCCCTGGCAGGGAGCGGGCAGGCTGCTGCGTAGTAGCGGGCGAGGAGGTGTCATGAGCACTGCGAAGCCAGAGCCGCACAAGCAGACCGTGGCGGAGACCTACCGCCTGCTGGAGCAGATGGGCGTGACCCGCGAGGACCTGCACGCGGTGGCGTCGACCTGCCCGCCGCTGACGGATGCGCAGCGGGAGCGCATCGCCGAGATCAGCCAGCCGGTCCTGCGCCGCCTGCGCGAAGCGGCACGATAATCCGGGGGCCCTCCCCCTCGGAAGTTGAGCTTGGCTCCGGTCAAGGCCACTGCCGGGTGCACAGTAGGCTGACGGGCAAGCTAGGCTCGTGCCGCTTCTCGGCTCGTCTGCTCAGCCCTGCCCGCGCCACCTCAGGCCATGCCCGGCCTCGCCGCGCCAGCTCAACTCGCTCGAAGGCCCCCGCGCTCCACCGGAGCCGGGGGCTTTCCCGTGCCAGGGATTCGTGCCAGCTGTCCGCTGCCCCGTAGTAGTTGGTACAAGACACCGCCAAGTAGGTGGTAGCCTGCAGTGGTAGGCAGTGGACGGGCAAACGGAAGCTCGCCCCCAGGACCCGAGGAGGGACACACGCCCCAATGGAAGTCACCGTCAAGATCGCGGGGACGAAGCCCTTGCTGCTGGCCAGCATCGACGCGGCCGACCCCCGCAGCAAGGCGTACCGGCGCATGCAGGAGCTACGCGCCATCAAGTCGAAGGACCGCACCGACGCCTGGTACGACGAGATGGAGAAGCTGCAGTTCAGTGCGGCTTTCTACACCATCCCGGAAATCAGCGGGATAGCCATCCCGCTGGAGAACGTCCGCCGGTCGCTGGCCGAGGCGGCCCGGACGAGCCGCGCCAAGCCCAAGGCGCTGCGGGCCATCTCGTGCGTCGACCTGGCCATCCCGGTCATGTACCCGGGCTGGGAGGAGCACCTGGGACCGGAGCAGCTGTTCGAGAAGCCGGGCTTCCGCCTCACGAAGATGCTCCGGTCGGCCTCCGGGGCCAGCCCGCAGACCTGGCCGCGGTTCGACGGCTGGGGCCTGTCCGGGACGTTCGCCCTGGACGAGGACGTCATGTCCGAGCGCGAGTTCTGGGCGCTGGCCGACCTGGCCGGGCGCATCGAGGGCGTCGGCGCCTGCCGCCGCCAGGGCTACGGCCGGTACACGGTCGTCCGGCCGAGGAACGGGGGCGCGGCATGAGCCTGTTCCAGGCGCGCCGGGAGGACGGCCGGGCCGAGTGGAAGGTGATCTTCGACCACGTCCTGCAGCTCGGCTACGGCGACGAGCTGAGCTACGGCACCATCGCCGGGCTGCTCGGCACCGACGACCGGCAGCGGGCGTACCGCGCCGTCCGCGAGTGCAACCGGCACCTGCGCGGGGAGGACTCGCAGGTAGCGCGGTACCTCGGCAGCGCCCGCGGCAGCGGCTACCGGGTGCTGCACCCGGGCGACTACAGCCACGCCGCGCTCGCGCAGCGGGATTCCGCCGCCCGCAGGATCACCAGCGCGGTCGACATCATGCGCTCGGCGCCGCTGGACGACATGACGCCAGCCCAGCGGCACTGGGCCAACCAGGTCACCCTGCACCTGGTGGATCACGAGGTGCGGCTGATGGGCATCGAGGCGCGGGCCGGCTACGCCGAGCAGCGCATCGCCGAGCTGGAGCGCCGGGCCGGCATCCGGCACCCGGCCGTCATCCCGGGCGAGGCCGAGCACGCGGAGCAGCAGCCGTGAGCGCGCGTGCCGAGGGCGCCCGGCCGGCAGTGCACGAGCTGCTTACCCTCCTGACCGACAGGCAGGACCCGGATACGGCCAGCGTGCTGGATACGGTGCTGGAGTGGGCGCACGAGTACGGCGTAGGGCCCGGCCCCGGGGAGACCGAGGACGAGGACGAGGACGAGGAGGAGCCGCAAGACGTCGAGGAGGAGCCGTTCGGCGTCGAGGAGGCCGAGGCGCGGCTGTCAGCGTGGCTGGGCGTGCATGACCCGCAGCCGGGCGCGGAGGCTACCGAGGTCGCCACCGCCGAGTACCTGGTCACCGTCCGGTGCGTGAATCACCTGCCCTACTCAGCCGAGGAGTGGCAGCCCGAGCCCGCCCTTGACCAGCTGGCGGACCGGGAGGCGCTCGGCGGCGACAGCGCGTGCGACAGCCTGGCCATGGCGGTGGTGGCCCGCAGCGCAACCGAGGCGCTCTACAAGACGGCCGACGCGGTGGGCTGCCGGCTGCCAGGCTCGCGCGCCGGCACCAGTGCCCGGTTCGTCTGCGAGTTCGAGGTCACGGTCGGCTGCGAGTACGCCTCCGACTCCATCGAGAGCGGCTGTGAGGCCGACAGCGCATTCCGCGCGCTGGTCAGCACGGCCGGCTTCGACCAGGCCTTGCGCGAGCACCGCGCATCGGAATGGTAGCCATCCCAGTACACGCCAACTCAAAGAAGGCCCCCAGCGCTCTGACAAGAGCCGGGGGCCCTCCCCTTGCCCGCCACCGGCTACCGCATGCCACCGGATGCGGTATGCTGGCAGGGCAAGACAAACCCCGTCTCGCCGCGCCCCCTCTGGCCTGCTCGTGCCAGGCCGCGCCGCGCCTAGCCCGCCCGTCTCACGCCGCGCCCGCTCGCGCCAGCTCAACTCGCTCGAAGGCCCCCGCTAGCCGGGGGCCTTCCCCTTGCGGCGCCAGGCGGAGGTGGCGTGCCGTTGCATGCCGTGGATGGCGGCGGGCGGTATGCTCTGGTGTATGGCAGAGCATCAGCTGGACCTGGATAGCCCCGTTCCGCTGCCGCAGCAGCTTGCGGCGGTGCTCCGCGCCAGGATCGAGGCCGGGGAGCTGGCCGGCCGGATTCCGAGTGCCAATGATCTGGGTGCCGACTTCTCGGTGTCCCGGGATTCAGGTCTCAAGGCCATCGCGCTGCTCAAGTCCTGGGGGCTCGTCACGACGGCCCGCGGCAAGGGCACGTTCGTCATCCCGCCCGAGGACCGGCCCGGCAGCTAGGACCGCATCCCCGCCAGCAGCCCCCCGGGTACCCGGGGGGCTTTTTCGTGCCATGACCTGCGTATATGCAGCGGTAGCCGTGCCAACTCGACCGCTGCCGCCTTCCGTTTGCTACCGCCACCTACCACCTGCTACCCTTGACTTGAGTCAAGCAGAACAGCCCCCGGGGCGAGCCGACGTAAGCCGCTGACACTCGCTGCGGCCCCCGGGGGCGGGAGGACAAGGGAAGGCACATCATGAGCACCATCACCACCGCGCAGCTGGCCCAGGCCCGCGCGCTAAACGCCCCCCAGGTCGGCCGCCTCGGCCTGGGCGTCCCCGCCATGGCGGACGACCCGGTCGAGCGCACCCCGGGCATGGAGGCCGTCTACGCCGCCGAGCGCGAGCGGGCGCACCCGGAGGAGGTGCCCGGCGGCCTGACGCCGGCCGGCTACCGGCAGCTGCTCCGGGCCGTGCACAGCGATGCCTGCGACCTGTCGCACCGCGTCCACCTCGCGATGGACGAGCTGGACACCGGGTCCGCCGAGTGGGACGAACTGCACCGGATCACGAAGGCGCTGTCGCTCGCCGCGGACCTCGCCTACGAGGCCGGCGACCTGGGCGGGATCACCCGGCCGACCGGCCTGCGCCAGCCGTGACTGCCTACCGGGGCCTGACGCACGAGGGCCGCAGCATCGAGGTCGACGCTGCCGACCCGGCCGCGGGCATGCAGCTCGCGGCTGGGCGCTGCGGGCCGGATGACTGGCCGGTCACCTTGTACGCCACCGACCACACGGGCGCGCTGCTGCGCCCCGTCTGGGGCGGCCGGCGAGGGCTCGCCGGCACCTACCCCGAGGGCCAGAGCCCCGAGGACGCCCGCGAGCTGTTCGGCCCCGGCGCCCGCTGAAAACCACCAACCACCATCTGAATCACATAACAGGGAAGGCACCACCATGAGCACCACCATCACCGACGCGCCCCGCACCACCTGCCCGGCCGGCTTCGCCGCGCGCACCGGCCAGGGCGCCATCGGCGGCTACCCGCCGGCAACCTCGTCCCGCCAGCTCATCGCCCGCACGCTGGAGGGCGTGCAGCGCCAGCTGCAGCTGTGCTGGCTGCTGGCCGAGACCGAGCACGGCCAGTCCGGCATCGACTTCCTGCTGGTCGACGTGGCCGACGTGCTCGGCCGCTGCTTCAGCGAGGCGGCGGCATGACCGCGGGCCTGCGCCGCGTGGCCGCCGTGGCCGCCGCTGCCGCCGTGGTCCTGGCCGTGCTGCTCGTCACCGGGCTGGCCCGGGTCGACCACTTCGGCGGCGCCTACGGGCTCAGCGCCGGCACGGACACGCGCTACTGCAGCCTGGAGTTCACCCCGGCACCGCACGTGAGCTGCGAGGCGGCATCATGATCGCCAACGCGTACGCCGGCCCGGGGCAGGAGCTGGCGCCCCTGCTGCACCGGGATGACGTGGTCCGCTGGGTCCCCCGCCGCGGCGCCAGCCGGTACCGCTACGTGCGGGTGACCGCCGAGTTCGAGCGCCGCGCCCGGGCCGGCCGCGGCCCCGAGTGGGTCACCTTCCGGGGCGCCCCGGTGCGGGCGTACGACTGGGGCGTCCGGCTCGGCCCCGAGCGGGCCTGGGACGTCAAGGTGGCCGGGCTGCGCCGGATGCCCCGCCAGCCCGTCAGGTTCGCCAGCCGGGACGGCCGGTACGTGGTGGACGTCGTGGCCGTCGCCGGGGCCGGCCCGTGGTACCGCGTCCGGCAGCGCCCGGACGGCGGGTCCGGCCTGATCCTGCTGGCCGACGAGCTGCGCACCCCGGACGAGGTCGACGAGGTGCTGCGCCGCGCGTCCCTCGGCCGGGCCAGCCTGGCCGACCTGGACGAGCTGCCGGCCGCGCGGGCCGTGCAGACCCCCGCAGACCCCGGGCCTGGAAGGGCCAGGCCCGGTAACCCATCACAGGGAAGGCACCAGAAATGCAGTTCAACCGCATGACCGTCAGGGCCCTCGCCGGCACCGCCATCGCGGGAGCGGCCATCCTGGCCGGGCCGGCCGCGGCGTTCGCGTCCGGCCCCCCGAGCGGCGGCGGCAGCGTCAGCGCCACCGTCACCATCCCGGCCACGCTGACCTTCAGCCTGGCCACCAGCGCGTTCCAGCTGACCGGCAGCGCCGGCGGCCCGTCCAGCGTCGGCACCGTGAACTGGTCCCTGGTCACGAACGACGCCGGGTGGTCCGTGAGCGTGGCGGCAGCCAGCGGCAGCATGACCGGGACCGGCAGCAACCACGCCGTGATCCCGATCGGCGACGTGGCCGTGCTGCCCGCCGAGCTGAACAGCGCCAACGGCTGGAGCACCCCGCCGTCGTTCGCGAACTGGATGCAGGCGCGCGAGCTGAGCACGAGCGCCTACGCGGTCGACACCAGCACCGGCCCGGCCAGCACCGGCACCATGTCGGACTACTACGCCATCCCCGGCGCGGGCGCCCTGGGCAGCGGCGACGGGGGCCAGAGCATCCCCCCGGTCGCAGCGGACAGCTACTCGGACACCCTGCAGTACCTGGCGCTCGGCAACTAGGCCGTCTACCCAGGTCAGGGAAGGAGCAATCATGACCACGCACCAGCCGCCGGCGCAGTTCAGCCTGTCGGTCGAGCCGTACAAGGTGACCTCGGCCGCGCGGCAGTTCAGCGAGCCGGTCACGCTGGCCAACCACGGCACCACCGCGGTGCGCGTGTCGGCGAAGTTCGAGGCCATCGAGCACAGCGGCGGCGGGTGCGCGCTGACCAGGGCGCCGTCCTGGGTCAGCGTGTCGCCGGCCAGCTTCACGCTGCAGCCCGGCCAGCACCTCGCCGCGCGCATCACGGTCAGCGCCCCGGCCAGCGCGGCCGGGTCCTACGACCTGGCCGCCGTGTTCGCCGGCGTCCCGCAGTCCGCGCACGGCCTGACGGTCAGCGGCGCGGTCGGCGAGCGCGTCGAGCTGGCCTACCCGGGCAAGACGGCCGGCCGGCCCTGCGTCATGGCCAGGCCCCCGGTGGCATCCGGCCACGCGGGCGGCGGGCTGCCGGCGGCCGACCTGGGCGGCGCCGTGCTCGGCGCCGCGGTGCTGGCCTCGGCCGGCGCGCTGGCCTGGCGCCGGCGCCGCAACCGCAGGGCGCGCCAGGAGGTGGCGAGCTAGCGCCTGATAGACATCCCCCGGCCCAGCGAGCCCGGTCATGCCAACCACGGCGGCCGGGCTCGCTGCTGTGCTGGCCCCGGAACGCGCCCAGGAGGCCGCAGGAGGCCGCACGGCGCCGGGTGCGGGTGGACCGGGTACCCCCGGCACCGCCGGCCGTGCACAGGCCGTCTCAGGGTCGCACGCGAGCTGCCGTGTGCTCACTTCCATGCTTGACCGCTGTCAAGCAGCTGCGCCGTCCTGGCCTGCGCCCCGGTGCGCGCGTAGGCTGGGCTGCGGGATCGCCGGCATGGGCATCCGCGGGTGAGCCTGGCCGCTGCCCCCGCGCGGCCAGGCCCGCCGGCCAGGTACCCGGTCAGCGCGGCGGTACGATAACTCCCCCTCGCGCGGTGGGGCCGGCCAGGGCTGCCCCCCGGACGAGCTGGCGCAGGCCCCGGAAGATGAACGATGAAAGGCCGCGGAATCTCAGGCGCCCCCTGCCCGGTGCCAAGGCCTTTACCCAGGTCAAGCCTCACCGGCCAGCTGCGCCGCCGTACGATAAGAGCCCCCCGGGCCGGGCCCGCTGGCAAAACCGCCCGGGATCAGGCCCCTGCAGGGGACGCGCAGGGCGCCTCGCGGCCAGGAGCTGCGTGCCAGGCGAGCGCTTACCCGCCCGTGTTCCCCCGGTGCGCCCGGGGACCCGGCCCCTGGCAGGCCGTCCGGTGAGAGCTGCGCAGGATCTCGTGCGAGCTGGGCATACAGGCCATCTGGCCCGTTATCCGGGATCTCTGACGCCCTGGCCTGGAACCGTGACAGTCAGGGCTCTGACCTGCAGCTCAGCCGGCCTGCTGTCACGAGCTGGCCAGGTGCCCGGTCTGGAGGGCTCCTGAGCTGGCCCGATGCCGCCCCGGGCTGGCCAGCCCCCGGCCGCTGTACAGCCCGCAGCGGCGGCCCGGGCGCCTCCCGGGAGCCGCTGAGCTGGCCAGGAGCCCAGGCCGCCGCGCGGGGGCCGTCGAGCTGGCCGCGATCGACAGCATGCGCATGGCTAGCGCTGGCACCGCTAGCGGAAGAGCTGCACCGCATGCGCATGTCTAGCGCTGGCACCGCATGCGCATGTCTAGCGCTGGCACCGCATGCGCATGTCTAGCGCTGGCACCGCATGCGGAGGAGCTGCAGCGCATGCGCCCCAGTAGCGCTGCATGCGCCCCGCTAGCATCCTTCCCCGGAGAACCTGCTCAGCCCGGCCAGGCGCCCCGGCGCCCGGATAGGCGTGCATGCAGGGTGTATGCGCCGCATGCGCCCGTATAGCGCCCCGCCGGCAGCCCGCGGCGGCCCGGCCAGCATCCTCCATCGCCTGGCCCGGCCGCGCACAGCGGCACGGCGGCGCCAGGCGCGCCCCCGGTGCCAGGCCTGCAGCGGCCCAGCCCCGGCCGCAGCGGCCCCCCGGCGCGCCCGTGGCGGCCCCTGAGCGCCTCGCAGCGGCCGGCCCCGTGAAGCGGCCCCTGAGCGCCATGCGGCCCGCACAGGCGCGTACAGCGCCGGCCAGCGGCGCCCGGCCGCGTGCACGCCCGTGCATCGCTGTACGCGCCTGAGCGCCCCTGAGAGCGGACGGCCAGGCATTCACCCGCCCAGCGCGCTACAGGCCCGCAGCGGTGATCACAGAGATTCCCAGGGGCATGCCAGGCCCGGCCGCACAGCGGCGCCAGCGGCCAGGCGCACAGCGGCGCCAGCGGCCAGGCGCACAGCGACGCCAGCGGCCAGGCGCACAGCGGCGCCGACGGCCAGCACAGCGGCCAGGCCGGCGCACAGCGGGCCCGGGGCACAGCACAGCGGCCAGCCCGGCCGCGCATAGCGGCCAGCCAGGAGGAGGACCCAGGCGCGCAGCCAGCGGCCAGCCAGCGGCCAGGCGCGAGCACAGCCAGCCCGGCCGCGCGGGAGGACCCAGCACAGCCCGGCCAGGCGCGAGCCAGGACCGCGAGCCAGGACCGCCGCCGGCATGCTGGCCGGGGGGGCGCCGGCGCGGTCCGGTCGCCCGGCCCGCTCTGGGTCCCATCGGCGCAGCTGAGAGGCTCGCCTCCGCCCGCGCTCAGTGTCGTGCCCGCCCCGGCCGCCAGGAACATTTACCCGCCCCCCGGCAGGGAAATATCCGCTCAGGCCCGCCCGGGGGCCTCAGGGCGCCAGCTAGCTCGGGCCCGTCTGCGGCGCCGTTCCCGGGCGGGTTACCGCCCAGGGTAGGCCCCGCCCGGCCCGGTCTGCAGTCCCAGGAGAGGGGGACGGCCGGGCGGCGCCTCCCCCAGCCTGCCACCGGCCCGGGAATATATCCCCGGAGGGGCCGAAGTACATCATCATGAGCGAGCATGACGGCGGCCCGGGCGAGCTGGTCGAGCAGGCCCGCGTGGTCCGGTCCGAGCACGAGGCGGACCACGCGCGGCACCGGCAGGTGCTGGAGCGGCTGGACCGCGTCATCGCGCTGCTGGAGCGGCTCGTGCAGGCCGCTGAGCGGCAGCCTGCCGTCCGCGGTGCTGCCCGGGGTCCTTCCCGGCCGAGGTGACCGCGCTCATACTGGGCTGGTGAACCGGCGCTGCATCCAGGTGGTGCGCGAGTACGCCCAGCGAGGGCGCAGCTCGACGCTGGACCTGATCGGGCTGGACGTCGCCGGCGACAGCCACGCCCTCGCCGAGCTGGCGGCTGTCATCCTGCTTGGCCGCTGCCAGCGGACGGGCGAGCACCCCGAGATCGTCCTGGATGACATCGAGCGCCAGGCTGGCCGCGCGCCCGGCCGTAGTAAGGGCTGAAGAGGCACCGCTCAGCCCTGGCAATCCACGCCGTGCCGCGCCGCGCCGCCTCAGCCCTGGCCTGCCCAGCTCAGCTCATGCCCGGTCACCTCACTCGAAGGCCCCGCTTCTCCCCGGAGGGCGGGGGCCTTCCCCCGCCTCCGCCTAGCCGGCCCCGGAGCGCCGGCCGAAGGACGTAGTACAGGCCAGGCGGGCATCCTGCCCGCCGGTCCCGGCTGATCACCCGGGGCCAGCGCAACGCGCGGATGGCCGGGCTGGTCTCCAGAACCGCCGGCCCGGCCGTCCCCGAGGTTCTGGAGGTGCGGCCATGGCCGCAGAGCTTGACATCCCCCAGCAGCTGGAGCTGCGGCTCCCCGCGGACATGCCGTGGGACGAGGTGGCCGCCCTCGCGCGCCGGGTGGCGGCGGTCAGCCGGTGGGTTCTCGGCGACCTGGCCTGCATGACGGAGTCCCGCTGGGGCGAGGCCAGGCTGGAGAGGCTCGCCGCGGAGGCGGACGTCGGGTACTCGGCCCTCCGTGACTACAAGGCGGTCGCGCAGGCGTTCCCGGCCGGGTCTGCCGACCGGTCGGCGCACGCGTGGTCGGTCTACCGGGTGCTGGCCGCGCAGCCCGACCGGCTGGAGCTGGTCAGCGGAGAGCACATGACCAAGGCCCAGGCCGAGGAGCTGGCAGCGGCCCGCCGGACTTCTGTCGCCCAGGCGACACAACCCTCTGACCAGGCTGAACGTCACGAGAATGCCGCGAAGCGTCACGAAAATGAGCGCCCGGCGCCGAAGCGCAAGCCGAAGAGCGACGCGGAGCGGGCCAGGGCGAGCCGGCAGCGCCGCAAGCAGCCTGATCCCAGGCCCGTCGAGGACGTGCACCTGCCCCCGCTGCGGCTCAGGGCGGCCAGGAGGCCCGGACCCGGCCTGCAGCGCCCCTGGGGGCTGCTCGGGCCGTCTCCGGTGATCACGGAGATTCCCGTGGCCGTCCCTGAGGCCGAGGTGGAGCGGCTGCGCGCCAGCATCCGGGCCGAGGTCGGGGCCGAGCTGAGGGCCAGGGTCAGGAAGAACTGGGACCGGCTGCTGGCCGAGCGCGACGCCCTGGCGGAGGAGCGGGACAAGCTGGCGGCCGAGCTGGAGCGGCTGCCCGGCCGCGTGAAGACGTGCGAGCAGCACGGGAAGACCGCGCTGGTGCTGATCTGCCCAGCGTGCCAGGGACTAGAGGAGTGAATCACATGAGCGAGAACGACGACCTGTTCCCCGGGGACGGCACGTTCCTGCCGGCGGGTGACACGGACGAGTGGCAGCGGAAGTACGACGAGGAAATCGCGCACTACCTGGTCATGATCCCGGCCATCCAGGCGGAGGCCGGGCCGGGCGGGATGGCGCAGCCGGCCGGGCTGGTCATCGCTGAGCCTGGCAAGCTCAGCTGGGGACCGCACGGGGCCTCGTACTGTCCGAGGTGCAAGGAGAGCCCGCCGCGCGCGGGCTCCCTGCTCCAGCCCGGCGGCATCGACGACTGGCTGGCCGGCCACGCGCGGGACTGCCCGGTGCGGGCGGAGTGGGACCCGGCCTTCACCAGGCGCGCTCTCGGCGCCATGCCGGACATCAGCGTGCGGCAGGATCCGGAGGCGCCGGCATGAGCCGTACCCGGGTGGTGCACCTGTACGCCGGCGGCAGCCCGCTCTGCGGCGCGGTGGCGGGCTGCGAGGCGCTTTACGCCGTCGATGACGAGGGCCGCGACGTGCCGGAGGCCGTGACCTGCCTGCGCTGCCTGGCGAGGATGAGCGCCGGGACGAGATAAAAAATCTCCGTCGATTCCTCCGGGCATGCAGGCACAGGCAGCCGCCCGGGACGAGCAGCTCTGCGTCCGGTGCGGCAGGCACCCGGCCGTCTACCTCGTCCGGCCGCACGGCGTGGGTTACTGCTGCGGGTGCTGGATTGAGCTGATCAGCGGCTCCGCGCACGTCCCGGAGCTGGCGGCGTCGTGAGCCTGCCAGCCGGGCACGACGACGACCTGGCCGACCTGCTGGCCATGGTGACGGTCGCCCGCGAGAACTCCATGACCCCGTCCGGCCGCGAGGCGCTGCGGGCGCTCGGGGAGAACTGCGACCGCCTGGGCGTCATAGCGTGCGCGATCAAGCTGCTGGCCCAGCTGGCCGACGACGCCGGCTTCTGCCCGGGCCACTTCCGCGAGTACGCGGCCCGCGCCATCGCACGATTATCCAGGTCACGGCGGCGGGCAGGGACCGCCAGGCCTCAAGATGGCTCGGCAGAGTGGTGTCACGGGACCTGCCCGCCGCTGCGCTGCGCCGTATTATTCAGCGAAGGCCCTCGACAGCCTTACGCAGGCCCCCGCCGCGCCCCCCTAGCGCATTACGGCGGGGGTCTTGCCGTCTGCCGATGTATTCAGATGTCGAGGGCTGAAAAGGCCATGGCGCCCGGGGTTGGGTCCCGGTCCCCGCATGTGGCCGTCCTCCCCCCGGCTCGAAGGCGGCACGCGCGTTGTGCTGACCTCCCGGAGACGAGCAGCAGGTACTCGGGGTCAGCGGAGGGCACCGAACCTCCTAGGCCCGCAGGCGACCGCCCTAACGGTGCGCCGGTCAGGCGGGCAGCCATCTGGCTTCTCAGGCTCCCTGAAATCAGGGAATCCGGGGCAGGAGGGGAGGGGCCGGCCCTGCCCTTTTAAGCACGGGGACCGGGGCCGCGCAAGGCCCGGACAGCGCGCTGGCGGCGCTAGGCGCTGCTGCGCCCGCCGAAAATAATTCCGGCGGGGCACTTCGAGGGGCACTGGGCCCGGAACCACGAGCCGAAGCTGCCGCGCAGCGCACG
>Ga0318554_10000378_pt1 | contig 15391 bp, 12 predicted proteins | sample GRESIP082b2f22_FD_203687 | JGI IMG/M metagenome (GOLD analysis project Ga0318554, IMG submission 203687) | Tropical soil microbial communities from Luquillo Experimental Forest, Puerto Rico - GRE.SIPMG.082b2f22 | ecosystem: Environmental > Terrestrial > Soil > Tropical forest > Bulk soil... | reverse complement strand
CGTCCGGCCCCAGGTGGTTCGAGGCGCTGGAGAACCGGATCAGCGCGTCGTGGCGGCCGGGCTTCGCGTAGATGCCCTGCGCGTAGGGCGCTGGCGCATTGCCCAGCATCTCGACTTCTGCCCGGAGGACGCCGAGTGTCTTCGCGTGGGCGCCGCGGACGGCCCGCCCGCTGCCCTCCGTTACCGGCGATGCACGGACCTTCTTCTCCCAGAAGTCGATGATTCGGGTCATGTACTCGCTGAGATTCGGATCGAAAGTCTCGATCTCGGGCGAGTAACGGACGAAATTGGATGACATTTGTCAGTGCTCCTTTCCCAGCCATCGCAGCGCGGACAGGGAGGGCAGGAAGAAGTACTCGCCGCCGCGCAGCACGTTGAAGGTCTCGATGCCGTGGATGCGGCGCCTGACCGGCGCTTGGGGGATGGTGAATGTCGCCCCGTCCTGCTGCAGGCCGACGTTGGGATCGCGCTCTTGGCCCAGGCTCATGAAGTTGCCGTTGTTGATCCACTCCTGCTGCAGGAACTCCAAGGTGGCCATCGCCTTGGCGCTGAGGAAGAGGAAGTAGAGCCCGCGCGGGGTTTGGTCGTCCTGTTCGGAAGCAGCGTCCGGGTCGTAGGGCGCCCCGTAGGTGGTGCTGCGCCGGATGATGCGGTGGACGTTCACGTCGGTGAGGATCGCCAGCTTGGTGTCGCGCGGGTTCAGCCGCCGCATGTGCGAGCCGAGCGGCACTTGCCGGCCGTCCGGGTCGGCGGCATAGGTGAAGTCGTTGTTCCGCCGCGGGTCTGCGCCAAGCTCCGGGTCGTCTTGGGCCGGTGCGAGCGTCAGCGGGGCCCCGCTGCGCCAGCGGCCGACCAGCTTCGCCGCGAGCAGCTCCCGCTCCTGCTCGGTCCGGGCATGCGCTTGCAGGAAGCGGTTGAAGGCCCCGACGCGCGACTGGTACTTGCGCAGCCCGGCGAACGTGCCGTTCCGCCCCAGCACGTCCGGCGACGGCATGGGTAGTGGCACGCCGGCCTCGCCAGGGTAGCCGAGGATGAACTCGCCGGCCTTGACCGGCCGTCCCTGGCCGGGCAGCGGATCTACGCCACTGCCCTCGATGGCGGGCTGGCCGATCGAATCCTTGTAGCCCAGCGGGTTAAGGCTGCCCGGCTGGGCGCCGAAGTCCTGTGCGGCTAGCACGGTCAGGCCGGGGCGTCCCTCGTAGTGCCGCCGCGCGGAGTCCATCGTGCGGCGCCACCTGTCTTCTGAGTGGCTGAAGACGCTGACCCCGATGTGGATGACCCCGCTCCCGAACGGCGCGTCCCACTGCTTCGGGTCGTTGACGCCGTAGTCGAGGAGCTCGCTGGCGCGCGCGGCCATGCCCACCCGGAACGCCTCCGGGAAGCTCTGCAGCGAGTCGGCTGGCACGCCCAGCGCCACCAGCCCGGTATAGGTGATCGCCACCGCGATCCACGGTCCGCGGGCCTGCCACCAGTCAGCGGCGGAGCCGACAAGTGGGGTCAGGCTACGCAGGAACTCGCGGCCGGCCCGCGCATCGTCTACGTGCAGCATGACGTGCGTGCCGTAGTACGGCTCCGGGCGGTAGCGCAGCACCGTCGCCTGAATGTCGTCCAGTTCCACAGTGACTGGGGTACGCGGCAGGTCGGCGCCGAGGCGATCGATGAGGGTCATGACGTTCTCCTCCCGGGACGAGATGGGCCGGAGCACCGGGGCAGCCGCCTGGCTCGCGCCTGCGGGCTGCCCCGGTGAGCGCGCTAGTCGCCGATCGTGTCGAGCAGTTGGTCCACCGCCTGGCCGATGCGCCGCAGCCGCCGCGTCTCGGCCACGGTCAGATCATTGGCGACGTACCAGCCCTCCGCCGTGACCTGGTATTTCGCGAGGTAGTCCTTTGCCTGCGGGCTTCGGATCCCGGGCCAGTCCGCCCAGGCGGAGTCGATGATGTCCAGGAAGTCGGGGATCTTCGCCGCGAAGTCGTCAATGTAGGCGTCCCAGTCGCCGTCGTAGGCGGTGGCGAACAGCATCCTGGTGTCGTTGTCCAGGAACACGAAGCGCATGTCGTGGACGGTGCCGACGTCGTCCGCGCCGGCCAGGTTGCCGCCGAACAGCTTCAGGAACGCGCGCAGGCGCTGGGCTCCGCCGGGCGCGAAGGGGACGATGATCGTCAGCTCCGAGACCTTGCCGAGCCGGCTCCCGACCCGCCCAGCGCTCTCCACCGGCGGCGGCGGCTTCGTGGACGCCTGCGACGTCAGTTGGCCGAGCACGTTCTCCAGCGCGGTCTTGCCCACCTCCGGCGCGTCGGCGAACAGTTCCCGCAGCTGATTGAGCTTCTCCTCGACGGCGGTGTCCGGTGCGGCCGGGGTGGTCGTTTCGGTTGTCATTTCTGTCATTTCCTTTCGGGCTTGGGACGTGTGCCCGGTGATGCAGTGGGCTAGCCGGTCAGGCTGTCGGCCTCTTGGATCGCGTGCGCGAAGTCGGCCGGTGCTTCTTGCGGCAGGTTGTGGCCGATGCCCCCGGTGAGGGTCCGGTGCGCGTACTTGCCCGTGAACCGCGCGGCGTAGGTGGCGGGATCGGGGTGCGGCGCACCGTTCGCGTCGCCTTCGAGCGTGATCGTCGGCACGCCGATCGCCGGGAAGGCCGCGAGCCGCTGTTCGAGCATGTCGAATTCTGGTTCGCCGGCCGCGATCCCGATCCGCCACCGGTAGTTGTGGATGACCACGGCGACGTGGTCGGGATTGTCGAACGCGGCCGCGCTGCGCTCGAAGGTCGCGTCGTCGAAGCGCCAGGCCGGCGACGCGGTCCGCCAGATGAGCCGGGCGAAGTCGCGGCGGTAGGCCTTGTAGCCGGCCCGTCCGCGCTCGGTGGCGAAGTAGTACTGGTACCACCAGTCCCGCTCGGCGTCCGGCGCCAGCGGGGCCTGGCCCGCTTGCTGGCTGCCGATCAGGTAGCCGCTCACCGAGACCATCGCCCGGCAGCGTTCCGGCCAGAGCGCGGCCATGACGTTGGCCGTCCGCGCGCCCCAGTCGAAGCCGCCCACGATCGCCTCGTCGACGCCGAGAGCGTCCATCAGCGCGATCGCATCGACGGCCAGCACGGACTGCTGCCCGTTCCGCACCGCGTCGTCGGACCGGAACCGCGTAGTGCCGTATCCCCGCAGGTAGGGCACAATCACCCGGTATCCGGTGGCGGCGAGCGGGAGCGCGACGTCGGCGTAGCTGTGGATGTCGTACGGCCATCCGTGGAGCAGCAGCACCGCCTGGCCGCCGGGCGGCCCGAGGTCGACGTAGCCGACGTCGAGCACGCCTGCGGCGATCCGCTGCACCGGTCCGAACGGCTCGGCGGCCGGTGCGCTCATCTGATGGCCTTGACCGCGCGGACGATGACCGCGGCCACCTCGGCGGGATGCGTGGCCGGGACCGCGTGCGAGGCGTCGATCTCGGTGATCTCGCTGCCCGCCCGCTTGGCCATGTCGCGCTCGGCGCTCGGGTGGATGGCGTGATCGGCGGTGGCCACCACCGCCCAGGACGGCAAGGTCTGCCACGCCGGCGTGCCGGTGACGGCCGTCGCGAACGCGGCGAGCGACGCCGGCCGCTGCGTGCGCGCCAGCGTGTCGGCCACGTCGGCGGGTGCCTCGGCGCACACCGCGTCGTGGAACAACGCGGCGTCGACGTACGTGTCGGTCGCTTGCTCGCCGCGTTCGTCGGTGTAGGTGAAGGTGCGCAGCGCGGCCGCCAGCGGCGTGTCGGGGTAGCGGGCGTTGATCGCCCCCACTGTCTCGCCTGCCTCGGGGGCGTAGGCGGCCACGTAGACCAGGCCGGCGACGTTGCTTGCGTCGCTGCCCGTCTGGCTGATGACGGCGCCGGCGTAGGAGTGGCCGACCAGAACGACCGGGCGGCCGAGCGCCGCGACGAAGCCGGTCAGGTACGCGGCGTCGACGCCGACGCCCCGCAGCAGGTTCGGCGGCGCCACCACGTCGCGGCCGGCCGTCTTGAGCTCGGCGATGACGCCGGTCCAGCTCGAGGCGTCGACGAACGCGCCGTGGACCAGCACCACGGTGGGGGCGATGTCAGGTGTGCTCATGAGGATCTCCCGAGATAAAGGTGGAACCCGGTCGGCGTGTCAGCCAGCGGCCCAGAACGAGCAGTTGTGAGCGGCGGCGAAATCGGTCGTGACCTGCGAGGCCAGCGGCACGAGCGACAGCACCCTGGTCCCGGCGAACGACGGCCAGGGCAGCGCGCTCGACGACGGGTTGCCGGTGCCGGCGAAGCGGGCCCAGTCCGTCCGCATGCTGGCGGCGAGCGCCTGCTGGTCGGCGCTAAGCGTGACCGGCCTGCCCGGCCGGTCGAACAGGTACGGGATTTCTGCCCCGTGCGTCGCCTGGCCGAAATTGAATACCGGCGCGTTGTCGTCGTTGAACTGGTAGGCGTAGGTCGGGACGCCGCGCGCGGCGGTCCATTGGTCGACCTGCAGGGCCGGGCACGCGAAGCTCGCGTCGGAGATGGCCTGGCCGAAGACCTCGTCCGGCCTGGTCGGGTTGGCGCTGAGGGGGTACACGTTCGCGATCGCCGTGGCCCGCGCGGGCGACACGCCTAGGGCCTGGGCGATGTCGGCCTCGTAGTTCGCCTCGCTGGTCGGTGGCGTCAGTGGGGCAGCCAGCGGTATGAACGTCCCCTGGCTGACGGTCATCCTCAGGCCGTCGACGAAGAGCAGTTCCTCGTTGTGGGTGATGCCGTTGATGACCGGCACCCGGGCGAACTGCCCGCTGGCCAGCGCCGTTCCGATCGGCTGGGTGAGCACCTGGCCGTCGACGACGCCGGGAATCTCGGTGCCGAAGTCGTTGACCAGGGTGCTGACCGGTACGGTGCGCAGGCACGCCGCGGTCTGGTCCGGGCAGCCGACGGCCGTGGCGAACGTCTCGCCGGCCGCCTCGGCCGTCGCCAGCGGCCGCTGGTTCAGCGCGAACGTGCCGCTCTGCACGATCGCCCGCTGGAACAGCCCGCGCGCGCCGGGCGAGACCATCTGGGCCAGCACCGACAGGCCCCCGGCCGACTGGCCCGCGATGGTCACGTTCTCCGGGTCGCCGCCGAACCGTCCGATGTTGCGCTGCACCCAGCGCAGCGCCGCCTGCTGGTCCATCAGCCCGTAGTTGCCGGCCGGGCCACCCGGCGAGGAGGCGAGCGCTGGGTGCGCGAGGAAGCCGAGCGCGCCGAGGCGGTAGTTGATCGTGACGACGACCGTGCCGTCCGCCGCAAGCTTGGAGCCGTCGTAGTCGCGCCCGGCGTCCTGGGTGAGGCCTCCGCCGTGGATCCATACAAGCACCGGCCAGCTGCCTTCGTTACCGCTGCCCTGTGGCGGCGTATACACGTTCAGGAACAGGCAGTCCTCACTGAACGGCCCGGGCGGCGCGAACAGGCTCGGCTGCTGCGGGCAGCTCGCCCCGAACTGCGTCGCGTCGCGGACGCCATCCCACGCTGTCGGCGGAGCCGGGGGCCGCCACCGCAGGTTGCCGGTGGGCGGAGCAGCGTAGGGAATGCCGAGAAACTCATCCACGGCGCCTACAGCCATGCCGCGGACGAAACCGTCATCAGTGCGCACGATCGGGTTGGCGCCGCCCGAGCCCGCATGCGCGGTCGCGGCGCCAACCGTGGCAGCAGCAGCGCCGGTGGCCGTGAGGGTCAGCGCGGCCAGCGCCGCGCTGCAGGCGGCGGCCAGCGAGGCGCGCCGCGAGTGGGTTGTGTTCATGATCTTGACTCCTTCTGTTTCACCGGGGTGGCCGCATGCCGCCCGGGTGAGATGTAGGCGGCCGAGCCCAGGTCGTGGTACCGAGCGGCTTGGTGCTTGGCTCCAGTTGTCTGCCCACTGGCTATGCTGACCGCCCGGACCGGGCGCGGCACCCCACCAATGGGGGGGAGTTCCAGGCGGCGAGCGTGCCGGCGACTACCGCCGGATCTCGCGCACCAAGATCAGCTGACGACGGCAAGCCAGCGGTCGAGGCGGTGGTGACTGGGCAGGGCGTCAGGGATCGTCCAGTTCCGCCAGCGCAGGCAGACCGCTGATGAGCCGATGGCGACGGCCGCCCCGAGTTGCAGCAGCGCCGCCGTTTTGGGATCCAGGGCTGATGAACCAGCTAGGTCAAGCCCCGACCCTGCCTCCACACACTGGTCAGCGTGCCGTCGGCGGGTGAACTAGGTCGCGGCTGGTGCTGGCGGGGAAGCCGCCGGGCGGGATCGGGGTGGGGATGAGGCGCGGGTTTCAGAGGAATTCCGCCCGGTAGTCGTGCAAGAACTCGGCGACCGGGCGTGGGGGACGGCCGGTGATCTGCTGGAAGGTGCCGGTGGTGTAGTCGTTCTCGCCGGCCAGGATGGCCCATTCGCGCGTGATGAGCAGCTCAGCTTCCCCCGCCGGTACCCCGGCTCCGGTGAGGCGCTCCAGGAACTGCCGCTCGGCCGCGACCCGGAAGGTGACGGGCTCGCCGAGTTCCGCCGACAGCAGCTCGAGCGCCTCCGGCCACGACATGGGAGCCGGTCCTGTCAGGTCGTGATGCGCGTCCCACAGCGCCGGGTCGGTGAGCACGCGCAGCCCGGCCTCGGCCGCGTCACGGTAGTCGATCAAGGCCATGCGGCCGCTGCTGGCCAGGCCGGTCCAGGTGCGCGAGGCGCGCACCTCGCGCGCCGCGGCGAGCAGCGACGCCGAGAAGACCGCGGGGCGGATCGTCGAGTACGGCACTGCGGTCGAGGCGGCGAACTGGTCGATGCTGTAGTGGGCTCGCTGATTGATCCCCAGTGAGTCCGCCGAGGTGTTGAGCACCGACAGGCGGGTGACCTGCTGGATCGAGCCGATCCCGGCGGCGGCGTTGATCGCGATCCGCTGCAGGACGCCCTGGATCCCGATTGATCCCATCGCGATGAATACCGTGCGGATCCCGTCCAATGCCCCGGTAAGGTCGCGCGGGTCGTCCAGGCGTGTGGGACGGATGTGCAGCCCGCCGGGTTCGCCGAATACGCTGCGGGCTTTGCCGGGATCGCGAACGAGCGCGGTGACCGCGTCGCCGCGCGCGAGTACGCCGCGGACGATCTGGCTGCCGACGCGGCCGGTGGCGCCGATCACTGCGGTGGTCATCGTGTCTCCTCTCGGCAAAGCTCGGTCAGCTCCGCCGCCAACCGCACCTGCTCCCCGCAAGGCCCGCTCAGCCGCACTCAGCTCGCTACCATCGGGACCCCTCGTGACCCGGAATAACAGCCTGGCCGTCGCGACCAGGCCCGTAACCTCCGCGCCGCTCGCCCAGCTGAGCTCCTATTTCGGGTCAGCTTCGGGCCATGGCAGTTTCTTTCTGGTGAGGTTTCAGCTCTCACTGGTGGCAAAGTGCTTGCCGTAGGGAGTGTCGGCGAACTTTTCGCCCATCAGCCGGGAGAACAGCAGCAGCGAGCTGCGCGGCCGGTGGTTCACCACGATGTGCTGGGCCTGCCCCGCCACGTTATGGGTGACCAGCACGACGGAGCCGATCGGTTCGCCGTGGACCCGGGCGGTGTAGTCCTCGAGGACGCCGTTCTCGCCGTAAGGGCCGGCGAAGTTGAACTCCTGGTACTCATATAGCGTGCGGGCGTACCCCAGCAGGGTCCGCACCGCCTCGGCGCCTTGGATGACACCGTCCAGCACCGAGCCCTCCAGGGTGACGTCGTCGGCCAGGTTGTCGAGCCAGGACGGGTAGTAGTCGGTGCGCCTGCGGGCGGGATCGCCGCTTCCCAGGTATGTCATGCTGTGCCTCCTTCGGGATAGGGCAGCGTTGAACGTTCCCCCGGCCCTTCTCGGTCGCGACGTCGTCGAGGTACTCGTTCCACTGGATCCCGGCTCGCAGCGCGGCGACGCTCCCGCCGAACCCTGATCCGATCATCACCACGTCGTAGTCGAAGCCCGCCATGAGCTCTCTCCTTGCTCATCCAAGTTGGCTGCTCCCTCGGCGGAGCGAGCGCGGTGGGTCGGTTGTCGGTCCAGTCGATGGTCAGCTTGCGCTCAGGATGGGGTCGGCACGGCGGTGAGGCGGCGACGGCGCCGCGCGAGCAGCCAGGCCTGGATGATGAACTCCACCCCGCCGGTGGCCGCGTAGATCGCGAGCAGGCGCAGCTTCGGATTGCCGCCAGCCGCCAGGATGATGTAGGCGACGCCGCCGATGACTGACCCGCCGCCAGCGAGCAGCATCGGCCACTGGTTGCCAAGCAGCGCACGGCGGCGAAGGGCGACGACAAGCTGCGCCGCGCCGCTGATGGCGGCCCATACGCCGAAGACCGCTAGGACATCCGCGACGCTCCCCGTCGCGGCCACCCCCAGGGCTACCGCGGCGGCAGCGCTGACCGCGGCGCCGGCGAGCAGCAGCTGACGGGCCGATCCCTGCTGGCTCCGCGCGTCGATCACAGACGCGACCACGTCGATCAGCGGATAAAGGACGAGCAGGACCCCGGCGCCGACCGTCACGGCAGTCGTCAGGGAGTGCGACGCCGCTGCGAAGACGACGGCCCAGGCGATGGCGACGACGCCCCGGGTGAGGAAGACTTGCAGGGTCCGTGCTTGGTGGAGTGATGAAGTTGCTTCGATGGTGCTCATTTCGACCTCCGTGGGGTTGGGTGTCGCATCACGGCCGCTTTGCCGCCAGCCGGGCGCGCTGCGGACACGACCGCGCGCCCGGGTGAGATGTAGGCGGCCGAGCCCAGGTCGTGGTACCGAGCGGCTTGGTGCTTGGCTCCAGTTGTCTGCCCACTGGCTATGCTGACCGCCCTGACCGGGCGCGGCACCCCACCAATGGGGGGGAGTTCCAGGCGGCGAGCGTGCCGGCGACTACCGCCTGATCTCGCGCACCAAGATCAGCTGACGACGCAAGCCAGCGGTCGAGGCGGTGGTGACTGGGCAGGGCGTCAGGGATCGTCCAGTTCCGCCAGCGCGGCCTCGACGTCATACTCCAGCGCGGTCGCAAGATCGGGGGCTGCGGAGACCACCCGGCCGAGTCCGGCCACCGGGGCGATTGCCAGCAGTACGTCGGCGATCTCGTCCTTGGTCGCGCCGGCCGCTAGCGCCCGGGTAGCGCCCCATTGCAGGCAGACCGCTGATGAGCCGATGGCGACGGACGCCCCGAGCTGCAGCAGCGCCGCCGTTTTGGGATCCAGGGCTGATGCCCCAGCTAGGTCAAGCCCCGACCTTGCCTCCACGAACCTTTCGTCGAAGATCGCCAGCCTGCGCAGGGTTTCCTGGAATCGCATGGCCTGGTCCATGACGGCCTCCGCTCGCTGCCTAGCACCAGTCCACCGCTTACCGGGAGGAATTCCACCCCACCGAATGGGGGGTAAGGCCGGCTGTCACCCTTCCAGGAGCCCTAGCTCGCGGGCGCGGGTGACTGCCTCATTTCGTGTGGTGGCGCCCAGTTTCCGGTAGATCGACTTCATCGCTGACTTGATGGTGTGCGGCGATAGGAACAGCTCTTTGCCGATGTCGGGAAACGACAGGTGGGTGGAGAGCATCGGCAGGATGCGCAGTTCGGCGGCGGTCAGGGCCGATGATCCGGCGATGCTGGAACGGCGCTCCTTCGCGAGCCGGTCCCGCAGCGTTTCTGCCTCGTCGGCAAGGGTGCCCAGGCCGGGGCGCCGCTTGAGAAGGTCATCGATCTCCCGCATGAGCGTCCTGGCACCGGCCAGGTCGTTGAGGGCGTGGTGGACGCGAATGAGCTCGATCCGGATCTGCACCGCTAGGTGGGGCTGTGCGTAGGTGAGCAAGGGCCGCAGTCGCTGGGCGCTGACGAGTTCCTGCCGCACCGCGGGCAGATCTCCCCGGTGCAGGGCCACCCGGGCTTGCACCGCGGTGGCAAGAGGACGCTCCCACCCACGCAAGCTTGAGCGTGCCTGGCTGGCGAAGGCCTCGGCCTGGCCCCAGTCGCCACGTGCCATCGCCAGCAGCGACCGTTCGCCTAGTGCGTTTGAGAGAGTATCGGGAGCAGCGAGTTCCCGGAACCCGACGACGTTCTCGAAGAACGCGTCGCCGCCTTCGGGGTCACCGCAAAGGATCCGGGCGATCCCCTGCATGAGTGCCGCCACCGGAGCGACGATGCCTGTCGCCGCGAACCCGCGGGCGGCCTCGTCCGCGTCGGCGCGCATCTGCTCGGCTCCGCGGCGGCACAACATAGCCCGCACTACGGCGGCCCACGCCTCGGTGGCTGGGTCATCGGGCCGGCCCGTGTTCCCGTACTGCCAGCGATCCAGCGCATCGGCCCACCGCTCGGCCTCGACCGGCCGTCCCAACATCACGGCCACAATCGCGGCCCACACGGCGGTCATCGGGTGTCCTTCGATCCCGCCCCGGTCATCCAGCCAGCCGATCCACCGCTGCACGGTGGTCTCCCGGCCCTGCCTGTAGGCCGGCAGCCAGAGCTTTCCCACCAGGTCGGCTGCCTCATCGACGTCCCCGGCCGCGATGGAGTACTCCAGCGCCGCCTCGGGCAGGTCGTTGTGCAGGCACCAGGCGGCGGCGCGGCGCCGCAGGACCGGGACCAGGCCGGGCTCCCGGCGTTCCAGCTCCGCCAGCAGCATGTCACGGAACAGGTGGTGGTAGCGGTACCACTGTCCCCGCCGGTCCAGCGGCACCAGCAGCAGGTTCGACCGCGCGAGCTCGGCCAGGATCGTGCCAGAGCCGGGCAGGTCTAGGACCGCCTCGCACAATGGGCCGGACATCCGCTCCAGCACAGCGGTCCGGGTCAAGAACGCCCGCTGCTGCCGGGAGATCCGGGCCAGGAGTTCCGACTCCATGTACTCGCTGACGAACCGGTCGTCCCCGCCGAACGCGCCTGCCGCGCCTCCGAGCGAGCCGCCTTCCCGCAGGTACAACGCGGCGAGGTACAGCCCCACCGGCCATCCTTCGGTCCGTCGGTGCAACTCGGCCACGTCAGCCTCACCCAGCGCTACCTCGGCCGCGCGCAGCAGCGATGACGCCTCGGCTGGGTTTAGCGATAGGTCACCGGGGCCGATCTCCATGAGCTTGCCCTCGGCGCGCAGCCGCGCGGTGCGCAGCGGCGGCTTGGCCCGCCCGGCCAGCACCAGCCGCGACCCGCCCGGTACGTGATCGGCCAGCACGTGCACATCGTCGAGGACCAGTACCACCGGTGAGGTCCTTGAGGAGAAGGCATGGCCGAGCCGGGGCACCACCGAGCCGGGCACCGAACTCGTGGGGGAGGCCAGCGCGTCGAACACCCGCCGGCCGACCGGCTCCGCCGCATTGAGCGCCTCCGCGACGTAGGTGAGCAGGACCTTCGGGTCGTTATCACCTTCGTCTACCGACACCCACGCGAACGCTTGGCCGTTGCGCTCGGCCCACTGCGACAGCAGCGTTGTCTTCCCATAACCCGCCGGCGCGACCACCGACACAATCGGGCCGGGATCACCCCGCGCCAGCCGTTCGAGCAGCGACGAGCGGCGAATGGTCGCGGGCCGCACCAGGGGACGCAGAAGCTTGGCGGCGATAAGGTCGAACGCCGGTCGGCCCAGATGGCCCGGCCGGTCAGCCAGCTGACGCACGTCGCTCTCGCCCATGTCCCCTGACGGTGCCCGCGCAAAGACCCGCCGTCTCATGATGTTCTCTAGCGTCAAATCGGGTCAAGCGGACATCAGATGGACCGCTTACGACTCATGCCACGCGCCGGCTGGCCTGCGCCACTGCGCGCGGCGCTCGCGAAAACCACCCAACAAGTGCTTGGCCAAATCCACAAAGCCTCCGGAAACTCCGGGGCGGTTCAAATGGATTCACGTCTGGGGCTTGCCATTGACGTGAGCTGTGGCGCTAGGGTCACCCGTGCGAAAGAGAAGTGGCGCAGATCGTCCCCGTGCGAGCAGCGTGAGGCGAGGCGGCTGGACACGGCACCCCTATGAGACGCAGCGTCAGCATCGGCATCGTTTTGGCTGAGATGGGTGGAGTCTCTAGCCCGACGGGCGCTGTCGCCACCCTCTGTCGCAAGAATGGGAGCATGACCGGCTGAAGGCGAGGCTGGCAAGCGTATTGAGGAGCATCCGGGCGGGCGAGCACGGGAGCATTGTTATCCGGCGTTGGGTGGAGTGGCGCCGGCCGGGCTGGCCCGAGCATGCGCTGGTGATGATGCCTGCCGGCCCGGTGACCATGCTGCGTTCCTGCCATCCTGTCGTTCAATACGACCTGTCAGTTGCGCCAGTAGTCCAGGCCCTCGATGCCCGGCGCCGATCGTGCCCCACCAAAGAGCTTTCCCGACGAGGGAGCGGGAGCGGCGAGGAGGCCTGATGAGCAGGAAATCGAACCGGTGGATCGTGGTAGCCGTAACTGCAGCGTGCGCAGTCGCGGCTGCGGCGTGCAGCCGGGCCGCGCCGGAGGCTGTCTCGCCGGTCAGCGGCCTAGCGGCAATCACCCCGCCGGGTGTCAGACCGGTGTCCTCGGTGGTGTGGGCCACCAACCGGGACGTGATATCGCTTGACCCAATTTTCGGTCTCGGCTACCCGGAGTACACAGCCGAGTCGCTGATGTGTGAGTCGCTGTTGCGTCAGGCGCCCGACGGGTCGCTGGAGCCTGGCCTGGCCACGGTTTCGAACCCGTCACCCACCAGGCTGGTGTTGACGCTGCGGCCGGGGGTGAGGTTCTGGGACGGTCATTCCGTCACGTCCGCGGACGTGGTGTACAGCTTGGACCGCAACACCAACCAAACGCTTGGCGGCTCTTATGGTTGGGTCTTCAACCGGGTGGCTTCGATCACCGCGACCAGCCAAGATCAGGTGGCGATCACTTTGAAGCAGCCGGACTACTGGCTGGAAAACGAGCTGTCGTCGGCGCCGGGGATCGTCATCGAGAAGAGCTTTGCAGAAAAGCAGGGCAAGAACTACGGAACCCCGGCCGGGTCGATCATGTGCACCGGCGCGTACATGCTCAAGTCGTGGACCCCCGGTGTGGGCGTGGTCGCGGTCCGCAACCCGCACTACTGGAATCCCTCGGTCCACCCGCTGGTCGGCCAGATCACCATCAAGGGCGTCCCGAGCATCGCATCCCTGACCGCCGGCCTGCTGACCGGCGCGATCCAGGGGGACTACGGGGTAGGTGTCCCCACCCTGAATCAACTGAGGCACAGTGGCACCGTCAGGGTGTATCTGGGCCCGGGCTGGTCAAGCGATGTTTTCGTCGTGACCAGCCTTAAGGGCGTACTCGGCGACGTACGCGTACGCCGGGCGCTATCCCTCGCCCTGAACCGCCAGGGCATCATCAACTCGGTCTACCAGGGCGCTGCACAGCTGCCGCGGTGGCTGTCGAACCCGGGCACGTTCGGCTACGGCACGCCGGTGTTCGCCGGGGCCTACAACAGTTCGCCAGTGCTGACCCAGAACATCGCCGAAGCCAGGAAGCTGGTCAAGCAGGCCGGAGCCACCGGAAAGACGATCACCATAGGCACCACAAGCCAGCTGGCGGTGTACGCGGGGGATACCGCGGCTTACGAGGCCGCGGCGCAGGCTATCGGCCTGAAGGTAGCGCTGAGGTCTGTGCCCGCCCAGAACTACATCGACTTCATCGTCTCCCCCAAGGCCAGGGCGGGCCTGGACGGCTTCCCCGTGGTGGACTACGGCGACGACGCCGACCCCGCGGATCTGTTGGCGCAGGCTGTCCTGCCGGGCGGGCTGCAGAACTATGACAACTTCAACGACCCAGCGATCACAGCGGCGCTGGAGCAGGCCCGCAGCATGTCGAACCCGGATCAGCGGGCGGCGCTGGTGGCTCGCGCCGAGAGGCTGACCGCCCAGCAACTGCCGTGGATCCCCGACGTCCAGCCGGACACCGTGCTGCTGCTCGGCAAGGGCCTCACCGGCGCGATCTCCTCCTCCGCATACCTGTACTCCCCCTGGGCGAACAGCTTGGGCCGAGCCGGCTGAACCGGTGCGCTGGCGGTTCGTCGCGCGCAGGCTGGGCATCCTCATGGCCAGCCTGTTCATCGCGAGCTTTGTGATCTTCGCTGCGCTGTACCTCGCCCCGGGGAACCCGGTCGCCGCGTTGTCCGGCGGGCGGCCCCTGCCGCCCGGCAGCATCCGGGTACTGGACCAGCGCTACCACCTGAACGAGCCCTTCCTGGCCCAGTATTGGTACTGGCTCGACAACGCGCTACACGGGAACCTGGGGATCTCGATCACCCTGCGGGAGAACGTCTCCACGCTGATCGCGTCGCGGATCTGGACCACCGCTGGCCTGGTGTTGTACGCCTCGGTGATCATCGTGGTGCTCGGGGTAGGCGCGGGCATCGCGTCCGGGCTGCGGCCTGGGCGCCTCGATACCAGCACCCTGGTGGTGACGGCGATCTCGGCGGCGATCCCCGCGTTCGTCGCCGCTATAGGCCTGATCGTAGTGTTCGCGGTAAAGCTTCGCTGGTTCCCGGCGCTGGGGAACGGCACCGGTTTCCTGAGCAATATCAGGCACTTTACGCTGCCTGCGGTCGCACTCGCCGTCGCATCGCTGGCCATCGTGGCCCGGGTCACCCGGGCCGCGGTCAGGGAGGAAAGTGACCGTGAGCACGTGCAGACCGCGGTCAGCCGCGGCATCCCGGCGCGTCATGTGATCTGGCGGCACATCGTGCGCAACGCCGCCATCCCCATCACCACGATCACCGGGATCACGATCGCCTCATTGATCGCGGTCGCCGCGGTGGTCGAGACCGCGTTCAGCCTGAACGGACTCGGTGCTTACCTGGTGCAGGCCGCGCAGTCCAAAGACATCGCCGTCGTGCAGGGCATCTCGCTGGTGCTGGTCACCGCGTTCGTCGTGGTCAACCTGCTGATGGATGTGCTGTACGCGGCGCTCGACCCGCGGGTAACGCTGGGAAGCCAGCCCAGGTGAGCGCCGTTCCGCTGGCCGACAAGGCCCCCGCGCCCAGCCGGGGCTTGGCCCTGCTGCGCGCCACCGGCCCAGCCGGCATCGCCTCCGCGATCGTGCTCGTGGTCGCGGCGTTCGCGGCCGTGTTCGGCCCGCTGCTCGCCCCATACGACCCCAACCTGCCGAACCTGTCCCTGGCCTGGGTCGGCCCGGTCGGAGGTCACCTGCTCGGGTATGACTTCGAGGGCCGCGATGTGCTGTCCCGTCTGCTGGCCGGTGCGCAAACCACGATGCTCGGGCCGCTTGCGGCCGTGGTGATCAGCGTGCCGGTGGGCACGCTGCTGGCGGTCACCGCGGCGTGGCGGCGTGGCGCGAGCGACGCGGTGATCTCTTCCAGCCTTAACATCTTGTTCACCTTCCCCGCCATCCTGCTCGCGCTGCTCGCGGCGGCGGTCTTCGGGGCGAGCCTGGTCGCGGCGGTGCTCGCGCTGTCGGCCGCGTACACGCCGTACGTCGCGAGGGTGCTGCGCGGCGCGGCACTGAAGGAACGCACCC
>Ga0318554_10000373_pt1 | contig 15531 bp, 10 predicted proteins | sample GRESIP082b2f22_FD_203687 | JGI IMG/M metagenome (GOLD analysis project Ga0318554, IMG submission 203687) | Tropical soil microbial communities from Luquillo Experimental Forest, Puerto Rico - GRE.SIPMG.082b2f22 | ecosystem: Environmental > Terrestrial > Soil > Tropical forest > Bulk soil... | reverse complement strand
CGCGCAGGCCGAGCGCCCCAACGCGCTGGTGGTGCCCGACGAGGCGATCTTCGCCGAGGGCGGTCAGAACTTCGTCTACGTGGTCAAGCCCGACAGCACCGTGGCGCGCACCGCGGTGGCGCTCGGCCTGCGCGACTCGTCGCGGGTCGAGATCGTGCGTGGGCTGGCCGTCGGCCAGCGCGTGGTGAGCGCCGGCCACCAGAAGATCTTCGACGGCGCCCACGTCATGCCGATCCCGGCCGGCATGATGATGGGTGGTGGCCCGGGCGGACCCGGCGGCCCCGGCGCGCCGGGCGCTCCGGGAGGCGCCAAGCCGGCGGGGCCGGACAGCGCCAAGACCGCGATGGCGGCGGGCGGCCATGGCGGTGACAAGGCCAAGGGCGGAGCGCGGAGCGGCAAGCCATGAAGCTCAGCGAAGTCTCGATCCAGCGCCCGGTGCTCGCGACGGTCATGAGCCTCGCGATCCTGCTGTTCGGGGCGCTGTCCTTCACCTTCCTGCCGGTGCGCGAGTATCCGCAGACCGACTCGCCGATCGTTTCGGTGTCGACCTTCTATCGCGGCGCCAACCCCCAGGTGGTCGAGACCGAGATCACCGACGTGCTCGAGGAGCAGCTCTCGACCATCGAGGGGGTGAAGCTCCTCACCTCCTCCTCGCAGGAGCAGAACTCGAGCATCACGGTCGAGTTCAACCTCGACCGCGACGTCGACAAGGCGGCCAACGACGTGCGCGATCGGGTGTCGCGGGTGCGCGGCGATCTGCCCCCCACCGCCGACGAGCCGATCGTCTCGAAGCAGGACTCGAACGCCCAGCCCATCATCTGGCTGGCGCTCTTCGGCCAGGGCTACTCGACGCTCGAGCTCTCCGACATCGCCTACAACGTGTTCTCGGAGAAGCTCCAGCGTCTGCCGGGCGTGGGCGCGGTCGAGATCGGCGGCAACCGCAAGTACGCGATGCGGGTGTGGCTCGATCCGCAGCGCCTCGCCGCCTATGGCGTCACGGTGGCCGATGTCGAGAGCGCGCTGCAGGGCCAGAATGCCGAGGTGCCGTCGGGGCGCATCGAGGGCAAGGGGCGCGAGTTCTCGGTCCACACCCGCGGCGATCTCACCCAGCCCGAGGAGTTCGCCTCCATCGTGGTCGCGAACCAGGGCGACCGCCTGGTCCACCTCGGCGACGTGGCCGAGGTCCAGATCGGCGCCGAGGACGACCGCAACGTGGCGCGCTACAACGCGCTTCCCGCGGTCGGCCTGGGGATCGTCAAGCAGCAGAAGGCCAGCACCGTCGATGTCGCCCACGCGGTGCGCAGGGCGCTCCCCGACCTGCGCGGCGCGCTGCCGCCCGGCATGCAGCTCGAGGTCGCCTACGACGGCTCGACCTTCATCGAGAGCTCGATCCACGACGTGGTGGTCTCGCTGCTGATCGCGGTGCTGCTGGTGTTCGTGGTCATCTTCGTGTTCCTGGGCTCGCTGCGCGCCACCCTGATTCCGGCGGTCGCGATCCCGGTGTCGATCATCGGCACCTTCACGGCGGTTTACTTCCTGGGCTTCAGCATCAACATCCTCACCCTGCTCGCGATGGTGCTGGCGATCGGCCTGGTGGTCGACGACGCGATCGTCATGCTCGAGAACGTCTACCGCCACCTGGAGATGGGCAAGCCGCGGCTCAAGGCGGCGCTCGACGGGGCGCAGGAGATCGGCTTCGCGATCCTCGCCACCACCATCTCGCTGGTCGCGGTGTTCGTGCCGGTGGCGTTCCTCAAGGGCCGCGTGGGCCGGCTGTTCAACGAGTTCGGCATCTCGGTCGCGGTCGCGGTGCTGATCTCGGGCTTCGTCGCGCTCACCCTCACGCCGATGCTGTGCTCGCGCACCCTGCGCGGCCACGCCGGCCACGGCGGCGGCGAGGACGACGAGCCGGCGGCGGGCGGCGATGGCGCCGATGGCGGCAACGGCGGCGCCGCCATCGCGGCGACGGCCCCGGTCGAGCGCAACTGGTTCGACCGGCTGTTCGCGCTGGTGACCGCCGCCTACGAGCGCTCGGTGCGCACCGCGGTGCGCCATCGCGGGCTGGTGATGGCGGGAACCGTGGCGGTCGTGCTCGCGATCGGCGCGCTGTTCCAGCTCCTGCCCAAGGAGCTGGTGCCGACCCAGGACCAGGGCTGGCTCTTCACCTTCATCAAGGCCCCCGAGGGCGCGACGCTCGAATACACCGACCGCTACACCCGCATGGTCGAGGGGGTCTACGACCAGCTGCCCGCCAAGGACCGCATGTTCACCGCGATCGGGCTGTTCGGCCCCGTCACCGACGGCTTCATGTTCGTGGGGCTCAAGCCCGCCCATCAGCGCCCGCCCGCGCAGGCGCTGCAGCAGATGCTGTTCGGGCGCCTGATGGCGATCCCCGGCGTGCTGGCGTTCCCGATCGTGCCCTCGGGGCTGGGGGGCGGATTCGGGGGCGAGGTCCAGTACGTGCTGCAGGCCGACACCTACGACCAGCTGGCCGGCGCGATGGGCGCGCTGATGGGCGAGGCCCAGAAGCTCGGCTACATCGTCAACATGCAGACCGATCTCCAGCTCAACAAGCCGCAGCTCGAGATCGACATCGACCGGCCGCGCGCCGCCGAGCTGGGCGTGTCGGTGGCCGAGATCGGCGCCACGCTCCAGACCCTGCTCGGCGGCCAGCGCGTCACGCGCTTCAAGCGCGGCAACCACCAGTACGAGGTCATGCTGCAGGTGCCGCAGGTCGATCGCTCGAATCCCTCGGTGATCGATGGACTCTACGTGCGCGGCACCGACGGGCTGGTCCAGCTCGCCAGCGTCACCCACGTCCACCAGGAGGTGGCGCCGCGCGAGCTCAACCACTTCAACCGCGTGCGCTCGGCGACGCTCTCCGGCAGCCTGGTGCCGGGGGTGACCATCGGCAAGGCGCTCGCCGACCTCGACGCGATCTCGAAGCGCGTGCTGCCGCCCGGGGTGCGCCACGACCTGGCGGGCGACTCGCGCGAGTACGTCGAGTCGAGCGGCGGGCTCAACTTCCTGTTCATCGTCGCGCTGGTGTTCATCTTCCTGGTGCTGGCGGGGCAGTTCGAGAGCTTCGTGCACCCGATCACCATCCTGTTCTCGGTGCCGCTGGCGGTGCTGGGCGCGCTGGTGTCGCTGTTCGCGTTCCACATGACCATCAACATCTACTCGCAGATCGGGCTCATCATGCTGATCGGGCTGGTGACCAAGAACGCGATCCTGATCGTCGAGTACGCCAACCAGCGGCGCGCGCGCGGCCTGAGCATGGTCGAGGCGGTGGTGGGGGCGGCGAAGATCCGGCTGCGGCCGATCCTCATGACCACGCTCGCCACCATCTTCGGCATCCTGCCGATCGCGCTCGGGCTGGGGGCCGGGGCCGAGTCGCGCAAGCCCCTCGGGATGGCGGTGGTCGGCGGCATGGTGTTCTCGACCCTGCTCACGCTGATGGTGGTGCCGGTGGTCTACACCGTGACCCCCGAGGTGTTCGGCTTCTTCGCGCGGGTGCAGGCGTTCGTGACCCGTCGCAAGGCGGCGGCCCCGGCGTTCGCCCCGGAGCGGCCGCCCGCGCCCCGCCCGGCACCGCTGCCCGGCGCCTCGCCCGCCCGCACCACGGCGCCCGAGGCCGGCCCGCTGGCCTGAGCCGCCCGCGCGCCGCGAACGCCGCAGGGCCCCTCCCGCACCGCGGAAGGGGCCCTGCGATTTTCACCTGCGCGCTAGCGGTAGATCGACTTGAGGCGCCCCCAGCTGACCATGCTCACCGGCACCGCGTCGTTGGTGAGTGTGAGCCCGTCGAGGCCGACGTCGCCCTGAATCGGATCGGGCGACTGGACGTAGGGCGCGAGATCATGGCGCAGGTGGATGCGGTCGACGTGCTGGAGCGCGGCCGCGAACGTGCCCTGCCCGATGATGCGGGTGAAGTTGGCCTCCGAGGTGAGATCGACGCTGTATCGTTCCCAGGCGTTGCTGGGCGGCTTGAAACCGGTGTTGTACTGCCAGAAGTTGGTGGCGTTCCCGATCGCGAAGTGGATTTCGAGCGGGTCGGCGCCGTTCACGTCGTTGAGCCACAGCACCACCTTGGTGACGCCTGAGGCCAGCCAGTCACCCTGGTACTCGCTGCTCATGCAGCGCGCTCCGAGGTGGGTCGCGAACGGCGTCGAGATCAGCAGGAATCCGTCGCCCGCCCCGCCGATCCCGCCGCTGCCGGGGTTCGAGAGGTCGGAGCCGCCGTCCCAGCCACCGAGCGAGGTGCCGCTCCAGCTCTCGGTGAAGCCGATCAGCGGCGCGGCCTGCGCGGCGGATGCGGCGACCGCGAGCGCTGCGGCCAGCGTGAAGGGAGCGATGATCCGGGCCAGCGGCCCCGGCGCGACGTGGCAGGCACGAGCAATCATCGGGAGCCTCCGGTAACCGCGGTCCTTGCGGCGCGCGGCTGGGGGATGACGCGGAGCGGAGGCTTGAGCTTAGGTCATTAGGGTGGGGGTCGCAATGCCCGACTGCCTCCTCATCGGATCCGGGCCCGCGGCCAGCGCACGGGGGTCCAGCCGGGGTGCTCCTCTCTCAAGGCGTGCCGGCCGCCCGACCCAGGGCAACGCCCGAGTCGGGGTCGAAGAATCGCAGGCGCTCGAAGGCGTAGTGGAGGACGAGCCCCTCACCCACTGCGGGCGCCGGCCGCCCCGAGACCCGCGACACCAGGGACCCGACGGGGGTGCGCCAGTGCACCAGCACCTCGTTGCCGAGCGGCTCGAGCACCTCGGCGCGCGCCGGAATCTCGCCCCCCGATCCACCGCCGGTGAGGGTCAGGTCCTCGGGCCGCAGCCCCACCCGCACCCGGCGGCGGCGAGCCGCGCCCAGGGTCGGCCCGTGCTCGGCGGGGAGTGGCAGCGACAGGCCGCCGGACTCGAGCTCCAGGAGCCCCGACCCGCTCACGCTGGCGGTGAACAGGTTGATCGGCGGGCTGCCGATGAAGCCGGCGACGAACTCGTTCGCGGGCCGGTCGTAGAGCGTGAACGGATCTCCGACCTGCTGCAGCACGCCGGCGCGCAGCACCGCGATGCGGTCGCCCAGCGTCATGGCTTCGACCTGATCGTGCGTCACGTAGATCATGGTGCGCGCCGAGCGCTGGTGCAGGCGCTTGATCTCGGCGCGGGTCTGGAGCCTGAGCTGCGCGTCGAGGTTCGACAGGGGTTCGTCGAACAGGAACACGCGCGGCTCGCGCACGATCGCCCGCCCCAGCGCCACCCGCTGCCGCTCGCCGCCCGACAGCTCGCGTGGCCGGCGCTCGAGGTGGGATTCGAGACCCAGCGCGCCCGCCGCCGCCCGCACCCGGCGCTCGACCTCGGCGGCCGCGGTGCGGCGGCGGCGCAGGCCGAACGCCAGGTTGTCGAACACGGTCATGTGCGGATAGAGCGCGTAGTTCTGGAACACCATCGCGATGTCGCGATCGCGCGGCGGCACGTCGTTGACCACCCGGGAGTCGATGCGGATCTCGCCTTCGGTCACCTCTTCGAGACCGGCGACCATGCGCAACAGGGTGGACTTGCCGCAGCCCGAGGGCCCGACCAGCACCAGCAACTCGCCCTCGCCCACCGTCAGGCTGACGCGGTCGACCGCGCGGCGGCCGGGGGCGTAGACCTTGCTGACCTGCTTCAGCTCGACGCCCGGCATGCCGCGCCCTTCCCCGCGTCGCCGCGCTTCACGGGATCTCGGCCTCGCCGGCCGCATGGCGCTTGAGCCGCCGGCCCAGCAGGTCGACCAGCACGTAGAGCGCCGCCAGCACCGCCACCGCGGCCACGAACCACGCCAGCTTGTGCTTGATCACCCGCGACAGGGCCTCGGGATCCTCGATCAGCCGCGGCTCGCCGCCCAGCACCTGGAGGCCGAAGCCCGCCAGCACCCACGACCACAGGAACGAGCCGGCCAGGGTCATGATCGAGAACAGGCGAAACGGCATGCGCGCGGCCCCGGCCGGCAGCGAGACCAGGTGGCGCACCACCGGCAGCAGGCGCGCGAAGAACACGCCGCCCGCCGCGTAGCGCTGGATCCAGCGCTCGGCCAGCAGCCACTTGGCCTCCGGCACCAGCACCCAGCCGCCGTAGCGCAGGATGAGCGGACGGCCCAGCGCGCGCGCCACCCCGTACGACAGCGCGGCGCCCAGCCACGATCCGAGCGCCGCCGCCCCGACCACACCCCAGAACGAGAGCTCGCCCCGCGCCACCCAGTAGGCGGCGGGCGGAATGACGAGCTCGCTGGGAAGCGGGAACACCGTTGATTCGATCGCCATCAGCACGAACACGCCGAGGTAGCTCCAGTCGCGCACGTGCGTGAACCACGCGGCCAGCAGCCCGTGGGCCATCGCTCAGGCCCGCCCGCTCGGCACCGCGTCGGCGCCGGCCGGGACGCGCTCGCCCCACGCGAAGTCGTCGCCGTCGGCGACCGGGCGCGCCAGCGCGATCCCGGGATCGTGCTCGAGGCAGATCCAGGCGTGCTCGCGGATCGCGCGCTCCAGCAGCGCGCGCTTCTCGTCCATGGTCTCGATCGCCGCCATGTCGTAGCCCATCACGAACGGGATGCGGACGTGGGCGGCGGTCGGGATCAGGTCGGCGACGAAGTACAGCGTCCCCTCGGGGCCCGCGATGCGCGCCAGCTGCTGGCCGCGCGTGTGCCCGTCGGCGGTGAACAGCGAAAAGCCGGGCCACGGCTCCTGCGGCCCCTCCCACAGCGTCAGCACCCCCGCCTCCATGAGCGGCTCGAAGTTCTCGGGCAGGTAGGAGGCGCGCTCGCGCGGATTGGGCCGGCGCGCGTTGTCCCAGTTGCGACGCTGGACGAAGTAACGCGCGCGCGGCAGGCGCGGATCGAGCCGCCCCTCGCGCCGCGCGGTGGAGCCCCCGGCGTGGTCGAAGTGGAGGTGGGTGAGCACCACGTCGGTGACGTCGCCGACCTCGAGCCCGAGGGTCGCGAGCGAGCGCTCGAGGGTGTGCTCGGCGTGCTCGACCCGGTAGATGTCGGCGAGCTTGGCGCTGAACTTGTCGCCCACGCCGTCGTCGATCAGGATGCGCCGGCCGTGGCCTTCGACCAGCAGGCAGCGCATCGCGAGCCGGATGCGGTTGCGCTCGTCGGGCGGATGGTCCCGGCTCCACAGCGGCCGGGGAACCGAGCCGAACATCGCGCCGCCGTCGAGCCACAGGAAGCCGGTCTCGAGCGTGCGCGCGCTCCATCCACCGAGGGTCAGGGCGGGCATGCTGGCAGGATGGCGCAGCGGCCGCGCGCGCGTCAATCCCGCGCGGTTCCCGGCGGCGTCGGGGCCCAAATGAAAGGGGCGCGTTCGCGTTGGGAGCCGGACGCGCCCCCGGGTGGGGGGACCCAAATCTCAGGGCCGGTACTTCGCCTTGAGCGTCCCGAAGCTGATCGGTCGCACCGGGGTGATGTCGTGAGCCGACACCTCGAACACGACGTCGTCGAACTCGCTCCCGTTCTCGTCATCTCCTCCGTCGCCGCCGTCGTGACCCGAGATCGCGCGATCGGAGTTGCCGGGATCGTCTGCGTCGGATTTGCTCACGTCCCGGAAGCACACCACCCAGGTCGAGGGCTGGCTCCAGCGCGACACGTCGAACACCAGTGCCCCCGGCCGGCCGCCGCCCAACGGGTGGCTCGAGTTGAGGTCCTGGAACGGGTTGAGGCCGCGGTTGGTGAACCACGTGAGCGGAGAATCAGCGCCCTCCTGGCGCAGGTAGAAGCCGAAGCGGATGGTGTGTCCGAAGCACACCGACGCGACCGAGCCGTTGTGGCTGTCGTCGTCGAAGACCACGTTCGAGGCGCGCACTGCCGGCCTCACCCCGGTTTCCTCGTACCAGCCGACGATGGCGCGCTGGCCGTCGCGAGTGGCGCCGCGGATCAGGCGCACGGTGAATCCGCGGCCCTCCCAGATCCACGGGTCGGGATCGCCCTCGTCCGCCCCGATATAGTCCTCGGTCACATCGATATGCCCCTTACCATAACGTGAATCGATCAGATTCTGCAGACGCTGGACGTGCTTGCCGAAGTCGACGTCGAAGCGTGCACTGGCCGGTGTGGCCGCGCACAGCACGACCAGCATCGCGGCGGGGACCGCAAGTCGGTTCATTTGGGCGGACGCTTCTCCATCGCGGGGTGGACGCGGCGGTATCCTGAATGGGAGCGCGCCCCAATCCAGTGGAGCGCTCGCGCCGGGCGAAGGGAGGGGTCGGAGGCCGGCACGAACATTTCTACACCGAAATATAGTAGCAGGCGAAATGAAACGAGACAACAGGAAGTGAATGGAAATCGTGCGTATTGGTACTGGGAGGCGGTGGTCCTTTGGGACCCGTCACTCCCCGGCCGGCACGTGGCAACCCCACCCGGGCCCCGCGCCGCGAGTCGGGACCTAAGAGTCCTACGATCCCTTAGATATTAATGGTCCGGCCTTCGACCGCCAGCGCCGCCTCGCGAACCGCCTCGGGCAGCGTCGGGTGGGCGTGCACCGAGCGGGCGAGGTCCTCGGCGCTCGCCCCGAGCTCCATCGCCACCACCAGCTCGGCGATCAGGTCGCTGGCCCGCGGGCCCAGGATGTGGGCGCCGAGGATGCGGTCGGTGCGGGCGTCGGCAATGATCTTGACCTGACCGTCGCGCTCCCCCATCGCCCTGGCGCGGCCGTTGGCGAGGAAGGGAAAGAGCCCGACCCGGACCTCGCGGCCGGCGGCGCGCGCCTCGTCCTCGCTCATCCCCACCCCGGCCAGCTCGGGCCAGGTATAGACCACGCTCGGGATGCACTCGTAGGCCACGTGGCCGGCCTGCCCGGCCATGCGCTCGACCGCGGCGATCCCCTCCTCCTCGGCCTTGTGGGCCAGCATCGGGCCGGTGATGACGTCGCCGATCGCGTGGATGCCGGGCACCCGGGTCTGCCATGCCGCGTCGACCTCGACGAAGCCGCGCGGATCGAAGGTCACGCCGGCCTCGCGCGCCCCCAGGCCGTCGGTGAAGGGGCGACGCCCGATCGCGACCAGCAGCACGTCGCAGCGTTCCTCGGTCGCCGCGGCGCCGCCGCCCGCGGCCTCGTGCACCGCGAGCAGGACCTCCTCCGCCTGGACCTCGGCGCGCTCCACCCTGGCCCCGAGCCGGAACCGCATGCCCTGCTTCTCGAGCGCGCGGCGCAGCAGCCGGGCGCTCGCGTGGTCCATCGCCGGCACCAGCCGGTCGGTGAGCTCGACCACCGTCACCGCGCTCCCGAGCCGCATCCAAACCGAGCCGAGCTCGAGCCCGACCGCTCCCGCGCCCACCACCACCAGGCGCCTCGGCACCTCGGGGAGCGCCAGCGCGTCGGTCGAGTGGACGATGCGCCGGCCGTCGAACGGCGCGCCCGGCAGCGGCGCCGGCTTGCTGCCGGTGGCGATCAGGATGCGCCGGGTCTCGAGCCGCCGAGGGCCGCCCGGCCCCGTCACCTCGACCGCGCCCGGGGCGGCGATCCGGCCGGTGCCGATGATCCGCTCGATCTTGTGCTTGCGGAACAGGATTTCGACGCCGCGGGTGAGATCGCCAACCACCTCGTTCTTGCGCTTCATCATCGTGGCGAGGTCGAGCTCGGCGGTGGCGCGGATGCCGTGGACGGCGAGTCCCCCGCGCGCCTGCGCGTACAGCTCGCTCGAGTCGAGCAGCGCCTTGCTCGGGATGCAGCCGACGTTGAGGCACACCCCGCCCAGCCTCGGATAGCGCTCGACGCAGGCGACCCGCATGCCGAGTTGCGCCGCCCGGATGGCGGCGGTATAGCCGCCCGGGCCCGAGCCGATGACGATGAGGTCGAGGGGGACGGTGCTCATCGGGTCGACGCCGGCGCCCGGCTCAGACGCCGAGCAGCATGCGCCCCAGGTTCTCGAGCCGTTCCTTGACGCGCACCAGGAACGTCACCGCCTGCTCGCCGTCGACCAGGCGATGGTCGTAGGAGAGCGCGACATACATCATCGGGCGCACCACCACCTGGTCGTCGAGTGCGATCGGGCGCTTCTCGATCTTGTGCATGCCGAGGATGCCGCTCTGCGGCGGGTTGAGGATCGGGGTCGAGAGCAGGCTGCCGAACACGCCCCCGTTCGAGATCGTGAACGTGCCACCCGACAGCTCCTCGAGCGTCAGCGTGCCGGCGCGGGCGCGCTCGGCGAGGCGGGCGATCTCGCGCTCGATGCCGGCGAAGTCGAGGGCGTCGGCGCCGCGCACCACCGGCACCACCAACCCGCGCGGGGTCTGAACCGCGACCCCGAGCTGCACGCGCGGGTGGTACACGATGTCGCTGCCGCGGATCTCGGCGTTGAGCTCCGGGACGTCGGCGAGCGCCAGGATCGAGGCGCGGGCGAAGAAGCTCATCAGCCCGAGCCGCACCCCGTGACGCCGCTCGAAGTCCTCGCGGTGGCGCGCGCGCAGCTCGAGCACCGCGCTCATGTCGATCTCGTTGAAGGTGGTGAGGATGGCGGCGGTGTGCTGGGCGCGCACCAGACGCTCGGCGATCCGCTGGCGGATCGCGCTCATCGGCACCACCCGCGGGCCCTCGGTCGCGGCGGCGCCGGGGAGCGGCGGGGACGGCGCGGCCGAAGGCGGCGGCAACGGCGGGGCGGCGGCCGGCGATGGCGACGGCGGGGCGATCGCGGGCCGAGCGCCGGTCGCCGCGGCCGCACGCGCGCGCTCGATGTGGCGCAGCACGTCCTCCTTGAGGATGCGCCCGCCGCGTCCCGTCGCCTCGATGCTTCCGGGATCGACCGCGTTCTCCTCGACCAGCCGCCGCACCGCCGGGCTGAGCGGGGCGGGCGCGGCCGGCGCGGTCGCTGAAGCCGCGGGCGCAGGCACTGTCGCCGCGACCGGCGCGGGCGGCGCGACGGGAGCGGGGGCCGCCACCGGCGCGGCAGGCGGCGGCGCCTGGGCGGCCGCCGGCGGGGGCGGCGCCACGGGCGCCGCGGCGCCGTCGCCGTCCTCGATCCGCGCCAGCACGTCGCCGACCTGGAGCCGGTCACGAAGCTGGCGGGCGTGGCGCAGCACCCCGGCCTGCTCGGCGGCGATCTCGACGGCCGCCTTGTCGGTCTCGAGCGTGGCGATCGGCTCGTCCACCGCCACGCGGGCTCCGTCGGGCTTGAGCCACTCGACCAGCACCGCCTCGGAGATCGATTCGGCCAGCCGCGGCAGGCGCACCTCAAAGGTCATGGGCGACCCCCTCCCGCCGCATGGCGCGGTCCCGCGCCGGGGCGGCGCGCGGGCGGCGCGGCCCGGCGCGGCGCGGGGCGCTCGGCCCCGATCGGGGCCAGGGCGCGCTCGATCAGGTCGCGCTCCTCGGCGATGTGCTGGGTGTAGTAGCCGGTGGCCGGCGTCGGCGCCGCCTTGCGCGCCACCAGCCGCAGCGTTGCCCCGGGCGGACGCGCGGCCTCGATCCGATGCCGGGTGCTGCGCCAGGCGCCCATGTTGGCGGGCTCCTCCTGCACCCAGCGCAGGTCGCGGGCGTCGGGGTAGCGCGCGAACACCGCACGCAGCTCCTCGGCCGGGAACGGGTAGAGTTGCTCGATCCGCACCAGCGCCAGGCCGGGGGTCGGGGTCGCGGCGCGCGCCTCGAGCAGCGTGTAGTAGAAGCGCCCCGAGGTGAGCACCACGGTGCGCACCGCGGCGGGCTCGCCGGGTGCCGGGTCGTCGATCACGGTGCGGAACGAGCCGGCGCTGAACTCCTCGACCGCCGAGACCGCGAGCTTGTGCCGCAGCAGGCTCTTGGGGCTCATGATGACCAGCGGCTTGCGGTAGCGGCGGTGGAGCTGACGGCGCAGGACGTGGAACAGCTGAGCCGGGGTGGTGAGGTTGCAGACCTGGAGGTTGCCGTTCGCGCACAGCTCGAGGAAGCGCTCGAGCCGCGCGCTGGAATGCTCCGGCCCCTGGCCCTCGTAACCGTGCGGCAGCAGCAGCACGATCCCCGACATGCGCCGCCACTTCGATTCGGCACCGGCGATGAACTGGTCGATGATCACCTGCGCGACGTTGGCGAAGTCGCCGAACTGCGCCTCCCACACCACCAGGGTGTGCGGATCGGCGGTGCTGTAACCGTACTCGAAGCCCAGCGGCCCGCTCTCCGCGAGCGGGGTGTCGATGACCTCGAAGCGTCCCTGCCGCGGATCGAGGTGCTGGAGCGGGATCCAGCGCCGCCCGTCCTGCTGATCGTGGAGCACGGCATGGCGGTGGCTGAACGTGCCGCGCCCGGTGTCCTGACCGCTGAGGCGCACGTGGCGACGCTCGAGCAGCAGGCTGCCGAACGCCAGCGCCTCACCGAGGCCCCAGTCGACGCGGTTCTCCTCCAGCATCCGCAGGCGCTCGGCCCCCAGCCGGACCAGCTTGCGGTGGAGCTGGAAATCCTCGGGGACGGCGGCGATCGCGCGCGCCACGCGCTCGAGGGTTGGGCGCGGCACCGTGGTCGCGGGCTCCTCCCCGCCGGCCTCCGCCCAATCGAGGCCCACCCACGCGCCGCCGAGCGGCACCGGCTCGTCCGGCGGCGGCGCCGCGCGCGCGCGCTGGTGCGCGGCCTGGAACGCCGCGCTGATCCCGGTCCGCATCGACTCCACGCCCCCCGCGTCGATCACCCCCTCGCCGATCAGCCGCTCGGCGTAGGACGCCGAGACCGGCCGGTGCACGGCGATCGCCCGGTACATGACCGGCTGAGTGAAGGTGGGATCGTCGAGCTCGTTGTGCCCGTGCCTGCGGTAGCCCACCAGATCGATGAACACGTCGCGCTTCCAGCGTGCGCGATAGGCGACCGCGAGGGCCACGACGTGGACCGCCGCCTCGGGATCGTCGGCGTTGACGTGGAACACCGGGTCGTCCTCGACCCGCGCCACGTCGGTGCAGTAGCGCGAGGCGCGCGCGTCGGCCGGCGAGGTGGTGAAGCCGATCTGGTTGTTGACCACGATGTGGAGCGTGCCGCCGGTCTCGTAGGGCTCGAGCTCGGCCATCGCCAGGGCCTCGGGGACGATCCCCTCGCCCGCGAAGGCCGCGTCGCCGTGGATCAGCACCGGCAGACAGCTGGAGCGCGCCTCGTCGCGCGCCACGTCCTGGCGGGCGCGCACCGCTCCCAGCACCACCGGGTTCACGAACTCGAGATGACTGGGGTTGAAGTTGAGATCGAGGTGGAGGTTGCGCCCCAGGCGGGTGGGGCGATCGCACGAGAATCCGAGGTGGTACTTGACGTCACCATCGCCCTGGACGTCGGCGGGCAGGAAGCTGCTCTCGAACTCGCTGAAGATGGATTCGAGCGGCTTGCCCATCAGGTTGGCGAGCACGTTGAGCCGCCCGCGATGGGGCATGCCGATCACCAGCTGCGCCGCCCCCGCCGCCGCCGCGCCCTCGACCAGGGCATCGAGCATCGGCACCAGCGCCGCCGCGCCCTCGAGCGAGAAGCGCTTCTGCCCCGGATAGCGCACCTGGAGGAACTCCTCGAAGCCGTCGGCTTCGAGCAGCCGGTGCAGGATGTCGCGGCGCTGCGAGGACGTGAGGGCGGCGCGGTTGCGCGACGGCTCCATCCGCTCCATCAGCCAGGCGCGCCGCTCCGGATCCGAGATCCCCATGAACTCGACCCCGATCGATCCGCAGTAGGTCTCGCGCAGCGCCGCGACCAGCCCGCCGAGCGTGCCGGTGAACCCGGCCGGCAGCAGCGCGCCGGCGACCGGCCGCTCGAGATCGGCGGGCGTGAAGCCGAGCGCGGCGGGATCGAGCAGCGGCGAGCCCTCGGGGACCGAGCCGAGCGGATCGAGGTGCGCGGCGAGATGCCCGCGCGCGCGATAGTGCTGGATCAGGCCTGCGATCTCGCCGTCGCGTCCGGCCGGCTCTCGCTCCGCTCCCGGCAGCGGCGGGGCGGCGACACCCGGCTCGGCCCCCAGCTCGAGGCCGGCGAAGAACGCCGCCCAGTCGGCTGGCACCGCGGCGGGGTCGCGCTGATAGCGCTCGAGCTGCGCCTCGATGTAGGCGGCGTTGGCGCGTTGGACGAAATCGGGGATCGGCGGCATGCAGTCTTTCGATGCGCGGTGGTGGAGGATTCCGCTCGCGGTGCAGAACTCGCAGCCACGCCGGACATTAGCACGACCGACCGCGCCCCGCAGCGCCCCGGCCGACGGGCCGGTGCGTGATTGACAGTGTCGATCGATCCCGCCACCCTGCGTCGGTTGGGCAGCGGCGATCCGCCCGGTGGCCGTCGCGGCGTCGGGGAGGCGGTTCGCCACCATGTCTCCCGGGCGGAGGGCCGACGATGAGCAGGTACCTGACCGAGTTCATCGGGACGTTCTTTCTGGTCTTTACCGTGTGCCTGACGGTGGTGAGCGGAACGCCGTTCGCGCCCCTCGCGATCGGCGCCTCGCTCATGATCATGGTCTACATGGGCGGGCACGTCTCGGGCGCGCACTACAACCCGGCGGTGTCGCTCGCGCTGCTGATGCGCGGCCGCATGCCGATCGGCGACTTCCTGCCCTACCTCGGCGCCCAGGTGCTGGGCTCGATCGTCGCCTCCGCGATCGCGTTCTGGATCACGGGTCGCTCGTTCACCCCCGCGCCCGGCGCGACGGTGTCGTCGCTCGCGGCGCTCGCGGTCGAGTTCCTGTTCACGTTCGCGCTCGCCCTGGTGGTGCTCAACGTGGCGACCTCCAGGCAGACGGAGGGGAACTCGTTCTACGGGCTCGCGATCGGCTTCACGATCGTGGCGGCGGCGTTCGCCGGCGGCGGCATCTCGGGCGGCGCGTTCAATCCCGCGGTGGGCACCGGGCCGACCCTGGTCAACGCGCTGATGGGGCGCGGCACGCTCGATCACTGGTGGCTGTACCTGGTCGGCCCGTTCCTGGGCGGAGCGGCCGCGGCCAGGGTCTTCGACCTGCAGGAAGGCAAGTAGCTCGAGACGGCGCCGCCCCGCCGCGGCCGGGCGGCATACACGCGGAGGACATCATGGCGGGCTTGGCGGACGTGGTGGCGGCGCTCTCCCAGAGCAACACGGTGAAGCAGCTCGGCCAGAAGCTCGGGGTCGATCCGTCCACGGTCGGCAGGGGCGTCGCGGCCGCGGTGCCGCTGCTGACGGCGGCGCTGGCGAACAACGCCTCGACGCCGACGGGAGCCCAGGCGCTCCACCAGGCGGTGACCAGCGACCACGACGGCAGCATCCTCGACGATCTCAAAGGCGCGCTCCAGAACGCCGACACCGCGAGCGGGGGGAGGATCCTCGGCCACCTGCTGGGCGACCGGCAGACCGCGGCGGAGCAGGCGATCGCGCGCGGCACCGGGCTCAACGCGCAGGCCGCGAGCCAGGTGCTGGCGACGCTGGCGCCGATCGTCATGGGGGCGGTCGCCCGGCTGCAGCAGGAACACGGACTCGACGCCCAGGGGCTCTCGAGCCGACTCCAGCAGGAGGTCGAGATGGCGAAGCAGAGGGCGCCCGGGTTGATGAGCCTCGCGACCCGTCTGCTCGACCGCAATCAGGATGGCTCGATGCTGGACGATGTCGGCAACATGGTGGGCAAGCTG
>Ga0318554_10000372_pt1 | contig 15552 bp, 14 predicted proteins | sample GRESIP082b2f22_FD_203687 | JGI IMG/M metagenome (GOLD analysis project Ga0318554, IMG submission 203687) | Tropical soil microbial communities from Luquillo Experimental Forest, Puerto Rico - GRE.SIPMG.082b2f22 | ecosystem: Environmental > Terrestrial > Soil > Tropical forest > Bulk soil... | reverse complement strand
GTGGGGTGCTCCGGCGGGGGGCGGCGGCCCCCGCGGCCCGCCCACGGCCCCGGCGCGAGCGGGAGCGGTGCTCGCGCGCCTCCCGCTTCTTTGCGCGGCTCGACAGCGGTAGCCTTGTAGCCGGCTCGACGAGGCGCAGCCGGCCTTAGATGACCCGCACCGATACCATCGTGGCTGCGGCAACTCCTCCGGGGCGGGGAGGGGTGGGCATCGTGCGTGTCTCGGGTCCCAAGGTACCGGAGCTTGCCGCCGTGTTGCTCGGAGAGCTGCCATCGCCGCGTCAGGCGACCTTCGCGCGCTTTCTCGATGCGCAGCAGGACTCGATCGATGCGGGCCTCGCGCTGTTTTTTCCGGCGCCACATTCCTACACCGGTGAGCACGTGCTCGAGTTGCACGGCCACGGGGGACCGCTCGTGATGGAGGCGCTCGTCGGCCGCGCCCTCGAGCTCGGGGCGCGCCGCGCGCAGCCCGGGGAGTTCACGCAGCGCGCTTTCCTCAACGACAAGCTCGATCTGGCGCAAGCCGAAGCCATCGCCGACCTGATCGATGCCGGCTCGCGCGCCGCGGTGCGTGCCGCCATGCGCTCGCTGCAAGGGGAGTTCTCCGCCATGGTGCGCGGGCTCACCGAGGCGGTCATCGAGCTGCGCACCTATGTCGAGGCCGCCATCGACTTTCCCGAGGAGGAGATCGATTTTCTCGCCGACCGCGAGCTCAGCGAGCGTTTCCAGGCGGTGCGCAGGCACTTCCAGGCGGTGCTGGAGAGCGCGCGCGTGGGACGGCTGCTGCGCGAGGGCATGACGGTGGTGATCGCCGGGCGACCGAACGCCGGCAAGTCGAGTCTTCTCAACCGCCTCGCAGGCTACGACGCCGCGATCGTCGCGCCGCTTCCGGGCACCACGCGCGATGTGGTGCGCGAGCACATCCACCTCGATGGCATGCCGCTGCACGTGCTCGACACCGCGGGGCTGCGCCAGGGAGGCGATGTGATCGAGGAGGAGGGCATGCGGCGCGCGCAGGCGGAGATGCAGCGCGCCGACCGGGTGCTGTTCGTCATCGACACGCTGGAGGATCCGCACGGCCGCGCGCTGCACGAGGAGCGCGCGCGGCTGCCGGCGGACGTGCCGCTCACCCTGGTTTTCAACAAGTGCGACCTGCTGGCGGGCCGAGCCCCGGCGGAGGAGCCCGGCGGGCCGCCGCGCTTCATGATCTCGGCGCTCACCGGCGCGGGGCTGCCGCAGCTGCGCACGCATCTCAAGAGCTGCATGGGCTACCAGAGCGTGGATGGCGGCGCGATCAGCGCCCGCCGCCGCCACCTCGAGGCGCTCGGTGCGGCGCGCACCCACACGGAGGAGGCTGCGCGGCTGCTGAGCGAGCGGCGTGCCGGAGAGCTCGTGGCCGAGGAGCTGCGCGCCGCGCAGCAGGCGCTGAGCGAGATCACCGGAGAGTTCACCAGCGAGGATCTGCTCGGAAGGATCTTCGCCGGATTTTGCATCGGAAAGTGAGGCTTCACACCACACCACTTCGATAGCTGCTCACCAGCAAGGAGAACGCCATGTTTATCTCAGGGAAATCGGTGCGCGCGGTCCTGTTGCTCGCAGCGTGCGCTCTGGCGGGCTGTAGTGCCGAGCCGACACGGTACGAGAACCCCTACTCGCCGCGCCACGGACACCCTTATCGCTTCGGTTACGTCGCGACGCGCGAGTGCGATGAGCAGATGGGCCGCTGGGAGAGTGCGCATTCCTATGCCGCTCCGACGAGCGACACGCTGGCCTACGGCGGCGGCGTCGATGGCGTCGGCGTCACGAGCGGCGCGCCGCGGGTGTACCTGGTGTTCTACGGCAGCCAGTGGGCCCAGGGCGGCGGCGGCGATCCGCTCGGGGTCTCGACCTATCTGCAGGCGCTGTTCACCGGAATCGGCACCGGCGGGGAAAAGTGGTCGGGCACCATGACGCAATATTGTGACGGCCCGACGGTGGCGAAGGGCGCGACGAAGTGCGACCCGGCCACGACGCCCCACGTGGGCTATCCGGGCCAGGGTGCGCTCGCAGGTGTGTGGTTCGACAACACCGCTCCCGCGCCCGACAGCGCGACCCCTGCGCAGCTGGCGCAGGAGGCGGTGAACGCCGCGCAGCACTTCGGCAACACCTCGCCGGCGCAGAATCGCTACGTGCAGTACTTCATCGTGTCTCCCGCCGGCGCCCACCCCGATGGCTTCAACACCCCCGGCGAGGGCTTCTGCGGCTGGCACAACTACACGCAGTCGCCCTTCGGTGATATCGCGTACTCGAACCTGCCGTACGTGAGTGACGCCGGGCGCAGCTGCGGCGCGAAGTTCGTCAACCACAGCGATCAGGGCGTGCTCGACGGCTTCTCCATCGTGGCCGGTCACGAATACGCCGAGACGCTCACCGATCAGTTTCCCTCCGGCGGCTGGACCAATCCGGTATCGGGGGAAGAGAACGGCGATGAGTGCGCGTGGATCGCCTCAGGTCAGGGCCGCACGGCGAATGTGACACTGCCGACCGGGAAGTTCGCGATGCAGAGCACCTGGTCGAACGACACGGGCGTCTGCGAGATCGCGCACGCGATCCGTTGAAGGCACCGCGCGAAATTTCGTGTGGGCCCCCGCGGGCGATCAGCGCAGTTGCAGGATGCGCCGCGCGCTCGCTGCGCTCGCGACGTTGCGACCGAGCCGCCCGATGAGATCGGCGGCACGGCTCACGAGCTCGCCGTTGGTGGCGAGCTGCCCGCGTGCCAGATACAGGTTGTCCTCGAGGCCCACGCGCACGTGGCCGCCGAGCAGCACCGCCTGCGCCACCATCGGCAACTGCTCGCGGCCGATGCCGAAGGCGCTCCATAGCGCCTCGGACGGCAGCGCATCGCGCATCGCCATGAGCGTGCGAGGATCGGCCGGCGCGCCCCAGGGAATGCCGAGACAGATCTGGAAGAGCGGCGGCGGCTCGATGAGGCCGCGCGCCAGGAGCTCCTTCGCGAGACGGATGTGCCCGAGATCGAACACTTCGAGCTCGGGCTTCACGCCGAGCTCGCGGATGCGCGCCGCCATCTGCGCAAGATGCGCCGGCGTGTTCATGAAGACGCTCTCGCCGAAATTCATGGTGCCGCAATCGAGACTGCAGAGCGGCGGGAGCAGCGCCTCGATATGCGCGAGCCGCACGAGCGGTGGCACCAGATCGCTCCCCGGGCCGGCGCGCGCCGGATCGGCTGCATCCGGCACGTAATCCCCGCCCATGCCGGTGGTGAGGTTGAGGATCACATCGCATCCCGCCGCGCGCACGCGCGTCACCACCTCGGCGTAGAGCGCCACCTCGCGCGAGCCCTGCCCCGTGCGTGGATCGCGCACGTGCACGTGGGCAATGGCCGCACCGGCGCCCGCCGCCTCGATGCACGCCGCGGCGATGGCGGCGGGCGTGACCGGTACCCGGTCGCTGCGCGCGACCGTGTCGCCGGCGCCGGTGACCGCGCAGGTGATGATGACCTCGGTGCTCATCTTCCGGTCACTCCGTGGGCTTCGAGCCTCTACTATAGCGGCGCGGACACTCGGATCGGACGATGTGACACAGGCACGACGCAGCGGATCGAGGGCGAGGAGCTGGACCGGCAGCCGCGGGTTGCCGAAGGTCGCACGTGGCTCCGGCATCTATGTCTACGACACGAGCGGTAAGCGTTACCTCGACGCTTCGGGCGGGCCTGCGGTTTTTTGCCTCGGCCACGGGCATCCGGAAGTGACGGCGGCCATCGTGCGGCAGCTCGAGCGCGTCGCGCACGGGTACCGTTATACCTTCACCTCGGATCCGCTCGAGCAGCTGCGCGCGCTCCTCACGCGCGCCTGTCGCGGTGAGAGCGGCCCCGGCCGCAGCACTGATGAGGCCCACACCCTCGACAGCATGGTATTCGTCTCCGGCGGATCCGAGGCGGTCGAGTCGGCGCTCAAAGTGGCGCTGCAATATCACAGCGCGCGTGGCGAGATGGGCCGGCGGCGCTTCATCGCGCGCCGCCGCTCCTGGCACGGCAACACGCTCGGGGCGCTGGCGGTCTCCGACTTCCTCGATCGCCGCGCGCCCTTCGAGGGCGCGCTCGTCGAAGCCTCCTTCGTGCCGCAGGTATCGATGTACCGGCCGCCCGCAGGCATCGCCCCCGAGGCGCTCGGCGCCCACGCGGCGGCGGAGCTCGAAGCGGAAATCCTGAGAGTGGGACCTGAGCGCGTGGCGGCCTTCATCTTCGAGCCGGTCGTGGGGGCGGCCGGTGGCGCCCTGCCACCCCCGCCGGGCTACGCGGCGCGGGTGCGCGAGCTGTGCACCCGCTACGGCGTGCTGCTGATCGCCGATGAGGTGATGTGCGGCTCCGGCCGCACGGGCACCTGGCGGGCGCTCGAGCAGGACGATGTCGTGCCCGACATCATGGCGGTCGCAAAGGGTCTCGCCGGCGGATATCTGCCGCTCGGCGCCACGATCTATTCGCGGGCGGTCGCGAGCGTGCTGGAGGCGGCCGACGGCGGCCCGCTCACCGGCCACACCTTTACCGCCCATACCACTGCCTGCGCCGCGGGGCTGGCGGTGCAGACCATCATCGCGCGCGACGCGCTGCTCGCGCGTGTGCGCACCGCGGGTGCGCAATTCCACGCCGCCCTGCGCGCGGCGCTGTCGCGCCAGGAAGCCGTCGGGGATGTGCGCGGGCGCGGTTTTTTCATCGGCGTCGAGCTCGTGGCCGACCGCGCGACCCGGGCCCCCTTTGCCGCCGAGCGGGCGCTCGCCGAGACCATCGGGAGTTGCGCGTTCGAGGACGGCCTCATCTGCTACGCGAGCGGAGGCAACGTCGACGGCATTCTGGGCGACACCATCATTCTCGCGCCGCCGTACATCGCCACCGATGCCGAGCTCGAGGAGATCATCGAGCGCTTCGGCCGCGCCGTCGAACGTGGGGTCGAGATGGCCGCGAGGCGCTGAAGAACCGCCCAACCTCCCTCAGCGCCGCGGCGCGAGCGCCAGGTCGCGGCTGTAGACGACATTCATCACGTTGTCGTACCAGCCGAGCACCTCGGGCTTCACCAGGTGCTTGTTGACGTAGAAATAGAGCGGCAGCAGCGGATGATCCTCGAGCAGCGTCCGCTCGCCCTCCTCGAGCAGCGCGCCGCGCAGCAGCGGATCCTGCTGAAGCGCGGCGCTTTGCAGCAACGCGTCATAGTGGGGGCTGCTGTAACGGGGCAGGTTCACCCCGGAGTCGCTCTTGAGGACCTGGAGGAACGTGTAGGCGTCGTTGTAGTCACCCACCCAGCTCGAGCGGAACATCTCCACATCGCCGCGATCGATGTCCTGCAGGAGTGACTTGAACTCCACCTGCGTGAGACGGACTTCGACCCCCAGCGCCTCCTTCCACATCGAGGCGATCGCGATCGCGAGCTTCGTGTGCACCTCGCCGGCGTTGTAGCGCAGCTCGAAGGAGAGCGGCTTTTGCGCCGAGTAGCCGCTCTCGCGGTACAGGCGCTGCGCCTCGGCGATCCGGGCCGCCATCGGCAGCTCGGCGTAGTCGAAGGACTGCGAGGTGTAGTGGTCGACCCCCGGAGGCACCCAGCCGTAGGCGGGCAACTCCCCCACCCGCAGCACCAGGCGCGTCAGCTTCTCGCGATCGATCGCCAGCGAGAGTGCCCGGCGCAGCTTCGGCTGCTCCTTGAAGGGTGCACGGCGGAGATTGAAGCCGTAGTAATAGGTGCTGAGCTGTGGCGAGATGTGCAGCTGATCGGCGAGGTTCGCGCGGATCCAGTCGAACTGGCCACGCGGCACGACCGAGGTTACCTGCAGCTCGCCGCCGCGATAGCGCGCGAGCTCCGCATTCTCATCCGCGATCACCAGGTACCTGACCCCTTCCAGGCGGGTCGCGGCGTCGTTCCAGTAGTGATGGTTGCGCAGCGCGAGGAGGTAGGCGCCCGGCAGCCATTCCTTGAGCACGAAAGCGCCGCTCGCGACCATGGTGCCGGGCCGAGCGAGCGCATCGGGACGCAGCTGCAGTGTCGGGCGATGCACCGGGCAGGTGCTCGGGTGCGACAGCAGCGTCGGCAGGTAAGGTGCCGGAGTGGCGAGTGAGATGACGACCGTCCCGTCATCGGGCGCCGCGACACCGAGCGTGTCGACCGGCTTGCGGCCCGCGATGATGTCGGGCGCGTTGGCGATCACATCGATGTATTGCGCATAGGCGGAGCCCGTGGCGGGGTCGACCAGCCGCTGCAGGCCTGCCACGAAGTCCCCCGCCACCAGGCGGTCGCCGTTGGACCAGCGCGCGTCCTGTCTCAGGTCGAAGGTGTAAGTGAGGCCATCGCGGGTTGCGCTCCAGCTGCGGGCGGTGCCCGGCGCCACGCGCGCCTGCCTGTCGAGCGTCGTGAGTCCCTCGCACAGGTCGCGCAGGATGCTCTGCGCCTCGAAACCGCGGGCTTTCTGCGGATCGAGCGAGTCAGGCTCGGGGCCCGCGCCGCGCACCAGGATGGCATCGCGCGCGATCGCGTCCTGTCCCTCGGGTGCGCGCGAGCAGCCGTGCAGGAGCAGCGCGGCCGCGCCGACGGCCGTGACGAATGCTTTCCGTCGTGTCAGGCGCAATTTATGGGGTGGCTCGGCGGCTCGCGTTGATCCGATCGCGCAGGCGGTCTGTGGCGGCGCGCGCGGCGGGTGCGAAATCCGTCCCCTGCGAGGCATAGAGAAGGGCGCGCGCTGAGCTCACGATGAGTCCGGTGCCGGCATGAGTGCGGCCGCTCTTGACCACCTGCTCCACATCGCCCCCCTGGGCGCCGACCCCCGGAACGAGGAGCGGCATGTCCCCGACCAGCGCGCGGACTTCGGCGAGCTCGCGCGGGTAGGTCGCGCCGACCACCAGCAGACAGTTGCCCCGGGCGTTCCAGCGCCGCGCCGCCAGCTCCGCCACGACCTGGTACAGCGGGCGTCCCCCGACCGGGAGGTCCTGCAGATCGCCGGCGCCCGGGTTCGAGGTCCGGCACAGGATCAGCACGCCCCGCTCGGCATGTCGCAGGAACGGCTCGAGCGAGTCGCCGCCGAGATAGGGATTGACGGTGACGGCATCGGCGCCGTAGCGCTCGAAGGCCTCGATGGCGTAGCGCTCGGCGGTGTTGCCGATGTCGCCGCGCTTGGCGTCGAGGATCACGGGGATGCCGGGATGTACGCGGTGGATGTACTCGATGGTGCGCTCGAGCTGGTCCTCGGCCTCGTAGGCCGCGTAATGCGCGAACTGCGGCTTGTAGGCGCACACCAGATCCGCCGTGGCATCGATGATCGCGCGGTTGAACTGGAAGATGGGCGAGGGCTCGGCGCGGATCTTTTCCGGGAAGCGCTCGATCTCCGGATCGAGCCCGACACACACCAGCGAATCGTTCTTTTCCCAGGCGCGCTCGAGCTGCTGCGTGAAAGGCGTCATGCGACCTTCGGCGGCGCCGCCAGCGCACGCTTCTTCAGGTGCACGAGCAGGATCGAGACTGCGGCGGGCGTGACGCCGGGAACCCGCGCCGCCTGCCCGAGCGTCGCCGGGCGTGCCTCGGCGAGGCGCTGGCGCACCTCGTGCGAGAGCCCCGCCAGGCGCCCGTAGTCGAGGTCCGCGGGCAGCGCGGTCTCCTCGTTGCGCTGCGCGCGCGCGATCTCCTCGTGCGCCCGCTCGATGTAGCCGGCGTAGCGCGCACGCACTTCGACCTGGACGCGTACCTGCGCCGGCAGCCGATCGTCGATGCCCGCCGCGGCATCCCCCCGCGCGCCGTCCGCAGCCGCCGTGGACATCCACGCGGGCGCGGCAGTGATCTCGAGCAGCGCGTCGTAGCTCACCTCGGGCCGCCGCAGCAGCTCGAAGGCGGTCGTCTCGCGTGCGAGGGGCGCCCGCAGCACCCGCTGCGCCCACTCCTCGGGGACCTCCGCCGGCTTCAGCCGCAGCGCCTCGAGCCGGGCGATCTCGTCCGTGCAGGCGCGCTGCTTGGCGAGGAACAATTCCCAGCGCTCATCGTCCACGAGGCCGAGCTCGCGGCCGACCGGGGTGAGTCGCAGGTCGGCGTTGTCCTCGCGCAGCAGCAGGCGGTGCTCGGCGCGGCTCGTGAACATCCGGTAGGGCTCGCGCGTGCCGCGTGTCACGAGATCATCGATCAGCACTCCGAGATACGCCTCGCTGCGCTTCGGCGTCCAGGGCTCCCGGCCACGGAGCTTGAGCACCGCGTTGATGCCGGCGATGAGGCCCTGGGCGGCGGCCTCCTCGTACCCGGTCGTGCCGTTGATCTGCCCGGCAAAGTAGAGCCCTTCGATGACCCGTGTCTCGAGTGAAGCCTTCAGATCGCGCGGATCGAAGAAGTCGTATTCGATCGCGTAGCCGGGACGGGTGAGATGCGCGGCCTCGAACCCACGGATCGTGTGCACGAACGCGCACTGCACATCGAAGGGGAGGCTCGTCGAGATGCCGTTCGGGTACACCTCGTGCGTCGTGAGCCCCTCGGGCTCGACGAAAATCTGGTGGGAACGGCGCTCCGCGAAGCGCACGACCTTGTCCTCGACCGAGGGACAGTAACGGGGACCGACGCCCTCGATCGCACCGGTGAACATGGGCGAGCGGTCGGTCGCCGCCCGAATGATATCGTGCGTACGCTCGTTTGTACTCGTAATGAAACAGTTAACCTGCTGGGGATGGTCACTGGCTCGCCCGAGGAATGAAAAGACTGGGGTCGGCGTATCGCCCGGCTGGGGCACGAGGCTCGTCCAATCGATGCTGCGCCCATCGATCCGCGGCGGCGTCCCGGTCTTCAGCCGCGCGACCCGCAGCGGCAGCTCGCGCAGCCGCGCAGCGAGGCGGTTCGAGGGTGCATCACCGGCGCGACCGCCCGCGTAGTGGTCGAGCCCGACATGGATGCGTCCGCCGAGGAAAGTACCGACGGTGAGCACCACGGCGGGCGCCTCGAAGGCGAGGCCCGTGACGGTCACCACCCCGCGCACGCTCTCCCCCTCGACGATCAGATCCGCCACCTCCTGCTGGAAGAGCCGCAGGTTCGGCTCGTTCTCGAGGCGCCGGCGAATCGCCTGCCGGTAGAGCTGCCGATCCGCCTGGGCGCGCGTCGCCCGCACCGCCGGGCCCTTGCTGGCGTTCAGTGTGCGGAACTGGATGCCGGCCTCATCCGCTGCGCGCGCCATGGCGCCGCCGAGCGCATCGATCTCGCGCACGAGATGACCCTTGCCGATGCCGCCGATCGCGGGGTTGCAGCTCATCTGCCCGAGCGTCTCGATGCTCTGGGTGAGCAGCAGCGTGCGCGCGCCCATGCGGGCGCTGGCCAGCGCCGCCTCGGTGCCGGCATGACCGCCGCCGATGACGATGACGTCGAAAGTCGCGAGGGGCATCGGTACATTGTAACTTGCCTTATCCTTCGCTTGCCGATGGCTCTCGCTGCTGGATCACAACTCGCGCATGCCGCCGGGGCGTAGGGCCATCGTGCTCGGCGTTCTGCTGGCGGCCGCCGCGCGCGCGGCCGCGGCGCCGCTGGCCCTGAGTGCCTGCGAGCTCGAGCATCCGCTGCGACTTGCGGTGTTCGCGGCAGAGTGCGGCGTGCTCAACGTCGCGGAGAACCCCCGCGAGCCCGGCGGGCGGCAGCTGGCCCTGCACATCGCGCGCATCGGCGCGATCAGCCGCCGCAAGCAGCCCGATCCGCTGTTCGTGCTGGCCGGCGGCCCGGGTGCCGCAGCCGGCGCCTTCTATGCCGCGGTGGCGCCGGCCTTCGCCCGCATCCTGCGCGAGCGCGACATCGTGCTCATCGATCAGCGCGGCACCGGCGGCTCGAACGCGCTCGAGTGTGCCGAGCCCGAAGAGCGCGGCGGGCACGAGAGCGATGCGCAGATCGCCGCGCGCACGCGCGCGTGCCTCGCGAGTCTGGCGGCGCGTGCCGATGTCAGGTACTACACGACCAGCCTCGCCGTCTCCGACCTCGAGGCGGTGCGCGCTGCACTCGGCTACGAGCGCATCAACCTCTACGGCGCCTCCTACGGAACGCGCGTCGCGCAGCAGTACCTGCGGCATTTTCCGGCCCGCACGCGCAGCGTCATTCTCGATGGCGTGGTGCCGCTCGGGCAGGCCATGGGTCTCGCCACCGCGCTCGATGCGGAAGCCGCGCTCGATGACATCCTGCGCCGCTGCGCCGGGGATGCGGCCTGTCGCGAACACTTCGGCGATCCCGCCGAGGACTACCACGCCGTGCGGGCTGCATTGCGGCTGAGCACGGTGCCGATCAGCGTGCCCGACCCGGCGAGCGGCGAGGAGACATCGTTCGAGTTCGGCGCCGACCATCTCGCTGGCGTCCTGCGGCTGCTCAGCTACACCAGCGAGTACGCGGCGCTCCTGCCGCTCGTGCTGCACGCCGCCGCAGCGCACGAGGACTATGCACCGCTCGCGTCGCAGTACCTGATGGTCGAGCGCGCCTATGCCGAGAGCATCGCGACGGGTATGCACAACACCGTGGCCTGCGCCGAGGATGTGCCGTACTTCGCCTCGCGGCCGATCGACCGGGCGCGGCTCGCCGCGACCTATCTCGGCACCCGTCAGCTCGATGGCCTGCAGAGCGTGTGCCGGGTGTGGCCGCGCGGGCCGGTGGATGAGGACCTGCACGCACCGCTGCACAGCGAGGTGCCGGCGCTGCTGCTCTCGGGAAGCGATGACCCGGTGACTCCGCCGGCCTACGCGGACGAGGCCGCAGGCGCCTTCACCCACCATCTCGAGGTGGTGCTCGAGGGTTTCGGCCACGGCCAGCTCACCGCACCCTGCGTCGATCGCCTCATGGCGCAGTTCATCGCGCGCGCAGCAGTGGAGGGGCTCGATGCGGGCTGCGCAAAAGAGGCTCGCCCGCTCGCTTTCTTCACTTCCCTGAACGGGCCGCCGCCATGATCGAGGCGCAGCAGCTCGCCAAGCACTTCGGGCGCATCGCAGCAGTGCGCGGGGTGAGCCTCGAGGCGGCCGATGGACGTATCACGGGGCTCCTGGGACCGAACGGCGCGGGCAAGTCGACCACGCTCCGCATGCTCTACACCGTGCTCAGGCCCGATCGCGGCGATGCGCTCATCGACGGCCACAGCGCGGTGCGCACCCCCATTGCCGCGCGCGCCTGCCTCGGGGTGCTGCCACACGGCGCCGGCATCTATCCGAACCTCACTGCGCGCGAGAACATCGTTTATTTCGGCGCCCTGCAGGGCCTGCGGCGGCGCGAGCGGCGCACCCGCGCCGCCGAGCTCGTGAAGCTCCTCGAGATGGAGGAGTTCGCCGACCGGCGCGCGCGCGGCTTCTCCCAGGGCGAGCGGGTGCGCACGGCGCTCGCGCGGGCGCTCGTGCATCGCCCCCGCAACCTGGTGCTCGATGAGCCGACCAACGGCCTCGATGTGATGGCGGTGCGGGCGCTGCGCCGGCTGCTGCTGCAGCTGCGCGATGCCGGGCACTGCGTGCTCTTCTCCAGCCACGTGATGCAGGAGGTGAGCGCGCTCTGCGACGAGCTCGTGGTGATCGCACAAGGAGTGGTGCGCGAGCGCGGTACGCCGGAGCAGATCCGCGCCCGCACCGGCGCCGCGAGCCTCGAGGAGGCCTTCGTGCGACTCATCGGTGCGGCGAGCCCGCCAGAGCACCCCTGATGCGCGCCGTTCTCACGGTCTTCGCCAAGGAGTTTCGCGAGAACCTGCGCGAGCGCCGCACGCTGCTGTCGGCGTTGCTGCTCGGCCCGCTGCTGGGCCCCTTGCTCCTGGCGGGCGGACTCACGCTGCGCCTCGAGCGCGGCGCCGTCGAAGCCGATCGCCCGCTCGCACTCGTGGTGTCGCACGGGGAGCGCGCGCCGAACCTGCTCCGCTTCCTGCGCGAGCAGGGCGTCAAGGTCACCGCGGCGGACTATGACGCCGAGGCGGCCCGCGCCGCGGTGCAAGCCGGCCGCGAGGCGCAGGTGCTGGCGGTGGATGCGGACTTCGGGCGCCGCCTGGCCGCGGGGCTTCCTGCGCCCCTCGAGCTGTATGCGGATGCCTCGGACCTCACCGGCGCCAGCGACAGTGCGCGGGTGCGCGCGCTCATCGGCCGGTATGCGGCGCTCCTCGGGCGGCTGCGGCTCGCGGTGCGGGGGATCGATCCGCTCATCGTTACCCCCGTCGCCGTGCAGGACATCGACGTGTCGACGCCCGCGACGCGCTCGGTGCTCCTCCTCGGCACCCTCAGTTACCTGATACTGCTTACGATGCTGATGGGCGGGATGTATCTCGCCATCGATGCGACCGCCGGCGAGCGCGAGCGCGGCTCGCTCGAGCCGTTGCTCACGGTGCCGGTGCGCCGCGAGCAGCTGATCTACGGCAAGATCCTCGCGACCTGCGCCTACATGACACTGTCGCTCGTGCTCACCGTCGCAGCGTTCGCGATCGTGCTGCGCTTCGTCGGCCTCGAGCGCTACGGTATGAGCGTGAACTTCGGCGCGCGCGTGGCACTCGAGGTGATCCTCCTGACCCTGCCGCTGGTGCCGCTCGGCGCCGCGCTCATGACCCTCGTCGCCGCCTACACCCGCAGCTATCGCGAAGCGCAGACCTGGCTGGCACTCGTGCTGCTGGTGCCGACCCTGCCGCTCGCCTTCGCCGGGCTCATGGGGGTGCGACCGCGGCTGGCGCTGATGGCGGTGCCCTCGCTGAGTCAGCACTTCCTCATCACCAGCCTGCTGCGCGCCGAGGAGTTGCCCACGCGCTGGATCGAGCTCTCGGTGGGAGCAACGCTCGGCATCGCCGCGCTGCTCGTGGTCGTGGCCGGCGGACTCTATCGCCGCGAGGCGCTGCTCGGCTGAGGGCTCGCGGCCGCCGCGCCGCCGGCCCCCCAGCCGGGCGCGGCGGCGAGCAGGCGGTGGAGCTGCGCGGCCCTCTGGTCGGCGAATGCGCGGGCCTCGACCTCGAAGCGGTTGTTCCAGTAGCCGCGCCGCAGGCATTCGATCAGGTAACGCGGCACCGTGAGGGAGCCGGTCTGCCACTGCCGCAGCACGTGGCAGTACTCGTGCAGCATCAGCCAGGGATTGGCGAAGAAATCCGCGGCGCTGCCGCTGAGGTAGATGCGCTCCAGGCGCGTGGTGGCGCAGGCCCCGTGGAGCCGCGCGAACCAGGAGTGCTCGATGATCTTGACGTGCCCGACGCGCTCGCCGAGCAGCTGCTCGAGGGCGTGGCTCACGGCATCCGGCAGCGCGGCTACGCGAGCGGCGCGCATGCAGTCCTCAGGCGTTGGTGTGGACCCACCCCATGCTCGGCCGGAACCGCAGCCGGCGCGGCTGCGCGGTGGTCACGTCTTCCGGCAGCAGCGTGACGCCCGCGTCCTTGAGAAAGTGCTTCACGAGCGCGATCACGGTCTCGTAGGCCGGCCGCGACTGTGGCGAGTCGGGGAGGTGCGCCACGATGCGCCCCTGCAGATCGCGTGACGCGGGGGAGAGCTCGCGCAGCGATTGCAGACAGCGGTCGAGCAGCAGCAGCTCGGTGGCGAGCGTGGTGTCGGTCACGTCCGCGGGCTTGGAGCTCTTGACGACGAAGCGCAGGTGCAGCAACGCCCCCGCTTCCTCGGCCGCATCGTACAGGCAGACGGCGATGGCCGAGGACAGTTCCGTGACCAGCAGCGCCTCGCCCGATGAGACCTCGAAACGGTCCGGCGCGACGTGAATTTCCCGACTCTCCATGCACGCCTGTATACCTGTCCCCGGATCCCGGCCGCGCGCCCTGCTGGCCAAACTATGAACTGCCGCACGCTGCGTGCGTAGAATATGCGAATGCGTTCCGGCGGATATGACACATGAGCCGGTTGTTGCCCTCTGTGCTCGCCTGCCTGGCGCTCGCTCCCGCCCTCGCGCAGCAGCCGCCGGTGTCGTCGATCCGCGTCACCGGCGATGCCCGGGTGACCGCCAAGCCCGACCGTGTGCAGATCGACATCGGCGTCACCACGCGGGCCGCGAAATCCCAGGACGCGGCGTCGCAGAATGCGCAGCAGGTCGCCGCGGTGCTGGCCGCGGTGCGCAAGGCCGCCGGCCCCGGCGCGGACCTGAAGACCGTCAGTTACGCGCTCAACCCCAACTATCAGTACCACCCCAACGGCGCGGAGCCGACTCTGGAAGGCTATACCGCGGTGAACGTGGTGCGCGTCACGCTCGATGAGCTTGCGAAGATGGGCGCCGTCATCGATGCCGCGACCCAGGCCGGCGCCAATCACGTGCAGGGCATCCAGTTCACGCTGCGCGATCAGGACAGCGTGCGGGCGCAGGCGCTGCGGGAAGCGGCGCTGCGGGCGCGTGCCGAAGCCGACGTGCTCGCCGGCGCACTCGGGCTGAAGGTGGTGCGCGTGCTCACGGTCGAGGAGAGCAGCCCGCGCGTCACCCCGCTGTTATACGGCGGCGCACCACGAGCCATGGCCGGCGGGGCCGTGCCCGCGACACCGGTCGAGGTGGGGACGTTGGATATTACGGCCGACGTTACGCTCAGCGTGGAAGTGGCTCCCGCGCCGCGCTAGGCTAAGGTAGTTCGAGGGCCTCAAGCATGATCAATGTGCGCCAGTTGCTCGACCGCAAGGGGCGGCAGGTGTTTTCCATCGCACCGGGGGCCGCGGTGCTCGATGCCATCCGCATGATGGCCGAGCACCATGTCGGCGCGCTGCTGGTGATGCAGGGCGACGCCCTGAGCGGCATCGTTTCCGAGCGCGACTATGCCCGCAAGGTCATCCTGATGGGGCGCTCCTCGGCCGACACGCCGGTGCGCGACATCATGAGCGCGCCGGTGATCACGGTGCAGCCCGAGACGCCGGTGGAACAGTGCATGAAGATCATGACCGATCACCGCGTGCGCCATCTGCCGGTGATCGACGGCGGGGCCGTGGTCGGCATGGTCTCGATCGGCGATCTGGTGAAGGTGGTCATCGCCGAGCAGCAACAACACATCGAGCAGCTCGAGAGTTATATTCACAGCTGAACACGGACGCACATCTGGCACGGATGCCTCGACTGATCACCCTCTGCTGCGCGCTGCTGCTGTGCGCGTGCACCGCGCTGCCCGGCCGCGACTATCCGCGCAAGCCATCGCCCGTGCCCGCCCAGGCGGCGAACCCGCAGCTCGTGCAACCGTTCCTCGCCGCCGAGCGCGCCCATGGCATGGAGTCCGGATTCCGCCTGTACTCGGTCGGCATCGACGGCCTGTTGCTGCGGCTCGAGCTCATCGACGCCGCCCACAGCTCGCTCGATCTGCAGTACTACATCTTCCACGGTGATGAGTCGGGGAAGCTCATCACCGAGGCGCTCGGCCGGGCCGCCGCCCGCGGCGTACGCGTACGCATCCTCGTCGACGATGTCGAGACGATCCGCGGCGATGAGCAACTCTATGGCCTCGCCGGGGCGCCGAACGTCGAGGTGCGCATCTTCAATCCCTGGCGTTATCGCGGGCACAACGGCTTCGTGCGGGGCGTCGAGTACCTCTTCGGCCACTCGCGGCTCGACTTCCGCATGCACAACAAGCTGTTCATTGCCGACCGTGCGATCGCCCTCGTCGGCGT
>Ga0318554_10000371_pt1 | contig 15564 bp, 12 predicted proteins | sample GRESIP082b2f22_FD_203687 | JGI IMG/M metagenome (GOLD analysis project Ga0318554, IMG submission 203687) | Tropical soil microbial communities from Luquillo Experimental Forest, Puerto Rico - GRE.SIPMG.082b2f22 | ecosystem: Environmental > Terrestrial > Soil > Tropical forest > Bulk soil... | reverse complement strand
CCTCGGCATGGTCCGGCAGTGGCAGACGCTGTTCTACAACGAACGGTACTCCAACACCGACCTGGACCGGGCTGCCTCCGCCGCGCCGCCTGACCCGGCCGGCGCAGGGCCGGGCCAGCTCGGCACCCGGGTGCCCGACTTCGTCAAGCTCGCCGAGGCGTACGGCTGCGTGGGCCTGCGGTGTGAGAAGGCGGCGGACGTGGATGCCACTATCGAGCAGGCCATGCAGATCAACGACCGGCCGGTGGTGATCGACTTCGTCGTCCACCGGGACGCCATGGTGTGGCCGATGGTGGCGGCCGGGACCAGTAACGACGACATCAAGCTGGCCCGTGACATGGCCCCGGACTGGGATGTGACCGAATGATGGGCAGCCTTCAGCCGCGCCTGCGGGAACAGGATCCGGCGGCCAGCCGGCACACGCTGTCGGTGCTGGTCGAAAACAAGCCGGGGGTGCTGGTCCGGGCGGCCGGGCTGTTCTCCCGCCGGGGGTTCAACATTGACTCGCTCGCGGTCGGGCCGACCGAGCACGAGGAGATATCCCGGATGACCATCGTGGTCAACTGCGCTGATCACCCGCTGGAGCAGGTCACCAAGCAGCTCAACAAGCTGATCAACGTGATCAAGATCGTGGAGCTGGATCCGGCGGTCTCGGTCCAGCGGGAACTGCTGCTGGTCAAGGTCAGGGCGGACGCTGAGAGCAGGTCGCGGGTGCTGGAGACGGTGGCGCTGTTCCGGGCCAAGGTGGTGGACGTGGCCCAGGACGCGGTCACGGTCGAGGCCACCGGCAACCGCGAGAAGCTGGATGCCCTGATCCGGGTGCTGGAGCCGTTCGGCATCAAGGAACTGGTGCAGTCCGGGATGGTCGCCCTGGGCCGGGGCAGCAAGTCGATCACCGACCGGGCGCTGCGGCCGCTGGACCGCCCGGCGTCCGGCCAGGCCCAGTAGCCACCCGCACCCGGGCCGAGTAACCACCCATACACCAAGGACGAGGGAGCGAAGAGGCAGCGATGGCAGAGATCTACTACGACGACCGCGCCGATCTCGGCATCATCCAGGGCCGGCATGTGGCCGTGCTCGGGTACGGCAGCCAGGGCCACGCGCACGCGCTGTCGCTGCGGGACTCCGGGGTGGACGTCCGGGTCGGGCTGCCGGAGGGGTCGGCCAGCCGGGAGAGTGCCGCCAACGAGGGGCTGTGGGTCACCACCCCGGAGCGGGCGTGCGAGGAAGCCGACCTGATCATGGTGCTGGCGCCGGACCACGTCCAGCGCGCGCTGTATGCCAGCGCGATCGCGCCCAGCCTGGACGAAGGCGACGCCCTGTTCTTCGCGCACGGGCTGAACATCCGGTATGGGCTGATCGACCCGCCGCCGGGGGTGGACGTGTGCATGGTCGCCCCGAAGGGGCCCGGTCACCTGGTCCGGCGCCAGTTCGCTGAGGGCCGCGGGGTGCCGGTGCTGGTGGCGGTGGAGCGGGATGCCTCCGGGCGGGCCTGGCCGCTCACGCTCGCTTACGCCAAGGCGATCGGCGGCACCCGGGCCGGCGCGCTGGCCACCACCTTCGCCGAGGAGACCGAGACCGACCTGTTCGGCGAGCAGACCGTGCTCTGCGGCGGCGTGTCCGAGCTGATCAAGGCCGGGTTCGACACCCTGGTCGAAGCCGGCTACCAGCCGGAGGTCGCCTACTTCGAGTGCCTGCACGAGATGAAGCTGATCGTCGACCTCATGTATGAGGGCGGCCTGTCCAAGATGTACTGGTCGGTCTCGGACACGGCCGAGTACGGCGGCTACACCCGCGGGCCGCGGCTCATCGACGAGCGGAGCAAGGAGGAGATGCGGCGCATCCTGGCCGAGATCCGGGACGGCACCTTCACCGCTGAACTGGTCGAGGAGTTCGACAACGGGCGGCCAAACTTCCTCAAGCGCCGTGAGGCCCTGCACGCCGAGCAGATCGAGCAGGTGGGCGCCCGGCTGCGGCCGCTGATGAGCTGGCTGGCAGCGGACGACGAGGGGCCAGCCATTTCGTGAATGCATTCACAAGCCGGGCTAGACTCTGCGACGTCCCACGTCAGCGCCCGGAGGGTTAGCACCATGCCGAAGCGTGTTGTGCTGGTTGCCGAGGAACTCTCACCTGCCGCCATCGCCCAGCTGGAAGCCGATTTCGAGGTCCGCCACACCGACGGCGCGGACCGGTCGGCGCTGCTGCTCGCGCTGGCGGGCGTGGACGCGGTGGTCATCCGCAGCGCGACCAGAATGGACGCGGAAGCCCTGGCGCACGCGCCGGACCTGCGGGTGGTCGCCCGGGCCGGGGTGGGCCTGGACAACGTGGACGTCGAGGCCGCCACCGCAGCGGGCGTGATGGTGGTGAACGCGCCCAGCTCGAACATTGTCAGTGCGGCCGAGCACGCGGTCGGGCTGCTGCTCGCGGTGGCGCGGAACGTGCCGCAGGCGATGGCCTCGCTGAAGGCCGGGGAGTGGAAGCGGTCGGCGTTCACCGGGTCCGAGCTGGACCAGAAGGTGGCCGGCATCCTCGGCCTGGGCCGGATCGGGGAACTGGTGGCCCAGCGGCTGGCGGCGTTCGGCATGCAGGTGATCGCCTATGACCCGTACGTGACGACCGCCCGGGCGGCGCAGCTCGGGGTCGCTCTGGTCAGCCTGGAGGAGCTGCTGGCCGAGGCCGACTTCATCAGCGTGCACCTGCCGAAGAACGCCGAGACAGCCGGGCTGATCGGCGAGCGGGAACTGCGGCTGGTCAAGCCGGGAGTGCGGATCATCAACGCGGCCCGGGGCGGGATCGTGGACGAGCACGCACTCGCCGTCGCGCTGAAAGATGGCCGGGTGGCCGGCGCGGGCATCGACGTATTCGCCACCGAGCCGTGCACCGACAGCCCGCTGTTCGGCTTCCCCAGCGTGGTGGTCACCCCGCACCTGGGCGCCAGCACCCACGAGGCGCAGGAGAAAGCGGGCACCCAGGTGGCCAGGTCCGTCCGGCTGGCGCTGGCTGGTGAGTTCGTCCCGGACGCCGTCAACGTGCAGGGCGGCGCCGTGCACGAGGATGTCCGGCCGGGGCTGCCGCTGGCGGAGAAGCTGGGCGCGATCTTCACCGCGCTGGCCGGCGGCGTGGCCGCCCGGCTGGATGTGGAGATCCGCGGCGAGATCGCCGCTCACGATGTGCGGGTACTGCAGCTTGCCGCGCTCAAGGGCGTGTTCAGCAGCATCGTCGAGGACGCCGTCAGCTACGTCAACGCGCCACTGCTGGCCGGCCAGCGCGGGGTGGAGGTGAGCCTGGTCACCCACGGCGACAGCCCGGACTGGCGCAACCTGGTCACCCTGCGCGGCACGCTGCCCGGCGGCCAGCGGGTGTCGGTCAGTGGCACCCTCACCGGCCCCCACCAGATCGAGAAGCTGGTCGACGTCAACGGCTTCGACATGGAGATCGCGCTGGCCGAGCACATGGCCTTCCTGACCTACACCGACCGTCCCGGCATCGTCGGGGTGGTCGGCCAGATCCTGGGCAGCGAGGGCATCAACATCGCCGGCATGCAGGTCTGCCGGGATGCCCGCGGCGGGCATGCCCTGATCGTGCTCACCGTGGACTCCGCACTGCCGCCGGTGGTGCTTGACGACATCACCGCCACGATCGGCGCCATCGTCGGCCGGGCGGTTGATCTGGAGATGACCTGAGGCCGCAGCCGGCCTCGCCCGAGATACAGGAGAGATTCACCGTGTATGACATGTACAGCTGGGACCAGGCCACGCCCGCGGGCGGCGGCCGCCGGACGCCGGACGGGCAGCCGCGCCCAGGGCGGGGGCCCAGCGCCGGCAGGCCGAACGGCGCTGCCCGGCCAGCCGGCCGCCGGGACCGGGCCGTCCAGGCGGTCCAGGTCGCGCTGGACCGGCGCGACAACGGCGGCGACCCGGCGCCATCACCGGACCAGTAGGGTACGCGCATGGGGTCTTCCTCCATCAGGCTGGCGGTGATCGGCGGCGATGGCATCGGGCCAGAGGTCGTCGCCGAGGCGCTCAAGGTGCTCAAGGCGGCCGCGGTGGCAGCCGACCAGACGAGCTATGACCTGGGCGCTCAGCGCTGGCACCGGACCGGTGAGACACTGCCGGACGCGGTGCTCGAGGAGATCCGCGGCCACGACGCGATCATGCTCGGGGCGGTCGGCGACCCGACCGTGCCCAGCGGCGTGCTGGAGCGCGGCCTGCTGCTGCGGCTCCGGTTCGAGCTTGACCAGTACGTCAACCTGCGGCCGGTCCGGCTCTACCCGGGCATGGTCACCCCGCTGGAGGGGGTCCGCCCCGAGTCGGTCAACATAGTGGTGGTCCGGGAGGGCACCGAGGGGCCCTACGCCGGGGCGGGCGGCGTGCTTCGCAAGGGCACCCCGGCGGAGGTGGCGACCCAGGAGAGCCTGAACACCGCGTTCGGGGTGACCCGGGTGGTCAGGTACGCGTTCAACCTGGCGGCGCAGCGGTCGCGGCGGCACCTGACGCTGGTGCACAAGACGAACGTGCTCACCTTCGCCGGCGACCTGTGGCAGCGGGTGGTGGCCGGGGTGGGCCAGGACTTCCCCGGCGTCACGACGGACTACCAGCACGTGGACGCCGCGACGATGTTCCTCGTCACCAAGCCGGAGCGGTTCGACGTGATCGTGACCGACAACCTGTTCGGCGACATCCTGACCGACCTCGGCGCCGCGGTGGCGGGCGGTATCGGCCTCGCCGCGAGCGGGAACATCAACCCGGAACGGACATCGCCGAGCATGTTCGAGCCGGTGCACGGCAGCGCCCCGGACATCGCCGGCCAGCAGAAGGCGGACCCCACCGCCGCCATCCTGTCCGCGGCCATGCTGTGCGAGCATCTCGGATTCACCGCCGAGGCGGCGCGGATCGAGCAGGCGGTCGCGGACGACCTGGTGGAACGCCAGGGCGCGTGGGCGGCGCGGTCCACCGCGGAAGTAGGCGACGACATCGCCGAGCGAGTAGCTGGCTGAGCCGCGCCGGCAGCGCGGCAAGATGAAGAGTGCGGCGCGGCGGGCAGCCGCGCCGATCGGGGGCCGGGCAACGGCGCCAGGCCCCGGGCGGCCCGGCGGCGCCGGGCCCGGAGGAAGGACCTGGACATGCCCACCACCGGCCCCGCAACCGGGATCGAGTTCGACATCGAAGTCAGCAGTCACCCGGTGGCCGCCGCTGAGCGTGACCGGCTGCTGGCCGCACCGGGGTTCGGCACGGTGTTCACCGACCACATGGTCACCATGCGGTGGTCGGCGGAACGTCGCTGGCACGACGGCCGGATGGCACCCTACGGCCCGTTCATGCTGGACCCGGCCACCCAGGTCTTCCACTACGCCCAGGAGATCTTCGAGGGCCTGAAGGCCTACCGGCAGGCCGGCGGCGCCATTGCGGTCTTCCGCCCGTGGGCGAACGCGGCCAGGTTCCAGTCGTCAGCCCGCCGGATGGCCATGCCGGAACTGCCCGAGGAGGCGTTCGTCCGGGCCATCGAGCTGCTGGTCAGCCAGGACCGGAACTGGGTGCCGGACGGCAACGGGCGCAGCCTCTACCTGCGCCCGTTCATCATCGCCACCCAGGTCGGGCTGGGCATCAACTCGCCGTCGCGGTCGTACCTGTTCGCCCTGATCGCCTCACCCGCCGCGGCCTACTTCGCCGGGGGCATCAAGCCGGTCACGGTCTGGCTGTCGGAGCAGTACACCCGGGCCGCGCCGGGCGGCACTGGCGAGGCCAAATGCGGCGGGAACTACGCCGGCTCGTTCGCCGGCCAGCAGCAGGCCGTGGACCACGGCTGCGACCAGGTGGTCTGGCTGGACGCCGCGGAACACCGCTGGGTCGAGGAAATGGGTGGCATGAACCTTTTCTTCGTGTACGGCTCCGGCTCGTCCGCGCGGATCATGACCCCGGCCCTGACCGGGACGCTGCTGCCCGGTGTGACCCGGGACTCGCTGCTGACCCTGGGCGCCGATCTCGGGCTGCCGGTGGAGGAGGGCAAGATCTCGGTCGAGTCGTGGCGGGCCGCCAGTGAGACCGGCGAGCTGACGGAGGTGTTCGCCTGCGGCACGGCCGCGGTGATCACCCCGGTCGGGCGGGTCCGGTCGGCCAGTGGGGACTGGCTGATCGGGGACGGCAGCCCCGGCCCGGTCACGCTCCGGCTGCGCGGGGAACTCATGGGCATCCAGTACGGCGACCGCCCCGACCCGCACGGCTGGGTGCACAAGATCTGCTGATCCCGGCCTGCGTGCCCGGCCGGGACGCCGCGAGCCATCTCGGATGCTGGACAGCGTTTCGCGCACCCGTTGCGGATGTGCCAAGATGCTGGCATGACGTGCGGCCGGATTATTATCGGCGGGCGCGCCGGCAGATAGCAGGCCACCGGGCCCGCACCGCCGACGCGCAGACCTCTCGCATCCGCGAGGGGTCTTTTGCTTTGCGGCGGCGGTGGTCAGCAACCTAACCAGGAGTGGATGAGATGACCACGGACGATGCGTTCCATGTCTACGACACCACGCTGCGGGATGGCGCGCAGCAGGAGGGGCTGTCGCTGACCGTCGCCGACAAGCTGGCCATCGCCCGGCGGCTGGACGAGTTCGGGGTCGGCTTCATCGAGGGGGGCTGGCCCGGGGCGATCCCGAAAGACACCGAGTTCTTCCGGCGCGCACGCACCGAGCTGACGCTGGCGCACGCCCAGCTGGCCGCGTTCGGCTCCACCCGGCGGCCAGATGCGGTGGCGGCCGACGACCCGCAGGTGGCGGCGCTGCGTGAGTCGGGGGCGCCGGTGGTGACGCTGGTCGCCAAGAGCCATGACCGGCATGTCCGGCTGGCGCTGCGGACCACCCTGGCCGAGAACCTGGCCATGATCGCCGACACGGTCAGCCACCTGCGCGCGGAGGGCCAGCGGGTGTTCCTGGACGCCGAGCACTTCTTCGACGGCTACCGGTCCGACCCGGCCTATGCACTGGCGGTGGTGCGGACCGCGGCCGAGGCAGGCGCCGACCTGGTCGCGTTGTGCGATACCAATGGCGGCATGCTGCCCGCCGAGATCGGTGAGGTGGTGGCGGCGGTCGCCGTGGCCACTGGCGCGCGGCTGGGCATCCACTGCCACGACGACACCGCCTGCGCGGTGGCGAACACGCTCATGGCGGTCTCGGCCGGGGCCACCCACGTGCAGGGCACCGCGAACGGGTACGGGGAGCGGGCCGGGAACGCGAACCTGTTCAGCGTGGTGGCCGGGCTCCAGCTCAAGCAGGGCCGCCAGGTGCTGCCACCGGGCTGCCTGCCGGAGATGAGCCGGGTCGCGCACGCCATCAGCGAGGTCACCAACGTCACCCCGAGCACGCACCAGCCGTACGTCGGGTACTCGGCGTTCGCGCACAAGGCCGGCCTGCACGCCTCCGCGGTCAAGGTGGACCCGATGCTGTACCAGCACATCGAGCCTGAGCTGGTGGGCAACGACATGCGGATGCTGGTCTCGGACATGGCCGGCCGGGCCTCGGTCGAGGTCAAGGGCCGCCAGCTCGGCTACGACCTGTCCGGCGACCGGGCCACCGTCGGCCGGGTGGTGGACAGGGTCAAGGACCTGGAGGCGCACGGCTACACGTTCGAGGCGGCGGACGCGTCATTCGAGCTGCTGCTGCGGGACGAGCTGGCGGGCGAGCGGTTGCGCCACTTCCAGGCCGAGTCCTGGCGGGTCATCGTCGAGCGCCGCGCCAGCGGGGAGGTGGTCAGCGAGGCCACCGTCAAGCTGCGGGCAAAGGGCGAGCGGATCGTCGCCACCGGCGAGGGCAACGGGCCGGTCAACGCCCTGGACAACGCGCTGCGGCTGGCCCTGGAGCGGCTCTACCCGGAGCTGGCCCGGCTGGAGCTGGCCGACTACAAGGTCCGCATCCTGGAGGGCTCGCACGGCACGGGTGCGGTGACCCGGGTGCTCATCGAATCCGGCGACGGCTCGGACGACGCCACCGGCACCTGGAGCACGGTCGGCGTGGATGAGAACATCATCGCCGCCTCCTGGCACGCCCTGGCCGAAGCGGTCACCTACGCTCTGCTCCGGGCCGGCCACCAGCCAGCCGAGCCCGCGTAGCCCGGCTGGGCAGCTATTGCCCGCCACCACCGGTTCGTGCCGGGCCCGGGACCCACACCGACACATGTCCAGGCTCCAGTGCGGCCTGCACCACACTGGCCAGGTCGTCGCGGACGGCGTCCAGGTCGACCGCGTCCTTCAGCCGGGCCGCGAACGCGGCGGTGGTGGTGTCAGCGTCATACCTGGCGCGGTTGAACCGCCGGTCCACCAGCCGCTGCACCCGCCGCCGCACCGGGCTGAACAGGGCGGCGGCGGCCAGCGTGGCGGCAGCCACCGCCACCGGTGAGGAGAGCCGCAGCACCTGCGTGGCCAGCAGCACCAGCCCGGCGTAGACCCCGGCCAGCAGGCCGGTGATGATCGCGTAGGCCAGGGTGCGGGAGATGACCCGGTCGATGTCGTACAGCCGGTACCGCAGCACGGCGATGCCGATGGCGATCGGGACGAGGGCGAAGGCCCCGGTGATGATCACGTTCTCCAGGTTGGTGGCCGCGGTGCCCCCGCCCATGATCTGCGCGATCAGGAATTGGGCCAGCAGGGCGGGCAGGATCAGGGCGCCCGCGTAGACCAGCCACTTCAACTGCGCCCGCTCGGCGGCGCGGGCCCGCCGGTAGCGGAACACCAGCGAGAGCACGGCGGCCACCGCGGTGGCGGCCAGCAGCAGCACACTGCCGAACCCGATGACCTTGCAGATCTGCCCGGCTGGGCCGGTCAGCCCGACCGGGTTCGGCGTCGGCTGGTTGGCCGACATGATGGTGGGGGCGAACGCATTGCCCAGCACCCATCCGGCCAGGCCTGTCCCGGCCGCCCAGGCGACCGGCCGCCACCGGCGGGAGGGCAGGCTGCCGGACGGGAACAGCAGCAGCACGAAGACACCGAGCCCGAGCCCGAACAGCCATACCCAGCCCAGCCAGTTGGCCAGCGTCCTGGTCTGCGGGAAGTGGGCCAGCACCAGGGTGAACCCCCCGGCCGCGTAGGTCAGGCCGGTCCCGGCCAGCAGCCAGCCGATGGGATTGGCCGGGCGCTTCCACCCCAGCAGCGCGCCGACGGTGGCGAACGAGCCGATGAACACCACCGCGAGCAGGCCTGCCGGGCTCCCGCTCAGGCCGGTCATGGTCGCGGGCAGCGGGTAAAACCGGTTGAAGACCAGCGCGGTCGCTGCCACCGCCACCGTGACAGCCCAGATCGACCACGCGCGCCAGAACGCCATCCGGGTCATGTCTCACCGCCTGGGCCGATTATCCCCGGCCACCGTTCCCGGATCGTTACGGCGTACGGTCCCCAGGCCTGCGGGAGGGGCTGGGGGACGCCGGCGTCAGGCGGCACCGGCGGTGGTAACTACCCAGGCGAGGACGAGGGCTTCCTCACGCCAGGCGTCGTAGCGGCCGCTGCGGCCGCCGTGGCCGGCCGCCATCTCGGTCTTGAGCAGGAATGGGCCGCCGCGGGCGCGGGCGCGCATCCGCGCTACCCATTTGGCGGGCTCGTGGTAGAGCACCCGGGTGTCGTTCAGGCTGGTGATCGCCAGGATCGGCGGGTAGGCCCGGTCGCCGATGTTCTCGTACGGCGAGTAGGCCTTCATGTAGGCATAGACCTGCGGATCGGCCAGCGGGTTGCCCCACTCCTCCCACTCCGCCACGGTCAGCGGCAGGGCCGGGTCGAGGATGGTGGTCAGCGCGTCCACGAACGGGACCTGGGCGACGATCCCGCCGAACGCCTCCGGGGCCAGGTTCACCGCCGCCCCCATCAGCAGCCCGCCGGCCGAGCCGCCGCGGGCGATCAGCCGCCGCGGGCTGGTCCAGCCGGTGCCCGCCAGGTGGCGCGCGCAGGCCACGAAGTCGGTGAACGTGTTCATCTTGTGCAGCATCTTGCCGTCGTCGTACCAGTGCCGTCCCATCTCCCCGCCGCCCCGCACGTGCGCGATGCCATACACGAAACCGCGGTCCAGCAGCGACAGCCGGCTGATCGAGAAACCGGGGTCGACCGTCGCCTCGTAGCTGCCATAGCCGTAGAGCAGGCAGGGGGCGCTGCCGTCCCGCGGCGTGCCCTTCCGGCAGATCAGCGAGATCGGCACCCGGGTGCTGTCCGGGGCGGTCGCCCATTCCCGGTGCTGCTCGTAGTCACCAGGGTCATAGTCCGGGCCGCCGGGCAGCGGCAGCACCGGCTGGCGCTTGCGCAGGGTCAGTTCGCCGGTGTCCAGCGAGGCGTCGTAGACCGAATCGGGCGTGGCCAGCGACGCATAGTGCAGCCGGAACAGCCGCGAGCCGTAGTCGGGATTGCTCCCCCGGACCACCCGGTACAGCGGCTCGGGGAAACCGATGTCGCGGCCCGCGCCGTCGGCGCCGATCACGCGCAGGCCGGTCAGCCCGTCCCGGCGGAAATACACCACCAGGTGCCCGGCGAAAGCGTCCACGTTCAGCAGCCGGGTGCCGCCGGAATGCGGGACCAGCGGGGTGAGGCGGGCCGGATCGGCCAGCGCCGCCGGGCCTGCCGCACCGGGGCCGGCCAGCGGGACGGTGGCCAGCTCGAAGTTGAGAGCGCCGTCGTTGTGCAGGATCAGCAGCCGTCCGCCGTCCGGCCCGTCCTGGTGCTCGACGTGGTATTCCACCCCGGCCCGGCGGGGCAGCACCAGCTGCGGCTGCCCACCCGGGCTGGCCGCGTCCAGCAGCCATACCTCGCTGGTCAGCTGGCTGGCCGAGCCGATCACCAGGTAGCGCTCGCTGCGGGTCAGGCCGACCCCCACCCCGAACCGCTCGTCCTGCTCCTCCATCACGATCGCGTCGCCGGCCACCGGGGTGCCCAGCACGTGCCGCCAGACCCGGTACGGGCGCCAGGCCGTATCGGCGGTGGTGTAGAACAGGGTGCTGCCGTCAGCCGACCAGGCGCAGCCGTAGTGCGTGTCCGGGATTTCGTCCGCCGTGGGCCGCCCGGTGACCAGGTCCTTGACCCGCAGGGTGAACCGCTCGGCGCCGGTGAAGTCGGTCGAGTAGGCGAGCAGGCGGCCGTCCGGGCTGACACTGAACGCGCCGAGCGAGAAGAACGCCGAGTCCCCGGCCAGCTCATTGCCGTCCAGCAGGACCTGCTCGCCTGGCAGCGGCCCGTCCTGGCCAGCCGTCGGCGGGGTGGTGTCGCCCGGGGCGGCCGGGCAGCGGCTGCGCACCGGGTACTGCTGGCCCTCGGCGGTCCGGGTGTAGTACCACCAGCCGCCCTTGCGCACCGGCACGCTCAGATCGGTTTCCTGGGTGCGCGCCCTGATCTCGCCGAAGATCGTTTCCTGGAGCGCGGCCTGGCCGCTGGTCATGGCCGCCAGGTAGGCGTTCTCGGCCTCCAGATAGGCGATCGCCTCCGGGTTGTCCTTGCTGGCCAGCCAGGCGTACTCGTCCACGACCAGGTCGCCGTGGTGGCTGCGTTCGGCGGGGATCGGGCGGGCGGCCGGCGGGGTGATGAGTGCGGGCTGTGTCACGGCCGGCTGGGAACTCATGCGGGCAGTCTAGGGCGGTCAGCGCCGTCCCGGCCCGCGCAGGATGGCCATGGCCGCGTTGTGGCCGCCGATCCCGCTCACCCCGCCGCCGCGGCGGGCGCCGGCCCCGCAGATCAGCACCCGCGGGTGTGCGGTCTCAACCCCCCAGCGGCCGACGTCAGCGTCGTCCTCGGCGAACGGCCAGGCGAGGTCGGTGTGCCAGATGTGGCCGCCCGGCAGCCCGGTCCCGGCCGCCAGGTCGGCCGGGGTCATCACTTCCAGGCACGGCTGGCCGTTCGCGTCCGGCAGCAGGCAGCCAGCCAGTGGCTCGGCCAGCGCCGAGTCGATGGAGCGCAGGGTGGCGGCCAGCGCCCGTGCCCGGGCGCCGTCCGGATCGGCCCGGAACAGCCGCGCGGGCATGTGCAGGCCGAACACGGTCATGGTGTGCACTCCCGCCGCGGCCAGGCGGGGATCCAGGATCGAGGGGTCGGTCAGCGAATGGCAGTACGCCTCGCATGGCGGCATAACGGATAGCTCGCCGCTCGCCGCCTGCGTATGCGCCGCGGCGAGTGCCTGGTACCCCTCGTTGACGTGGAATGTCCCGGTGAAGGCGGCCACCGGGCTGACGTTGCCACGCACCGCCGGCAGCCGGGCCAGCACCATGTTGATCTTGAGCTGGGCACCTTCCGGCTCCGGTCCGGCCGGCGTCTCGCCGAGCAGCGCGGACAGGGTGGCGGGCGCCACGTTGGCCAGGATGTGGCCGGCCGCGACGGTGTACCCGGACTCACCCTGCCGCACGGTCACCGCCCCGTCCGGGTCGATCGCAGTGACGTCGGCACCGGTCCGGATCTCCGCACCGGCGGCCCGGGCCGCCCGGGCCAGGGCCGCGCTGACCGCGCCCATTCCGCCGACCGGCACCCGCCAGGCACCGGTGCCGTTGCCGATGAGGTGGTAGAGCAGGCACCGGTTCTGCCGCAGGCCCGGGTCCCCGGCGCGGGCGAACGTGCCGATCAGGGCGTCGGTGAGGACCACCCCACGGACCGTGTCGTCACCGAATCGCTGCTCGATCGTCTCCCCGGCCGGCCGCTCGATGAGCGCCTCCCAGGTGGCATCGTCGTCCACCAGGGCACGGATGTCCGCGCGCGAGCGCAGCGGCTCGGTCATGGTCGGGAATAGCCGCCGGGCCAGCCGTCCGGTGGCGCGGTAGAAACGCTGCCACGCCTGCCAGTCGCGGCTGCTGCCGCTGACGGCACAGAACGAGGCCGCGCTGCGGCCGGGGTCGGCGCTATCCACCAGCAGCCCGCCGTCACCTGCGGGGGCAAAGCAGGTGATCCGGCGGGACCGCAGTTCAATGGCCAGCCCCAGGTCATCGATGATCGCCTGGGGCAGCAGGCTGACCAGGTAGGCGTAGCGGGACAGCCGGACCGGCACGCCCGGGAAGACCTCGCTGGACACCGCCAGTCCGCCGGCCTGCCCGAGCCGCTCCAGCACCAGCACGGACCGGCCGGCCCGGGCCAGGTAGGCGGCCGCGGTCAGGCCGTTGTGCCCGCCCCCGGCCACCACCACGTCATATCGGGAGCCGGCCATGGGCCCAGTGTGCCGCTGGTCATGGGGCCGGGGCCGGGCAGGGGCACGGCAAACAGTTGCCGGATCAGCAGCACGCTGTGCTACTCGCTAGCGTGGGGCCATGGATGACAACGAGATCCTCGGCCAGATCAGTGACCTGATCGCGGCGGAGCACGACCTGCGGGCCAAGGTTGCGGCGGGCCAGCTCACCAGCGACGCCGAGCGGCAGCAACTGAGATCGGTGGAGGAGTCGCTCGACCAGTGCTGGGACCTGCTGCGGCAGCGGCGTGCCCGGCGCGAGTTTGGCGAGGACCCGGAGCAGGCGCACGCCCGCCCGGCTACCGAGGTCGAGGACTACTGGCAGTAGCGGGCCGGCCGCCAGCAGCCGATGGGCCCGCCGGCCGGGCGGGCCGGTACCGATGGGGTGAGACGACGTGCGCATCGCCAGGTTCTCGGCCGGCGACGAGGTGGGCTACGGCGTGGTCGGCGCGGCGACTGGCGCTGGTGCCGGGCCTGCCGGCGAGCTGGTGATCGCCGCGCTGGCTGGCCACCCGTTCGGCACCGGCCCGGACGCGATCCGGCTGACCGGCGCCAGCCACCGGCTCGGGGACGTGCGGCTGCTGGCCCCGGTCCTGCCCAGCAAGGTGATGGCCATCGGCCGGAACTACGCCGAACATGCCAGGGAAATGGGCGGGGAGCCGCCCACGGAGCCCGTGCTGTTCCTGAAACCCTCCACCGCGGTGTGCGGGCCGGGTGATCCGATCCGCTACCCGGCAGGCCTGACGGAGCGGGTTGACTACGAGGGTGAACTGGCCGTGGTCATCGGCCGGCTGTGCCGGGAGGTGCCCGCCAGCCAGGCCGGGGACGTGATCTTCGGCTACACCTGCGGCAACGACGTGACCGCCCGGGACCTGCAGGCGCGGGACGGGCAGTGGGCCCGGGCGAAGGGGTTCGACACGTTCTGCCCGCTCGGGCCGTGGATCGAGACCGGGGCTGACCCGGCCGACCTGGAACTGCTCACCACGGTCAACGGCGAGGTGAGGCAGCGGGCGCGGACCTCGGAGCTGCTGCACGGCGTGGCCGCGCTGGTCGCCTTTGCCAGTAACGTGATGACGCTGCTGCCCGGGGACGTGCTGCTCACCGGTACGCCCGCGGGTGTCGGCCCGCTCGCTGAAGGAGACGAGGTATCGGTGACCATCGAGAGCATCGGCACGCTGACGAACCCGGTGCTGCGCCGTGACTGACAGCGGCGGCAAGCCGGGCAGCCCCGGGTGGCCGGGCGGGCCGGCCGCGGTCCGGGTCCGGTTCGCCCCGTCGCCGAGCGGCGACCTGCACGTCGGCAACGTCCGGACGGCCCTGTACGACTGGGCGTTCGCCCAGTCCACCGGTGGCACGTTCGTGCTGCGGATCGAGGACACCGACCAGACCCGGGTCATGCCCGAGTACATCGAGTCGGCGCTGGACACGCTGCGCTGGCTGGGCCTGGACTGGGACGAGGGCCCTGGCATCGGCGGCCCCTACGGTCCCTACCTGCAGAGCAAACGGATGGACATCTACGCCGACTGGGTCCAGCGGTTCCTCAAGGACGGGGACGCCTACTACTGCTACTGCACCGAGGACGAGCTTGCCGTCCGGCGGGAAGCCGCCCGCAAGGCCGGGCGGGCCAGTGGGTATGACGGGCACTGCCGTAGCCTCACCCCCGGCCAGGTCGAGACATACCAGACGGAAGGCCGCCAGCCGGTGGTGCGGTTCAAGATGCCGGCGGGCTCGACCACGTTCACCGACCTGGTCCGCGGCGAGGTCACCTTCGACCACGCACATGTCCCGGACTTCACACTCACCCGGGCCGATGGCAGCCCGCTGTACACCCTCGCGGTCGCGGTGGACGACATGCTGATGCAGGTCACCCACGTCGTGCGCGGAGTGGACCTGCTGCCCTCCACCCCGCGCCAGATCGCCGTCTACCGTGCAATGGGGAGGCCAGAAGAGCATTTCCCCACCTTCGCCCACCTGCCCCACGTGCTGGGCAAGGACGGCCAGCGGCTGTCCAAGCGGAACGGGGTGGTGTCTGTCAACTGGTACCGCGAGCAGGGCTTCCTGCCCGAGGCGATCTGCAACTACCTGGCCCTGCTCGGCTGGTCCCCTGGGGAGAACCGGGAGGAGTTCACGCTGGCCGAGATGGCTGCCGAGTTCGACCTCGCCCGGGTGAACGCCAACCCGGCCCAATTCGACGTGCGGAAGCTAGAGGCGATCAACGGCGACAAGATCCGGGCACTGGCCCCGGCCGACTTCGCTGCCCGGCTCACCCCATTCCTGGCTGCTAAGGGCCTGGCCGCCGATCCACCGTCGGCTGCCGAGGCGGCGCTGATCGCGGCCGCCGCGCCGCTGGTGCAGGAGCGGTGCACCACGCTCGCCGGAGGGGCCGCCATGCTGGGGTTCCTGTTCACGGC
>Ga0318554_10000364_pt1 | contig 15655 bp, 12 predicted proteins | sample GRESIP082b2f22_FD_203687 | JGI IMG/M metagenome (GOLD analysis project Ga0318554, IMG submission 203687) | Tropical soil microbial communities from Luquillo Experimental Forest, Puerto Rico - GRE.SIPMG.082b2f22 | ecosystem: Environmental > Terrestrial > Soil > Tropical forest > Bulk soil... | reverse complement strand
GATATCCGCCCGGTCTTCCGGCCCGCCCAGATCGGCGGCAACGCGCTGACCTGCGAGGTCTCCCCGGGCGACAACTGGCCGATCCACGTCGCGGTCGAGCAGGCACAGCCCGGCGACATCCTGGTGGTCACCCCCAACAGCCCGTGCGACGACGGCTACCTGGGCGAGCTGCTGGCCGAGAGCCTGCGGGCGCATGGCGTGCGCGGGGCGGTGCTCGATACCGGCACCCGGGACGTGGCCGCCCTGACCCGGATGGCTTTCCCGGTCTGGTCGCGGGCGATCTCCGCCCGGGGCACAGTCAAGGAAACACCGGGGAACGTGCAGAGCCCCATCGTCTGCGCCGGGGTCTACATCCGGCCAGGTGATGTGATTGTCGCCGACGATGACGGGGTGGTGGCGGTGCCGCGTGAGCAGGCCGCGGCGGTACTGGCAGCGGCCCAGCAGCGGGAGGCCGCGGAAACGGCCCGGCGCGCCCAGCTGGCCGCGGGAGAGCTGGGCCTTGACCTGTACGGCATGCGCGGCCGGCTGGCCGAGCGGGGGCTGGCCTACGTGGACTACCAGGGTCCGCGGTGACCCAGACCGCCATCCCGTGCGCGGTCATGCGGGGCGGGACATCCAAGGGGCTGGTGTTCCTGGCCGGCGACCTGCCCGCCGACACCGCGACCAGGGACGCGGTGCTGCTGGCCGCCATGGGCTCCCCGGATACGCGGCAGATCGACGGCATGGGCGGCGCCCACCCGCTCACCTCGAAGGTGGCGGTGGTGAGCAGGTCGGCCCGCGGCGACGCGGACGTTGACTACCTGTTTCTCCAGGTCTGGCCCGACCGGGCAGAGGTGTCCGACAACCAGAACTGTGGCAACATGCTGGCCGCCGTCGGCCCGTTCGCGATCGAGCGGGGGCTGGTGCCCACGGCCGGCCCGGTGACGCCGGTCCGGATCTGGATGCGCAACACCCAGAGCCTGGCTACCGCCGCGGTGCAGACTCCCAACGGCCGCGTCCGCTATGACGGGCCGGCCCGCATCGACGGCGTGCCTGGCACCCACGCCCCCATCCCGATCGAGTTCGCCGACGTGGCCGGCTCGTCGTCCGGCGCGCTCCTGCCCACCGGCAGCGTCACTGACGTGATCGAAGGCACCCGGGTGACCTGCATCGACAATGGGATGCCGGTGGTCTGCCTGGCAGCGGCCGATTTCGGCCTGTCCGGCCAGGAGACGCCGGCCGAACTGGAGGGCAACGCCGCGCTGACCAGCCGGGTGGAGGCGATCCGGCTGGCGGCCGGGCCGCCGATGAACCTCGGCGACGTGACCCGCGCGACCGTGCCGAAGATGAGCCTGCTGTCACCGCCCGCCCACGGCGGCGCCATCTCCACCCGGACGTTCATCCCGCACCGGGTGCACGAGGCGATCGGGGTGCTGGGCGCGGTGTCGGTAGCCACTGCCTGCCTGCTGCCAGGGTCGGTGGCACACGGCATCGCGGCCATCGCTGGCCGGGACGAGGGTGCCACCGAGGTCGAGGTCGAGCACCCGACCGGGTTCTTCACGGTCACCATCGAGGTGGCGGACTCCGGTGGCACGGTCAGCGTGACCCGGTCCGCGCTGCTGCGCACCGCCCGGATGCTCATGCGCGGTGAGGTGCTGGTGCCGTCATCGGTATGGCAGCCAGGAGCCCGCCAGTGATCATCGACTGTCACGGGCACTACACAACCGCCCCGAAGGCGCATAACGACTGGCGGCGGCGCCAGCTCGTGGCCTTCGCGGAAGGCCGTCCGGCGCCGGCCTACCCGGCCATCTCCGACGACCAGATCCGGGAGTCGATCGAGCAGAACCAGCTCCGGCTGCTCCGCGAGCGCGGTGCCGACCTGACCATCTTCTCGCCGCGTGCCTCCGCCATGGCCCATCACCAGGGCGACCTGCAGGTGAGCATCGCCTGGGCGCAGGCCTGCAACGACCTCATCGCCCGGGTGGTGGCGCTGTTCCCGGGTACCTTCGCCGGCGTCTGCCAGCTGCCGCAGTCACCCGGTGCCGGGCTCGATGCCAGCGTCGCCGAGCTGGAGCGCTGTGTCACCGGGCTCGGGTTCGTCGGCTGCAACCTGAACCCGGACCCGAGCGGCGGCTGGTGGGACTCACCGCCGCTGACCGACCGTTACTGGTACCCCATCTACGAGAAGATGACCGAGCTGGCCGTGCCCGCCATGGTGCACGTCTCGGCCAGCCGCAACCCGGTCTTCCACGCCACCGGCGCGCACTACCTCAACGCCGACACCACCGCGTTCATGCAATTCATCCAGGGCGACCTGTTCGCCGACTTCCCGGATTTGCAGCTGGTCATCCCGCACGGCGGCGGCGCCGTGCCCTACCACTGGGGCCGGTACCGGGGGCTGGCCCACATGCTGGGCAAGCCGCCGCTGGCCGAGCACGTTATGCGCAACGTCTGCTTCGACACCTGCGTCTATCACCAGCCCGGCATCGACCTGCTGCTCTCGGTCATCGATACCGGCAACATCCTGTTCGGGTCGGAGATGATAGGTGCGGTGCGCGGCGTGGACCCGCAGACCGGGTACTACTTCGACGACACCAAGCGGTATGTCGACCAGGCCGGGCTGGACGCCGCCGCCGCTGCCGCCGTGTACTCAGGCAACGCCCGGCGGGTGTACCCGCGTCTCGACCAGGCCCTGCGCGCGCAAGGACGGTAAATGACCGCGACCTTCCCGCCCGACGCCGGCTGGCTCGCGTTCCACCCCAGCCCGAGCAGGCCCCGCTTCCGGCCACCGCCGGGCGCGGTGGACGCGCACTGCCATGTGTTCGGCCCCGGTGACGTCTTCCCCTACGCGCCGGAGCGGAAATACACCCCGGTGGACGCGGGCAAGGATCAGCTGTTCGCGCTGCGCGACTTTCTCGGTTTCGAGCGGAACGTCATCGTCCAGGCGACCTGTCACGGCGCCGATAACCGGGCCCTGGTGGACGCGCTGCTGGCGGCCGGGGACCGGGCCCGCGGGGTGGCCACCATCCGGCCCGGTATCTCCCCGGACGAGCTGGCCGGCCTGCACACAGCCGGGGTCCGCGGCATCCGCTTCAACTTCGTCCGGCGGCTGGCCGACCCCAAGCCGGACAGCTACTACCGCGGCCTGGCCGACCAGGTGGCCCAGCTCGGCTGGCACATCGTGGTCTACTTCGAGGCGCCCGACCTGGCCGAACGGTGGGACCTGTTCGCCAGCCTGCCCACCCTGGTGGTGGTCGATCACATGGGCAGGCCCGACGTGTCGCAGCCGCTGGACGGCCCGGAATTCACGCAGTTCACCCGCTTCATGCGCGAGCACCGCAACGTCTGGAGCAAGGTCAGCGGCGCGGAACGGCTATCCATCTCCGGCCCACCTGACTACGCCGACGTGATTCCTTTCGCCCGGCACATCGTCGGGACGTTCAGCGACCGGGTGATCTGGGGCACCGACTGGCCGCACCCCAACATGAAGAGCCACATGCCCGATGACGGCCACCTGGTCGACCTCGTCCCGCATATCGCCCCGGCCCCGGATCTGCAGCGCAAGCTGCTGGTGGACAACCCCATGCGCCTGTACTGGGAGGCCTGATGACCGCCTACACCGAACAATTCGATGACATCCCCGGCACCCGGGTGTTCACCGCCCAGCGGGCGAAGCAGGGCTACCACCTGAACCAGTTCTGCATGAGCCTGATGAAGGCGGAGAACCGGGCGCGGTTCAAGGCCGATGAGCGGGCCTACCTGGACGAATGGCCGATGATCGAGGCGCAGAAGCGGGCCGTGCTCGACCGCGACTACAACGCGCTGCTGGAACTGGGCGGCAACATCTACTTCCTGGCCAAGATTTTCGCCACCGACGGGCTCAGCTACGTGCAGGCGGTGAGCACGATGACCGGCATGAGCGTCGAGGATTACCAGCAGATGATGCTGAACGGCGGGCGCTCGCCGGACGGCTGGCGCTCGCTGAAGGACGGTACCTGACATGGCCCGGATCACCGCCGGACTGACCACCAGCCACATCCCGGCCATCGGTGCCGCGATCGACCACGGCCGGACCCAGGAGCCCTACTGGCAGCCGCTGTTCGCCGGGTACGAGTGGACGAAGGCGTGGGCCGCCGCGAACCTGCCGGACGTGGTCATCCTGGTCTACAACGACCACGCGTCTGCGTTCACCCCGGAGATTGTGCCCACTTTCGCGCTCGGCTGCGCCGACGAGTTCCCGCCGGCCGATGAGGGGTATGGGCCCCGGCCGGTGCCGGTGGTCCAGGGCCACGCCGATCTGGCCGCCCACCTGGCGCAGTCGCTCATCCTGGACGAGTTCGACCTCACCCTGATGTACAAGCTCGACGTCGACCACGGCCTCACCGTGCCGCTGTCCCTGGTCTACGGCCAGCCCGGGCAGTGGCCGGTGCGGGTCATCCCGCTCGCCGTGAACGTGGTGCAGTACCCGCCGCCGACCGGGCACCGGTGCCTCGCTCTCGGCCAGGCGATCCGGCGGGCGGTGGAAAGCTTCCCGGCCGGCCTGTCTGTGCAGGTCTGGGGCACCGGCGGGATGAGTCACCAGCTGCAGGGGCCGCGGGCCGGTTTCATCAACACAGAGTTTGACACCGAGTTCATGAACCGGCTGGTCACCGACCCGGCGGGACTGGCCCGGCTGCCGCACATCAGTTACGTGCGGGAGGCGGGCTCGGAAGGCATCGAGCTGGTGATGCAGCTCATCATGCGGGGTGCGCTGGGACCGGAGGTCGAGGAGCTGTACCGCTTCTACCACGTCCCCGGGTCCAACACCGCAGTTGGGCACATGGTGCTGCGGCCCGCCGGCGGGGAGGGCTAGGCCGATGCGGATCGCACTCGCCGGGGCCGGCGCCTTCGGCATCAGGCACCTGGACGCGCTGGCTGTCATCGACGGGGTCACCGTGACCGCGGTGGTCAGCCGCCGGCCGGAGCAGGCGGCGGAGGTCGCCCGGAAGTACGGCGCCGGGCACGCCGGGACCGATCTGGCCGAGGTGCTGGCCCGCGACGACGTGGACGCCGTCATCCTGTGCACCCCGACCCAGCTGCACGCCGGGCAGGCCATCGCGGCCATGCGGGCCGGCAAGCATGTCCAGGTCGAGATCCCGCTGGCCGACAGCTGGGCCGGGGCGCAGGAGGTCGACCGGGTGCAGCGGGAGACCGGCCTGGTCTGCATGGTGGGGCACACCCGCCGGTTCAACCCGTCGCATCAGTGGATCCACCGCCGGATCACCGCCGGCGAGCTGTCCATCCAGCAGCTGGACGTGCAGACGTTCTTCTTCCGGCGGACCAACATGAACGCGCTTGGCCAGCCGCGCAGCTGGACCGACCACCTGCTGTGGCATCATGCGGCGCATACCGTCGACCTGTTCCAGTACCAGACCGGCGAGGACATCGCGATCGCCCACGCGGTGCAGGGCCCGGTTCACCCCGAGCTGGGCATCGCCATGGACATGTCCATCCAGCTGGCGACCCCGCTCGGCCGGATCTGCACGCTGTCACTGAGCTTCAACAATGACGGCCCGCTGGGCACGTTCTTCCGGTACATCTGCGACCACGGCACCTACCTCGCCCGCTACGACGATCTGGTCACCGGGCGCGAGGAGGTCATCGACGTGTCCGGGGTGGACGTCTCCAGCAACGGCATCGAATTGCAGGACCGCGAGTTCATCGCGGCGATCAGGCAGGGCCGCGAGCCGAACGCCAGTGTCCGCAGCGTGCTGCCCTGTTACCGGGTGCTCGGCGAACTGGAGACGCAGCTCGCGGAGCAGGGCTAGCCCGCGTCCCCCTGCCCGCTGAGATCAGCGCCGCCGGGCCGGCCCGGGCGGCTGGTGCGGCGGGCTGCCGCAGGCCCTGACCCGCCGAGCAGTACCCGGGTGAGCTGGTTGCTGGCATCGAGCAGCTGATCCAGCGCGGCGGCCAGGTGGGCGTCGGTCACCCGGAGCGGGCCGTCCGCCTCCGCCGCGGTCTCGTCGGCGGCCCGCAGCGCCGCCCGGCGCAGCAGTTCCTTCATGAACGAAGCGGTCACCCCCGCGGTCCGGCTGATCACCGCGTCCGGGTCGGCCAGATCCAGCACCAGGTTCCCCTGGTACAGCTGGAGCAGCCGCAGCCGCGCGTCCGTGTCCGGCATGGGCAGCAGGCTGGCATGGTCTACCCGGCCTGGGCGCTGCGCCAGGGCCGGTTCCAGCAGGTCGGCGCGGTTGGTGGTGAGCAGGAACGTGACGTCCAGATCCTCACCCAGCCCGTCCATCTCATTGAGCAGCTGGAACAGCAGCGGATGCTGGCCCATGCCGTACTCACGCTCCTCGGCGATGAGGTCGACGTCCTCGACCACCACCATCGATGGCTGCAGCGAGCGGGCCACCGAGCAGGCCTGGTCGATCATGGCGAGCGAGCCCCCGGACAGCACCACCACGGTGCGGCCGGACAGCTCGCTCAGCAGGTAGCGGATGGTGTGGGTCTTGCCGGTGCCGGGCGCCCCGTACAGCAGCACCCCCCGCTTGAGGTGCTGGCGGCTGGCCAGCAGCCGGTGGGCGTGCCGGGCCACCCCCAGCACCTGGCGCTCGATGCCGTCCAGCACATCCGGCGGCAGGATCACCTGATCACGGCTCACCGAGGGACGGTCGAGGAAGGTCAGCAGCGCGCCCCGGTGGTGGTGAAATACCTCGCCGCCGAACGAGATGACGTGACCGCGGAAGACGTTGTTCGCCAGCGCCAGCCGCCGGATCTCCTCGATGGCCCGCTGGCCGGCGCTGGCGTCGGCGCAGGCGAGTTCCATCGTGACGTCCTCGGCCGGCCCGTGCTCCTCCGGCCCGAGCATCAGCAGGGCGAGCGGCCCAGCCGGCCCGGTGACCAGATAGAGCGCGCGCTGGACACAGGGGCGGGTGAGCCCGCCGGGCCCGGCCGGGAGTGCCTGGGTGGTGACGCTGCCGACGCCAATGCCGAAATGCTGCGGGCCGGGCTGCGCCAAATCCGACAGCCCGAACATCGCGTGCCGGAACCCGGTCAGCCCGCACACCTGGTGCTCCATACCCGGGCCGGCCAGCCAGGCGTCCAGCCCGGCCTGCACGTTCACGTGGTCATAGCGGGGCCAGGAGGCCGTGGCCACGGGGAGGGTGGCCACGGCGGCGCCCAGGTGATCCTGCAGCAGCCGCCGGACCGAGGTGTCCTCGGCCCGCGCCGTGCTCACCGCCTTCCGCACCAGCCGCCGGGCCAGCCGGCCCAGGTCGGCCAGCTCCGGCGGGTCTTCGGCAGCTGGGCCGGAACCAGCGGGGACGAAACCGGAGCTGGCGCGGCTGGGCGGCGGGGCAGCGCACATGCCAGCAGGATAGGCCTGCCCCCGGGTGGTCAGCCCAGGAGTTTCCGGGCGGCCACCTCGATCTGCCGCTGGGAGAGCAGCACCGTGTTGGCCGCGTCACCCAGCGGGACGAAGCTGTCCTCGCTGGCCACCCGGGCGGCCCGGCCGCCGAAGCCGGCGTCGGTCAGCACTGCCAGCACCGCCTCCGAGATGCCGCCGGTCCGCCGGGTCTCGTCGGCGACCAGCACCCGGCCCGTCACGTCGGCCTCGCGCAGGATGTCGGCCGCCGGCAGCGGCGCCAGCCAGCGCAGGTCCAGCACCCGGCAGCCGATGCCCTCGGCGGCCAGCTGGGCGGCCGCCCGCAGGCTCAGCCGCAGCCCGTTCCCGGACGTCACGATGGTGAGGTCGGTCCCGGTGCCATGGCGGCGGCCCCGGCCCATCGGCACGTGCCCGGCCGCCCACTCCTGCGGCGGCTGGTAGGCCGCCCGCCAGCCGCCGTCGCCCGCGGTGTGCAGGTCCCGGGTGTGGTACAGGGCGATCGGTTCCAGGAACACGCACACGCTGCCGTCGCTGGCCGCGGCGGCCAGGCAGGTGCGCAGCATGGCGGCGGCATCTTCCGGCCGGGCGGGCGAGGCGATGATCAGCCCGGGGATATCGCGCAGCGCCGCCACCGAGTTGTCGTTGTGGAAGTGCCCGCCGAAGCCCTGCTGGTAGGCATAGCCGGCGATGCGCACCACCAGCGGATTGCGGTACTGCCGCTGGGAGAAGAACGACAGGGTGGCCGCCTCGCCGCGGATCTGGTCGGCGGCGTTGTGCAGGTATGCCAGGTACTGGATCTCCGGCACCGGCAGCAGCCCGGCCAGCCCGGCGCCCAGTGCCAGGCCCAGGATGGACTGCTCGTCCAGCAGCGTGTCGAATACCCGGCCGGCCCCGAACCGGGCCAGCAGCCCGCGGGTCACCCCGTACACGCCGCCCTTGCGGGCCACGTCCTCGCCGAACACCAGCATCGACGGCCGGGCGGCGAGCAGGTCGGTGAGTGCCGCGTTGATCGTCTGGGCCAGGGTCAGGGGGCCAGCCGACTCCGGCAGCCGGCCGCCGAAGGCCAGCAGCCGCCGCGCGTCGCTGGTCGCGGTGACCGCGGCGGTAGCCACCGCGTCCGGGCAGTGCGGCGCCAGTGGCGCCATCACCTGGGCGGCGGAGACCAGCCGGGGCGCACCGGCCACCTCGGCCGCCAGTGCCAGCATCCGGGCCCGGCTGCGCTCGTACCGGTCCAGCACCTCGGCCGGGGTGAGCAGGCCAGCCTCGACCAGCAGCCGGGCGGTGCCGATCAGCGGGTCGTGGGCCAGGTCGGCGGTGATCTCGGCACTGGCACGGTAGCCGGCCTCGGCGTCCGAGCCCGCGTGCCCGCCCAGCCGGATGGTGGACATATGCAGGAACGCGGGCGACCGCTGGTACCGCGCCCAGGCGGCAGCCGCCAGCGCGGTGTCGTACACGTCCGCCAGGTCGGACCCGTCGGCGTGGAAGTAGGTGATGCCCGGCCGCCCGGCCACGGCCGCGGCCACCCAGCCGGCCGGGGTCCGGACGCTGATGCCCAGCCCGTTGTCCTCGCACACGATTAGCAGCGGCAGCGGCAGCCGCTGGTAGCTGCAGTAGCCGGCCGTGTTCAGCGCGCCGGCCACGGTGGAGTGGTTCAGCGAGGCATCGCCCATGCTGGCCAGCACCACGGCGTCGGCCGGCCAGCGGACGGCGGTGCCCAGCCGGGCCGCCCGGCCCAGCGCGAAGGCCAGCCCGACCGACCGTGGCAGGTGCGAGCCGATGGTCGAGGTCTGCGGGATGATGTGCAGGTCGGCGTGGCCGATCACCTTGTGCCGGCCGCCCGCGATCGGCTCGGCGGCCGCCGCCACCAGGCCGAGCATGACGTCCCGGGCGCCGTCCCGCGGCGGCCGGGCGGCGGCCGCCCGGGCCAGGTAGAACGCGCCGGACCGGTAGTGCAGCAGGGCCGGATCGTCCGGCCGCAACGCCGCCGCGACCCCCGCGTTCCCCTCGTGGCCGGACGAGCCGATGGTGTAGAAGCCGGCGTTGCGTTCCCGCAGCCAGCGGGCGGCCAGGTCGAGATGGCGGCTGGCCAGCTGGGCGTCGAACAGATCCAGGCACTGCCGCCCGGTGAGCGCGGAGCCGGGCCGGACAGGGCCGGGCACGATACCGCCCAGCGGGCTGTCCGGGGTGGGAGCCCGCAGCTTGAGCACGCAGTCGGCGAAGTTCTGCTCGGCCGCATCTCGGCTGGCACCCGGGTCGCTCACGACACCTACGGTAAAGCCGCAGGCCCGGATCTCCAGCATAGATGCCGGACCGGGACCGGCCGGTTACCCGCTGCGCCCCCGGGCGGCCGACCGGCACCGCGTTTGGCTGCCGGGTCAGCCGGTCTCGTCGAACAGGTGGTGGGACACCCGGGCCAGGTGCGTGCGCATCGCCTCGACCGCCCGGTCGGGGTCCCTGGTCCGCAGCGCGGCCACCAGTTCCCGGTGGTCGGCCTGGTAGGTCCGCTGCCGGTCACGGGAGGCGCTGCGCCGCTTCAGGTCGCCCCAGTACCGGCCATGCCGGGCCGCGTCGATGACCGCGTACAGCCTGATGAGCAGCGGGCTGTGGCTGGCCGCCACGATGCAGCGGTGCAATGCCAGATCCCAGTGCTCGAACTGGTCGAAGCTCTCCGCCCGCTCCCCGCCGGCCAGGCAGCGGTCCATCTCCTGGAAGTCGGCGGCCGTCGCCCAGGCCACCACCAGCCGCATCGCGGACGGCTCGAACATCCGCCGGATCGCCATCACGTCCGCAGGTGCGAAGCCCAGGCCGCCCGGGTCCGCGTCCGCGGCATCACCGCCGCCCGGATCGCTGCCATCGCCCGCCCCGGTCCGCGCCGAGTGTGGATCTCGCAGGAAGGTGCCGCGCCCCACCTCGCGGGAGATGCGCCCCTCCGCCTCCAGCACCTCCAGCGCGCGCCGGACCGAGGTACGGGGCGCACCCAGGCTGGCCGCGAGTTCCCGCTCGGTCGGCAGCCGCGAGCCGGGCGGCAGCTCGGCCCGCCGCGAATCGGCGAGGATGATCTCAGCCAACCGGTGTACCCGGTCAGCCGGGACAGCCAGGCTGTCTTTGTCTGTGCGCGCCATCCTGCTCCACCCCGGCCCAGGTCTGACCTCTCCAGCGCAACCAATCATACCAATCGAGACCATACTGTAACCCATCTACCTGCGTTTTCTTGTCATTAACACTCTTGACCTTGTTTGTATACAGACCTATGCTCAACCAATCTGCACGAGTCAACCAATCAGAACCGGCGCTGGCCGCCCGTTCCGCGATCCGTGCGGCAGCGGGCAGCCGCGGCGCCTGAGCGCACCGCCCCGGCCTCCCCCCGGGGCGCGGCGGGCTACCTCTGCCCGCCGATCCCACCGAGATCCCTGCTTGGCCCGCGCAAAGGAGACCCGGCCAGTGAGGCTTGCCACAATCGTCACCCAGCAGGGACCGCGCCTGCACGTCCGGGGCCGCTCCGGCTACGTCGACGCCGCCGCGGCCACCGGCGATCCCCGGATGTCCGGCTTGCAGTACGTGCTCGCGGCGGGGGAGCCCGCGCTCGACGCGCTCCGCAGCCTGCAGGCCGCCGAGGGCCGCGAGGCCGACTCCGCCGATTTCGCCCCCGCGGTGCCCGCCCCGCCTCGCATCCTGTGCCTCGGGCTCAACTACAGCGAGCACGCGCTGGAAGGCGGCCGGGCGGTGCCGACCTGGCCTGATGCCTTCGTGCGGGGCACTGACAGTGTTCTCGGCCCCTATGCCGACCTGGTGAAACCCGCTCTGAGCAGCCGCTTCGACTACGAGGCCGAGCTTGGCATCGTGATCGGCGCGGGCGGCAGGTACATCCGGGCGGAGGACGCGCTGGATGCCATCGCCGGCTTTGTGGTGCTGAACGACGCGTCCTGCCGCGACTGGCAGCGGGCCGGCAGCCAGTGGACGGCGGGCAAGAACTTCACCGGCAGCATGCCGATCGGCCCCGAGGTAGTAACCACTGATGAGGTGGATGTCAGCGACCTCGCCATCAGTTCCACCCTCAACGGCACCGTGATGCAGTCGGCCCGCACCTCCCAGATGCTGGTCAGCGTCCCGGCCGCGGTTGAGTTCTTCTCCTCGTTCACCAGGCTTGCGCCAGGGGATGTCATCGCCACCGGTACCCCGGGCGGCGTCGGCTTCGCCCGGACGCCACCGGTGTGGATGGAGCCGGGTGACGTCATCGAGGTCACCGTAGAGAAGGTCGGCACCATCCGCAATCGCATCGTCGCCGAGCAGGGTGCCCCCGCCGACTGGCGCTGGCAGCCCGCAGACAAGCCGGCCGCCGGGTTCTGACCCGGCGGGCCGGCCTTACCTCCCGCCACCGGTCCTAACTCATTCAGTCAACGCAACTCGGAGGGACTTATGAAGTCCACGACGCTCCGCCCGATGCGGCTGACGGCGGTCGCCGCCGCAGCCGCCCTCGCCCTGGCGCTCGCCGCTTGCAGCAGCAGCAGTACCACCTCCGGTACGGCAGCCAGCTCGGCCCCGGCATCGGGTTCCGCCCTGACCGTTGCCGACGTCGCCCCCTTCAGCGGCCCCGACGCCGCGCTCGGCCCGACGTACCTGGCCACCTGCTATGGCGCGACCAGCGCCATCAACGCCGCCGGCGGTGTGCTCGGGCACAAGCTGTCCTGCAAGAGCGTGGACACCAGGGGTGACCCGGCGGACGCGGTTCCCGCGGTCAACCAGATGTTCGCGTCCACGCCCAACCTGGGGCTGGTCATCGGCTGCACATCGGACGAGGCGGCCGCGGTCGCCCCGATCATCAACTCGCACAAGATGGCCATGTTCTGCATGACCGGCCAGGCGCAGTTCGACGCCGGCGCCCCACTGCCCTACTTCTTCCGGCTGGTCCCACCCGACCTGGAAGAGTCCTACGCGATGGTGGTCATCGCCCAGCAACTGCATTACCACAAGATCGCGCTGGCGTTCGGCAACGACATCGGGTCACAGACCTTCATCTCGCCCGCTGTCGGCTCGCTCAAGAAGGCGGGCATGACCCTGACCACCAACCAGTCGCTGGACCTGAAGGCCACCACCTTCCGGACCGAGGCCGCGGCGATCGTCAACTCCCACCCGGACGCGATCATGACCGAGGCCCTCGGTGCCGCCGACCCGACCCTGTTCTCGGAGATCAAGCAGCTCAACGGCGGCAAGATGATCCCGATCATCGGCACCTCGGCGGCGATCTCGCCAGCGTTCTTCAAGTCGTCGGCCGCGGCTGTGGGCTCGCAGGACTTCAGCAGCAACTTCCACGCCGACAACCTGGTCGTGGAATCGAACGGCCCAGCCTACGACGCCTTCAAGACCGCGCTGCTCTCCCAGCAGGGCAAGGTCCCCGGCACCACCGGTAACTTCACCACCTACCTGAGCGCTCCCGGTGGTGTGCACCTGTACGACGGGATCAACCTGGCCGCGCTGGCAATGATCATGTCGAAGAGCACCAGCCCGAGTGTGTACTCTGCCGACATCGTCAAGATCGGCAATGGCGTGGCCGGCGCCACGGTGTGCTACTCGTTCGCCGCCTGCGCCAGCCTGCTCAAGTCCGGCAAGTCGATCCGCTACGAAGGTCCCGGCGGGCCGACCAGCTTTGACAATTACCACGACTCGACCGGTATCTTCCAGATCGACACCTACAAGCCCGATGGCACGGTGAACACGGTCGGCAACATCACGGCGGACCAGCTGAGGGCCGTGACTCCTTAATGCACAGCTCCACTGCGCCTGCGCAGGTCCTGGCCTCCCCGGCACACCCGGGGAGGCCAGCCCCTGCCGGGGCGCTGCTGCCCGCGGGGGCTGGCACCCAGTGAGCCTGTTCCTCGCGTCGATCGGGTTCGGCCTGGTGACCGCGTCGGTGCTGGCGATTGCCGCGGTCGGCTTCACCCTGCAGTTCGGCGTGACCGACGTGCTCAACCTGGCCTTCGGCGCGGTAATGATCTTCAGCGCCTTCGTCGCCTACCTGGTGAACCAGAACGGCATCTCGGTCTGGATCGGCCTGGTGGTCGCCATGGCCGCGGGCTCAGTGGTGTCAGTCCTGCTCAACAGCGTCGTCTATACGCCGTTCCAGCGCCGCGGCGCGTCGCCGATCACGATGGTGATCGTGTCGCTGGGGATGACACTCATCATCGAATTCGGTGTGCAGGCGCTGGCCGGCGGGACGTCGGTCTCCTACACGATGGGCAACGGCCCGCTTTACAAGGTGGCCGGGCTGGAGCTGACGCTGGTTCAGGTCATCATCATGATCATCGCAGTGGTGGTCATGCTTGGGGTGCATCTCCTGCTGCGGTACACCAAGCTCGGCAAGGCGATGCGGGCGACTGCGGCCAACCGCACCCTGGCCCGCAACTGCGGTATCCGCACCGGCCGGGTGATCACGCTGACCTGGGCCCTGACCGGCGCGCTCTGCGGGCTGGCCGGCACCGTGTTCGCCATCGATGCGGGCAGTTTCGATGCCACCGCGACCGACCTGTTCCTGGTGCTGATCCTGGCCGCGGTGTTCCTCGGCGGCCCGGGGCAGCCCTACGGGGCCATGCTGGGTGCGCTCGTCATCGGTGTCGCCACCGAGGTGAGCGCCTCCCTTCCCTTCGTCCAGGCTGACTACAAGTATGTGGTCGCGTTCGTAGTGCTGCTGGTGATGCTCGGGGTGCGCCCGACCGGCCTGCTCGGGGCGCGGACGTGACCTACGGAGTGGATCGCGGATGAGCACGTTCTACCTGATCAACCTGCTGATCTACGCCGCGGTCGACGCCATGGCCTGCCTGGGCCTGAACCAGCAGTTCGGCGTGGCCGGCGTGACCAACTTCGGGTTCATCATCTTCCAGGCGGCGGGGGGCTACACCGCGGCGATCCTCGCCCTGCCGCCGGATACCGCCAACGGCGGCTTCCAGACCTACCTCGGCGGGTGGAACCTGCCCTTCCCCATCCCGTGGATCGGTGCGGCGGTCGTCGGCGGGGTGATCGCGCTGCCATTTACGTTCCTCGTGGGCAGGCGGCTGCGGGGTGACTTCGCCGCCATCGGCCTGCTGGTCACGGCGGTGCTGCTGAACCTGGTGGTGACGAACTACCGGCCATTGCTCAATGGGGACGCGGGCGTGGCGATCATCCCCCAGCCGTTGCAGAACATGTTCAACGTGCAGTCGGTGCGGTACCAGTGGGGGCTCGCGGTGCTCTCGATCGTCCTGTGCGCGGCGGTCTTCTGGTTTGTCCGCCGGATAACGCGGTCACCCTACGGGCGCTCGCTGCGGGCCATGCGCGACAACGACCAGGTGGCAGACTCGCTCGGTAAGAACCTGCTGTCGATGCGCACCGCGATGCTGGTGGTCGGCGGGGCGATCGCCGGGCTGTCCGGCGGCGTGCTGGTCAGCTACATCACCACCTGGTCGCCCGCAGCCTGGGGTTACGCGGAGACCGTGGTGCTGTTCGCGGCCGTGATCATCGGCGGGGCCGGCAACCACTGGGGCGCGATCCTGGGCGCCGTGCTGGTCCCGGTTGGCTTCGAGGAGGTGACCCGGTACATCCCGACGTCGAACAACCTGCCGCCGAACCTCATCCCGTCGCTGGAGTGGGTGGCGATCGGGCTGCTCATCGTGATCTTCCTGTGGGTGCGGCCGCAGGGAATCTTGCCGGAGCGGAAACAGGTGATCAAGGTCCCGGCGGTAGCCCGGATCCCGGCGGGCGCCCCGGCAGAGGCCCCGGCGCCGGCCGGCGGGGAAGCGGCGGGCTGGCCCACCGCGGACGGGGATCAGATCGCAGGGCCCGAGGCGGCTGGAGCCGACGGTGACCGGGGGGAACGAGACGCCCGCGGCTCCTCCCGCCCGCCGGCCCTCAGCGGCAGCGCCAGCGCCGCTCCATCCGTTACCCGCGCCCCGGATCACGCCAGCAGTCCGGATGCGGTGGCAGGCGAGGTGGTGCTGGCCGCGTCCGGGGTCAGCAGAGAGTTTGGGGGAGTGCAGGCGGTCACGGATGTGTCGTTCGAGGTGCGGCAGGGGACGCTGACCGGGCTGATCGGGCCCAACGGGGCGGGGAAGTCGACGCTGCTGGCGATGCTGGCTGGGACGCTGCCGGTGAGCGCCGGGACCATCAGCTACCAGGGCCGGGATGTGACGGGGATGCCCGCGTTCCGGCGGGCGCGGCTTGGCCTGGTGCGGACCTTCCAGCTCGCCAGCGAGTTCAAGCGGCTGACCGTGATGGAGAACCTGCTCTCGGCGGTGCCGGCGCACCGTGGCGACTCATTCCGCGGCGCGGTCCTGGGAAAGC
>Ga0318554_10000362_pt1 | contig 15705 bp, 14 predicted proteins | sample GRESIP082b2f22_FD_203687 | JGI IMG/M metagenome (GOLD analysis project Ga0318554, IMG submission 203687) | Tropical soil microbial communities from Luquillo Experimental Forest, Puerto Rico - GRE.SIPMG.082b2f22 | ecosystem: Environmental > Terrestrial > Soil > Tropical forest > Bulk soil... | reverse complement strand
CTCCCGCTGATTTGGCTAGCGCCAGTCCATGGCGCACGGCCCTGCCGGCAAGCTCCGAACCGTCGGTAGGGATCAAAATGTGCCGATACATGGTGCTCTTCCCGATCCGGGCTTCGCGCCGTCCTGGCCGTTTAGTCCGCAGATCCCTTCCCCATCCTTCAATGGTTCGGCGTGTGTTGGGTCCCGGAATTCTGGTTGATGTAGCCGCGCAATTGAGCATAGCGTTGCATCTGCGCTGGTGTAAGCAGCTCAGACGTCATCAAATGGTATTTCAGGTGAGCCTTGCGAAGTTCGGCCTGGGTAAACCCAACGGCGGCCGTCACCGAGTCGAGACCGCTTGGCGCCACCACCCGGCGCGCAAACAGTCGGTCAAGCTCGGCTTCTTGCGAAATGAGCTTTTCCCCGATGGGAACAACTTCGGCGGTCATTTGGTCGAACAACCGCTGCACATCCACGCGCTGCCGATCCGTCAGTGAAAGTTGCTCACCAAGCTCCAAGACGTGGCGTGGCCCAGGATAGCCGTTCAATTCGGCGGCAAGCGCCAAACTCATTCCTCGCCCAGCTTTCAGATCGGCGATTTGTTCGGCCGACAGTGCCTTGATCGGACGGGTCTGCAGGCCCGCATAGGGCCGCGTCGACTGTGCCGCGACATTGCCGATCGTGAGCGAAATGCCCGTGGCAGCAACGAGTGCAAGCGCGCTCAGTCCTACCAGCAAAGATTTCATGGCACGCTCCTATGCCGTAATCGAACGACCGCCCGCTTGCCCAGACCGCAGGGCGTCGCTCGTCATTCCATGACGTGCAGCAAAAGTACCTCCTCCTCGGGCGTCATCTGGGCGATGTCGTCTTTGTCGTTGCGACGAGGATTGAGCGCCTGATAGAGGGCCTTTGCCCCTTCGCGCAGCGCATCGCGGTGGGCCGCATCCGCCGGCGGCACGGAAGATACCGTTTTTGCCAGATCGTGCAGGATGTCCGCAAACAGCCAATAGTGAAAGTGCATGCGAACGGATTTGCGTACGTCAGCGGCGCCAGTGCGGTGCAGGCTAAGCGAAATTCCGGTTTCATCGAGGTGGGCATCGAAGCGGGACGTTCGCTCGAACGTTCCAATGTAGAGCTTGTCCGGATATTCGAGCGCAACTTCGGCTTTGTCGGGGATGGGCTTGGTCATGGCACAGGTCACCTGCTGTGAGGGCGATGGCCGATTGATAGCGCAGCCGCAGCGAGCGATTATGATCTGGATCAATTGCGACCCAAATGATGGAGCCGCGGCGGCTAGACGGGGCGATCGTGCAGAGCCCGCAGCGCGTTGAGAATAACAGCGATATCAATCAGTTCCTGGAAGATGGCGCCTTGTACCGGCGTGATCTGGCCGAGCGCCGCCGCGATCATCCCCAGGACCGAAAGACCCAAACCGGCATACACGCTTTCCAGCGCGATAAAGCGTGAGCGGCGCGCAATCTTGATTGCCGGCAACACGCGATCCAGTTGATCCACCAGCAGGACGACGTCGGCGGCTTCGGCAGATGCCGCGGCACCCTTCGCCCCCATGGCCATGCCCAGGTCGGCGGCGGCCAGCGCCGGTGCGTCGTTGATGCCGTCGCCGATCATCATGACCGGGCCGTTTTTTCGCTCGGACAACACGACCAAGGTTTTTTGGTCTGGGCTAAGCTCCCATCTGACCGCATCGATCGGCAACCCCCCGGCCACCGCCTCGGCCACGTCGCGGCGGTCGCCGGTGGCAAGGACGATGCGTGCGAGGCCAAGCGACTTGAGATCGCGCAGCAAGGCCTCGGTCCCCGCCCGCACCCGGTCGACGAGAATCAATACGCCGACAAGCCTCGCATCCATAGCTACCGCCACCGCGACGCTCCCAGGCGGCCGCTGCGTGTGCAATCGAGAAAGGCTCGTTGCGCCGATCTTGCCGCTGACGAAGCGAAGCCCGCCGACGATCACAGGCTGGCCATCGATGCAGCCCTCGATGCCTTCACCCGGCGTCTCGATGACATTGCCGGGGATCGTGAGCTCGAGCCCCTTGCGTCGGGCGTCATCCACGATGGTCTGCGCTATGATGTGCTTGGAAGCCTGGTCGAGCGAGGCCGCAAGCCGCAAAACTTCATCAGCGGACACGTCGGCAACGACATCGGTTGCGACGATATGTGCCCGACCATGCGTCAACGTGCCGGTCTTGTCGATCACCAGCGAGCGCACCCGCGCCAAAATCTCGAGCGCCTTGCCGCCCTTGACCAGGATGCCGTGCTTGGCGGCTCGCGACAGGCCGGAGACGATCGCCACCGGCACGGCGAGGATGAGCGGGCAAGGCGTCGCCACTACGAGCACGGCCACGGCACGGATGGGATCCGCGCTCCAGACCCAAGCTGCTCCTGCGAGCGCGATGGTCGCGGCCAGGAACACCATGGCATATCGATCGGCCAGGCGCGCCATCGGCGCGCGCGAACGCTGGGCCGCTTCGACCAGACGGACGATGCCGGCATAGGTACTCTCGGCCGCGCGCCGGGTCGTCAGCAGATGGAAAGCCTCGCCGACGTTGGTCGCCCCGCTCATGACGCCATCGCCGACCTTCTGCTGGACGGGGATGGATTCGCCGGTCAGGGCCGACTGATCGAGAACGGCCAAGCCTTCTATGACCGCCCCGTCGACCGGGACCACATCGCCCTTCCGAACCACGAGGCGATCGCCCGGCTCGATCACGTCCAAGTCGACCTCTTCGAGCCGGCCGTTGCGCTGGCGGACCGCCGTGTGCGGTACCCGGGCGAGGAGCGCCGTCATCTCCCGGCTTGCGCGGCGCTCGGCAAAATCCTCGAGGTATTGCCCGCCGGCATACATCAGAGCGACCACGACGGCGGCGAGGTATTCGGCAAAGACCAATGCTGCCAGCATCGACAGTGCGGCCACGATGTCCAACCCGACATCGCCGCGGCGCAAGCTGATGACGATCTCCATCACGAGCGCGAGCAGGACCGGGATCGTGGCGATGGCCCATATCGGGCCGGGCCAATGCGCCCATCCCGAAAACTGCGCCGCGAGCCCGATGACGAGGCCAGCCGCGGGCCATGCGACGATCAGTGGTCGAAGAAAGCTGCGAACGTTTACCCTCGACCGAAGTCGGTGCAACGGCTGTGATACGTCGGATCGATTCAGCATGTACTTACGGCGCCTGAATGGACCTCAGATAGAGCAGGAACGCACGGGAGTCCTCACGCGTGAAACGAAACGTCGGCATATCCGGATGACCGACCGTGAGGCCCTCGCGCAACCGCTCTATGAAAGAATCAAGATCGACTCGGCGGTCGAGCTCGCGAAAGGCAGGAGCGCCAACGTGCGGACTCTGACCGCTCTTCCCGATGGCATGGCATTGCGAGCACATTCTTTCTGCAAGAGCCCGACCCCGCTGCTCGAGCGGACTGGGGCCACTGTCTTCGGCCAAGCCGGTCGACGTTGCGAAGAGCAGCAGGAGGATTGCGAGCCTCACGATCACTTTGGAGCTCCCCATTCACCGCAAAAAAGATCTCCCCGCGAACAGTATTGAGAAAAGATCAACGCATGGTCGCCCGCCTCTACTTGCACAAATATCGAGGCGGGCTGGGCAACAGTCTTTGACCTGCATCAACTTTGCAGTTTCGATAAGGTCCATGATGTTAATTGCCTCATTCAGAGCTATCAGCTTGTATTATTGACGGAGATTGTCGTGCAGCTGCTTCCCTTTTTTTCGCTGCTTCCCGCGCTGCTGGCTGCATCGGCCGCGCTTGCCGCCGACGCCGATAACGGCAAACGTCTCGCTGAAATGCGCTGCGTCACCTGTCACATCGTCTCGCCGAGCGAGCGCCGAGACGTGACCGACGCCCCGCCATTTGAAGCGATCGCAAGGAAGTTTGCTTCCAATCCGGACGCGCTTGCGTTTTCGATCATGGATCCGCATCCGAGGATGAACGTGACCCTGACGCGCCGGGAGGCACAGGACGTCGCGGCCTACATCAACGCGCTCGCAAAGTAGTCGACGTGCGCATCCAATACCCGAGGCGGCTCATCTCGGGCCTGGCCAAATAATTGAACGCATGAACCGGCGCCCCAAGCAGGGCCAGCTCACTGGTTCGGCTTCAGGCTCTTCGGCGGCGGAGCGAGACTAATGATGGTTTCGCAATTGAGACACGAAAACGTGTCAAACTGCGCACTCTGTTCGTCCGATTTGCTGCTCACCATTGCAACCCCACAGAGGGGGCAATGCCGAATCGGCGGTCGCGACTGAGCGGGCATTGGGCTAGGGCTTTAAGGCGGCGGCACTTCCTACTTGCTCAGCCCGCCAGTGTGCAGGTCAGCCCAATACAATGTTGCGGCAAAAGTGCCGAAAGCAGCCGCGATAAGCGCGACCACAATGATGTCTGTTGGCATCAGACGGCTCCCTCGGTTCTCTGCGTAGGGAGCATGATGTCGGCGGTGCCAATAGAAGCTTTGATCCAAATCAAATGGCAGCGCTGAAGGGGGCCACTTCTTCCAAGCGGTCCCCAGGCCACGGAACGTTTCTTCTATTTGATCCAGCGCAACGCCAAGGGCGGTCGAGTCGCTCAGATCGGCCGAGCAGTCCCATCTTTGACCCGAGGGAGCGCGAGTAGCCGCGCATAGAGCAGTACAAAGAGCCCGAAGGCGCCGCCCCACGTCGCTCCAGCCGCGGAGAGCACAAGAACATAATGAGCCCCGCCAAGAGGCGCGAGAAGGCGTAACAAAGCGGCGAGCGTTACCAGCAGGTAGATAGTCGTCGTACCGTGCCCCGCGACGAGAGGGCGCCCCGTATGCCCCAGCGAGGCGCGAGTCATCACCGCAAGCGTCATAGTGCCGATCGCTCCGGCGGTGAGCGCATGCAACGCCGTTGTTGATGGCAGCACCGGCACGAGGCCGTTGATTGCCAAAAGGATGAAACCAAGCGCCAGCCATCCATAACCGAGGTGAAGAATCCACAGGAGCGGCTCGCGCAGCGTCGCTTGCCCGCGCCAGCGAGCGAGGCGCAAGCCAACGGCAAGACCTGCAGCAAGCTCGGTCCATGGCGCGATGGCCGACTCAGGTGCGGAAACCCAAACCACCAAGGCGAGTGCGATGATCGCCAGGACGGCGCGATCGACAGCGTCAAAGATGGCCGGCGCGGAGATTTCGGGTCGCTGCTTGGCGAGCCAGTTCCGGGTGAAGCTTGGGATGATCCGGCCGCCGACAAAGCTGATGAGCATAAGAAGGGTGGCCACGCCGAGCCTGTTGCCGAGCTCGGCCGTCACGGCAACGCCAACAGCATCGAGATGGACAAGCAAATTGCCTGCAAGCAGCAGAGTAAGTGTTCCCAGCATCGGCAGGTTGCGCCAATTGCGTCCGGCGAGGATCTCGCGGGCGACGACGCAAGCGAATACCGACGGGAAGGCGAGATCGAGAAGGGCCGCGATTCTTACATCGAAACGTGCGGAGAGCAGGACGGCAAGCCGCCCCACGGCCCACAGCAGCAAAAGGATGGCCAGCGGTGCGCCCTGGAGCGGCATCCGGCCAGTCCAGTTAGGGATCGCGGTGAGCAGGAACCCGGCGACAACGGCAGCGCCGTAGCCGAAAACCATTTCATGGACGTGCCAGATCACGGGAGGGAATATTGTCGGGATTTGATATTCTCCCGCGAAGGCAGGGAGCCAGATCAGAATGGCGAGGGCGGCCCACAGCGCACCGAGAAGAAAAAATGGACGAAAGCCCGCCGAAAACAGAGCGGGGCCGGTTGCTCGGCGGTAGCGAGGGATTGCTGCCATTGACGTCGCGAGGCTGGGATGCCGCAGATCATGTCACGGCCCGATAGATTCGTTTGGTGATCTACTCGGATCTAGGTTTCGTTGCCCAAAACGTCGAAGAGGAGGCTTTTGCAACTCGCTGAACACTTAATTTCGATTCGAGGGAGATCAAGGGCTGGCAGATGGATGATGTTACGGTTGCCCGCGCGCTGCACGTTTTTTCGATCGTCCTGTGGATTGGCGGCGTCGGTTTTGTAACGACCGTATTACTGCCGAGCGTTCGCCGCCTCAAGGCGCCACACGAACGGATCGGATTCTTTGATGCCGTCGAGCGCCGGTTCGCTTGGCAAGCGCGAATCTGGACGGTGCTGGCGGGGCTTACGGGCCTCTACATGCTCGGTCGGCTCGATCTCTGGGATCGATTCCGGTATGCCGCTTATTGGTGGATGCACGCGATGATCGCGGTGTGGCTGCTGTTCACCGTGGTGCTCTTTGTCGCAGAGCCGCTGTTCCTGCACCGCTGGTTGCTTGCGCGAGCAAAGGTGAAGCCTGAAGCAACTTTCAGGTTTCTGGAATGGCTGCACCGGGTCTGGCTCATCCTCAGTTTAGTCACCGTTGCCGGCGCGGTCGCCGGCACCCACGGTCTGCTGCTGTTCGAATGACCGCCGAGCGCGGCGCAAGTGCGGTCGTAGCCCCATCCGTTTTTCAATGCGCTGAACCGAGAGCCTGGAGAAGACCCCGCCTCGCCGCGGAGTTGCTTCCGCGGTGCGTACTGGGGTATGGCCGGAGAGAGCCCACCACGGCGCGATACGTCAGTATCCACTACCGTTAACTCATGAAAGTGAGGCGGGCATCGGATCCGGTCGGCATAGCGTCAAGAGCCGCCGTGGAATTTGACTGAGATCAAAGTAATTACGGCGCTTCCGTCGTTGTTCGCTTTGCAAGCACTTACAAATGCGGCATGGTGATGTGATCCTGCGGCATTCGGATTTCTAATGGACGGGCCAAAGCGCGCCCCTATGGAGGCACGATGTTGAAACTCAGGAGCCTCGTTGTTCTAGCCGTGACCACATGGGCATTCGTCGTTTGCTTTGCCGTCTGGCTGATGTTCGGGGTAACCGGCATTCCGATAAGTCGTGAGTTGAACTTGAATGGGCTCCAATTTGGTTTGCTGACTTCCACCCCGGTGCTCACCGGCGCTCTGTTTCGCCTGCCACTCGGCATCTGGACGGACAGATTCGGCGGCCGGATCGTGATGTTTCTTCTGCTGGTTGTTTGTGCCGTACCGCTCTGGCTCTCAAGCTATGCGAACCAGTTCTGGCAGTTCCTCCTGCTTGGGTTGGCTCTCGGCGTCGTCGGTGCCTCCTTCGCCGTCGGCACTCCCTACGTCGCGCGCTTTTTCCCCAAGGAGCGGCGAGGCTTTGCCATGGGCGTGTTCGGCGCTGGCACCACCGGCGCGGCGATCAACATGTTTATTGCTCCGGTCCTCATCGCCCAATATGACTGGCAGGTCGTTCCCAGGGTCTATGCCGTCGCGCTACTCATCACGGCGGTGATCTTCTGGCTGCTGTCAGCGCCGGACATAAACGCGCCCGGCAAGAGCGGCGCGTCGCTGCGGCAGCAATTGGCGGTATTCAAGGACCTGCGCGTCTGGAAGTACTGCCAGTATTACTCGATCGTTTTTGGCGGCTTCACTGCGCTGTCCGTTTGGATGCCGCAATACTTCGTGAGTGAGTACGGGCTGAGCATTGCACAGGCTTCGCTGCTGGCCGCGTGCTTTTCCCTTCCGGCGGGGATATTGCGCGCTGCCGGCGGTTGGCTTGCGGATCGTTTCGGCGCACACGACGTGACGTGGTGGGTGTTGTGGGCGGCCTGGATCAGCTTGTTCCTCCTGTCCTATCCGCAGACCGACTTCATCATCCATACGATTCGCGGCCCTGCCCAATTCCATATCGGATTGTCCGCGGCCATTTTCACGATGCTGCTCTTTGCACTTGGCGTCGCATTTGCGTTTGGAATGGCATCGACCTTCAAGTACGTTGGCGACGATTTCCCGGACAATATGGGCATCGTTACCGGTATCGTTGGTCTCGCCGGCGGTCTCGGCGGATTCCTCCTCCCCGTACTGTTCGGTGCGATCCTCGATTGGCTCGGGATCAACTCGAGTTGCTTCATGTTTCTCTATGGGATCGTTTGGGTGTCGTTGATCCTTAACTACACGACGGAGGTGCGACGTTTGCCGGTGATGGGCGAGCGAGCATTGCTTGGCGCGACGGTGATTCCCCCGGTCGCCGCCGTAGCCGCGATCAAGACAGGAGCGAGACCATGAGCCATTTTCTTGAACGTCTCACTTATTTGTCTCGGCGGCGCGAGCCTTTCGCCGAGGGGCTCGGCGAGCTGCGCGATGAAGACCGCACGTGGGAGGAGGGCTACCGGCAGCGCTGGCAGCACGACAAGATCGTACGCTCGACGCATGGCGTGAATTGCACGGGTGGATGCAGTTGGAAGATCTACGTCAAGAGCGGCGTCGTTACTTGGGAAACGCAGCAGACCGACTATCCGCGTACGCGCCCGGGCATGCCGAACCATGAGCCGCGCGGTTGTTCGCGCGGCGCTTCCTACAGCTGGTATCTCTATAGCGCGAGCCGCATCAAATATCCGATGGTGCGCGGTCGGTTGGTGCGGGCCTGGCGCGAGGCGCGCAAGACCTTGGCGCCCGTCGAGGCATGGGCTTCGATCGTTGACGATCCCGAAGCGGCAAAGTCCTACAAGTCCATGCGAGGGCGCGGCGGCTTCGTGCGCTCGACTTGGGACGAAGTCAGCGAAATCATCGCCGCCGCCAACGTCTACACAATCAAGACCTGGGGACCGGACCGCGTCGTCGGCTTTTCGCCCATTCCGGCCATGTCGATGGTCTCCTACGCGTCGGGTGCGCGCTATCTCAGTTTGATCGGCGGCACGCTGCTCTCCTTTTACGACTGGTACTGCGATCTGCCGCCGTCCAGCCCGCAGACTTGGGGCGAGCAGACCGACGTGCCGGAATCGGCCGATTGGTACAATTCGAGTTACATCATCGCCTGGGGTTCGAACGTGCCGCAGACGCGCACGCCGGACGCCCATTTCTTCGTCGAGGCGCGCTACAACGGCACTAAGGTCGTCGCGATCACACCGGACTACTCGGAAGTCGCGAAGCTGTCTGACCTGTGGCTTCATCCCAAGCAGGGCACCGACGCCGCATTCGCCATGGCGATGGGTCACGTCATTCTGCGCGAGTTCTTCCTCGATCGCCAAGTTCCGTACTTTCAGGACTACTGTCGTCGCTACACCGACATGCCGCTGCTGGTGCGGCTGCGTCGCCAGGGCGACCGGTACGTGCCCGACCGTTACGTGCGGCAGAGCGATCTCCCCGGCGTATCGGGCTCGGATCGAGCGGCGTGGAAGACCGTCGCGATCAACGAGAAGACCGGCGGCTTCGCCGTGCCGCGGGGCTCGATGGGCTATCGTTGGCCCGGTCAGAATGAACCGAAGGGACGTTGGAATCTTGAAGCAAAAGACGGCGAGACCGGAGAGGACGTGAGCCTCGGCCTCAGCGTGTTCGAACGTCGCGACGAGGTTTTGTCGGTCGCGTTCCCTTATTTCGGCGGACGGCCGCACGAGCATTTCCCCGAAAACGACCAGGGCGGCGACGTGCTCCTTCGCAACGTGCCCGCCAAACGCGTGACGCTCACCAGCGGCGAAACTTTCGTCACGACGGTGTTCGACCTCATCTGTGCGAACTACGGACTCGACCGCGGTCTCGGCGGCGCTTGCGCCACGAGCTACGACGACAACGTGCCCTACACGCCGGCGTGGCAGGCGCCCATCACGGGCGTGCCAGCCGAGAGGGCGATCGCCGTCGCACGCGAATTCGCCGACAACGCGGCGAAGACGCGCGGACGCTCGATGGTGATCATCGGCGCCGGCATGAACCACTGGTACCACCAGGACATGAACTACCGCAGCATTATCAATTTCCTGATGATGTGCGGCACGATCGGCATCTCCGGCGGCGGGTGGGCGCACTATGTGGGCCAGGAGAAGCTGCGGCCGCAGACCGGTTGGACCATGCTGGCTTTCGCGCTCGACTGGACGAGACCGCCGCGCCAGATGAACGGTACGTCGTTTTTCTATGCTCACAGTGATCAGTGGCGCTACGAAAAATTGGACGTCAAGGAGCTGCTCTCGCCACTGGCCGATCCGGCGCCGTATCGCGGCAGCATGATCGACCTCAACGTGCGCGCCGAGCGGATGGGCTGGCTGCCATCGGCGCCGCAACTCGCGGTTAATCCGCTTACGCTGGCGCGCGAAGCGGAAAAGGCCGGAATTGCAGCGAAGGACCATGTCGTCGCTGGTCTGAAGGACGGCCGCCTGCGAATGGCCTGCGAGGATCCGGACGAGCCCAAAAACTTCCCGCGCAATCTCTTCATCTGGCGCTCCAACCTGTTCGGATCCTCGGGCAAGGGACACGAATACTTTCTGCGCCATTTCCTCGGCACGCGGCACGGCCTGCAGGGCAAGGATCTCGGCGAAATGGGCGGCCAGAAGCCCAGCGAGGTGACGTGGCGTGATCCGGCGCCGGAGGGGAAGCTCGACCTCGTCGTCACCCTCGATTTCCGCATGTCGACGAGTTGTCTCTACTCCGACATCGTGCTGCCGACGGCAACTTGGTATGAGAAGAACGATCTGAACACGACGGATATGCACCCCTTCATCCATCCGTTGTCGGTCGCCGTCGATCCGGTCTGGGAATCGCGCAGCGACTGGGAGATCTACAAGACCATCGCGCGCCGCTTTTCCGAACTCGTGGTCGGTCATCTCGGCGTGGAGCGCGACGTGGTGCTGACGCCCATCTTGCACGACACGCCCGCGGAACTTGCCCAGCCTTCCGATGTCCACGACTGGAAAAAAGGAGAATGCGACCTCGTGCCGGGTGTTACCGCTCCGCAGATCGCCATCGTCGAGCGTGACTATCCAAATACCTACCGCCGTTTCACGTCATTGGGACCTCTCGCCGACACGCTCGGCAACGGCGGCAAGGGCATCGGCTGGAACACCGAGGACGAGGTGCGTGGCCTCGGCGAGCTGAACTACAAGGTCGACGACGGCGGCCCGACCCACGGCCGCCCGCGCATCGAGACCGACGTCGATGCCGCCGAAGTCATCCTCTATCTCGCGCCCGAAACAAACGGCGAGGTGGCCGTGAAGGCGTGGCGGGCGCTCGGACAGGCGACGGGCCGCGACCACACGCATCTGGCGGAGGCACGCGAGGACGAGAAGATACGGTTCCGCGACCTGGTGGCGCAGCCGCGCAAGATCATCTCGTCACCAACGTGGTCGGGCATTGAAAGCGAGCACGTCAGCTACACGGCAGGCTACACCAACGTCCATGAACTCATTCCCTGGCGGACGCTGAGCGGCCGCCAGCAATTCTATCAGGATCACCGGTGGTTCAGGGACTTCGGCGAGGCACTCGCTGTTTACCGCCCGCCAATCGACACCCGCACGACCGCGGACATGCTGGGCAAGCGCAGCAACGGTCAGCCCGAGATCGTTCTCAACTTCATCACGCCACACCAGAAATGGGGCATCCACTCCACCTACACCGATAATCTTCTGATGCTGACGCTGTCGCGCGGCGGCCCGATCGTATGGATCTCCGAGGTTGACGCGAAGAAGGCGGGGATCGTCGATAATGATTGGATCGAGCTCTTCAACATGAACGGCGCCCTTGCCGTGCGTGCCGTCGTAAGTCAACGCGTGCAGCAGGGCATGTGTCTCATGTACCATGCCCAGGAGAAGATCGTGAACGTTCCCGGCTCACAGATCACCGGCCAGCGTGGCGGCATTCACAACTCGGTCACTCGCACGGTGATGAAGCCGACTCATATGGTGGGCGGTTACGCACAGCTTTCCTACGGCTTCAACTACTACGGCACCGTAGGTTCGAACCGCGACGAGTTCGTCATCGTGCGCAAGCTCACCAAGGTTGAATGGCTTGACCACTCCAATCCCGTCGATCAGGCAACGGCGGAGGTCGCGTCATGAAGATCCGCGCACAGATCGCGATGGTGATGAACCTCGACAAATGCATCGGGTGTCATACTTGCTCCGTCACCTGCAAGAATGTCTGGACCTCGCGCCAGGGTATGGAATACGCGTGGTTCAACAACGTCGAGACCAAGCCCGGCGTCGGCTACCCGAAGGACTGGGAGAATCAGGAGCGCTGGCGCGGCGGCTGGGAGCGTCGCCGGAACGGCAAGATCGTCCCGAAGCAGGGCGGGCGTTGGTCGATCCTGGCAAAGATCTTCGCCAACCCGCATTTGCCGGAGATCGACGACTACTACGAGCCATTCACCTTCGACTACGAGCATTTGCATGTCGCGCCCGAACTGCCGACCGCGCCGGTGGCACGCCCGCTTTCGCTCGTCAGCGGCCGCCCGATGGACAAGATCGAATGGGGCCCGAACTGGGAGGAAATCCTCGGCGGCGAGTTCGACAAGCGGTCGCAAGACTACAATTTTGAGGCCGTTCAGAAGGACATCTACGGACAGTTCGAAAACACCTTCATGATGTACCTGCCTCGCCTGTGCGAGCACTGCCTGAACCCGAGCTGCGTCGCGTCCTGCCCATCTGGCTCGATCTACAAGCGTGAGGAGGACGGCATCGTCCTCATCGACCAGGACAAGTGCCGTGGCTGGCGGATGTGCGTGTCTGGCTGTCCGTACAAGAAAATTTATTACAATTGGACCTCCGGCAAGGCCGAGAAGTGCATTTTCTGCTATCCCCGCATCGAAGCGGGCCAGCCCACGGTCTGCTCGGAGACCTGCGTCGGGCGCATCCGCTATCTCGGCGTGCTGCTCTACGACGCCGACCAGATCGAGAGCGCGGCGAGCGTGGAGGATCCGCAGGACCTTTACGAAGCACAACTCGCGCTCTTTCTCGATCCCAACAATCCTGAGGTTGCAGCGCAGGCGCGCGCCGACGGCGTGCCGGATGCCTGGATCGAGGCCGCGCGGCGCTCGCCGACCTACAAGATGGCCGTCGACTGGCGGATCGCGTTCCCGCTCCATCCGGAATATCGGACCTTGCCGATGGTTTGGTACGTGCCGCCGTTGTCGCCCATCCAATCGCACGCGAATGCCGGCGCAATCGATACTGTCGGCGCGATTCCGGACGTGCGCTCGCTCCGCATCCCCGTGCGTTACTTGGCCAACTTGCTAACGGCCGGCGCGGAGGCACCGATCGTCTCGGCGCTCGAGCGCATGCTCGCTATGCGAATCTACTACCGGCAGCGGCAACTTGGTGATGGCGATGGACGGGAGCTGCTGGCGCAGGCCGGTCTCACGGTCGCGCAGGTCGAAGAGATGCATCGGTATCTCTCCATCGCCAATTATGAGGATCGTTTCGTCATCCCGACGAGTCATCGCGAGCAGGCCGAGGACGCCTACGGCCTGCGAGGTTCCTGCGGCTTCACCTTCGGCAACGGCTGCGACTTCGGCCCGCCGCATTCGTCGCTGTTCGGCGGCAAAATGGGGCGCCGCACGCTGACGCCGATCAGGACGCTCGATACGTGAGGAGGCGGCCAATGATCGTGCTGAGGGCGCTCGGTGCGTTGCTGTCGTACCCGCGGGAAGAGGTACGGCAAGCACTGCCGGAAATTGCCGATGCAATCCGCGCCTCGCCACTCATCGCGACGCGCGAGCGCGAAGGCTTGCTCGCGCTGATCGACGATCTCGGAACCCGCGATCTCCTGGAGGCCGAGGAGCGCTATGTTGACCTCTTCGATCGCGGCCGTGCGACTTCGCTCCATCTCTTCGAGCACCTGCACGGGGAAGCGCGTGATCGCGGACAGGCCATGGTCGATCTCAAACGCCTCTACGAGCGGGCGGGCTACGAATTGTCATCGCGCGAGTTGCCCGACTATTTGCCGCTCATACTCGAATATCTCAGCTGCTGCGAGCTTCGGGAAACGCGTGCGCTTCTGGGCGACTGCGCCCACCTCCTCAAGCGCATCGGCCAAGCGCTCATCGCCCGCGGCAGCACCTATGCCGCCGTCCTGCAGGCGCTGCTGGTGATTGCCGGCGAAGTGCCGCTCGACGCTTCTGCCGTGCCCCGCGCCACGGACCGGGCCGAGACTCTCGATCAGGACTGGTTCGAGCAGCCCGCATTCGCCGGGGAGCCTTTGGCCGCGGCGGCGAGGACAGGCCGTCCTGCGCAGGCGCGTCCATCGCCGACCTCGGGCAAAACACCGCCGGCGCGTTGAAAGCGGAGATCGCCACATGTTGTCCGCCGACTACGTCAATGCATTTCTCTTCGGCATCTATCCCTATCTCTGCCTCGCGGTGTTGTTAATCGGCAGCCTGATCCGTTTCGATCGCGAGCCTTATACCTGGAAGAGCGATTCCTCCCAGCTGCTGCGCAAGCGGGAGCTGCGCCTTGGATCGAACCTTTTCCACTATGGCGTCATCATCGTGATCCTCGGCCATTTCGCCGGCTTTCTCGCGCCGCATTGGGCGATCGACTGGGCGCTCGACCCCGTCGCTCATCAGCTCCTTGCGATGGTGGTCGGCGGCATCGCCGGCCTCGTCGCCATCATCGGTCTCACCATCCTGCTGCACCGGCGGCTCGCGGACCCGCGCATCCGGTTGAACAGCCGTAAATGGGATATCGCCGTCGCGCTGTTCTTATGGGTGCAGCTCTTTCTGGGCCTTCTCACGGTGCCGCTTTCGGCCTTCCACATGGATGGGGTTCTGTTCGAGACGCTGACGAGCTACGTCAAGGGCATCGTGACGCTCGACGGCGGCGCCGCCGCGCTCATGATTGGGGTCCCGCTAACGTACAAGCTTCACGTGCTTCTGGGATTTACGATCTTCTTGATCTCGCCGTTCACCCGCATGATCCACATCTGGAGCGGCGTCGGCGCACTGGCCTATCTGTTCCGACCCTACCAGATCGTGCGAACACCGCGCACACGAGCGAAGGAGCCGGTTCGATCGTGACTGTCACCGTCAACGGCATCGCAGTCGAGGTGGCTCGATGGCCGAGCCCGACGGTTGCGGCAGTGCGCGAATTGTTGCGTCAGCGCGCGGTCGCGCTCGGCTTCTTGGCTGCGGAAATGATCGATGATGACGAGATCGGCGCCGCCATCGAGCGCCTGCTGTCGGAGGAAGTCGTGGTGCCGTCTCCGACCGAGGCGGAATGCCAGCGATACTATGACACCCACTTGAAGGAGTTCTGGAGCGGGGATCTGGTACACGCACGCCATATCCTGTTCCAGGTAACGCCGTCGACGTCTGTCCCTGAAATCCGTGGCCGTGCCGAACGCACGTTGTCGGAGCTTTTGGCGGAGCCGGATAAATTTGCCGCCGCAGCCCGCGAGCTGTCCAACTGCCCATCGGGTCAGCAGGGTGGCAACCTTGGCCAGATCGCTCGCGGCGATACCGTGCCGGAGTTCGAGCAAGCGATCTTCCGATTGGGCGCAAACGGAATTCTGCGCCAGCTGGTCAAGACGCGTCACGGTTTTCACATCGTGGCCGTCGACCAGAGCATTCCAGGCGAGAGGCTATCGTTCGAAGCGGTGCGAGAACGGATTTCCGAGCGGCTCAAAACCGGCGTCGAGGAGCACGCCCTGCGACAATACGTTTCGATCCTTGCCGGTCAGGCGGAGATCGTGGGAGTGGAGTTGGCGGGCGCGGACACGCCGCTCGTGCAATGACTATGAGGGTGTACGCCGATGTCGGCCGGCATTTTTAGCGAAAAGGAATTGCCTCGCCTAGGATCGGACGCATGCTCGGTGATCTAATTGCCAATCTCGATCGTCCGGATGTGGCGGGCGCGGTGCTTGCGACGCTGGATCCGACTCTCGCCGCCCGAGTCGAGCGACGCGCTGCAGCAGCGG
>Ga0318554_10000361_pt1 | contig 15727 bp, 12 predicted proteins | sample GRESIP082b2f22_FD_203687 | JGI IMG/M metagenome (GOLD analysis project Ga0318554, IMG submission 203687) | Tropical soil microbial communities from Luquillo Experimental Forest, Puerto Rico - GRE.SIPMG.082b2f22 | ecosystem: Environmental > Terrestrial > Soil > Tropical forest > Bulk soil... | reverse complement strand
GATCCGGTGCCGCGTACCCGTCTGCCGGGGGGTACGGTCCGGGCGTGGCGTAGCCGTCCGGCGCGGCGTACGCGTCGGGTGCGGCGTAGGGATCGGGCTGGCCGTACGCGTAGGGGTCCGGAGGTGTGTACTGATCCGCCCCCGCGTAGGGGTCTGGCGGGCCGTGCTGCCCCGGTGCGGCCTGGGGATCGAGACCGTTGTGCTCCCGGGGAACGCGGCTGTGCCGGCCAGAATGGCGCGGCGCCTGGCGCTCCGGCCAGTCACCCTGCCTGTCGCCCGTCACCTCGTACCTCCCGGAGCTGAGCCGACCAGCTCCCCCGCAGGCTGACCTGTCGAGCGCTCCATGTCCAGCGCTCCCTGGAGCAGCAGCGCCGCCGCTGCCTTGTCCACTGTAAGGCGACGGCCCCTGGCGTCGCTGCCTCCCTGCCGCAGCGCGTCGTGGGCGATGACCGTGGTAAACCGCTCGTCCACCAGGCGGACCGGGACCGGCGTCACGCGGCGGGCCAGCGCGGCCGCGAACGTCCTGGCGTCCGTGGCGGCCCGCCCTTCCCGGCCGGAAAGGCCGACGGGCAGGCCCACGATGATCTCGATCACGTCATCGGCGGCGGCCAGGCCCGCGATGGCGTCCAGGTCCCCACGGCCGCGCCGCACCGTGGTCAGCGGGCTGGCGAGCCGGCCGTCGCTGTCGCAGTGCGCCACTCCGATCCGTACCGAGCCGACGTCGATCGCGAGCCGGATGCCGAGCCTCAACGGATGGCTCCGGGCCGGCCAGATCTCATCCCGCCAACGATACGGCTGCGGCACGGTCTCACCGTACGCTACCTGGCCCCATTATTTCCCTAATGGCCGCACCAACTGCCTCGAACGACTGCTCTACCGCCCGGGCCGCCCCGTCTCCGAGCGGCGCGCCGCCGCCCTGGGCCACGTCATCCTTGCCGCCGCCGCGACCGCCGAGCGCGCCCGCCGCGGTCAGCACGAGCGCCCCGGCGGCCAGGCCGCGCGCCCGTCCCGCGTCGTTGACCGCGACCACGATCGTGGGCCGGTCGGTGGGCACCCCGGCCACGACGGCGACTCCGGGGCGGTCGGGCCCCAGCCGGCCGCGGATGTCGAGCGCCAGCTTGCGGATGTTCTCGGCGCTGGTGCCGTCGGGGGCCCGGTGCGCCACATACGAGACCCCGGCCACGTCGGCCGCGCGCTGGGCCAGTTCGGCGGCGGAGTCGAGCAGGCGCGCCGAGTTGAGCCGCTCGAGGTCCCGCTGCGCGTCCCGGAGCCGGGTCACGATGCCCGCTATCCGTTCCGGCAGCTCTTCCCGCGGGGCCTTCAGCTGCTCGGAGAGCTGGTTGACCAGGACGCTTTCCCGGGCGAGGAACCTGAAGGCGTCCATGCCCACCAGCGCCTCGACGCGGCGCACGCCGGAGCCGATCGAGGACTCACCGAGGATCTTGACCAGTCCCAGCTGCCCGGAGTGGGCGACGTGGGTGCCGCCGCACAGCTCGCGGGAGTAGTCGCCGACCTCCACGACGCGGACTTGGTCGCCGTACTTCTCGCCGAACAGCGCCAGCGCACCCATGGCCCGTGCCTCGTCGATCGAGGTGTGGTAGGCCCGGACGGCCAAGTCGTTGATCAGTACCTCGTTCACTTCGTCTTCCGCGTCGGCGAGGACCGCCGGCGGCACGGCGCCCATCGCGGTGAAGTCGAACCGGAACCGGCCCGGCGAGTTCTCCGAGCCGGCCTGGGCCGCCGAATCGCCGAGCGCGCCGCGGATGGCACGGTGCACGAGATGGGTCGCCGTGTGCGACCTGGAGATGGCGCGACGCCGCTCGACGTCGATCTCGGCGTGCACCGGGGCGCCCACGACGATCTCGCCCGAGGTCACCCGGCCGCGGTGGACGATGAGCCCGGGCACCGGCGTCTGCACGTCGAGGACCTCGACCACCGCGCCTTCTCCCGCCCCGCTGCCCGAGGCGCTGATCTGGCCGGTATCGGCGAGCTGGCCGCCGCCCTCCGCGTAGAACGGGGTGCGGTCGAGGACCACGTCGAGCTCGGTCCCGGGGCCGGCCGCCGGCACCGAGACCCCGCCCACCAGCAGACCAGTCACGGTCGCGTCCCCGGTCACCTGGTCGTACCCGGTGAACTGGACCTGCCCCGAGCGATCCAGGACCGACGCGAGCACCGAGATGTCCGCGTTGCCGGTCTTCTTGCCCGCCGCGTCCTGTTTGGCCCGCTGCCGCTGCTGCTCCATGAGCCGGCGGAACTCCTGCTCGTCGACGGAGAGCCCCTGCTCCGTGGCCATCTCCAGGGTCAGGTCGATGGGGAAGCCGTAGGTGTCGTGCAGCTGGAAGGCCTGATCGCCGCGGATGGTGTCGCCGTCGTGGCGCCTGGTCTCCTCGACCGCGGCGTCGAAGATCGCGCTGCCGGTACGCAGCGTGCCGAGGAAGGCGGCCTCCTCGGCGTCTATGATCGTGTGGATGTGCGGGGCGTCGCGGCGCAGCTCGGGGTACTGCTCGCCGAGCGCGTCGATCGCCACGGCGGCCAGCTCGTGCAGGTAGCGCTCGTCCTCCCCGCCGCGGCCGGACCCGCCGCGCTGGGACCCGGCGAGCAGCCGGAGATTGCGGACGCTGCGGCGCAGGATCCGGCGCAGGACGTACCCGCGCGCCTCGTTCGACGGCACGACACCGTCGGCGACCAGCATCACGGCCGTCCGCACGTGGTCGGTGACCACCCGCAGCGCCACGTCGCTGCGGTGGTCCTGGCCGTACCGCTGCTCGGTGAGCTCGGCGGCGCGCTCGAGCACCTTCCACATGGTGTCGATCTCGTAGATGTTGTCGACGCCCTGCAGCAGGGCGGCCATCCGCTCCAGGCCCATCCCCGTGTCGATGTTGCGTGACGGCAGCTCGCCCGCGATGTCGAAATCCACCTTGGCGCGGACCGCGCTGAGCTGCTCCTGCATGAAGACGAGGTTCCAGACCTCCAGGTAGCGATCCTCGTCAACCACCGGCCCGCCCTCGCGACCGTACTCGGGCCCGCGGTCGTAGTAGATCTCCGAGCAGGGCCCGCCGGGACCGGGCACGCCCATATGCCAGTAGTTGTCCGCCAGGCCACGGCGCTGGATCCGGTCCTCGGGCACGCCCACGTGGTCGTGCCACAGCTTGGCCGCCTCGTCGTCGTCGGTGTAAACGGTCACCCAGAGCCGGCTTTCCGGGAAGCCGAACCCGCCCTCGGCCTCCGGGCTGGTGAGCAGCTCCCAGGCGAAGGGGATGGCCAGCTCCTTGAAGTAGTCGCCGAACGAGAAGTTCCCCAGCATCTGGAAGAAGCTCGCGTGCCGGGTGGTCTTTCCTACCTCGTCGATGTCCGCCGTGCGCACGCACTTCTGAGCGGTGGTGGCGCGGCGGAACGGCGGGGCCAGCTGGCCGAGGAAGTACGGCTTGAACGGGACCATCCCGGCGTTGACCAGCAGCAGCGTGGGGTCGTCGGCGATCAGGCTGGCCGAGGGGACCACCGTGTGGCCGCGCTCGGAGAAATAGTTAAGGAAACGGCGGACGATCTCTGCCGACTCCATCAACGGCCATCCTTCGCATAGTCGGTGCCGGGGTGCACGCGGCCCTGACCGCCATCGTCGGGGCCCCCCGCGCGTGCCTGCTGACCTTCGAGGGTACGGCCTGTCAGCTCGGGATGACGATCCGCGTACAGCTCCATGCCGTCGCGCACGTCCCGGGCGAACCGGGCTGCGCTGTCCAGCCAGGCGCTCCCGGGCGCTGCGCCCGGCCGGGCCGCCCCGCTGACCGTGCGCGCCAGCCGGGTGACCCGCCGGTAGCCCGCCACGCCGATCACCGCGCCCGCGCTCACCCAGAAGAGCCTGCGCATCAGCCTCGTGCCTCCTCGCGGCCGCCGCGGACCGGGCGGGGCCTCGCCGTGGCGCGGCCGGCCCGCGCGGGACGGCCGGCGAGCTGCGCGTCCGGCCCGGCCGGCAGCGCCTCCCGCCTGGCGGGGAGCGCTGCCCGCCGGGACGGCAGGACGCCCGGTTCCCGCGCCGTCGCGGCCCGGCCGGGCCGCCGCAGCGTGACGGCCCGGCGGACCCCGAAGACGAACCCGGACAGCCGCAGCAACGGCACGCCGAGCCCGTCCGAGATCCCCCGCGCCAGGCCGGTGAGAGCGGACACGTGCCCGGTCAGCTCGGCCATGTTGGCCGTGACCTCATCCATGCTCTCGGTGATGCGGTCGGTCCGCGCCAGCTGCTCTTGGGTCTGGTCGACCGCGGCCTGCGCGCGCTCGATGAGGGTGTCGGCGCGATCCCCGTAGTCCGTCAGCACCCGGTTGGCGTGGGAGATCAGCCCGCCCAGGCGGATCAGCACGAACACGGCCGCGCACATGCCGACCGCGAAGAAGCCCGCCGCGATGAGCGCCGCGAGCTGCCCGGTGTTCACCCGCGGTCCCGAGTCCGTCGCGCTGCCTGGTCTGTCATCTGCCCGACCCTATCGCTGCGCGGTGGTGCCGGCCGGGAAAGGGGTCGCTGCGACGGCTACTCGGCGGGCGGCGCCGGCTGGTCGCCGTCATCGGCGCGGCCCAGGATGGCCCTGATCCGCTCGGACCGCTCGGCGTAGCGGGCCTCGGCGCCGTGCCGGGACGGCTCGTAGTACCTGCGCCCCGCGACCGGGTCGGGCGCGTAGGCCTGGGCCACCACGCCCTCGGGGTAATCGTGCGGGTACTGGTAACCGCGCCCGTGCCCGAGCCGGGCCGCGCCGCGGTAGCTGGCGTCGCGCAGGTGCGCGGGCACCGAGCCCGCCAGCCCGGCCTGCACGTCACCCTGCGCGGCGCCGATGGCCCGGATCACCGAGTTCGACTTGGGCGCCAGGGACAAGTGGATCACAGCCTGCGCCAGGTTGATCCTGGCCTCGGGCAGCCCGACGAACTCGACCGCCTGCGCGGCGGCCACCGCCACCGGCAGCGCGGTGGGGTCGGCCATCCCCACGTCCTCGCTGGCGTGCACGATCAGCCGCCGGGCGATGAACCGCGGATCCTCGCCCGCCTCGATCATCCGCGCCAGGTAGTGCAGCGCGGCGTCGGCGTCACTGCCCCGGATGCTCTTGATGAACGCGCTGATCACGTCGTAGTGCTGGTCGCCGTCCCGGTCGTAGTGCACGGCGGCCCGGTCCACCGCGCGCTCCAGCCCGGCCAGGTCGATCACTGCGCCGGGCGGCAGGCCCAGGGCCGCCGCCTCCAGGTAGGTCAGCGCGCGCCGGGCGTCGCCGCCCGCGACGCGGATCAGCTGCTCGGCCACGCCGTCGCCCAGGGTCACGGCCCCGGCCAGCCCGCGCTCGTCGGCCAGCGCCCGGTCGATCACGATCCGCATGTCGTCGTGGCCGAGCGGCTGCAGGGTGAGCAGCAGCGACCGGGACATCAGCGGGCCGATCACCGAGAACGACGGGTTCTCCGTGGTCGCGCCGATGAACGACACCCACCGGTTCTCCACCGCCGGCAGCAGCGCGTCCTGCTGGGCCTTGTTGAAGCGGTGCACCTCGTCGATGAACAGGACGGTCTGGTTGCCGGTCAGCCCGAGCTCGGTGCGGGCCGCGTCAATGGCCCCGCGTACGTCCTTGACCCCGGCCGACACCGCGGACAGTTCCACGAACCGCCGCCGCGTCACCTGGCTCACCACGTAGGCCAGGGTGGTCTTCCCGGTCCCGGGCGGGCCCCACAGCAGCAGCGACATCGGGGCGTCGTGCTCGGCCAGCTTCCGCAGCGGCGATCCGTCGCCGGTCAGCTGCGGCTGGCCGACCACCTCGTCCAGGGTCCGCGGGCGCATCCGTACCGCCAGTGGCGCGGCGGCCTGCTCGGCCTCGGCCGCCACGTCGTCAAACAGGCTGCCGGACCGGCCCGCCTCAACTCTGGGCACGCCCCGACAGTACCTCGCTCGGCGTGACGCTACGTACGCCGGCGCAGACCCGCTGCGGGTTAGGGCTGGCCGGCCGGCGGGATCACGTCGACGCCGGCCTCCTTGCGCTGCTCGGGGGTGATCGGCGTCGGCGCGCCGGTCAGCGGGTCGAGCCCGGACGCGGCCTTGGGGAACGCGATCACGTCACGGATCGTGTCCCGGCCGGTCAGCAGCATCAGCATCCGGTCCCAGCCGAACGCGATCCCGCCGTGCGGCGGCGGCCCGAAGCGCAGCGCGTCGAGCAGGAAGCCGAACTGCGACCTGGCCTCCTCGCGGGAGAGCCCGATGACGTCGAACACCTGCTGCTGCATGTCCGGCCGGTAGATCCGGATCGACCCGCCGCCGATCTCGGTGCCGTTGCAGACGATGTCGTACGCGTCGGCCAGGGCGCCGGCGGGCTCGGCCACGAACTTGTCCGCCCACTCCGGCAGCGGCGCGGTGAACGGGTGGTGGACCGCGGTCCAGCCGCCGGACCCATCATCCTCGAACATCGGCGCGTCCACCACCCAGGTGAACGCCCACGCCGACGGGTCGATCAGGCCGCAGCGGTGCCCGATCTCCAGCCGGGCCGCGCCGAGCAGCTCGCGGGCGGAGTTCGCCGGGCCCGCGGCGAAGAACACGCAATCACCCGGGCCCGCCCCCGCCGCGGCGGGCAGCCCGGCGCGCTCGGCCTCGGACAGGTGCCGGGCCACGGGCCCGGAGTCGGACACCTGCCCGCCGGCGTCGATCAGCACGTAGGCCAGGCCCCGGGCGCCGCGCGAGCGGGCCCAGTCCTGCCAGCCGTCGAGCTCCTTGCGGGTCTGCGCGGCGCCGCCGGGCATGACCACGGCGCCCACGTGCGCGGCCTGGAACACCCGGAATCCCGTCTGGGCGAAGTAACCGGTCAGGTCGGCCAGCTCGCAGCCGAACCGCAGGTCGGGCTTGTCCGACCCGAACCGGGCCATGGCGTCGGCGTAGCTCATCCGCGGGATCGGCCGCGGCACCTGGTACCCGGCGATCTCCGCCCACAGCCGCTGCACCAGGTGCTCGGCCACCTCGATGACGTCCTCCCGGCTGACGAACGACATCTCCACGTCGATCTGGGTGAACTCCGGCTGCCGGTCGGCACGGAAGTCCTCGTCGCGGAAGCAGCGCACCAGCTGGTAGTAGCGTTCCAGGCCGGCGACCATCAGCAGCTGCTTGAACAGCTGGGGTGACTGCGGCAGCGCGTACCAGCTGCCGGGGCGCAGCCGGACCGGCACCAGGAAGTCGCGCGCCCCCTCCGGCGTGGACCTGGTCAGGAACGGCGTCTCCACGTTCACGAACCCGTGGTCCCGCATCACGTCGCTGACCAGGTACGCCGCTGCCGACCTGGCGCGCAGCGTCGCTGCCATCTCGGCCCGCCGGATGTCGAGGTAGCGGTAGTGCAGCCGCACCTCCTCGTTGAGTTCGGCGGCGCCCTCTATCGGGAACGGCAGCGGGTCGGACTCCGACAGCACCTCGAGCTCGCCGACCGCCACCTCGATCTCGCCGGTGGCCAGCTCGGGATTCTCGTTGCCTGGCGGCCGCCGCCGTACCGTGCCCGTTACCAGCACGCAGAACTCGGCGCGCAGGTCGTGCGCCACGTCGTCCTGGCGGAACACCACCTGCACGACGCCGCTGGCGTCGCGCAGGTCGATGAACACCACGCCGCCGTGGTCGCGGCGGCGGGCGACCCACCCCGCCAGCGTGACGTTCTGTCCCTCGTCCGAAGCACGCAGCGTGCCCGCGTCGTGGCTGCGGATCATCGCTACAGCCCCGTCGGCCGGCGCGCGCCCGGCATCGTCGGGACCGAGCCGCCGCCCTGGCCGCCGGGAGGGACAAGCCCGGCCAGGAACGGGTTGGACCGGCGCTCGGCTCCGATCGTCGTGGCCGGCCCGTGCCCGCACAGCACCTCGGTCTCATCGGGCAGCGGCAGGCAGACCCGGGCCAGGCTCTCCAGGATCGTGGCGTGGTCCCCGCCGGGCAGGTCGGTACGGCCGATCGACCCGGCGAACAGCAGGTCGCCGCTGAACAGCGTGCCCGGCTCGTCGGCGGCCGGCAGCCGGAAGGTCACCGAGCCGGGGGTGTGCCCGGGCGCGTGGTCCACGGTGACCTGGATCCCGGCCAGGTCGAGCACGGCCCCGTCGGTCAGTTCCCTGACGTCGTCGGGCTCGCTGAAGGTGATCCCGCCGAACAGCCGCTGGCCCGGCTGCAGCGAGAGCCCGCGGCCCGGGTCGGTCAGCAGCGCCCGGTCGTCCGGGTGAATGTAGGCCGGGATGTCCCGGGCCCCGCACACCGGGGCCACGGACCAGATGTGATCGACGTGGCCGTGCGTGAGCAGGACCGCGGCCGGCTGCAGCCTGAACCGCTCGACCGTCTCCTCGATGCCCTGCTCCGCGTCCTGGCCGGGATCGATGATCAGGCACTGCTCCCCCGGCGCGGCCGCCACCAGGTAACAGTTCGCGGCGAACGAGCCGGCCGGAAACCCGGCGACAAGCACGGCTGACCTCCTTAGGCTGGCGCGGGGACTGTGCCTACAGGCTATCCACGGCGGCCTGGGCCCGCGCCGGCGGCCTGTCAGGACACGGACAGGACGCGGTTGGTGCGGCGAACAGGTAACAGCCGCGCCAATACCGGCTGCGCGCAGGTACGCTTCGCGAAAGTTTCGCTGATCAAAGTACTCGGTTCGGGATAGGGCGGCACAGGAGGACCGGCAGGGTGGCGGGTAAGAAGGAGCGCCAGCGCAAACTGGCCAGGGAGCGCTACCAGCGCCGCGCGGTCCGGCAGGCCCACCGGGACCGGCGGACACGGCAGTGGACCGTCGCCGTGTCCGCCGTCGTCGTGGTGGTCGCCATCGCGGTGGGCGGCATCTTGTTCGCCAGCCGGTCCACGGGCACGACGTCCACGCCCGCGGCCACGCCCAGTGCCAGCGCCAGCCCGACCCCCAGCGCCACGCCCTCCACCGTGGCCGAGCCCGCGACGCACTGCACCTACGCCGCGAACCCGCCCGCCGCGCGCCCGGTCACCATGCCGCCGGCCACGCCGGACTACAAGGCCACGTACCAGGCGACGATCACCACCAACCGCGGCCCCATCGTGATCGACCTGCTCAACAGCAAGGCCACCTGCACGGTGAACTCATTCGTGCACCTGGCCGCGGCGGGTTTCTACAGCCGCACCCCGTGCCCGCGGATAACCACCTCCCAGGGCCTGTACATCCTGCAGTGCGGTGACCCGACCGGCAAGGGAAGCGGCGGACCGGGTTACGAGTTCGCGAGCGAGAACCTGACCGGCGCCACGTACCCGGCGGGGACGCTGGCGATGGCCAACACGGGCGCTCCGGACAGCAACGGCAGCCAGTTCTTCCTCGTTTATCGGAACTCGTCGCTCCCGCCCAGCTATACGCCGTTTGGCAAGATCGTCAGCGGGCTCAATATCCTCCAGAATGTAGGAAAGCGGGGATACGGGCCACCGCTCAACCAGGCTGGCGGCGGAGCGCCCAAGGAGAGTGTGGAAATCGAGAGCGTGACCATCAAGAAGACATGACCGGAGCGGCGTCACCCGTCAGGCACGTGGCGGGGGGCTCCGGGCCATCGGGGCCCGGGGCCGTCCCCGGGAGGCACTACGTCTCCCCGGGGCAGCACTGAGCAGGAGGTTCGCCGGTGAGCACGGCCAGCGATGCGTGGGGCAGGGTAGCCGACGACGGCACCGTATACGTGCGTACCGCCGAGGGCGAGCGGGTGGTGGGCTCATGGCAGGCCGGCAGCCCCGACGAGGCCCTCGCCTTCTTCGAGCGCAAGTTCGCCTCGCTGGAGACCGAGGTCAGCCTGCTCGAGCAGCGGATCACGACCACCGACCTCTCCCCCGCGCACGCGCAGGCCACGATCACCCGGCTGCTGGCCGCCGTGGCCGACGCGCACGCGGTCGGCGACCTGGACGGGCTGCGCGGCCGGCTGGAAGCGATGAGCGGGCTGGTCGATCACCGGCGGGAGGAGCACAAGGCGGCCCGAGAGCAGGCGCGGAGCGAGGCCCTCGAGACCAAGGAACGGATCGTGGCCGAGGCCGAGCAGATCGCGGCCGAGGCGACGCACTGGAAGATCAGCGGCGAGCGGATGCGGCAGCTGCTCGAGGAGTGGAAGGCCGCGCCGCGCGGCGACCGGGCGACTGAGACCGCGCTATGGAAGCGGCTGTCCGCCGCGCGCAACGCGTTCACCAAGCGCCGCAAGGCGTACTTCGCGGGCCTGGAGGAGGAGCGCGACGCCGCCCGGGCGCGCAAGGAGAAGCTGTGCGTGGAGGCCGAGGCGCTGACCACCTCGACCGACTGGGGCCCGACCGCGTCGGCCTTCCGCGAGCTGATGCGGCAGTGGAAGGAGGCGGGCCGGGCCGACCGCGCCGCGGAGGAGGAGCTCTGGGGCCGGTTCAAGACCGCGCAGGACGGCTTCTTCCAGGCCCGGGCGCAGGTGCTGCACGCCAAGGACGCGGAGCTGCGCGAGCACGCGGCCGTCAAGACCCGGCTGCTCGCCGAGGCCGAGAAGCTGGTGCCGGTGACCGACCCGCGGGCGGCGCGCGCGGCGCTGCGCGGCATCCAGGAGCGCTGGGAGCAGGCGGGGCCCGTGCCGCGGGACGCGAATGAGCGGCTGGAGGGCGGGCTGCGGCGGGTCGAGGAGGCGGTGCGCCGGGCCGAGGACACGCAGTGGCGCCGGTCGAATCCGGAGGCGCTGTCCCGGGCCCAGGGAACGGTGGAGCAGATCCGGTCCGCGATCAGCCAGCTCGAGGACCAGCTGACCCGGGCCCAGGCGAGCGGTGACGCCCAGGCGCTGCAGCAGGCCGAGGAGGCGCTGGCCGCGCGCCGGTCCTGGCTGGCGGAAGCCGAGCGCACCCTGGCCGAACTATCAGGGTAGATAGGTAGCGGGCGCCCGAGGAAGGGCGTTAGCCAGGACAGCCGCGACGGCCGGCCGGAGGTCGGCCCGAGCGGATGGCATGCGGGGGGGTCTGGGGGGGTCGTCCCCCCGAGGCCAACACAGTCAATTCGTTATCCGGTAGACGTCGTAGACGCCGTCCACGGAGCGCACCGCGCGCAGCACATGGCCCAGGTGCTTGGGGTCGCCCATCTCGATGGTGAACCTGCTGACCGCGACCCGGTCCCTGGTCGTGGTCACCGACGCGGACAGTATGTTGACGTGCTGGTCGGAGATGGCCCGGGTGACGTCGGAGAGCAGCCCGGTGCGGTCCAGCGCCTCGGTTTGGATGGCCACCAGGAAGAGCGAGCCTTCCCGCGGTGACCAGTGCACCTTGACCACCCGCTCCGGCTGGGATTCGACCAGGTGGCGCAAGTTGACGCAGTCGGAGCGGTGCACCGACACCCCGTTGCCGCGGGTGACGAAGCCGGTGATGGAGTCGCCGGGCACCGGCGTGCAGCACTTGGACAGGCGCGCCCACACGTCCGCCGAGCCTTCGACGACCACCCCCGAGTCACCCGCGGGCTGCGGCTTCGGCGCGCGGGTGAGCAGCGTCGTCTCGGCCAGGTCCTCCTGGGCGCCCGCGATGCCGCCCGCCGACTTGACCAGCTTGGCCACGACCGACTGCGCGCTGACGTGACCCTCGCCGATCGCGGTGTACAGCGCCGACAGGTCCGCGTACCGCAGGTCGCGGGCCACCGCGAGCAGCGCGTCGCCGGTGGCCAGCCGCTGCAGCGGCAGTCCCTGCTTGCGCATGGCCCGCGCGATCGCGGCCTTCCCGGTCTCGGCGGCCGCTTCCCTGCGCTCCTTGGAGAACCAGTGCCTGATCTTGTTCCTGGCGCGGGCGCTCTTGACGAACTGCAGCCAGTCCCGGCTGGGCGCGGCGTCCTGGGCCTTGGAGGTGAAGATCTCGACGGTGTCGCCGTTGTTCAGCTCGCTTTCCAGCGCGACCAGGCGCCCGTTGACCCGCGCCCCGATGCAGCGGTGGCCGACCTCGGTGTGGATCGCGTAGGCGAAGTCCACCGGGGACGCGCCCTGCGGCAGCGCGATCACCTCGCCGCGCGGCGTGAACACGTACACCTCGGCGGCGCCCAGGTCGAACCGGAGCGACTCGAGGAACTCGGCCGGGTCGGTGGTCTCCCGCTGCCAGTCAACGAGCTGCCGCAGCCAGGCCATGTCCGTGGCGCCGCGCCCGCCGCCCGCGGTCGTCTCCTCTTTGTACTTCCAGTGGGCGGCCACGCCGTACTCGGCCCGCCGGTGCATGCCCCAGGTCCTGATCTGCAGCTCGACCGGCTTGCCCTCGGGCCCGATGACGGTCGTGTGCAGCGACTGGTACATGTTGAACTTCGGCATCGCGATGTAGTCCTTGAACCGCCCGGGTACCGGGTTCCACCGGGCGTGGACCGTGCCGAGTGCCGCGTAGCAGTCGCGTACCGTGTCGACCAGCACGCGGATGCCCACCAGGTCATAAATCTCGTCAAAGCCGACATTCCTGGCTATCATCTTCTGATAGACCGAGTAATAGTGCTTCGGCCGCCCGGTCACGGACGACTTGATCTTCGCTTCCCGCAGGTCGGCCTGGACGTCTTCGATGACTTCCTGCAGGAATACATCACGGCGCGGCGCCCGCTCGGACACTAGCCGCACGATCTCGTCGTAGCGCTTGGGGAACAGCGTCGAGAAGGCCAGGTCCTCGAGTTCCCACTTGAGGTTGTTCATGCCGAGCCGGTGCGCGAGCGGCGCGAAGATCTCCAGCACCTCGCGTGACTTCTTCTCCTGCTTCTCGCGCGCGAGGTAGCGCAGCGTCCGCATGTTGTGCAGCCGGTCCGCGAGCTTGATCACCAGGACCCTGATGTCACGGGACATCGCGACGACCATCTTGCGGACCGTCTCGGCCTGGGCCGCCTCACCGTACTTGACCTTGTCGAGCTTGGTCACCCCGTCGACGAGCGTCGCGACGTCATCGCCGAACTCGCGGCGCAGCTCGGCCAGCGTGTAGTCGGTGTCCTCGATGGTGTCGTGCAGCAGGGCCGCGCACAGCGTCTCGGAGTTCATGCCGAGCTCGGCCAGGATCGTCGCCGTGGCGAGCGGATGGGTGATGAACGGGTCGCCGCTCTTGCGCACCTGGCCGGCGTGCTGGCGGGCCGCGACCTCGTAGGCGCGCTCGATGATCCGGACGTCGGCCTTGGGATGGGTCGCGCGGAGTGTCTTGATCAGTGGCTCGAGGACCGGGTTGGCGCCGCCGCCCCGGGGCGCACCGAGCTTGGCCAGCCGACGGCGGACGGCGGCCGTGCCCGCCGCGGCGGCGCTGGTGTCGCCGGCCGGCGCGGTCCGGGCCCGGCTCGGCGGCGCGGCGTTGCGCGTGCGCCCCGAGCCGCTCGGCGCGGCGTCGGCCGGCGGGGCTGAGGCCGGGGTGTCCGGAGACGCGGCGCCGGGAGACGCGGTGTCGGCAGACGCAGGGCCGGAAGACGGCGGCTGGTCGGCAGCACCGGGCCCGGCCGCAGCCGATGCCACCCTGTCCTCCGCCGCGGGCAGTTCGTGCTCGGTCTGGTCCTGCTGCCCAGCGTCGGCCTGGGTGACGCCGGTTCCGGCCGTCTGGGCCGTTACCACGTCACCGGCCACATGCGCTCCTCACGTCCGCCGAAGTGCCCATTCTATCGGCGGTCGATTCATGACGTGCCCGGCTCTTTGCGGTCGGTTATCCACTCGTCACACGGTCAGCAGGGCGCGGATCTCGAGGCCGGGCAGCCTGCCGCGGCCGCCGAGGAAACCGAGCTCCAGCAGGACGGCGAGGCCGGCGACCTCCGCGCCGGTGCGGCGGACCAGGCTGGCGGCCGCGGCGGCGGTCCCGCCGGTGGCCAGCACGTCGTCGACGATCAGCACGCGCTCGCCGGGCCCGAAGGCATCGGTGTGTATCTCGACCGTGGCCGAGCCGTACTCGAGCTGGTATGTCTCGGAGTGGGCCTCGGCCGGCAACTTGCCCTCCTTGCGGACCGGGACGAAGCCGGCCTGCAGGCAGCAGGCCACCGGGGCGCCGAAGATGAAGCCGCGCGCCTCGATCCCCACCACCTTGTGGATCTCGCCGTGACCGGCCGCGAGCGCCGCGACCACCGCCGCGAACGCGGGGCCGTCGGCCAGCAACGGGGTGATGTCCTTGAACACGATTCCCGGCTGCGGGTAGTCGGGGATATCCCGGATCCTGCTGCTGATCAGCTCGGACAGGCCCGGGTCAGCCGGGGGCGCGAGGCCGCTGCACACGGTGGTGACTTTACCGGCGCTTCTTCTTGCCCGCGGGCCGGCGCCGGGCCGCGCTGGTCCGCCGGGGCTGCTGCCGCGGTCCCGGCCGGGCGCCGGGCGCGCCCCGCGGCACCGAGCCGGGCGCCGCGCGCGTGGCGGGGACCGGCTCGCCGGGCCCGGCGTCCGCCGTCTCGGCGTCGGCCGCGGCCTCGTCGTAGTCCTCTTCCCGTGGCTCGGCCGCCGCGTCCGCATCGCTCCCGGCTGGGACCTGCGGCCCGGCCTCGGTGCCCGGACCGGGCCCGCCCGCCGTGCCCTGGCCGCGCCCGGCCGCGCCCGCCTTCTCCGCCTTCGCCCGAGCCCGCTGGGCCGCGCGCCCGCCCGATTCGCGCAGTGCCACGCGCCGGGCCAGCTGCTTGTACCGCGGCTCGCGCTCCTTCAGGGCCGTGAGCACCGGCGTGGCGATGCAGATCGAGGAGTAGGTGCCGGACAGCATGCCGACGAACAGCACCAGCGACAGGTCCTGCAACTCGCCGGTGCCGAGCACGATGACGGCGACCAGGAGAATCGCCGTGACCGGCAGCAGCGCGATCAGCGAGGTGTTGATGGACCGGACCAGGGTCTGGTTCAGGGCCAGGTTGGCCGCCTGGCTGTAGGTACTTCGCTCGGTGGCGAGCAGGCCCGCGGTGTTCTCCCGCACCTTGTCGAATACGACCACGGTGTCGTAGAGCGAGTAGCCGAGGATGGTGAGCAGCCCGATCACCGTGGCCGGGCTCACCTGGAACCCGGCCAGCGCGTAGATGCCGGTCGTGATCACGATGTCGTGTATGAGCGCGACGAACGCGGCCACCGCCATTTTCCACTCGAACGCGATGGACAGGTAGATCACGATCAGGACCAGGAAAACGATGAGCCCTTGCAGCGCCTTGTGCGTGATCTGGGCACCCCAGCTCGCGCTGGTGAACGACGGGCTGATCGCGTTGGGGCCGCCGGCCACGTGCAGGTTCGAGGCCAGCGCGTCCTGGACCTTGACCTGCTCGGGGTAGCTCAGCTTGTTGGTCTGCACCTGCCATTTGGCCTTCTGGCCCACCCCGAGCTGGGTCACGACCGGGTCATCGCCGCCGCCCGCGTCCTTCACCACCGAGGCGATCTGGCTCGTGGAGGCCCCGGGAGCCTGGAACTGGAAGAGGCTGCCGCCCTTGAACTCGACGCTGTAGTTCAGCCCGCGGAAGGCCAGCGCGAGGATGCAGATCACCAGGATCAGCCCGGAGATCGTGTACCAGAGCTTCCGCCTGCCGACAAAGTCGAAGGAGACCTCGCCGCGGTACAGCCGGCCGCCGATGCTGCCGAGCCGGGACATCACGCCTCCTTGGGGTCGGTCCGAGGCTGGGCGACCGGTGAGGCCCCGCCGGGCACCCGGCCGGGCTGGGCGGTGCCAGGCTGCGGCCTGGGCGCCGGCCGCCGGCTGCCGCGCCACGGCGAACGCGTGCCGAGCCGGGCCGGGTCCAGGCCGGACCACTTGTGCTGGCCGCCGAAGAACTCGGTCCGGGCCAGCAGCGTGACCATCGGCTTGGTGAACAAGAACACCACGATCACGTCGATG
>Ga0318554_10000356_pt1 | contig 15820 bp, 12 predicted proteins | sample GRESIP082b2f22_FD_203687 | JGI IMG/M metagenome (GOLD analysis project Ga0318554, IMG submission 203687) | Tropical soil microbial communities from Luquillo Experimental Forest, Puerto Rico - GRE.SIPMG.082b2f22 | ecosystem: Environmental > Terrestrial > Soil > Tropical forest > Bulk soil... | reverse complement strand
CCATGACCTGCGGGTTGAGCGCCTCGATGAGGGTCTGGCCGTCCGCGGTCCGCACCACCACGTTGCATGGGAGCAGCAGCCCGATCCTGCGGTCGGCAGCTAGCGCCCGGTGTGCCAGCGGCGGGTTGCAGGCGCCGAGGATGAGGTAGTCCTCCATGTCGTGGCCGAGCTTGTCGCGCAGCGTGGCCTGGACGTCGATCTCGGTCAGCACGCCGAACCCCTGGGCTTTGAGCGCTTCGCGGACGCGCGCTACCGCGCTGGCGAACGGGATGGGGGTGCAGATGGTGATGCCGTAGTCCACTTCTTTCCCCTTCTTCCTTGCCCGCTGGCGGCCCGCACGCCGCTGATGCTGGCTGGCAGCTTGAGTCTTTTCAGGAGCAGCGCGTTGATGGCGACCAGGAAGCTGGAGCCGGACATGGACAGGGCGGCGATCTCGGGGCGCAGGACCAGGCCGATGACTGGCTCGAAAACGCCGGCGGCGATGGGCAGGGCGAGGCTGTTGTAGCCGATAGCCCAGCCCAGGTTCTGCCGCATCTTGTGCAGGGTGCCGCGGCCGATGGCCAGCGCGGCGGGGACGTCGAGCGGGTCGGAGCGCATGAGCACCACGTCGGCGGTCTCGACCGCGACGTCGGTGCCCGCGCCGATCGCGATCCCCAGGTCGGCCTGGGCGAGGGCGGGGGCGTCGTTCACTCCGTCCCCGACCATGGCCACCTTCTTCCCGCTGGCCTGCAAGGCGGCGACCTTCGCGGCCTTGTCCCCCGGGAGCACTTCGGCAATCACCGTATCCACGCCGAGCTGGGCGGCGATCCGTTGCGCGGTCGCCTGGTTGTCACCGGTCAGCATGACCACCTGTACCCCGGCGTCCTTCAGGGCGGCCACGGCCGCGGCGGAGGTGGGGCGGGCGGCGTCCGCGATCCCGATGAGGGCGACAGCGCGGCCGTCGACCGCGGCCCAGACCACCGTCCGGCCGGTGGCGGCGAGTTCGTCCCGGCGGCGGGCGAGCGGGCCAGGGTCCACGCCTTGGTCGTGCACGAGCCGGGTATTCCCGACCGCCACGGCCCGGCCGTCGACGCGGCCGGTGGCGCCCTGCCCGGGGAAGTTCTCGAACCCTTCGGCCTTGGCCGGGCCGGCCCCGCTGGCCTCGGCATAGGTGACCACGGCCCGGGCCAGCGGATGCTCCGATTCGCGTTCGACGGCCGCCACCAGCCGCAGCACCTCGCCCTCGATCATGCCGTCGGTGATGAGGTCGGTGACCTCGGGCTCGCCCTTGGTCAGTGTCCCGGTCTTGTCCATGACGACGGTGTCGATGCGGGCGGAGGCCTCCAGCGCCATCGCGTTCTTGAACAAGATCCCCCGCTTGGCCCCCAGGCCGCTGCCGACCATGATCGCGGTCGGGGTGGCCAGCCCGAGCGCGTCCGGGCACGTGATCACCACCACCGTGATCGCGAACAGCATCGCCTGCGCGAACGTCCGCCCGGCCGCCAGCCAGGCGGCCAGCGTGACCGCTCCGCCGATCAGCGCCACCAGGACCAGCCAGAACGCGGCCCGGTCGGCCAGCCGCTGGCTCGGCGCCTTGGAGTTCTGCGCCTCCTGGACCAGTTTGACGATCTGGGCCAGCGCGGTATCGGCGCCGACCTTGGTCGCGCGCACCCGCAGCGTGCCGTTCTTGTTGATGGTCGCGCCGGTCACCGCCGACCCCGGGGACTTCGACACCGGCAGGCTCTCCCCGGTCACCACCGACTCGTCGACCTCGCTGTGACCCTCCTCCACCACCCCGTCGGTGGCGACCTTGTCCCCGGGCCGCACCAGCAGCAGATCCCCCGCCACCACTTCCGCGGTGGGGATCTCGGCGATTGCCCCGTCGCGAAGGACGGCGGCCCGCGGCGGCGCCAGATCCAGCAGCGTGCGGATGGCGTCGTTGGCGCCGCCCCGGGCCCGCATCTCAAACCAGTGGCCCAGCAACACGAACGCGGCCAGCACGGTGGCCGCCTCGTAGAAGGTGTCACCGCCGCCGGTCAGCGTAACCACCAGCGAGTACAGCCACCCGGCGCCAACGGCGACCGCGACCAGCACCATCATGTCCAGCGTCTTGGCCCGCAGCGCGCGGTACGCGCCGTCGAAGAAGATCCACGACGAGTAGAAGATCACCGGCAGGCTCAGCAGCAGCAGCCACACGTCATCGCGCCATCCGAACGGCGCGGCGACCCGGAACCCGAGCACCTGGCGGCCGATCGGCGACCACAACAAGATCGGGACGGAGAAGACCGCGGCGACCAGGAACCGGTTGCGCATGTCGCGGACCATCGCGTCCATCGACATGCCCGCCGCGCTGCTGTGGCCCATCATCTCGTGCGGAGAAGGACCGGCGGGTCCCGCGGGAATGTCATGACCGGCGTGGGCGGACCCGGCCTCCACGGGGGCGGCGTGATCCGCGCCCGCGGCCATGTCCGCCCGGGTGCTGGGAGGGGCTGGCTCGGCCAGCGGGTCACATATGCAGCAGGGCACCGACTGGCCGACGCTCTGAAAACCGCACTGCTGCACGCACCGCGCCAGGTCCGCGACCGAGGTCTGGCCGGTGTCGAAGGTGACGTTGGCGGTCTGGGCGACCGGGTTGGCCTCGACCAGGGCGACCCCCGGCCGGCGGCCCAGCACCCGCTCGGGGACCGCCTTCTCCGACGCCCAGCCCAGGCCGCCCACGTGCAAGACCGTCGTGGCGGCCTGGCCACGGTCGCGGGGCGTTGGGGGCGTCGTGCTGCCCATCGTCACATCGTGCCTGCCGCCATCTGGCCGGACGCGGGGGCGCCGGGGTGCTGGGCTGCGTCGAAGGCGGCCGCGCAGTGCGCCGAGCAGAACCAGACGGTGCCCGAGCTCGTGACCCGGTGTTCGGGTGCCGAGGCCGGGTCCACGGCCATCCCGCACACCGGGTCGGTGATCTGGGTGCCGTCGGCGCCGGTCTCCACCACCGGTTCTACGGCCTGTGGCTGGGCGGCAGGCAGGGGCGCGGGACGCCAGCGGCGCAGCCGGTTGGCGTTGGTGACCACCGACAGCGACGACAGCGCCATCGCCGCGGCGGCGATGACCGGCGACAGCTGGATGCCGAAGAAGGGGTAGAGGACCCCGGCGGCCAGCGGGATGCCGATGGCGTTGTAGGCCAGGGCGAAGAACAGGTTCTGGCGGATGTTGCGCATGGTCGCCCGGGACAACTCGATGGCGCTCACCACCCCGGCGAGGGACCCGGAGATCAAGGTAATGCCGGCGGCCTCGATCGCGACGTCGGTGCCGGTGCCGATGGCCAGTCCGACGTCGGCGGCGGCCAGGGCGGGGGCGTCGTTGATCCCGTCGCCGACCATGCCCACCGTGCGGCTCTCGCCCTGCAGGCGGCTGATCTCTGCGGCCTTGTGCTCGGGCAGTACCTCGGCGAGCACCCGGTGCACCCCGACCTGACGGGCGATGGCCGCGGCGGTGCGGGCGCTGTCGCCGGTGATCATGATCACGTCCACTCCGAGCTGGCGCAGCGCAGCGATCGCGGCGGCCGAGTCGTCTTTGACCGGGTCGGCGACCGCCAGCACCCCGGCCGGCTGGCCATCGACGGCGGCCAGCACCGGGGTCTTGCCGTCCGCGGACAGCCCGGCGGCAACCGAATCCAGCCCGGCGGTGGCGACGCCGGCATCGGCGAGCAGCCGGGCGTTACCCACTAGCAGCCGGCGGCCCTCGACGGTGGCCTGGACGCCCTTGCCCGTGACCGAGTCAAAGTCAGCCGCGGTGGGCAGCGTGAGGCCACGATCGCCTGCACCGGCGACGATTGCAGCGCCGAGCGGGTGCTCGCTGTCGGCTTCGGCCGCGGCGGCCAGGGTGAGCAGGTCCTGTTCGCTCCGCCGGCCGGCCGGGCGGACATCGGTGAGCGATGGCTTGCCGGCGGTGATGGTGCCGGTCTTGTCCAGCACGATGGTGTCCAGCCTCTGCGCGGTTTGCAGCGCCTCGGCAGACCGGATCAAGATTCCCGCCTGGGCGCCCTTGCCGGTGCCGACCATGATCGATAGCGGGGTGGCCAGGCCGAGCGCGCAGGGGCAGGCGATGATCAGCACCGACACCGCCGCGGCCAGGGCCAGGGTCAGCGCCGGGGCGGGCCCGGCGGTGAACCACACCGCGAACGTCGCGATCGCGATAGCCATGACAGCGGGCACGAAGTAGCCCGACACAGTGTCGGCCAACCGCTGGATCGGCGCCTTGGACGCCTGGGCCTGCTGCACCAGCCTGATGATCTGGGCCAGCATCGTGTCGGCGCCCACCTTCTCGGCCCGTACCCGCAGCGACCCGGTGGTGTTGATCGTCGCGCCGATCACGCTGTCCCCGGCACGCTTGACCACCGCCATCGGCTCGCCGGTCACCATCGATTCGTCCACCGCCGACGACCCGGACACCACGACCGCGTCGACCGGGATCTTCTCCCCGGGCCGTATCACCACCTCGTCGCCCGCCACGACCTGCCCGGCCGGGATCTCGATTTCGGCGCCGTCGCGGACCACCCGGGCGGTGCGGGCCTGCAGCCCGAGCAGCTCGCGGATGGCCTGCCCGGTGCCGGCCTTGGCGCGGGTCTCGATCAGCCGGCCAAGCAGGATCAGCGTCACGACCACGCCGACCGCTTCGAAGTACACGGCGCGCACATCGGCCGGGAACAGGGCCGGGGCGACGGTGACCAGCAGGCTGTACCCATAGGCGGCGCTGGTGCCCAGCGTGATCAGGCTGTTCATGTCCGCGGACCGGTGCGACAGCGCCAGCCACCCGGTGCGATGAATCGGCCACCCGGCGTAGAACATCACCGGGGTGATCAGCGCCAGCTGCACCCAGTGGTTCAGCAGCACGCCGGGCACCCAGGTCGCCCCGAACAAGTCGTGGGCGATGACCGCGAACAGCACCGGCGCGGTCAGCACCGCGCCCACGATCACCCGGCGGGCCAGGTCGGCGATCTCGGCCCGCCGCTCGGCCTCCTCGGTGTCCACCCCCGCCGTTGCCTCGATGCCACCGGCGGACGGCCCGGCGGGTATTTCTTCGGCGGATACACCGGTGACAGCGGGCTGCTCGCCCAGCTGGCCCGCGTCCGGATCACCGCCCGGCTCGACGACGAGCGTGCCGTGGACCATGTTCATCCCGCACGCGAATCCGAACGTGCCCGCGCTGGCCGGGGCGAGCCGCACCGTGGTCTGCTGGTAGGCGGGCAGGGCCGCGCTCACCGCCAGGTCCGGGAAGACGACCCGGGAGGTGCAGTCACCGGATTCCTGGCGGTCGAACACCATCTCCAGCGGCACGCCCTGGCGGGCCTTGATCACATCGGGGCTGTACCCGCCCTTGACCGTCACCACGGCCCGCTGCACGCCGCCCTCCAGTTGCGCGGCACGCGCCCGCCGGGGTCCGAAGAAGAACCACCCCAGTCCCCCGATGGAGACCGCGGCGGCGAGCAGGACGCTGACGTCGGCCACGTTCATGGCGATCTCCTCTCAACGTCTGCTGCCATGGTCTAAAGGTATACCCCCCAGGGGTAGTGACGTGTGCCCGCGGGCCGAGGGACCTTGGGCCTGACACCCGCGATAATCGGGCAGCGCGGCCCCGCTGGCCCAGCGTGGCGGACAAGATCAGCCCATGTCGGTGTGGGCCGCCGCGGCGGGCCGGCCGGTCCTGACATACCTGGCTGGGGTAAGGACTTCGGTCACGCGAGGTTAAGCCTTAAGCCCATACCCCGTAGGGGTATAGCTGGCCAGGGTTGCTGGCAGGAACCCGGCGGCTGCCGGGAGCGGATCGGGTGTGACCCGAGATGACACTCGCTTCTGGCGGCCGGCGGATCTCAACGATCAGCTGTGCTGGCGGGCCTGGTCCGGGCCTTCGCCGGCGCGGCGTGGGTTAAAGGGAGGTGCCCCGATGGATGCGGAGATGACAGCCCCTGCCGTGGCGGGCGGCGGCCGCTCTGGTGTGAGCGCGCTGGGTGCCCCGGTGCTGGAGGCGTCGGGGATCGAGAAGTCCTACCGGCGCGGGATGTGGCCGCTGCGCCGCGAGCATCAGGTGCTGCGCGGGGCCGGGCTGGCGCTGTATCCAGGCGAGGTGGTCGGCCTGGTCGGCGAGAACGGGGCCGGGAAGAGCACGCTGATGAAGATCCTGGTCGGGGCGCTGGCCGCGGACGCGGGCGCGGTCCGTGTCGCTGGCCGGCTCGGTTATTGCCCGCAGGATCCGGTGGTCTATGAGCGGCTCACCTGCGATGAGCATTTCGAGCTGTTCGGCCGCGCCTACGGGCTGACGCCCGGACGGGAACGTGACTTCCGCCGCGAGCTGTATGCGGCGCTGGGATTCGGGCACTACGCGGCCACCCGCGCCGGCCAGCTGTCGGGCGGCACACTGGCCAAGCTCAACCTCGGCCTGGCGCTGCTGCCCGACCCCGAGGTGCTGCTGCTGGACGAGCCCTACGCCGGGTTCGACTTCGACACCTACCAGAAGTTCTGGGACCTGGTCGCCCGCCGCCGCACGGCGGGCCGGGCGGTCCTGATCATCAGCCACTTCGTCACCGACGAGGAACGCTTCGACCGCATCGTGGCCCTGCGTGAGGGAAGGGCGGTGCTCCGGTGAGATCGCCAACAGCGTCCGCATGGCCGGCCAGCGCGCTGCTGGCGCGCCGGTTCCTGGCCGATTACGCCCGCAACCCGGTCAACCTGCTCATGCTGGTCCTGGTGCCGGCCGCGTTCGTGGCCGGCGCGGCCGGGTCTCTCACCCAGCTCGCCAGGCTGGTGTCGGGGACGGTGGCGCCCGGCGCGTCGCTGCCGGCCGTCACGGCCGGGTGGGCGGCCGCCTTCATCGCCGCGATCGCCGCCTATTTCCAGGTCCGCGGCGCACGGGCGGCCGACCGGCGGCTGGTCCAGGCTGGGCTGTCCGCCGGGCAGCTGGCCGCCGCCCGGGCCCTCACCGGCCTGGCGCTGGCGGTAGTGGCCTCGGCGGCCGCGCTGGTCACGCTGGCCGCCCGTACCAGCATCGAGGACCCGGGAAGGGTCGCGGCCGGGACGTTCATGTTCGCGGTCATCTACCTGGCCATCGGCGCACTGGTGGGTGCGCTGGTCGCCAGCCCGGTGAACGGCATCGTGCTGATCTTGTTCGCGTGGATGACCGACGTCATGTTCGGCCCCGTCTTCGGCTCGGCGACACGCCCGGCCGGGCGGGTGTTCCCCACCCACTTCCTGACCCTGTGGATGACCGGCCTGCCGGCGCACCACGCGGGCCGGGCCGGCGACCTGGGCTGGGCCCTGGCCTGGACGCTCGGCGCCGCCGCCCTGGCCTCGGCGGTGCTGACCGCCGCCTCGCGCACCACACGGCCCCCGCGGCGCCGACGGCCGGGCAGCACCGGTGACCAGCTGCGCGCCGCGATCGGAGCCGGGCTGACCGACTGGGGCCGCAACCGGGTGCTGTGGGCGCTGCTCGCCACCGTGCCCGCGGTGTTCATCGTGCTGGCTACCGCGCTCGCCCCCGGCAGCCGGGCCCGCCTGATGCTGGACGACAACGGCCGCCAGGTCAGCAAGGTGGTCAGCCTCGCCTTCGGCGCCGGCGTCCACCCCGCCTTCATGGCCCCGATCGCGATCGCCTCCCTGGCCACCCTGGCCGGCATGTTCATCATCTTGGACTCCCGCGCCGCTGACCGGCGCCTGGTCTTGGCCGGGGAGCGGACCGGCCCGCTGCTGGCCGGGCGGCTCACCCTGATCACCCTCGCGGCCCTGCTCGTCACCGGCGTATCCCTCGCGGTCACCGCCACCGTCGCCAGCATCAGCCAATGGGGCGGGTACATCGCCGCAAGCGCCATCCTCGCCCTCACCTACGCCATGATCGGCGTTATCCTCGCCCCGCTGTTCGGCCGGGTCGCCGGTGTCCTGATCGCCTTCCTGATCCCGTTCCTCGACCTGGGCATCGCCCAAGACCCCATGCTCCGCCCAGCCCCGCAGGCCTGGGCGCACGTCCTGCCCGGCTACGGCGGCTTCCGCGTCCTCACCAGCGCCATCCTCACCCCCGGCTTCAGCCAAACCGGCCCGCTGCTCCTAGCCCTCGCCTGGCTCGCTGGAGCCACCGTCGCCGCGGCCTTGCTGTTCCGCCACAACATGCAAACAACCCGAGGGCGCAAGGCCTCACGCTCCCGGTCGCGCGGCCCCCGGCCCGCGCGACCGAAGGGCGGCCTGAGCAGGCCGGAGACCGCACCATAGAAGGATGGACGTGTCGATGATCTCAAGAGTGCTCTGATTGCGCGTACCCCTGCGCCGCCCGGAAAGATGGAGCGGGCAGGAACTGCGCGAGTTTCAGCGGCGCGAAGCCGCGGTGCTGCGCGCGTTCGCGTCCGCCCGCTCGTCCGCTCCACCAGGGCTTCCCGGCTGGGGAAGATCCCCCACCGGCCGGGCATGGCCGACTACCCGCAGCGGCGAGAACTGGGGGCGGCGGCAAGAGCCGGTCAGTGCGCAGGACGCCTAACCGAGGTGAGGCGGCGTCGACTCCCGTGGTCCTGCCGTAGGTCACCGGGACCTCAGGACCGGTCATCGCCGCCGCGGCCCAGGCCCCGCATCATCAGCGCGCACCCCGCCGCGGCGACCAGGAAGCCAGGGGCTGGCCGCCCCGGTCGCCATCCGCCGGCACGGAGCTGAGCATCCCGGCGGCTCCAGTCCTGACGCTGGCCACGGGCGGCCCAGTAGTGGACTCCGCGCACTGCAACCGGCCCGGGTGACCAGGCGGTCGTTAGGGAACAAGGTGTCTCACCCGTGGTTCAGGAGCGCACCAGCCGGGCGATCGCCTCGGAGGCTTCGCGGACCTTCGCGTCCGCGGTATCACCACCCTCGGCGACCGCCTCGGCGACGCAGTGGGTCAGGTGCTCATCAAGCAGGCCAAGGGCCACCGACTGCAGCGCCTTGGTCACGGCCGCGACCTGGGTGAGGATATCGATGCAGTACGTGTCGCTCTCGACCATCCGTTGCAGCCCGCGTACCTGCCCCTCGATGCGGCGCAACCGCAGGAGGTAGCTGTCCTTGTTCTGGGCGTACCCGTGCACGGTCCCTCCAGGCCCCCGGCAACATGCGCACAGCAGGCTGCTGCTATACCCCCATGCAGTATAAGTGCGGCAAGCCTGGCCGTGGCGTTCGTGGCCCTCAGGTGCTGGACGCGCCTGATGCTAATGTGCTGACGGGTGCCTGACGGGCTGATCCGGTGCCATGTCCAAGTGGCAGCGCGTGCAGATGCCGAGGCTCCGCGCTCGCCTTGTCAGAGCCTGACCACCTGACGGATCACGCCGGTGGCCTCGGCCAGGGCCTGGTCGCCCTCGGCTGGGGAGGATTGCACGGCGCGCGTGACGCAGTGGCGCAGGTGGTCGCTGAGCAGCCCGACGGCGACCTCTTGCAATGCCCGGGTGGCCGAGGTGACCTGGGTGACGACGTCGGGGCACCAGGTGTCGGCTTCGATCATCTTCTGCAGGCCGCGGACCTGGCCCTCGATCTTGCGCAGCCGCCGCAGGTAGTCCTCCTTGCCGGAGGCGTAGCCGCGGGCGGTCCGCTGGGAGCTGCCGGCGTGCGGCGGCGGGACACACTCACCGGCAAGCCGGTCCTCTGGGCGGGCGATCGCGGCGGCGGTAGTCACGGCCGGTTCCCTGCGCCGCTGTGGCTTTGGCGGCTGGGGTCGGCGATCAGCCCGCGGAGCCGCTGGTATTCCTCAGCGTCGATATCGCCGCGGGCCAGCCGCTCGTCCAGAATGCGCTGCGCGTCGCCGCCGTGTTCCTCGCCCTGGCCGCCTGGGCCGGGCCGCCGTGTAGCGCTGGTGACCAGGGCATAGACCGCCCAGATCAGCAGGCCCCAGAACGCGATCATGCCGACCCACATCAGGCCGACCTCCCAGAAGGGCCAGCCGACGCCATACCCGACCATCATCACAACCATCTCCTCACGGATGCCCGGCCTGCCCGGGCTCTGTCCGCAAGTCCAGGATCAGGCATGGATACCCATGGGGGGTAGGTCCATTGGTCCCGTAACGAGATGACCGTGGTCCCGCTGTGTCGCGTCCAATGACCCTGCCCCCCGGGGGTATAGCGCGCGCACGCTGAAAGCATGCGGCACCAGCACAAGGGGCCGCACACCGAGCAGGGAGTGGTTGAGATGGCACCGACACACGAGGCCACCGGGCGGTGCGCGCCGTGGCCCAAAGACGCGCTGCGAATCACCTTCGGGATCATCTGGCTGATCGACGCGGCCCTGAAGTGGCTGCCGGGATTCCGGTCCAGTTACATGGGCGTGATCATGGCCGAGGCGCAGGGCCAGCCGGGCTGGCTGCGGCCGTGGTTCGACTTCTGGATCCGCTTCCAGCACCCCTACGCGACGCCCATGGCCTGGCTGGTCGCGGTCGCCGAGACGCTCATCGCTGTTGCGCTGATCGCCGGGTTCGCCCGCAAGCTCACCTATAGCGCCGCGATCGTGTTCAGTCTGCTGATCTGGGCCACCGCCGAGGGGTTCGGCGGCCCCTACACCTCCGGCGCCTCCGACATCGGCACCGCCATCATCTACGCGGTCGTGTTCGCTGCCTTGCTGGCGCTGAGCTACTACGGCGGGCCGTCGCGTTACAGCGCCGACTACTACATCGAGCAGAGGGTCAGCTGGTGGTGGAAGGTCGCCGAGATGCGCCGCCCCGCCCCCGCCGGGTCGCCGGCTGATGCGCCGGCCCTGGCCGCCGGGAGCGCAACCCCAGCCACCACGCCAGAGGGCACGGCGGCTGAAATGCGGCGCAGCACACAGGCAAACCGGTAACCGGGCGCAGCACGCCAGGGAATCAGTGAGAGGAAGCGAAGGTCATGACACGCAGGCGCGCCAGCATCCTGGCCGGCATCGCAGTAGTCGCGGCCGCAGGACTGGGGGCGGGCGTGGCCATCGCCGCCACCAGCGGCGGCGGCCCGGCACCGAACAGCACCGTGGCCACCTCACCCGGCGGCCCGGGGTATTCGTACTACCGCTCGATGATGGGCGGCTACTTCGGCGGCTCCTCGATGATGGGCGGCACCGGGAGCTACCAGTGGATGATGGGCCCGGCGGGCTACCGGTGGATGTTCGGCGGCACCAGCGCACCGGCCTGGATGCGCGGCGAGCAGCTGCCGGCCTCGATGATGGGAACCAGCGCCGACCCGGGCCAGTTCATGGGCCGGCTGTGGGCCAACGCCCCCGGCCCCCGGGTCAGCACCAGCCAGGCCGCCGCGCTGGGAACCCAAGTCCCCGCCGGTGCCCGCATCGACCAGGCATCGCGCACCATTACCTTCACTACTGACAGCGTTCACCTGGCCGCGGTGGCCAGCCCGGCGGGCGGCCCCGATGAGACCTTCCGCATCGCCGGCATGGTCAACCCCGCCGTCGTCGTCCCGGCCGGGGCCATGGTCAGCATCCAGGTCATCAACGCCGACCCCGACACCGCCCACGGCCTGGTCGTCACCGCCAGCAGCGGCCAGACCTCGTGGATGCCGATGATGACCAGCCGACCCGCGTTCACCGGCTCGGCGCTGTGGTTCCTGGGCAACCCCACCACCGCCGGGATGCACGCCGGCACCCTCACCTTCACCGCCGCCACCCCCGGCACCTACCACTACCTGTGCCCGGTCCCCGGGCACGCGCAGAAAGGCATGACCGGCACCTTCACCGTCAGCCCCAGCTGACAGCGCCCGGCTGAGCGTGGCTTGCCAGGCACCTGCGCACCTGGCAAGCCGCGCTCATATCACCGCGCTCCCCCGCCGCGTTCATCTTGCCGGCCCAGTCTGGCTGTCACCGCCTGCGACCAGCTAGCCCGCCGCCGGAACTCTAGACCGCGGGCTCAGGGCGAAGCCGCGCCGGCCCAAACGGCAGACAACACAGGCGAGGTGCCGGAGCCACGATGGTGGCGGGGGCCGTTCATCGGCCTTCTTGCCCGGGATCTACCGCCCGTCTACGCACGGTAGGAGCGGACGTAGTCGCTGACTGTGTCAGGCAGTGAGCCGCCGGTGACTCGTCGCCAGCATGCCTCCAGAGCCTCAGTTCCCAGCTGGCTGCCTAGCCGGGCAAGCTGCCCGGGGCCGGTCCCGGAGCCTGGATGTGGCACGTCGTCGAACAGCGCGACACTCCGGACCGCCCATTCCAGGGCCTGGCCGGGATTCTCCTTTTTCTCGGCGAGCAGCCCGAGCTGCGCGCAGGTGAGCGCCATCTTGGACCAGTCGCGGCATTGCTTCTCGACGGCCACGGCGCTGGCGTACCAGTCCTCGGCCTCATCTAGCCGCCCGCGGTCCTGCGCGATCATGCCGAGCTGATGATAGGTGGCCGCCATCCCGGGCCGGTCGCCGAGTTTCTTCTCGATGGCCAGGGCCTTGGCGTACCAGTCCTGGGCCTCATCCAGCCGCCCCCGGTCCTGCGCGACCATGCCAAGCTGGTGACAGGCGGCCCCGATCTTGGGACGGTCGCCGAGTTCCTCCCTGATAGCCAGGGACCGGGTGTACCAGCCCTGGGCCTTATTCAGCCGCCCCCGCTCTTGCGCGACCATGCCGAGCTGGTGACACAGGCAGCCGCCGTCGTGGCCCGGTCACCGAGTTCCTCTCCGATGGCCAGGGACCGGGTATACCAATCCTGGGCCTCATCCAGCCGCCCCCGCAGCTGCGCGACCATGCCAAGCCGGTGGTAAGCGCGCGCCATCCCGGGCCGGTCGCCGAGTTCCTTCTCGATCGCCAGGGCCTTGGCGGACCAGTCCTCGGCCTCATCCAGCCGCCCGCGCAGCTGCGCGACTATGCCGAACTGGTGATAGTCGGCCGCTATCCCAGGCCGGTCACCAAACCCATCCCTCATGCCCAGCCCCTCCTGCACAGCGCAGCTCTAGGCACTGCCCCTTGGACCTGATGGTCACATGTGCATGCCGCCCAGGTAGATGTCATGGTGAACGTTTGACCACCAGCTATACACGGCGTCATGCGGCGCGCCGACGGCCCACGCCAGGAGCCGGCCTTCGTCCTGGGTCCATACGATGTGCTCCTGGCCGGAGTTATCGAGATAGCAGGACATCCGGCCCGCCGCCTGCGTCGTTATGTTCAGCTTTCCCGAGGTCGATTGCGCAAGCGAATAGGCCGTGGAATGCAGGAACGAGTGGTTCCAGCTGACCTCGCCGTTGACGTCGAGCAGGCTGCAGTTGTTGTAGTCGGCCTTGAAGGACCCGGGCGCGATCGACTCGACCTGAGCCTGGTAGGCGCCGTAGAGGGCCGCCAGTGACGGATACAGGCGGAAGGTCGCCGTGCTGATCGCGGCGACCGGGTTGGTGCAGGTAGCCATGGTCGCGCTCTGGAAGTGGCAGCTGGATGGCGGCAGGTCGCCCTGTGACAAGCCGGGGCCGTTAGCCAGCCTCAGCCCGTTCTGGAGCAGGCTGGGCATGGCCTGGGTGGAGGAGTGCGACCCCCCCATGGCCATGCCGTGGCCCTTCGACCCGGAGCTGCTGCCGCTGCCGCGCGTCCCGAGGTAGACGCCCACGCCCGCCGCGATCAGGACCACGGCAGCCACGGCCGCGACCCAGCCCCAGCGCCGACGCGGCCGCCGCCCGTGCGAGCCCCGGGCGGGCTCATCATGGCCGGTCCCGCCGGCCGCGACGGGCGGGGCCGCGGACCCTCGCTGGCTGACCATGTTGGGGCCCGAGGCGCCGCCGTGCTGGTCGCGGAGCACGGTGGCCGCGCCGCTGGACCCCGGCTGGGTCCCCGAGATCCCTAGAGACGCGCGGGCCGCGTCGACGAACTCGCGGCAGCTCGCGTAGCGGTCCTCCGGCCTCTTGGCCATGACCCGGGCGAAGACGTCGTCGACGGCCGCCGGCAACTCGGGGTTCAGGGTACTGGGCGGCGGGGGCATCTCCTCGACGTGGGCCCAGATGATCGCGGCGTCACGTTCCTTCGGGAACGGCACCCGGCCGGTGAGGCACTCATACAGCACGCAGCCCAGCGAGTACTCATCGGCCCGGCCGTCCACCGGCGTTTCCTGGATCTGCTCGGGCGCGACGTAATCGATCGTGCCGAGGAATTCGCCGGTCTTGGTCAGGCCGCTGCGCGACAGCATGTACTTGGTGATACCGAAGTCCGACAGGTAGACGTGGTCGGGATCGCCGTCCTGGCCGTGCTCGATGAGCAGGTTGCCCGGCTTGACGTCGCGGTGCACCAGGCCCTTGCGGTGCGCCGCGTCCAGCGCCCGCGCGGCCTGGCCGGTCAGGAAGATGGCGTCGCCGGGCGGGAGAGGGGAATGCTTCTTCAGCATCGCGCGCAGGTCGGTCCCGGCCACGTACCGCATGGCGATGTAGAGCAGGTCGTCGCACGGCCCCATGTCGTAGATGGGGATCACGTTCGGGTGGTTCAGCGAGGCGGCAATGCGCGACTCCTCAAGGAACCGCGCGCGGAAAACGTCGTCGGTGGCGATCTCGGCGGCGAGCACCTTCAGCTCGACCATACTGCCCAGGCGCGGGTTCTCAGCCTGGTAGACCACGCTCATCCCGCCGCGCCCGACCACCGCGCGCAGCATGTAACCCGCGAACTCATCTCCAACCATGGGCAGCACAGGCATCAGGGCGCTCCCGGAGCGGATGTAGTCCGATGGATGTGGTTAGGCATGGGCACCGCGTTTCCTTGGTCCGGATCCGCGGGGCTTACGCTAGGAGCAGAGGGCAAAAGCGGTCATATCACCGCCCACTCGCCATGACCCGGCGCTTCAGCGCGCGATCGGACGGTGCCTGCCGGCTACCAGTTCAAGGTCATTGTCGCATCCCCCACTATGCCTGCCCGGGACCGCCGATCCGGCTCCCTTGACCGGCTTTCCATGAAGTCTGGATACCCTCACGAAAGTCAGAGTCAGGCTACTCCCGCCCTGATACACCGTCTAGGTAGCCGTGACCGGGGGCGGACCGGCTATTACCTGTCAGATTGGCGGCCGAAAACGACATCCGCACCTCCCTGGCCGCCGACTCCAGCACGTGGCTGCCCACGCTTTCAGGGGAACCGCGCTGATCACTCCCAGCCGGCGGCGGACGGGCTGCTTCTTGGCACAGTTAAGAGCAGAGGTGCTGCAACGCTGTGGCGCCACGGTGAAGCCGGAACAGTACCGGTGGCGGGCATGGTCACGGAAGACCACCGAGGCAGGCGACAAGAGTGTCATCGTGCCCGGCTGGTAGGGATTCCCCAGCCGGGCGGCGGATTGCCACCGGCCGTTGCCCTGTCAGGCCCGCAGAGGAGTGCCGACCCCTCCGGTGCAGGCACTGCCGTACTCGGGGGTGTAGGTCGGCGACGCGCGGAATCTGTTCGCGAACTGCTGGAGCCGGGGGTCGGCCGGGGAGCTGACCTTCAGCTGGAACCCCCAGGACGATATGACGATCGGCCACGGCAGTCCCGGATACGGGGTCAGGTCCATGTACCGGGAGGCAGCGCCCTCGGCCGGGGTAATCATGGTCTGCTTGTGCACGAACGCCCGCAGGTGGCTCACCTCCGATGGCGGCAGCGACGGCTGGTAAGTGATCCAGATCGCGCCGTGCTCCAGGTTGTGCACCGCACGCTCGCTGGGCACTGGCTGGTCGTATATCCCGCAGTTCATCCAGGTCGCGTTGTGCGGGCCGCCCACGGGCGGGGTCACCGAGTAGATGACCGGCCCGGTGACGTGGTCGTGGGCCAGCGCCTCGGCGGCCGGACCGTTGCGGCTGGCCGTAGGCCAGCCGGTGGTGACGTATTCGACGACACCGGGGATGCCGGAGGTGTTCGGCACCTGGTGCGCTGCCGCCTGCACGGTCGTCTGGCCAGTCACACCCGGCG
>Ga0318554_10000353_pt1 | contig 15878 bp, 15 predicted proteins | sample GRESIP082b2f22_FD_203687 | JGI IMG/M metagenome (GOLD analysis project Ga0318554, IMG submission 203687) | Tropical soil microbial communities from Luquillo Experimental Forest, Puerto Rico - GRE.SIPMG.082b2f22 | ecosystem: Environmental > Terrestrial > Soil > Tropical forest > Bulk soil... | reverse complement strand
GCGCCCGGGCGAGACCGCGGATTTCGAAGACGTGGTGGTCCGGCTGGTCGAGATCGGGTACGCCCGGGCCGAGCTGGTCGAGAAGCGCGGCGACCTGGCCGTGCGCGGCGGCATACTCGACGTCTTCCCGCCCACCGAAGAGCATCCGCTGCGGATCGAGTTCTTCGGCGACACCGTTGACGAGATCCGGTACTTCCGGGTCGCCGACCAGCGCAGCCTGCAGGGCGCGCCCGACGGGCTGTGGGCGCCGCCGTGCCGCGAGCTGCTGCTGACCCCGGCGGTGCGGGAACGGGCCAGGGAACTCGCCGCCGTGCACCCCGGACTGTCGGACATCCTCGTCAAGCTGGCCGACGGCATCACGGTGGAGGGCATGGAGGCGTTCGCGCCGGTGCTGGCCGAGCGGATGGAGCTCCTGCTCGACTACGTGCCGGCCGGCGGCCTCGTGCTGGCCTGTGACCCGGAACGGATCAGGGGGCGCGCGGCCGAGCTCGTCCGCACCAGCCAGGAATTCCTCGACGCGTCCTGGGTGAACGCCGCGGCCGGGGGTGAGGTGCCGATCGACCTGGGCGCCGCGGCGTTCCGGCCGATCACCGAGGTCAGGAGCGCCGCCGGAGCCGCGGGCCTGCCCTGGTGGACGATCACGCCGTTCGCGGCGGACCCGGCGTCCGGGAACGGGGACGGGGAGGCGGGCGGGGCCCGGACCGAGGCCGGCCCGGCGATGATTCCGGGCACGACCATAGCCCTGGACCCGGCCGCGGAGCCTTCGGCCGGGCCCGCGGTGGACTCGGGTGACACCCCGGGGCGCGACTCGTTCCTGATGGAAGCCAGCCCGGCCGAGGCGTATCGCGGCAACACCGCGCGCGTGCTGGCGGACGTCCGCCGCTGGCTGGACGACCGGTGGCGGGTGGTGCTGGTCACCGAGGGCCACGGCCCGGCGCAGCGGCTGGTCGAGCTGCTGCGCGGCGAGGACGTGGGCGCGCGGCTCGACGACGATGGTCCGGGCAGCCTCCCACCCGGCTCCCCTGGCCTGGTGCACGTGGCGACCGGGATGATCGGCCACGGCTTCACCTGGCCATCGGTGCGGCTCGTGGTGCTGTCCGAGGCCGACCTGGCCGGCCAGCGCACCGGGGCGGCCGGGCACGAGCGGATGCCGAGCAGGCGGCGCGGCGGCATCGATCCGCTGCAGCTGGTCTCGGGCGACTACATCGTGCACGAGCAGCACGGCGTCGGCCGGTACCTGGAGATGACCAGCCGGACGGTGGCCGGAGCGACCCGGGAGTACCTGGTCATCGAGTACGCGCCGAGCAAGCGGGGGCAGCCGCCGGACCGGCTGTACCTGCCCACCGACCAGCTCGACGAGGTGACGAGGTACTCCGGCGGCGAGGCGCCCAGCCTGCACCGGCTGGGCGGGGCGGACTGGGCCAAGACCAAGAGCCGCGCGCGCCGGGCGGTGCGCGAGATAGCCGCCGAGCTGATCCGGCTGTACTCGGCGCGGATCGCCTCGCCCGGCCACGCCTTCGGCCCGGACACGCCGTGGCAGCGCGAGCTCGAGGACGCCTTCCCCTACGTGGAGACGCCGGACCAGCTGGCCGCGATCGACGAAGTCAAGCGGGACATGGAGAAGCCGGTGCCGATGGACCGGCTGATCTGCGGCGACGTCGGCTACGGCAAGACCGAGATCGCGGTGCGGGCCGCGTTCAAGGCGGTGCAGGATGGCAGGCAGGTGGCGGTACTGGTGCCGACCACGCTGCTGGCCCAGCAGCACCTGGCCACGTTCAGCGAGCGCTACGCGCCATTCCCGGTGGTGATCAGGCCGATGTCGCGGTTCCAGAGCGACGCCGAGGTCGCCGAGACCCTGGCGGGCCTGGCCGAAGGGAAGGTCGACGTGGTGATCGGTACCCACCGGCTGTTGTCCCCGGAGGTCCGGTTCCGGCAGCTCGGCCTGGTGATCATCGACGAGGAGCAGCGGTTCGGCGTCGAGCACAAGGAGTACTTCAAGCGGCTGCGCACCGAGGTGGACGTGCTCGCGATGTCGGCCACCCCGATCCCGCGCACGCTGGAGATGGGCGTGGCGGGGATCAGGGAGATGTCCACGATCCAGACCCCGCCCGAGGAGCGGCACCCGGTGCTGACGTTCGTCGGGCCGTACGACGAGAAGCAGATCGGCGCGGCCATCCGGCGCGAGCTGCTCCGCGATGGCCAGACGTTCTTCGTGCACAACCGGGTGTCCTCGATCAACCGCGTCGCCGCGCGGATCGCCGAGCTGGTGCCCGAGGCCAGGGTCGCGGTGGCGCACGGCCAGATGAACGAGCACCTGCTCGAGAACGTCATGGGCGAGTTCCTCGACCGCAAGCACGACGTGCTGGTGTCGACCACGATCGTGGAATCCGGGCTGGACATCCCGAACGCCAACACGCTGATCGTGGACCGCGCCGACGCCTACGGGCTGCCGCAGCTGCACCAGCTCCGCGGCCGGGTGGGCCGGGGCCGGGAGCGCGGCTACACCTACTTCCTGTTCCCCCCGGAGAAGCCGCTCACCGAGACCGCGCACGAGCGGCTGGCCACGATCCAGCAGCACACGGGCACCGGCGCGGGCATGTACGTCGCGCTCAAGGACCTGGAGATCCGCGGCGCGGGCAACCTGCTCGGCGGCGAGCAGTCCGGGCACATCGCCGGCGTCGGGTTTGACCTGTACGTGCGCATGATCGGCGAGGCCGTGACCGAGCTGCGCGGCGAGGGCCCCGCCGAGCGGCCGGAGGTCAGGATCGAGCTGCCGGTGAACGCGCACATCCCGCACGACTACGTACCCGGCGAGCGGCTGCGCCTGGAGGCCTACACCCGGATCGCGGCCATCGACTCCGTCGACGACATCAACGCCGTCCGCGACGAGCTGACCGACCGGTACGGCCCGCCGCCGCAGCCGGTGCTCAACCTGCTTGCGGTCGCGCGGCTGCGGGCGAGGGCCCGGCGGGCCGGGCTCACCGACATCGCCCAGCAGGGCAGCCACATCCGGTTCTCGCCGGTGGAACTGCCGGAGTCGCGCGAGGTGCGCGCGCAGCGGCTGTACCCGAGGACGCTGCTCAAGCCGGCGGTGCGTACCATGCTCGTACCGGTGCCGAAGGCGGACGGCGCGCCGGCCGGCGCCGGCCGGCCGGCGGGGGGCCGCGGGGGGTCGTCCCCCCGGGCCAGCACCGCCCCGGCGCGGCCGGCGTCCCTGGGCGCCCCGCCGCTGCGCGATCAGGACCTCCTCGCCTGGTGCGAGGAACTGATCGAGGCCGTGCTCGGCGGCATCGACCCGGCCGGACAGCGAGACTGAGGAGGGAGCGCCGACGTGTCCCGCACCCCGATGAAGTTGGCCGCCGTCATGCTCGCGGCCGGTATCGCGGCCGCCGCGTGCGGGACGGTGAAGCTGGGCGCCGCCGCGATCACCACCAGCCAGCGGATCTCGACCACCACCCTGTCCACCCAGGTGGCCAACCTCAACACGGCCTACCAGGCGCACAAGAGCCACATCCAGCTGCAGTACCCGGTGGCCGAGATGCCGCAGCAGGTGCTCTCGTGGCTGATCAGGTTCCAGGTCGGCGACCAGCTCGCGGCGCAGCACGGGATCACGGTGTCCCCGACCGAAGCGCAGCAGTCGCTGGCCGCGATCTCCGCTTCGGTCAAGCAGAACGGCAATAACGAGACGCTGGTCGAGGCCGCCGTGGCCAACGGCCTGCCGCCGGACATGCTCGACCAGCTGGGGCGGTACCAGGCCATCGAGACCAAGCTGCTGAACCGGCTGGACGGCGGGCAGCAGCCGACCAGCACGGCGGGCCAGGCGGCCCTGCAGGCCGAGTTCAACAAGACGCAGTGCCGGGCGGCCAAGAGCCTGAACATCCAGATCAACCCGCAGTTCGGCGCGTTCGACTACAGCAGCGACTCGGTCGTGCTCACGCCGTCGGGGCTGTCCAAGGAGCCGGTGCCCGCCCCCTCGCCATCCGCCTCGGCCAAGCCGGTACTGACCCCGCCCTGCTAGCCGGGAGTAACGGGTGACGCAGGAAGAGCAGGCCGGGGCCCGGCTGCTGGAACTGGTGGCGGTCATGCGCCGGCTGCGGCGGGAGTGCCCGTGGGACGCGAAGCAGACCCACGCCACCCTCGCGCCGCACCTGCTCGAGGAGAGCTATGAGGCGCTCGAGGCGCTGGAGAGCGGCGATCCGGACGCCCTGCGCGAGGAACTCGGTGACGTGCTGCTGCAGGTGATGTTCCACGCCGAGGTCGCATCCGAGCGGACCGACGGCACCGGCTACACGATCGATGACGTGGCCGAGGGGATCGCGGCCAAGCTGGTCCGCCGGCACCCGCACGTGTTCGGCGACGTCACCGTCTCCGGCGCGGACGAGGTGAAGCAGAACTGGGACGCGATCAAGGCCGCGGAGCGCGAGGCCAAGAGCGGCGCTCCCGGCTCCGTCCTGGACGGCGTCCCGTTCGGCCAGCCGGCGCTCGCGCTGGCCGAACAGCTGCAGCGGCGCGCCGAACGGGCGGGCGTACCCGGCGAGCTGGCCGGCCTCGACGGCGCCGCGGGGCTGGGCGCGGAGCTGTTCGCGCTGGTGGCCCGGGCCCGGGCGGCTGGCCTCGACCCGGAACTGGAGCTGCGCGCCGCGGCCCGCGCCTACCGCGACCAGGTCCAGGCCTGGGAGCAGGCCCAGCGCTCCTGATCCGGAACCGAACATGTTCAGCGGACGCTGCTATCACGACGGCCGGTGAACAGCTTTCGGCGAAGCGAGCGCTCGCCGCGCTTGCGGCGTGCCCCGCAGCGGGTGCGGGCCCGCTCTACTAGGCTCCAAGGCGGATATGTCATCGCAGCCCGCCGGGAGTCTCCTTGTCCTCCATCGAAGCCATCCACGCCAGGCAGATCCTAGACTCACGCGGCAATCCCACCCTCGAGGCGGAGGTCGAGCTCGACGACGGCACGCAGGGGCGCGCGGCGGTGCCCAGCGGGGCCTCGACCGGGGCGTTCGAGGCCGTCGAGCTCAGGGACGGCGGCAACGAGTACGGCGGCAAGGCGGTCGGCCGCGCGGTCCAGGCCGTGATCGACGAGATCCAGCACGAGCTGCTCGGCTTCGACGCCGACGATCAGCGCCTGGTGGACCAGGCCATGATCGATCTCGACGGGACACCGGACAAGTCGCGGCTCGGCGCGAACGCGATCGTGGGCGTCAGCATGGCGGTGGCCAGGGCGGCCGCGGATTCGGCGCGGCTGCCGCTGTTCCGCTATCTCGGCGGCCCGAACGCGCACGTGCTCCCGGTCCCGCAGATGAACATCCTCAACGGCGGCGCGCACGCCGACAACAACGTGGACGTCCAGGAGTTCATGATCCTCCCGGTCGGGGCGGGCACGTTCGCCGAGGCGCTGCGCTGGGGTGCGGAGACCTATCACGCGCTGAAGTCCGTGCTCAAGCAGCACGGCCTGGCCACCGGCGTGGGCGACGAGGGAGGCTTCGCCCCTGACCTCGCGCACAACCGGGCGGCGCTGGACCTGATCGTCGAGGCCATCGGCAAGGCGGGCTACACGCCCGGGGAGCACGTCGCGCTCGGCCTGGACGCCGCCGCCTCCGAGTTCTACTCGGAGGGCGCGTACACGTTCGAGGGAAGCCGGAAGAGTGCCGCGGAGATGACCGCGATCTACGCCGGCTGGCTGGACGCCTACCCGATCGTCTCGATGGAGGACCCGCTGGCCGAGGAGGACTGGGCGGGCTGGAGCGAGCTCACCGCCCGGCTCGGTGACCGGGTGCAGGTGGTGGGCGACGACATCTTCGTCACCAACCCGGGGCGGCTGCGCCGCGGCATCACCGAGCACGTGGCTAACTCGCTGCTGGTCAAGGTCAACCAGATCGGGACGCTCACCGAGACGCTGAACGCGGTCGCGCTGGCCCAGCGCAGCCAGTACAGCTGCGTGCTCAGCCACCGGTCCGGCGAGACCGAGGACACCACGATCGCCGACCTGGCCGTGGCCACCAACTGCGGGCAGATCAAGACCGGCGCGCCCGCGAGATCCGAGCGGGTGGCCAAGTACAACCAGCTGCTCCGGATCGAGGAACTGCTCGGCGACGCCGCTTCCTACGCCGGGCGGGCGGCGTTCCCGCGCTCGGTGACCGGCGGGCGATGACCGAGACCCCGGGCGGGCGGATGCGGCCGGGCCAGCAGCAGCGGGCGCTGCAGCCGGGCGCGGGCCCGCGCCCGGCGCAGGCGGAGCGATCCCGGCTGACCAGCCGGGCCGCCGTCCTGGCCGTGGTGCTCTGCGCGATCGCGCTGAGCCTGGCCTACCCGGTGCGCGAGTACATCGCGCAGCGCCGGCAGCTCGACCAGCTGGAGGCGCAGCGGCAGGCGATCAGCCTTGAGCTGGGCCGGCTCGAGCAGCAGCAGAGGCTGCTGAACAGCAACGCTTACGTGGAGCAGCAGGCGGAGGGCAGGCTGCACATGTGCCCGCCCGCGGACAAGTGCTACGTGATCATCAACCTGCCGCCGCCCCCGGGGAAGGCGGCGGCCAGCCACGCTTCTGGCACGCCATGGTACGAACGGCTGTGGAGCTCGGTGCGGCAGGCGGACAAGGCCCCGGCCCGGTGACCGAGTCATCCACGGGGCCGTCCGCTGCGGACGCCGCCGCCGTCGCGCTGCAGCTCGGCCGGGCGCCGCGGGGCCTGCTCGCCGTCGCGCACCGCTGCCCGTGCGGCCTGCCGGACGTCGTGGAGACGGCGCCGCGGCTGCCGGACGGCACCCCGTTCCCGACGCTGTACTACCTGACCTGCCCGCGCGCGGTCGCCGCGGTGAGCCGCCTCGAGGCGGGCGGGCTGATGCGGGAGATGACGCAACGGATCGCGGGCGACCCGGGGCTGCAGCAGGCCTGCCTCGCGGCCCACCACGACTACCTGGCCCGGCGGGGCGAGGCGGCCGACCGGGCGGGTGTGGCGCCGCTGGCGGCGGGCACGCCCAGCGCCGGCGGCATGCCGGACCGGGTGAAGTGCCTGCACGCGCTGGTCGCGCACGAGCTCGCGGCACCGGGAGCCAGCCCGCTGGGGGCCGAGGCGGCGCGGGCGGCCGGGCCGTGGTGGCGGGGCGGGCCGTGCGTCACGCGGCCGGAGGACCCCGCGGCCGAGACGTCAGCGCGATGAGCAGGCCAGGCACCGTCCGCGTCGCGGCCGTGGACTGCGGCACCAACTCGCTGCGGCTGCTCATAGCCGACGTGGACCGCCAGGCCGGCCGGCTCACCGACGTGGACCGCCGGATGGAGATCGTCCGGCTGGGCCAGGGAGTGGACGCGACCGGCCGGCTCGCGCCGGAGCCGCTGGCCCGTACGCTGCGCGCGCTCGAGGCGTACGCGCGCGCGATTGATGACGCCCGCGCCGCCTGCGTCCGGATGGTCGCGACCAGCGCGATGCGAGACGCGGCCAACGGCGGGGAGTTCATCCGCGGCGTCACCGGGATCCTGGGCGTCGCCCCGGAGGTGCTCAGCGGTGACGAGGAGGCCCGCCTGTCGTTCACCGGGGCGACGGCGGAGTTCGCGGCGGCCGGGCCCGGTGACCTCCCGCCGCCCTACCTGGTGGTAGACATCGGCGGCGGGTCCACCGAGTTCGTGCTCGGGGACGGCGGGCCGGACGCGGCCGGCCCGGTGGCCGCGGTGTCGGTCGACATCGGCTGCGTGCGGATGACCGAGCGGCACCTGCACACCAACCCGCCGCGGCCCGGTGAGGCCTCGGCCGCCACCGCCGACATCGACGCGGCGCTGGACGAGGTGATGGCGAAGGTCCCGGTGACCAGCGCCCGCACCCTGATCGGCCTGGCCGGATCGGTCACCACTGTGGCCGGGATCGCACTGGGGCTGCCCGCCTACGATCCGGCCCGGATCCACCTCGCCCGAGTCCCCGCCCACCGGGTGCACGACATTGCCTGTGACCTGTTCAGCCAGGCGCACGAGCAGCGGGCCAGGATACCCGTGATGCACCCGGGCCGGGTCGACGTGATCGCCGCGGGCGCGCTGGTTCTGGACCGGGTGCTGGCCAGGTTCGGCTTCGCCGAGGTCGTGGCCAGCGAGCACGACATCCTGGACGGGATGGCCTGGTCCATGGTCACGAGCGCCCGATGAGCAGCCCGGTGAGCCTGGGCAGCCCCGTGCCGCCCGGCACGGGCTGGCCTGATGACCCGGCCACGCCGGCCACGCCCGTGGCCGAGAACCCCGCTGCGGTGCGCCGGCTCGCGGCCACGGCCGGAACGCTGACCGAGCTGGTCGCGCGGCAGTCGGTGTGCCGCGCCTGCCCGCGGCTGGTCGAATGGCGCGAGCAGGTCGCCCACGAGAAGCGGCGGGCCTTCCGGGACGAGCGGTACTGGGGGCGGCCCATTCCTGGCTGGGGGGCACAGCGGCCGCGGGTGCTGATCGTCGGCCTGGCGCCTGCCGCGCACGGCGGCAACCGGACCGGGCGGGTCTTCACCGGCGACCGCAGCGGGGACGTGCTCTACGCTTCGCTGTGGCGGGCCGGCCTCGCCGCCCAGCCGACCAGCGTCGCGGCCGGGGACGGCCAGCGGCTGCTGGGCACGCGGATGGTCGCGGCGGTGCGGTGCGCGCCGCCGCTGAACAAGCCGTCCGTGGACGAGCGGGATAACTGCGCGCCCTGGCTGGCCGCGGAACTCGGGTTCGTGGCCGGCGGCCTGCGCTCGGTGGTCTGCCTCGGCCATTTCGCCTGGCAGGCGATCTGGCCCCAGCTGGCCGCCGCGGGGTTCGCGGTGCCCAGGCCCCGGCCGCCGTTCGGTCACGGCGCGGAAGCGCTGGTGCCCCGCGCCGGCGGGGCCGACCGCGCCGGCGGCGCGGACGGCACGGGCCAGGAGCCGGTGCTGGTCATCGGCTGCTACCACCCGAGCCAGCAGAACACCTTCACCGGCCGGGTGACCGACGTCATGCTGGACGAGGTGTTCGGCCGGGCGCGCCAGCACGCCGGCCTGTAACGTCTTCTTCTGCAGCGATCCGCTTACAGACTGTAAATGTTCCCGTAGAATAGTTACACGCCGTATCTGTTGCCAGTCAGTTTTAATTGGATTGGTGCAATTGGTTGAGAAAGGGGCTCCCCGTAATTCCATTATGCGTGCATTATCCGAACGGCGCGGGGTATCATCTCTGAGCCCCCGTAGCCCAAGGGAAGAGGCCGGCCCCCTAAAAGGGTCCCCAGTGTCGGTTCGACTCCGACCGGGGGTACGCCTGAGCTGTCCTGACCCCGCGCCCGCCGCGGCCATGTGGCTGATCGCCCGTCCCACCGCCAGTCCGTCGGCCGTCCGGTCTGGCCGCCGCGCTTCCGATTGCCGCTGGGCTGCAATTAAGCCAGGCAATCCATTTGGTGTGCTATTGCCGAGGCCGTTCCTAAAGTACTTCAGCGTTCTTTTGCACTTTCCTATGCATGTTCCCCTGGATGTGCTTTACGCGGAAGTGAACGAGGCCTGAGCGTCAGGTCGGCCTGAACAGCTGGTTACCTGAGTATCTGCTGAAACCGTGCCGGGCCTGCGAGGCCAGCCGGGATCAGCCGCTGGCGTCCGGGCCTGCCCGGGTGATCGTGATCCTGACCATGACCCGGCACTCACGGCGCATGGCCTCGCGGTAGTCATCCCAGTCGGGGTGCTCGCCGGAGATCCCCCGGTAGTAGTCCACGAGCAGGTCCATCGCCTCCGGGAGGTGGACGATCTCGGCGGTCCCCTCGGCCTGGACCCATTCCCCGAAGAAGGCGTCGTTCAGCACGCACACCGAGGCGCGCGGATCGCGGGCCAGGTTCTTGGCCTTGATCGCGGTCTCCCTGGTGCTGACCAGTATCCGGCCCTCGGCATCCACGCCGACGGTCACCGGTGACAGCTGGGGCCGGCCATCGCTGCGCGTGGTGGCCAGCACGGCACGGTGATGGGCGCGCACGAACTCCCTGACGCGCTGCGGGTCCACGTCAGAAGTTTAGTCTGATGCTGCGCTGCACCTCGTACTCGTGCACGATCGCGCTGGCGTAGCCGTGCGTCAGGCCATGCTCGTCGGCCAGCCAATGAGCGCGTTCGGTACACCGCAGGAACGCGGGGCCGTTCTCGAGGCTCCGGAACCACTCTCGCAGGTCACGTCCGGTGACCGTGGGGATGCGGGCGATCAGGTTCTTGTGCATCTCCGGAGAGTGGAACAGAGACAAGTGGCACCTCCAGGCGGCGGGGCGGGTGAACCCCTTCCAGACGAGACTGCACCACCGCGGGGCCCCTGACAACCCCCCGATGTCACCGTTTTGTAATACGACGTTGGGGGAGGGGGTCACGCCGGGCCGGGACCCGCCATCAGGACAGCCGCTCGAAGATCATCGCCATGCCCTGGCCGCCGCCGACGCACATGGTCTCCAGCCCGAAGCTCTTGTCGTGGAACTGCAGACTGTTCAGCAGCGTCGAGGTGATCCGCGCCCCGGTCATGCCGAACGGGTGCCCGACGGCGATCGCCCCGCCGTTGACGTTCAGCTTGTCGAGGTCGATGCCCAGGTCCCGGTAGGACGGGATCACCTGGGCGGCGAACGCCTCGTTGATCTCCACCAGGTCGATGTCCTCGATGGTCATCCCGGCCCGGGCCAGCGCCTGCCGTGACGCCTCGACCGGGCCGAGGCCCATGATCTCGGGCGACAGCGCCGACACCCCGGTGGACACGATCCGGGCCAGCGGCGTGATCCCGAGCTCGGCGGCCCGGGTGTCGCTCATCACGACCACCGCTGCGGCGCCGTCGTTCAGCGGGCAGCAGTTGCCCGCGGTGACCGTCCCGTCCGGCCGGAACACCGGCTTCAGCGAGGCCACCTTCTCCAGCGTGGTGCCCGGGCGCGGGCCGTCGTCCGCGGACACCACGGTGCCGTCCGGCATCGTCGCCGGGGTGATGTCCCGCTGCCAGAACCCGTTGGCCAGCGCCTTCTCGGCCAGGTTCTGCGACCGGACGCCGAACTCGTCCTGCTCCAGCCGGGAGATGCCGCGCAGCCCCGCCACGTTCTCGGCGGTCTGGCCCATCGCGATGTAGATGTCGGGGATCTTGCTGTCCTGCCGCGGGTCGTGCCAGACCGGCGCGCCGCCCTCGGCCAGCTTGCCGCTGCGTTCCTCGGCCGCATCGAACACCGGGTTCTTGGTGTCCGGCCAGCTGTCACTGCTGCCCTTGCCGAAACGGCTCACGCACTCGACGCCCGCGGAGATGAACGCGTCACCCTCGCCCGCCTTGATCGCGTGGAACGCCATCCGGGTGGTCTGCAGCGACGACGAGCAGTACCGGGTGACCGTGGTTCCCGGCAGGTGGTCGTGCCCGAGCATGACCGCGACCACGCGCGCCATATTGAAGCCCTGCTCCCCGCCGGGCAGCCCGCAGCCGAGGATCAGGTCAGCGAGCTCGGCCGGGTCCAGCTGCGGCACCTTGGCCAGCGCCGCGGTGACCATCTGAGCGGTCAGGTCGTCGGGGCGGATGCTGGTGAGCGTGCCTTTGAACGCACGGCCGATCGGCGAGCGGGCGGTGGCGACGATGACGGCGTCAGGCATGACGATCCCCCAAACTGGTGGTTAACCCGAAAGTAGCCTATGCCGGGGCTGACACTAATTCACCCGCTGACCTAGTGGCCCGGCGCGGAGGATAGCGTCCCTGGTTACCCCGTCCGGTGGGATAGCGTCGTTGGCCTAAGAGCAAGGTGATGAGCATGCAGGTACACGAATCCCTGATCGAGCTTTTCGGCCACACGCCGCTGGTCAGGCTCAGGCGAGTGACCCGCGGGGGCGGGGCCCAGGTGCTGGCCAAGGTCGAGTACCTCAACCCCGGCGGGTCGGTGAAGGACCGGATCGCGCTGCGCATGGTCGAGGCGGCCGAGGCCTCGGGCGCGCTGCGCCCCGGCGGCACCATCGTGGAGCCGACCTCGGGCAACACCGGGATCGGCCTGGCCATCGTCGCGATGGAGAAGGGCTACCGGTGCTTGTTCGTCTGCCCGGACAAGGTCGGCCAGGACAAGATCAGCGTCCTGCGCGCGTACGGCGCCGAGGTCGTGGTGTGCCCCGCCACCGTCTCCCCGGATCACCCTGACTCCTACTATTCGGTATCGGACCGGCTCGCCCGGGAGATCGAGGGCGGCTGGAAGCCCGACCAGTACGCCAACCCGGAGAACCCGGCCTCGCACTACCACACCACCGGCCCGGAGATCTGGGCGCAGACCGACGGCAAGGTCACCCACTTCGTGGCCGGGATCGGCACCGGCGGCACGATCTCCGGCACCGGCCGGTACCTGAAGGAGGCCTCCGGCGGCCGGGTGCGGATCATCGGCGCCGACCCGGAGGGCTCGGTCTACTCCGGCGGAACCGGCCGCCCGTACCTGGTCGAGGGGGTCGGCGAGGACATCTGGCCGCAGACCTACGACAAGAACATCTGCGACCAGATCATCGCGGTCAGCGACGCCGAGTCGTTCCGGATGACCCGCCGCCTGGCCCGCGAGGAAGCGCTGCTGGCCGGCGGGTCCAGCGGGCTGGCCGTGGTTGCCGCGCTGCGGGTCGCGCAGGCCGCCGCGTCGGACGACGTGATCGTGGTACTGCTGCCCGACGGCGGCCGGGGCTACCTGGCGAAGATCTTCAACGATGACTGGATGGCCGACTACGGGTTCCTCGCCGAGGAGACGGCCGAACCGCGGGTCGCGGACATCCTGGAGGGCAAGCAGGGCGGCCTGCCGCCGTTCGTGCACGCTCACCCGGACGAGAGCGTGGCGGCGGCGATCGAGAGCCTGCGCGAGTACGAGGTGTCGCAGCTTCCGGTGCTGAGCGCGGAACCGCCGGTGATGGCGGCCGAGGTGATCGGCTCCATCGTGGAGCGCGACCTGCTGGAGGCGCTGGTCTCCGGTCGGGCCCGGCCCCAGGACCCGCTGGGCGGGCACATGTCCGATCCGCTGCCGATGGTGGGCTCGGGCGAGCCGGTCAGCAGCGCGGTCCGGGCCATGGAGAAGGCCGGCGCCGCGGTGGTCCTGGTCGAAGGCAAGCCAGCCGGGATGATCACGCGGCAAGATGTGCTGACGTACCTGGCGGCGGGCGGCAAGAGCGGATGACGGCGGCCCAGGCGAGAAGGGGGACGCGCATGAGCACGGACGGATTCGAGACGCTGGCGATACACGCGGGCCAGGAGCCGGACCCGCTGACCGGGGCCGTGGTCCCGCCGATCTACCAGGTCTCCACGTACAAGCAGGACGGGGTCGGCGGACTGCGCGGCGGGCGCCTGCAGGGGGCCGCTGACGGCCCGGGGCGCTGGATCGAGGGCTACGACTACTCGCGGTCCGCGAACCCGACCCGGGGCGCGCTCGAGGAATGCCTGGCCGCGCTGGAGGGCGGGACGCGGGCGTTCGCGTTCGCGTCCGGGATGGCGGCTGAGGACTGCCTGCTGCGCACCGTGTGCCGGCCCGGGGATCACGTGCTGATCCCGCACGACGCCTACGGCGGGACGTACCGGCTGGCCGACAAGGTCCTGCGGGACTGGGGCGTCAGCTACCGGCCGGTGCCGATGTCCGATCCCGCCTCGGTGCGCGGCGCGCTGCGGGACCGGCCCGCGCGGGTGATCTGGGTCGAGACGCCCACCAACCCGCTGCTGTCGGTGGCCGACATCGCGGCGCTGGCCCAGATCGCGCACGAGGCAGGCGCGCTGCTCGTGGTGGACAACACGTTCGCCTCCCCGTACCTGCAGCAGCCGCTGGCGCTCGGCGCCGACGTGGTGGCGCACTCCACTACCAAGTACATCGGCGGGCATTCCGACGTGGTCGGAGGTGCGCTGATCGTGGCGGCTGCCGATCTGGCGGAAAAGATCGCCTACATCCAGAACGCAACGGGAGCGGCGGCCGCTCCGTTCGACGCCTGGCTGACGCTGCGGGGGGCCAAGACGCTCGGGGTGCGGATGGACCGGCACTGCCAGAACGCGCAGCGGGTGGCCGACCTGCTCGCGGCGCATCCTGCGGTCACAGAGGTGTTCTACCCGGGGCTGGCTTCGCACCCGGGTCATGAGGTGGCGGCCAAGCAGATGCGCGGGTTCGGCGGGATCGTGTCGTTCCGGTCGGCCGGCGGGGAAGCCGAGGCGGTGGCGGTGTGCGGCCGGACCCGGCTGTTCACCCTGGGGGAGTCGCTCGGCGGGGTGGAGTCGCTGATCGAGCACCCGGGGCGGATGACGCACGCGTCGGCGGCGGGGTCGGCGCTGGAGGTGCCCGCCGACCTGGTCCGGCTGTCGGTCGGCATCGAGACCGGCGAGGACCTGCTGGAGGACCTGCGCTCGGCGCTCGGCTGATCCGGCCCGGTCAGCCGTTCCAGACCATCAGGACCAGGATCACCAGCCAGATCAGAGCGGTCACGCCGCCCAGGGACGCGATCCGGCCGCGCTCCACGTGCCCGAGGTGCGCGCCCGCGGCGGGCGGGTCGCCCGGCAGCTGGGCCGGCCCGGAACTATCATCCGCGGCGCCCGCCGGCGTTTCCGCGACGGCCTGGCCGGCGCCCCTAGGCGCGGCGGCAGCGGCCTCGACGGCCGAGGCGTGCGCGTCCTCCAGCGTGCCGATGGCCCGGTGCTGGTCGCGCATGATCAGTACGAGCAGCACCAGCGAGACGACGAACAGGGTCATCGAGACGGTCAGCCACGGCTGGCTGAAGTCGTTCTTCAGCCGGGCGAGGATCAGGCCGGCGATCAGCACGCCCAGGGAGAAGATGGCGAAGAGGCGCGTGGTCCGGTACAGGTACCGCAGGACCACCAGATTGCGCTGCCTGATGTAGCGGGGCGTCGACATGATGGCCAGCGTGACCGGACCGATCGTGAAGATGGCCAAGCCGATATGCAGCCAGAGCACGAGCCGGTCGGTGAAGGACATGTCCCTGCCTGGCGGCCCTTAGCTCCCGCTCGGGCTGGCGCTGTCGCTCTCGCTGGGGCCGGTGCTACCGCTGGGACCGGTGCTGCCGCTGGCGTTCGCGCTGCCGCCCGCGCTCGCGCTGCCGCCCGCGCTCGCGCTGCCGCTGGCGTTCGCGCTGCCGCCCGCGCTCGCGCTCCCGCCGGCCGGCCGGGTCTTGGCGATGTAGGCCCCGACCAGGCAGGCGATGCCGATGACGAACGAGACGATCGCGCGGACCTGGTGGTGGCCGTGCCTGGCGCTGACCATGAAGTGGATCGAGTTCGCCGCGCCGGATACGTAGAGGATCCCGGCGATGATGGCTAGGACCCCGATGACGGTCAGGATGATCACCAGCGCCCCACGCCCTGATGATGTCCCCGACGGCGCTCCCGAGGATGCCCCCGACGTGCTTGCAGAACTCACGTGCTCCTCCTAGAAGATGGGCTGGGCCCACTTTAGGTCCCGGACAACCAGGTTGAGCTTACTGAGCAGGCGGGGGCGCCGACCTGGTCGTCAAGGCGCGAGACCCCGGCCCGGGCCGGCGACTCCCGGGACCCGGGCCCGAGACGGCGGGACGGTGACCGCTCCCGCCGCAGGCGCTTAGCTGCTGGACTTCGTCTTGCTGCTGAACCAGGCGCCGATCAGGCAGGCCACGCCGATGACCAGCGCGACGCCGCCCCGGGCGAGGTGGTTGCCCTTGTGGACGTGGCTGCCCGCCGTCAGGAAGCTGGGCAGCGAGGAGCCGGCGACCAGGTACAGGATCCCCACGATGATCGCCAGCACCCCGATCACGACCAGGATGATGACCAGCGGCTTCTTGCTGGTCGAGGTGCCATCAGACACGCTTGTACCACTCACAGTTTTCCTCCTAGAGGGCCACAGCGTCACGCGCCGTCCGCCGCCTTCATGCCGTCTTTGGGTTCACTACCTGCGGCACGGTACTACGGGCAGGCCCCGGAGCGGAGGACTTCCCAAAAGCGACGAAAG
>Ga0318554_10000350_pt1 | contig 15930 bp, 9 predicted proteins | sample GRESIP082b2f22_FD_203687 | JGI IMG/M metagenome (GOLD analysis project Ga0318554, IMG submission 203687) | Tropical soil microbial communities from Luquillo Experimental Forest, Puerto Rico - GRE.SIPMG.082b2f22 | ecosystem: Environmental > Terrestrial > Soil > Tropical forest > Bulk soil... | reverse complement strand
CGGCCGGTCCCTGGCAGCTCACCGAGCTCGCGACCGAGACCCACAGCGGCGGCGTGGCCCGCGCCAGTGTGCAGCTCCGGCACAGCGATGGCCGCAGCGTCGAGCGCACCGCCACCGGCGATGGCCCGGTCGATGCCGCGTTCAAGGCGATCGAGGCCGCGACCGGCATCGCGGTCACGCTGCGCAAGTTCGAGGTGCAGGCCGTGTCCGAGGGCGAGGACGCCCAGGGCGAGGCGCGGGTGTACGTGGAGTACAATCGTCGCAGCTACCGGGGCGCCAGCGTCAGCACCAATATCGTCGAGTCAGGCACGCGCGCGTTCCTCGAGGTGATCAATCGCATCGAGCTGGCGCAGACCGGAACGCGTACGCGCGAGGAGCGCGCCGCCGCGACCTCAGCCTGAGGATTAAGGAGCCTCCATGCCCATTCCCGCCACGCAGTTCATCTGGTTCAACGGCAAGCTCGTGCCCTGGGAGAAAGCCACGGTGCACGTGCTTTCGCACGCGCTGCACTACGGCTCCTCGGTGTTCGAGGGCGTGCGTGCCTACGAGACTCCGCGTGGCGTCGCCATCTTCCGCCTGCGCGATCACACGCGCCGCCTGTTCGATTCGGCGAAGATCTATCGCATCCACATGCCCTACTCCGCCGAGGCGGTGAACGACGCCTGCCGGCAGGTGATCGCGGCGAATGGCCTGAAGCGCGGCGCCTATCTCCGCCCGGTGGTCTTCAAGGGCTATGGCGAGATCGGCGTGAGCCCGAAGAACGATCCGCCCACGGATGTCGCCGTGGCCGCGTGGGAGTGGGGCAAGTACCTCGCCTCGCACGAGGAGGAGGAAGCCGGCGTCGACGTGTGCATCTCGTCCTGGAATCGCGTCGCTCCCAACACCCTGCCGGCGCTCGCCAAGGCCGCCGGCAACTACCTCTCCAGCCAACTGATCGCCGGCGAGGCGCGGCGGCTCGGCTTCGCCGAGGGTATCGGGCTTGCGCCCGACGGCACCCTCAGCGAGGGCTCGGGCGAGAATCTGTTCCTGGTGAAGGATGGGGTACTGCTCACGCCGGCGCTCGCGCACTCGGTGCTCGGGGGCCTCACGCGCGACACGGTGATGCGGCTCGCGCGCGAGCGCGGCCTCGAGGTGCGCGGGATTGCGATCTCGCGCGAGCTGCTCTATCTCGCCGACGAGGCCTTCTTCACCGGCACGGCGGTCGAGATCACCGCCATCCGCTCGGTGGATCGCATCCAGATCGGCGCCGGCAAGGCCGGCCCCATCACCGAATCGCTGCAGAACGCGTTCTACGGTCTGTTCTCAGGCAAGACCGCCGACAAGTGGGGCTGGCTCGATTATGTCGACATGTCCGCACCGCGCGTCGCGGCATCCGGCTGATGGCGCGCGCCCCGCAAACTCTCTTCGAAAAGGTCTGGCAGCGGCATCTGGTGTGCGCCGAGAGCGCGGCCACCCCGGCGGTGTTGTACATCGATCTGCACCTGGTGCACGAGGTCACCTCTCCGCAGGCGTTCGCGCTGCTGCGTGAGCGGGGACTCGCGGTGCGCCGCCCCGCGCGCACGCTCGCCACCATGGACCACTCGACCCCCACCACCACCGCGCAGGTGTTCGGCGGGGCGCCGATCGCGATCGATGCCGCCGCACGGCAGGTGCGCGAGCTCGAGGCGAACTGCGCGGAGTTCGGCGTCGAGCTGTTCGGCTTGCGGCACGCGCAGCGCGGCATCGTTCACGTCATCGGGCCCGAGCTCGGCCTCACCCAGCCCGGCATGACGATCGTCTGCGGCGACAGCCACACGAGCACGCACGGCGCGCTCGGCGCGCTCGCCTTCGGCATCGGGACGACCGAGGTCGGCCACGTGCTCGCCACCCAGTGCCTGCTGCAGCGCCAGCCACGTACGCTCGCCGTGGCGGTCTCCGGTCGGCTCGCCAGCGGCGTCACCGCCAAGGATCTGATCCTCGCCGTCATCGGCCGGCTCGGGGTCTCCGGCGGAACCGGGCACGTGATCGAGTACCGCGGCGAGACCATCCGGGGACTCGACATGGAAGAGCGCATGACGGTATGCAACATGTCGATCGAGGCCGGCGCGCGCGCCGGGATGATCGCTCCCGATGAGACGACCTTTGATTATCTCGCGGGGCGTCCGCGCGCTCCGCAAGGCGAGGCCTGGGAGCGCGCGCTCGCCGCCTGGCGCGAGCTGCCGAGCGATGACGGCGCGCGCTTCGACCGCGAAGCCGGCATCGATGCCGCCGCAGTCGAGCCGATGATCACCTACGGAACCAATCCCGGCATGGTGATGCCGATCGGCGGACACATCCCACAGCGGCCCGGGGACGCCACGTTCGCGCGTGCGCTGGAATACATGGGGCTCAATGCCGGGGAGCACATCAAGGATCAGCCGGTGAACGTCGTCTTCATCGGCAGCTGCACCAACGCGCGGCTCTCGGATCTGCGCAAGGCCGCCGCGGTGCTGCGCGGCCGGCGCATCGCCCGCGGCCTCACCATGCTGGTGGTGCCCGGCTCGCAGCAGGTCAAGCGCGCCGCCGAGGCGGAAGGACTCGATCGCGTGTTTCTCGATGCGGGCGCCGAGTGGCGCGAGTCCGGTTGCTCCATGTGCCTCGGCATGAACGGCGATGTGGTCGGGCGCGGCCAGTACGCCATCAGCACCAGCAACCGCAACTTCGAGGGCCGCCAGGGGGCGGGCGCGCGCACTCTGCTCGCGAGCCCGCTCACTGCGGAGGCGAGCGCCGTGCGCGGCCGGGTGACCGACCCGCGCGAGCTCGCCTGACAGGCGCGGCCGATGGAAGCCCTGAGGACACTGACCGCGCGCACCGTGGTGCTGCCGGCGACCAACATCGACACCGACCAGATCATTCCGGCGCGCTTCCTCACCACCACGACGCGCGCGGGGCTCGGTGCGCGGCTGTTCGCCGACTGGCGTTACGACGCGCAGGGCGCGGCACGCGTGGAGTTTGCGCTCAATCAGCCCGCGGCGGCGGGCTGCCGCATCCTCGTCGCCGGCCGCAACTTCGGCTGCGGCTCCTCGCGCGAGCACGCCCCCTGGGCACTCATCGACTACGGATTTCGCGCGGTCATCAGCACCGAGATCGCGGACATCTTCCGTAGCAACGCCCTGAAGAACGGACTGCTTCCGGTGATCGTAGACGAGTCCACGGCGGCCTGGCTCATGGCGCACCCCGGAGTCGAAGTCACGCTCGATGTCGCTCGCTCGACCCTCGCGCTCCCCGACGGCCGAACCGTCAGCTTCCCGCTCGAGCCCTTCGCACGGCACTGCCTGCTCGAGGGTGTCGATGAGCTCGGCTTCCTCCTCGCACGCGCCGCCGACATCGACGCCTACGAACGGCGCGCATGAAGGCACGGGTCGCGGTGCTCGCCGGCGACGGTATCGGCCCGGAGGTCATGGCGGAAGGCGTCCGCTGCCTCGAGGCGGTGGCGCAGCGCTTCGGCCACGAGATCGCGCTCACACCGCTGCCCTTCGGCGGCGCCGCCATCGATTGCGCCCGCGATCCGTTGCCACCGGACACGTTGCGCGGCTGCCTGGAAGCCGATGCGGTGCTGCTCGGGGCGATCGGGGGACCCCGCTGGTCGGCGCCCGATGCGCAGCTGCGGCCCGAGGCGGGGCTGCTGCGCCTGCGGCGCGAGCTCGGTACCTTTGCCAACCTGCGCCCGGTGCGCGTGCACCCGGCGCTCAGTGAAGTCTCGACGCTCAAGGCCGAGGTGATAGCCGGCGTCGATCTCGTGTTCGTGCGCGAGCTGACCGGCGGCATCTACTTCGGCGAGAAGCATCGCGACGCCGTCCACGCGCGCGATGTGTGCCGCTACAGCGCGGCGGAGATCGAGCGCATCGTGCGCGTCGCCGGGCAGCTTGCACGGGAGCGGCGCGGGCGGCTGACCTCGATCGACAAGTCGAACGTGCTCGAGACCTCGCGGCTGTGGCGCGAGGTCACCGAGCGCGTGATGGCGCGCGAGTTTCCGGAGGTGAGGCTCGAGCACATGCTGGTGGATGCCGCGGCCATGCATCTCATCCGGCGGCCGCGCGACTTCGATGTGCTGGTCACCGAGAATATGTTCGGCGACATCCTTACCGACGAAGCCTCGATGCTCGCCGGCTCGCTCGGTCTTCTGCCCTCGGCCTCCCTCGGTGAGGGCCCGCGCGGCATCTACGAGCCGATACACGGCTCGGCTCCCGATATCGCGGGGCGCGGCGTCGCCAACCCCTACGGCATGATCCTGTCGGTAGCGCTGCTGTTGCGCCATTCGCTGCGGCTCGAGGCGGAAGCCCTCGCGCTCGAGCAGGCGGCAGCGGCCGCCCTCGGTGCCGGCGCTCGCACCCCCGATCTGGTGCGGCGGGATGAGCGCCCGTGCAGCACGCGCGAGGCGGGCGACGCGATCCTCAGCAGGCTGCGACCGCCTGCCTGAGCGCCGTCGCCGGCAGCACGCGCGCGGCACGGACCAGCGCGCGGGCGAGGTCGGCGCGCAGATCCTCGAGCGCTTCGATACCGATGGAGAGACGGATCAACCCGTCGGTGAGTCCGGCGCGCTCGCGCGCGGCCGGATCCATCGCGGCGTGGGTCATCGTGGCCGGATGCGCGACGAGACTCTCAACCCCACCGAGCGATTCCGCCAGCGAGAAGCATTCGAGCCCACTCACGAACTCGCGCACCGCATCGTGTCCGCCCTCGAGCTCGAGAGTGATCATGGCGCCGAAGCCCCGCTGCTGACGCCGGGCGAGCTCATGCCCGGGATGGCGAAGGAGTCCCGGGTACCACACGCGGCGCACGTTCGGGTGGCTCTCCAGCCAGTGCGCGAGCCCCTGCGCGTTGCGCCCGTGATGCTCGAGACGCGCATGCAGCGTCCGCAGCCCGCGCAGCGTCAGGAAGCTGTCGAACGGTGCGCCGGTAACGCCGAGGCAGTTGGCCCACCAGGTGAGCTGCTCGTGGAGCGCCGGCTCGCGCGCCACCACCGCGCCGCCCACCACATCGCTGTGACCATTGAGGTACTTGGTCGTGGAGTGGACCACCAGATCCGCTCCGAGCGTCAGAGGTTGCTGCCAGGCCGGCGAGAGAAACGTGTTGTCGACCACGACGAGCGCACCGCAGGCGTGCCCGAGGGCCGCGACCGCGGCGATGTCGGTGATCCGCAGGAGCGGGTTGCTCGGTGTCTCGATCCATACGAGCGCGGCGGGCTTTGACAACGCTGCCTGCACCGCGCGCTCATCGCCAAAGTCGATGAACTCGACCTGCCGCTCGCCACGGCGCCGCCAGGCATCGAAGAGCCGATAGGTGCCTCCGTAGCAGTCGTGCGGCGCCACGATGCGCGCGCCGACCGGAACGAGATAGCCGGTGAGCGTGATCGCCGCCATGCCGCTCGCGGTGACCACCCCACCGCTCCCCTGCTCGAGCTCGGCGAGCGCGCTCGCCAGCAGGTCGCGCGTGGGGTTTCCCGAGCGGGTGTAGTCGTAGGTGCGCTTCTCGCCAAAGGCCCGAAAGGCGAATGTCGAGGTGAGATGCAGCGGCGGCACGACGCACCCGGTCGCATCGTCGCACTCGATGCCGGCACGCACCGTCTGTGTGATCTGGCTGCCACCACTGTTGGCAGCCGCGGCCGCCTGCCAGGCTGCGAGGGGGTCGAGGATAGGGCTCACTGCTTTCTCCGCTTACTTTCGAAGTCCGGTCTCACCGGTCTCCCGCGGAGCGTGCCGGCCGTGAATGCAGCCGGCTTGTCGCGTCCATCCCCCTATCCCTAAACGGACCAGGGGCCACGCTGACCGCTCATCTGTCGACGCCCGCAGGCGGCGTCGCAGGAGTTGGCACCTTTCCAGGATGGTTAAGCCTGGCGGTTGCCCCGGCGTCTAAGGGCCTATCCCTCAGCCGGTCTCGATGAGTAAGCAACAGTTTAAGGGGCTGGTACGCTGCGGTGCAAGCCACCGGGGCGGCCGAATCACGCCAGGGGTGGGACCTGGCTCGGGTGCGAATGCTGCCGGGCGGGGTCCTGCACCCTCGCGATGGCATCCTTACGTGTGTGGTTGCATGGAGGGTCGCGAATCGCCAGGCTGCGCCTCCAGCGTTGAACCCTTCGACATTCGCCAACATCTGACAGGAAACGATTCTCGGGGGTACATCCATGCGGATCGCAGAGCGTGTTCGCCGCCTCGCTGCTCATCCCTTTGTCTTCGCACTCGTGCTCTCCTGCACACACGCCGCGGCGTTCGCGGAAGTTGCCGTGCCGCCGGAGCTGCGCGGCTGGGAGGATTGGGCTCTGCAGGGCCATGAGTCGCATCGGTGTCCCTGGCTGGTACCCGGGCCGCCAACCGATGAAGCGCGCGTCTGTGCCTGGCCAGCGGTACTCGAGTTGCAGGTCGATGAACGGGGCGGACGATTCACTCAGCGGTGGGAGGCCGCGACTGACACCTGGGTGCCGTTGCCCGGCAGCACGGAGAACTGGCCCGAAGAAGTGACTATCGATGGCAGCCCGGCCGCGTTAGTCGCTCGTGGAGGGGGTCCGGCCGTACGCGTCGCACCCGGTGTGCATGCCCTGGCCGGAGTCTTCCGGTGGACAACACGCCCGGAGATGCTGGCGGTGCCGGAGAACGTGGCTCTCGTGAACCTGTCGCTCGCGGGTAACCGAGTTCTCAATCCCCAACGCACCGAGGCCGCGATCCTCCTCGGGGCACGTGCGGTAGCGCGTCAGGACAATCACCTGGATGTGCGCGTCTTCCGCCGTCTCGATGACCGTCTTCCGGCGTTGCTGACGACCGAAGTCCACCTGGCTGTTGCCGGTGAAGCGCGCGAGATTCGCCTCCCGGCGGCATTGCCCACCGGCTATCAGCCGACCGCGATCGAGTCCTCACTCACCGCGCGGCTCGATCCCGACAACGTGCTGCGCGTGCAGGTGCGGCCCGGAGATTTCACCGTTACGCTCCGGGCGCGTGGACCAAGCCCGGTTGCCGAGGTGCGCCTCGGCGAACGGCCGGCGCCGTGGCCCAGCGAAGAGGTATGGAGCTTCGCGGCCGATGACCGCCTGCGCGTGGTCGCCATCGAGGGTTTGAGCGCCCTCGATCCTACACAGGCGAACGTCCCCCAGGTGTGGCACGACCTGCCCGCCTACCGGATGAACTCCGCAGCGGTCCTCAAAGTCGTGGAACGCAGCCGGGGCCTCTCCGCTGCCGATGGCAACGATCTGCGGCTGCAGCGCACCGCATGGCTCGATTTCGCGGGCACGGGTTACACGATCGTCGATAACGTGAGCGGTCCGATGCGCCAGAACTGGCGTCTCGACCTCGGGGAGCCCTACAGCCTTCGCAGCGCGCGCGTCGCATCCGGCGAGCCCTTGCTGGTAACCGCCGGGATGACTGCCGGACTCACCGGTGTCGAGCTGCGCGGATCGACTCTCGAGCTCACCGCCATATCGCGCCTCGACCGCTCCGCCGGAGCGGTGCCGGCGACAGGCTGGCGTGCGCGCTTCACGGGGGTCGCCGGCAGACTTGTCATGGCACCGGGCTACCGGCTGCTCGCAGTGCTGGGCCCGGATTCGGCGCCGCAGGCATGGCTCGAGCGCTGGAGCCTGCTCGATATCTTCGTGGTTCTGCTGACAGCGACCGTGGCCTGGCGAGCCCTCGGCATTCGCACCGCGGCGATCGCACTGGTGGCGAGCGTGCTCACGTACCAGGAAAGTGGTGCCCCAACCTGGCTGTGGCTGGCGGTTCTCGTGTCGCTCGCCCTGCAACGGGCGGCTCCCCCCGGGCGACTGCGCGCCTGGGCGGCTGGGGTCCGAGTCCTGGCGCTGGTGCTGCTCGTGCTCGCACTCCTGCCATTTGCCATCACGCAGGCGCGTCTCGCCGTTTATCCGCAGCTCGAGGCGCTCATACCTGGACCCTACCCCCTTCAAGGGCGGATTGTCGGCGCTCCGCCGGTACGGATGCAGGTCGAGGGACTCGAAGAAGACAAGGCACGGGAAGGTCCCCGGGCCTTCAAGCGTACTGAGCCCGCGGCGCCCTCCACCGCCATCAGTGGCAGCCTTTCGGGTGCCGCCGTCTCGGGCAACGCGGCCGAGGAGCGCGTGCTGACCACGGGACCGCGAACCTTGGAGACGGAGATGCCGCGTTATGAGCCCGGCGCGGTCGTTCAGGCCGGGCCGGGCGTCCCGGCATGGAGTTACCACGTCTATTCCTTCTCATGGAGCGGAGCGGTCGAGCAGAATGCGACGGTTCACTTTCTCATCAGCCCTCCGTGGATGACACGCTTATGGCGCATCCTCGGGCTGTTGTTCGCGGTGCTGTTTGTCTTCGAGCTCGCACCACGTGAGCTCCCCTCGATTGCGGGCTGGGCCCGCGAGCGGGGAGCCGCAGCGCTCGGCGGGGTGGCCCTATTCGGGCTCGTGCTCGCCTGCGGTGCGCTGCCGGTAGCGCATGCCGCGACTACGCCGGACCCCGCTCTCATTGACCAGCTGCGCACGGAGCTGCTGGCGCCGCCGAAGTGCTCGCCGGACTGTGCCGCCGTGCTGTCCGCCGATGTGACCGTCAGCGCCGCGCGGCTGAGCGTGGTGATGGCGGTGACCGCGCTTGACGCGGTGGGCATCGCCCTGCCCGGGGCGGATCCCAACTGGACTCCCGATCTGGTGCAGCTGGACGGCGCGGGTGCCGGCTGGGTGCAGCGCGGCGCCGGGGGCTTCCGTTACGTGAGTCTGCCGCGCGGACGGCACGTGGCACGAATCGAAGGGCCGCTCCAGGCGGTCGATTCCCTGAGGCTGGCGTTTCCGGTCGCGCCGCAAGTGATCGACGTGCACGCCGCCGAGTGGGAAATCGGCGGAGTCAGCGACCGACGCCTGATGAGTGGCGCTCTGGAGCTCGCGCGCAAGCGCGTCCCCGCTGCGACTCCGGGCGCCGGCGGCGCGCGGCAGGAGGAATTTCCGCCTTTCGTCGAGGTCGACCGCTTGTTTCATCTCTCGCAAGTCTGGACGATCGACACGACCGTCACGCGGGTCGCGCCGAGATCGGCCGCCTTCACCATCAGCCTGCCCTTGCTCGCTCAGGAGGCGGTTACGACGCCGGGTCTGCAGGCGAGCGGCAGGAGCCTCGCTGTCGCACTTGGGGCCGGAGAAAACACGCGGAGCTTCGCCTCGATTCTCCCGCGCAGCGAGATGCTCGAGCTCATCGCAGCGAGTGGGAACAGCCACAACGAGCGCTGGCGCTTCGAGGTCGGGGCGACCTGGCATGCCGACTTCAGCGGCATTCCGGCCGTGCTGCCGGATCGGCCAGCGGCAACCTGGATCTTCGAGTATTACCCGCGGCCGGGAGAGCGGTTGAAGATAGCGGTGACGCGACCCACTGCATCGGCGGGCGGCACGCTAGCCTTCGACAGCGTTGCGCTCGAGACCGTCGTCGGCAAACGATCGAGCGACTCGAGTCTGCGGCTCAGTTATCGCAGCACGCAGGGCGGCCGGCAGACGTTGCGCATCCCGGCCGGCGCCGTGGTCACGCAGGTGCTGAGCGATGGGCAGCCACTCGGATTGCGGCCGGAACACGGTGAGCTGTCGCTGTCCGCGCTCCCCGGGGCTCACAACTGGTCGGTGGACTGGCGCTCTCCGAACGGGGTGGGAATCATCACGCGCTCTCCGCACGTCGAGCAGGCTGCACCCGCGAGTAATCTGCGAGTCTCGTTGCGAGTGCCGGACGACCGCTGGGTTCTTTTTGCGTCCGGGCCGGGAGTCGGACCGACCATCCTCTACTGGGGCGAGCTGCTGCTCTTCGTCATCGCCGCCTGGTGGATCGGGCGCTCGGCGCTCACGCCGCTCCCGGCGCGCGACTGGTTGCTGCTCGGACTCGGGCTGTCAACGTTCTCCTGGTTCGCGCTGGGGCTGTTCGCGGTCTTCATTGCGCTTTTCCAGTGGCGCGCGCGGCAGCCCGCTGCGGCGACACCGGAACGATTCAAGCTCCTGCAGCTTCTCTCGGCGTTCATTGCCATCGTTGCGATCGTGTCGGTCGTTGCCGCGGTGCCCGAGGGCCTGCTCGCGCATCCCGACATGCGCATCAAGCCGAGGGACGGTGATGGCACGCTGAGCTGGTTCATGGACCAGTCCGCCGCGCAGCTGCCGACTCCGAGTGTCCTGTCGATATCGCTGTGGTGGTACAAGCTCGCGATGCTCGCTTGGGCACTGTGGGTGTCGTTCGCACTCACGCGCTGGACCCGCTGGGGGTGGCAGGTGTTCACTCGCGATGGTTTGTGGCCACGAGCGCCGGGGCGGCCGCCGCTCACGTCACCTGCGACGCAGCCCGCGGAAACCTCCTAGCCCCTAGCGGGTCGCGAGGCTCGCCGCGCGGCGTTCCGCATCCGCCGCCCCGCCGTCATCGCCGCGTGCACGCAGCGCATCGGCAATGAGGCGCCAGGCGGAGGATTGGGCCGAGGCATCGCCGGTCGCGAGCGCCAGCGCCTTGCGCCCCATGGCATCGGCCTGCGCGGGGTTGTTCTCGGCGAGGCGTACGCGCCCGAGCTCGATCCATACCAGCGGGTTGTCAGGCTCGATGAGCACCGCCCGCTCGAGCGTCGCCGCCGCCTGCCCGACGTCCCCGCTGTCGGCCTGCTGATGCGCCTGAGTCACGAGTGCGCTCGAGGCCGCACCCAGATGAAACTGTTTCGAGGGTGTGGACGCCGATGGTTGTGCGGGAGGCACGGGGGTGAGCGGTGAGGGCGTGGGAGGCGGCGGCTGCGCGGGCTGGGCCGAGCCGGCTGGAGCCGTGCCGGTACTCGCCGGCGCCGGCTGCGAGGGTGGCGCACGGAACAGCGCACAAGCGCTAAGCCCGGTCATGACAATCAGCACGGGGAGGTAGCGGACACGCACCCGCGGAATGATATCCGCCAGTGCAGGCATCAGTGCGCGATGCTCCGCAGCCACTGCTGCGCCCGCTCGAACACGCCGGCGGACTGAGTCGCCGTGGCCTCCGGGAGACCGCAGCCGGGGCGCGGCGGAATGGCCGCATCGCCCGGCACGGCGACTGCGACGATGTCCGTTGCGCAAGCGGCAGTTGCTCTCAGACCGGTCGGGTACTCGATGTGGACCTCGGCGAGCGACTCGGGCATGGGAGCATTCCACGAGCTCGTGCCGAGGCCCGCCATGATGTGGGCCCACACCGGCAGCGCGCCGGCGGATCCGGTGAAGCCGGTCGGCTGGTTATCGTCGTAACCGACCCACACCACTGTGAGATGGTTGCCGGAAAAACCCGCGAACCAGCTGTCGCGGAAGTCCGAAGAGGTACCGGACTTGCCCGCCACCACCAGATCCGGCGGCAGCAGCGCGCGCCCGGAGCGTCCCGTGCCGTGATCCATGACCAGCACCAGCATGCGGTCGAGCTGATAAGTGACCTCCGGGGATGCCACCTGCGTCACCTCCAGCGGAAACGCCTTGAGCGGCTTGCCGTCGGCGCTGATGACCGTGCGTACCGCCCGCAGGGGGTTACGGAAACCGCCGTTGGCGAGGCCGTTGAAGAGCTGAGCCGCCTCGATGGGTGTGACATCGACCGCGCCAAGCAGCATGGCCGGCACTTGCGCCGGAGGCTGCGGCAGTCCGAAGCGCTGGAGCGTCGCCGCGACTTTCGGCAGCCCGAGGTCCAGCCCTACGCCGACGGTGGCGAGGTTGAGCGACTCGGCGAGCGCCCGGACCACCGGGACGGGTCCGTATACCTGATGGGTGAAGTTCTCCGGCGTCCAGTGCCCTCCGCCCGCGAGCTTCACATCGACCGGGGCGTCCTGCACGACCGTCGCGGCGTTGTAGCGGCCGCTCTCGAGCGCCGTCAGGTAGATGAAGGGCTTTACCAGCGAGCCCATCGAGCGATGCGCATCGAGCGCGCGGTCGAAGCCGTCGTATCCGACATTGCGCCCGCCGACGATCGCGATCACATCCCCGCTCTGCGGCGCGGTGACGACCACCGCGCCTTCGAGCGCGTCCGCACCGCGCTTACGCTGTCGATCGAGCCGTGCGAGCTCGTGCTCGAGCGCACGCTCGGCCTCATCCTGGGCGCTCGGATCGAGGCTCGTGTAGACACGTAGCCCCGCCTCGGTCAGGTCCTGATCGTGATAGTCGCGCCGCAAGGTGCGGCGTACGAAATCGAGGTACGCCGGGTAGTACGCCCCCGAGGGGCGCGTGCTGACTCCGAGCGGCCGGTGGGCGGCGGCGGTGGCATCTGCCGTGTTGATGACGCCCTGCTCGGCCATCTGTCGCAGCACCAGATTGCGACGTGCCAGCGCGCGCTCGGGATGGCGCCGTGGGTCGTAGTAGGACGGGCCGCGCACGATGGCGACCAGCAGTGAGACTTCCGCGAGGTCGAGCTCCGAAAGCGGCTTGCCGAAATAGAACTGGCTCGCGAGTCCGAAGCCGTGGATGGCCCGGTCGCCGTCCTGGCCGAGGAAGATCTCGTTGATATACGCATTCATCAGATCGGCCTTGGTGAAGTGCGCATCGAGCGCCATCGCCATGAGGGCTTCGCGCAGCTTGCGCGAGAGCGTCTGCCGCGAGCTGAGGAAGTAGCTGCGCACCAGCTGTTGCGTGAGCGTGCTGCCGCCCTGCTCGATCTGCCGGGCCCGCATGTTGACCCACGCGGCACGCAGCATGGCTGAGGGATCGACACCGTGGTGCGTGTCGAACTTGCGGTCCTCGACGGCTTTGAGGGCGAGCGGCAGGAGCGGCGGCACCTCCTCGGGGCTCAGGACGATGCGGTCCTCGCCGTGGATCGGGAAGATGCTGCCGATCAGCAGCGGCTCGAGGCGCAGCACCGGCACCTCGTGCCCGCTGCCGACCTGCAGGCTCTCGATCCCACCCTTTGCGGCGGTGGCAATGGTGAGCCGCTCGGCCGGGCGGGCCTCATCGGCGAAGCGCGCCGGGCGCAACGCCACCTCGAGGTGCTCGCCCGCAAGTCGATAGGTACCCGGGCGATCGGCGCCTTCGGTGCGGCGGTAATGGAGCCGCTGCAGCTCGTGCTCGAGATCGGACAGCGTCATCGGCAGACCCGCGTAGAGCTCGAGGGGCGCAGCGTAAACCTGCGCCGGCAGCGTCCAGCGCCGCCCCTCGAACTGCTTGACCACGAGGTGATCGAGGTAGAGCGCATAGAGCACGGCGGCGAGAATCGCCGCGCCGACGCTGAGCAACAGTGCGCGTTTCAGACGAACAGCTCCTCGGCGGGCGCACGCAGGTTGTAGTGCGAGCTCATCGTGTGACCGTAGGCGCCGGCGTTGGCGATGAGCAGCACGTCGCCCTCCTGGGTCGGCGGCAGCAGCCGATCGTGCCCGAGCACATCGGCGCTCTCGCAGATCGGACCGACGATGCTCACGAGCTCGGTCGCCGGCTCATCGAGGCGGGTGAGGTTGGCGATCTCATGGTATGCGCCATAGAGTGCCGGACGAATGAGCGAGTTCATCCCGGTGGCGATCCCGACGAAGCGCACTCCGCTCTTGGCCTTCAGCTGCGTGACCCGCGCCAGCAGGACACCCGCGGTCGACACGAGGTAGCGTCCCGGCTCGAGCCAGGCCTCGAGCTGCGGGTGCTCGGCGCGCACCGCGGTAAGGAGCGTATCGAGCGCCGCCAGATCGACGCCGGGCTGTTCGGTGCGCTCCGGTACACCGAGCCCTCCACCCACATCGATCACCCGCACGCCCGCAAAGAGGCGCGCCGCGCCAGCCAGCAACCGTGCCGTGTGCTCCCAGCTCGTGACATCGAAGATGCCGCTGCCGACGTGCGCCTGCAGGCCGGTGATGCGCACCTCGCCGTCGCGCGCCTGGCGTGCCAGCCCGCCGAGCTCGCCGATGGGCACGCCGAACTTCGAGCGCGTGCCGGCGGTGCGCACGTGCGTGTGGTGCCCGCGGCCGACCCCGGTGTCGACGCGCACGAAGATCTCCTGTGCGGCGAAGAGCTGCGGCCACGCCGCGAGGGCGTAGGTGTTATCGACCGTCACCCGCACCCCCGCCGCGAGCGCCCAGGCGTATTCGGCGCGCGGCGCGAAGTTCGGCGTGAAGAGAATCCGCTGCGGCTCGAGGGCCGGCAACAGCTCGAGTACCCGCTCGACCTCGCCGCGCGAGACGCACTCGAGCTCGATGCCCTCGGCATGCAGCGCGTGCAGCACCTGTGGGTGGGGGTTGGCCTTCACGGAGTAGTGCACGCGCGCGAGCGAGCCGAGCGCCCGCAGTGCCCGCGCCGCGCCGCGCACCACGTCGAGATCGTAGAGGAAGGCCGCATCGCGCTCGCCGAGCGCGGCCAGCAGCGCCGCGCGCTTCACCCGCCACCATGGCGCGGCGGGCGCGGCTGCGGCCGGCGGCCGCGCAAACAGCTGCTGCCAGGTGGGGCCGAGGACCTTATCGCCCGGCACCGGGCGAATGAGCAGCTCGTGCAGCTGGCCGACCAGCCGATCGCCCTGGTTCTCATCGACCACGAAGGTGAAGTTCAGATCGTTGGCGGCCTGACTCACGAGATAGATCTTCTGCTCCTCGAAGAACTCGAACGCGCCGCCGAGCTGGTGCAGGATCGCGCGGATGTTGCGTCCGACGAGACTCACCGAGGCGCACGGTCCGATAACCTGGACGCGGCACAGCCGGCCGAGGTCTGCGGCCAGGTCCGCCACGCGCGTGTTGTCGAGCGTGTTGGCGGCCGGATCGAGCGACACCGTGACGTTCGTCTCGGAGGTCGACACCAGGTCGACCGACATGCCGTGCTGCTTGAACACCTGAAACGCATCGGCGAGAAACCCGACCTGATGCCACATGCCGGGGCTCTCCAGCGAGATGAGCGTGATTCCTTTCTTGGTGCACACCGCCTTCACCTGTGCACTACCCTCGCCGGCCTCGGCGGTGAGCACCGTGCCCTCGAGATCCGGCGCCTGCGTGGCATACACATGCAGCGGGATGCCGTACTGCCGGGCCGGCAGGATGCAGCGCGGGTGCAGCACCTTCGCGCCGCTGGTCGCAATCTCCTGCGCCTCGTCGTAGTGCAGCGTACGCAGGAGCCGCGCGCTGGGCGTGGCGCGCGGATTGGCGCTGAACATACCGGGGACGTCGGTCCAGATCTCGAGCCGTTGCGCCGAGAGCTTGGCGGCGAGATACGCCGCGGAGGTGTCGGAGCCGCCACGTCCGAGCAGCACCGTGTGCCCCTCTTCATCGCGTGCGATGAAGCCCTGGGTGATGAGGAGCGGCGCGGTTTCTTCCAGGCGCGCGCGCAGCGCCGCATCGGGCGCGAATCCGGCCATCGCCGCGAGGAAGCTGCCGCGCGCAGCGCCGGCCTGCCGCTCGGCTCGCAGCAGCGTGCGCGCATCCACAGCCTGTGCGGGAAGACCGCGCGAGGCGAGAAAGCGCGCACCGATCGGTGTGAGGAGCAGCTCCCCTGCCGCCATCACCCGCGCGCGGGTGCGATCGCTCACCTCTCGCACGAGCGCGATGCCGGCCGCGATCTCACGCAGCTCGGCGAGCTGCCGCTCGACTTCCGCATCCACGGGGACGCCGAGCTCCTGCGCGAGCCGGCGGTGCCGTTCCTCGATCGCGCGCAGCTCCTCTTCGGGCGCCTTCAGCGCCGCGGCGTCGAGCAGCCGCTCGAGCCGATCGGTGATGCCGGCGAGTGCCGAGTGCACGATCAGCACGCGCGCACCTCGGCCGCGCCGCTCGGCCACGACACGGGCGATGTTGGTCCAGTTGGAAAGGCTCGAGACGCTCGTGCCGCCGAACTTGAGCACCATCCAGGCCGAAGGCGTGCGGGTCACTGGGGGTGGTTTCTGCGCGATGCCTTACAGCTCGTCGTCGTCGAAGTCTTTCAGGTCTTTCTCGAGCTTGCGGTCAGCCAGCACTTCCTCGAGCCGGCTCCAGGCCGCCTTGCCACGCTTGCCCTGATTACGGACGCGCTTGTCCACGCGGTCGAGGAGACGGTCATAATCGGTTCCGTCC
>Ga0318554_10000344_pt1 | contig 16019 bp, 26 predicted proteins | sample GRESIP082b2f22_FD_203687 | JGI IMG/M metagenome (GOLD analysis project Ga0318554, IMG submission 203687) | Tropical soil microbial communities from Luquillo Experimental Forest, Puerto Rico - GRE.SIPMG.082b2f22 | ecosystem: Environmental > Terrestrial > Soil > Tropical forest > Bulk soil... | reverse complement strand
GTCGATCAGCCAGTCGGCGAAGGCGACCATGGTGCCGGTCGGCTCCTTCTCGGCGTAGATGGTAAAATCCTTCTCGGTGTCTTCCTCCACCACTTGCGTGGCGGCTGCCTTTCTCGGCATTTCGTCTCCTTGGTTTTCGGGATGATTTTCTTAGTGGCCTTCAGCTTACCGTATTGCCGGTGCTTTGGCTACCTGTAATTGGCTATTCGCCAGCTGGACTTCTTTATCCGAAATCGCCATCCTGGGCGATTAGCTTCTGGCGCTTGTGCTTCCGCACTGCACGGATGATGTGGCTGGCCGGTCCGCCTTGCGGCAGGAATCGGGGTATGTCCGGGTCGATCTGCCTCATCTGGGCGTTCGCTATCCGGATGGTCGCCTTCCTGGCCCTGGTCTTAAGCAACGGGGTTCACCTCCTCTCATCTGGGGCTTGCATGCGACCGGGTCTGTCTGTGTCGGACGAACGCCGGTCGGCTGGCGTAAGCGGATGCGTCCGGCTAGAGGAGCATCACAACCAGTCCTAGCCACGCGATGATACCGAGGCAGCAGGCTACCACGAACAACGTCGGGTGCCGAGACCGCGCCCGGTAGTAACGCTTCCGGACCTGGTAGTGGTAGTGAGTTACTCTCTGGTTGGGCTTCCATTGCCAGGTCATGCTAGCACGTCCTTCAGTGCCTTGGGCTTGGCCGACATCAGTGCCGCGCGCTGGGCGTCGTTCATCTCGGCGATGTCGGACTCAACCGTACCTTCCGACCGTAGGTGGAAGATGGTCAGCTGGTTTGTCTTGCTGAGGTTGACGATCCGGTTCTCGTACTGTTGCCGGGTGTCATCGTTCCAAGGGTCGTCTAGTGCGACTAGCTCGTCCGCTGCCGAGAGATCGATCGCCTCCCCACCCGCGAACATGTTGATGACGATTACGCGGGTAGAGCCATTCTGGAACTCATCCTGGGCCTGGTCCCGCTGACGGCCGGTAGTGTCGCCGGTAATCATCAGTACCTTCCAGCCCTTGGCGCGGATCTCCTCCGCGAACAGGTTGGCCAGCTTGGTGAATCCGGTAGCTATCACGACCTTGCCGTTCTGGGCCTCGCGCTCCTCAAGGAACTGGAGCACCCATTCCAGCTTGTTGCTGTCACGGTTGGGGACGAACGTACCTGCGCTCATCTTGCCCCATGCTGACGCAAACTGCCGTAGCCGGGTAAGCTCGGCCAGCACGCCGTTGGCGAGAATCTCGCCGTTCTCCAGCCTAGCCTTAGCGTCCTCCTTCATGTCGTAGTACGCCTTGGCTTGCTTGCTGGTCATCTCGAGCGAGACGTCAACGTGGTCAATCGGTGGCAGCTGCGGGGCGACCTCGGCCTTGGTCCGTGCGAGGTAGTACGGCCTGAGTGCGGTGATGAATGCCTCGTCGTCAATCGGGGTATCGCGCAGAATGCGGTACGAGCCACCGTAGCCACCCTGGTCTACACCAAAGTGCTCAGCCGCGAAGTTCCAGAAGCTAGTGAAGACGTCGGGCCGACACCAGTTTAGCGTGCCCCAGGAATTGGTCAGCCGGGAACGGAACGGCGTACCGCTCAGTCCCAGCTTCAGGCCGTCATCCGTCAACTTGAGCTTTACCGCGCCTAGGCGGATCTGGCTGATGTTGTCGGACTGCTTGTTTGACTGGCTGGCGAGCGCGTGATGGCATTCGTCCAGCACGATGGCGTCGTAGGTCATGCCGTGAATCTGTGGAAACACCGGGTGGTGCACGATGCGGTGCTCGTGCCTGCCCTGGCAGCCGTTCCTACGGCCGGGCTTGATTCGGCCTTCCCAGCCATGCTCCGCGCACCAGCTGACGGTCGGAGCTGACGTTGAACGATGGTCCTTGTCGCCCTTGCAGACCCAGCGCCGAGCAACTCGGATCATCTCCTTGTTGACGACCAGCCAGCGACGCCCGGTCGCTCCGGCGAACTGCTCAAGCACCAGCTCCCGGTTGGCGCGGTCCTCTTGTGCTACGTACGCCTCCTCGCCGGTGAACTCACGGATTTTGGCAGCCCATACCGACCGGGTAGCGGTCTTGGGGCATGCGACTAGGATCGTTTCTGAGCCAGTCTCAATGATGGCCCCTAGGGCTTGGTAGGTCTTACCCAGCCGTGGGTCGTCGCCCAGGATGACTCGCTTTGACTGGGCGATAAAGGCCGTGCCTGTCAGCTGGAACGGTCGGTTCTGAAGAGCCTTGTACAGGCCGGGTGCCTCGGTGGGTACACGGGTGAGGCTGGCGCCGTTACCTGCGCGCAGCTGCTCGAGCTGCTCATTGCGGCGGTGCTCGTCCCAGGCCCACGCCGTCAGCCTAGGGCCGACCTTCAGGTCGTTTCCGAACGTCTTGCGCAGTGCGACGCAAGTGCTCCAGGCTAGCGGGTAGGTCCAGCCGGCGAACTTGGCGCCCGACTGGCCCTTGACCGTGAAGCTACCGTCCGGGTTGCGCCACAACGGCTGATGGCCCGGTATGGCCTTCGCCAGATCCTTACCGCGCCCGTTCATCCACGGGACGACCGCAAGAATGCGGTCGCCCCTTATCTCTGCTGAAACTGTCATGCTGCGTACCTCGCGTAACAGTCTGGGCCCATCCGCCGCTGGCGGCTGGTCTCGTCGGTGAGGTGCTTGCCGCACTTCTTACACTGGCCAAGCTCATCGGCGAACACGTTACCCGCGCGCTCGATGCCGAAGTCGATGATCTTTTCAAGCGCCAGCCGACGCTCGGCCTTGAAGACCTTGGTGTTGGCGTGCCCGCCGATGACCCGGCTGACGGTCCGCCAGCCCTGCCACTTGCCTTCGCGCGTCACGACGTTCACGAACCAGAAGTCCAGGTCGTTGTTGCCGGTCTTGCTCGGGGTGGCGTAATAGCCCTTCTCGACCTCGGTCGGGTTGAACTTGCCCTTGGTGACGGTACGCTCGCCGGAGTCGTCGACCGGCTTGGCGCTCTGGCTGACGTCCTGCGGGAGCTTGTAGCTCTCGCCGTGCGCCTTTGCCTCGCGCGCGCTGACTAGGCCGTCAAGCAGCTTACGGCCTGCGCCGTGCCGGTCCAGAGCCTCAACCGGCGTCTGGCCGGTGTACTCGGCGTTGAGCTGCTTCAGCAGGTTGCCGACGTAGTTAACCTGGCTTGCGCTCAGGGGCTTGGCCGGCTTGGCGTGCGTCTCGGTTGCGACGTTCTCGCCGTTGAAGCACTTCCGGACATCTGCGATGGTCGGGTGGTATTCCCGACACCTTCCGCACTTGATGCTCACTGCTCTACCTTCCTCGTGGTGGCCTTACGCTTCAAGGGTACCTGATGACTGGAGTTTCCGCTACCAGGTCTGGCAGTCGCTGTCGCGTGTGTGGTGGATGCTACAGCCTGGCGTACCGCGCTCGCAGCTGTCGGTCTCGTCACGGTCCCAGGCTACCGGCTCGCCGGTGATGTGGTCCGTCGCCATCTCCTTGCACACCCTACAGCCGTGCTGCGGCTGGCCGTGCCTCCCTCTGGCATGAATTCTCTTCAGCCGTGCCGGCTTGATCTGTAGGTCGTCGTCCGGCTCGATCCACTCCGGCATGATGTCGTCAAATTTGCCGTTCACAGCATTCCTCCTTCACGTCACGCGGGTTGACGACGATCTCCTCTTCACCGCGCCCGGTGAAGTATGCGATGACGCGCGCCTTACTGACCGTGCCCGTCAGGACGATGGGCTCGTCCCCTTCCTGGGCGAGTCTCTTTGCGAACCATTCGGCCTTAGCGCGGTCGAGCGTCCAGGACCATCCTTTTCTGGTGCCCCGGCTAGTTAGGCCACGGTAGATCGTCAGGGTGTCGGGCATGGCTGCTAGCGCCGCACGCTCCTCCTTGTTCATGATGTAACGTCGGCCTGGACGCTGGGAGCCTATCAGCAGCCGCGTCAGGCTGCCCCACTGCCAGATGTTCTCGGAGTCGGTCCACACCATTCCGACCAGATCCCAGTACTCGCGGTCGGTCAGCTTGCGACGGATAGTCCACAATGCGTCGCGCCGGTAAGGCCGTTCGTGCAGCCAGATGACGGAATTCCAGTCATGATTGCGCATGGCCTCTTCGAGTGCCGCACGCTTGTAGGCGTACTGGTCGTTACAGCGCCAGCGCATGTGCGCAAAATGCGGGATGTCGTAAACCAGCGGGTGCTTCAGGCACAGCCCTAGGAAATCGCTCTCCTCAACGTAGGGCACCAGGTCAGGGTGCAACGGCTCGTCGGCCCTAGCCTGGACTTCCTCAAGCCAGCTGCTGATGGCTTCATCGGTCTTGTTCATTTCGCCTTCCCTTGGGGTGTGGGGGACCAGGTGTTACCCCGGTCCCCAGTTCCTTACAGCTCGACGTCGCTACGGACGAACCAGGCCTGAGTCATGCCTTGCGACGGCACGTCCGACATCCAGATACCGTCACCGCGCCCGGTCACCTTGACTTCGTTTGGATGGATTCCGAGCTTGTCGGCCCACCAGTGCTTGGCGTCAGCCAGCGTCTGCTCGTGTGCGATCTCGTTCTCCTGTAGATCCAGCACGCGCCACGTCTTGTTACCTCCGCTGCTCTTGGGAAGCTTCTCGGTAAGCTCCCTGGCTATTTCAGCTGCCACTAGCTCGGGGATGGTGATGTTCCTGTTGCCAACCTTGAAACGGTAGTGCTTGAGGTACTGGAAAATGACTTCTTGTGCTGACATTGCGTTCGCCTTCCTAGTTGATCTCGGTCTTGCGGCCGGAGCCGGTGCCCCGCGCGCCGCCACTGATGTCGGCGTTGTTGGCGTGACTGACTCCACGATTATACGCCTGCTCGTTGAACGGGGCGTTGTGCCAGACGCTCCGACGCCGGCCACTGGTGGGCTTGGTCTTCGGCTCGTCGGCAATTTTAGCGCCACAACGGTCGCAGGTATACGGGTTGTCGCTCAGCTTGCCACAAGCCGGGCACCGGGTGTACAGGTTTGAGTTGCTCTCGCGATAGAAGTCCTCCAGGTCCTCCAGACGCCCGGTCAGCATGACCTCCGTACCGGCCTTACGAGTACGAGCTGCCTCGTACAGCCTGGAGGCGATCCGGTTGAGGTAGCCTTGCGCTGCTGACTGGCGGAACGTTTTGGTACCGCCCGCGCTAATGCGCGTAGGCTGCTCGCCACGTGCCTTGACTTCGTTGTGGTATGCCCGCTTGACCTTGCTGCCGAGCTGCCAGTTGGTACGGTACTCGTCCTCTTTCTCTGAGTACCAGATCTCGGCCTTGCTGGCTTGCCACTTCTCGTACATGTCGTCCGGGATCTGCCCGCGCTCGTGCTCTTTGTGGATGCCGTAAGTCCGCTTCTTCCAGCCGTACAATCCGGCGATCTCGAGCCAGTTGTACCCGGCTTCGTGCAGCTGATAGGCGTTGAACTCAAGGCTCTTCTTGGTCTGGATCTTCGGCTGAAGTGCGCCAAGCATGTGGAGGCGGAGCGTGGTGTACAGGACCTCGAAGTACCTGACGTCAGACTCGAAGCCATAGACCGTGCTCTCCCAGACGGTGTGGCCCTGCTCGTCACGCTTGTGGCCCGTGTAGTGCCGAACCTTACAGCGCGTGTGCCGCGCCACGTTGCTCGCCATACCGGCTACGTACCCGACGATGTCGGAGCCGGTGCCGATGTCAATCTTGATCATGACCGGCTTGCTGCGCTCTCCGATGGGCTTCGCCTGGTCTGCGGTGATCTCGTCGATCGCGTACTTGAGCATCAGTGCGTCAGCCTGCTCGCGCGCTAGGGCTGCCTCTGCGGGCGGTGTGCCTTCGTGCTCGGCCAGCGCGACCAATCCGCGCACTTTGCTGAGTACCTTGTTGAGTTCCACTGGTTCGCCTTCCTCGTGGTTTACGGTTCCAGTATACGCTACCCGGCGCCAGATGGCGCTGGTACCGGATAGCCTGTACTAGCTGACCTTGCGGATGAAGTCGCCGAACGCGGGCACCATTGACAGGTGCGACCCGGTGTCCCAGCGGACGAGGACCGCGCCGGTATCGTCGGTGCCGGTGACGGTTCCCCGGTCGCCGGGCAGGAGCTTGGTGAAGTTGTCGCTGGTATAAACCAGCTCTATCCGGTCGCCTATGCTGAATTCGCTCATGACAGTCCCAGCTTCTTTCTGGTCATGGGCCCAGCCGGGCCGACGTACTTGAGCCAGCCCTGCTGAAGCCAGTAGGCCGGGTCAACCCACAGGGCACGCTTGCCTTTGGCGTTGACTACTCGTAGAGCCCAGTAATCGCCACGGCTGCGCTCTAGGACCACGACGCGCTGTGGCTCGTTTTCACGTCCTGGGATGTGGATGTCCAGCTCCCAGACTTCGCCTACCTTCGGTAGGCCGGTTGGCGTCGGCATTGCGCACTCCTTAGTGCTCGGTGGTACTCGCTGATGGGGTCGGCTGACGCTAGGCGCCAGCCGTGCTCGGTGCCCTGATTGCTTACGCGGGCGTAGCTCGCCTCAAGGGTACCCGGTACCCAGACCACGCTGCCAGGGTGGCGCTCGTTAGTCCAGCCCCACGTAGGGCCGAAGTCGGTACGCCCGCACTTATGCGCCGACACACTACGCGCGCCGGAGCGACAGCCGTGGCAGGCTAGGCTGACGGTCATCAGAAGTCATCCTCACAGGGCTCGGACTCGCCGTAGTCGGCGATCTGCTCAAGGGTAGCGACGTAGATCATGAAGTCGTCACCGCAGTCCCAGTACTCGCCGTCAAACAGCATCTTACCGTCATCAGTATAGCTGATGTCTACGGCCTTATCGCCGGATCCCTCGACCCGGATGTTGCTTTGGTTCCAGATGTCGTCGCCAAGGACCCGGCCCTTAACCGGCTCGGTGATGACCCAGCTGAAGTCGCGCTCAGTCATTGTACACCCGAACCGTGAAGCCTACCGGCTTGAAGTCGGCCGAGACCAGATCCCAGTACTGAACGTCGCCGTCGGCGTCGCGCTCTTCATGGTTCACGACCATCACGATCGGCTGCCGGTCGACGTACCGGCTGACGAGCGTCAGGCCGACGTCACAGGCGTCGTCGTACACGCGGCCGAAGCCTACGCCTAGGTCGCTGGCCTCTGCCACGAACGTGCTGGTCTCTGCGTGCCACATCAGCTTCTCCGTGCTGACTGCGGGCGGTGTGAGTATCATTTCGCCTTCCCTCGGTTCGCTTGCCTACGGCAAGTTTACCCTACTTCTGCAGTTCTGGCTACAGGAGTACGCCGACTAGGAGCGCGACACGGGCGCAGCGCCAGTACATGTCGCACAACGCCAGCAGGCCGAGTGCCGGCCCCAGCCGCAGGGTGGCTGTCAGGCCACCCCACAGCGTGAGGAGCGCTAGGGTCCAGCCCATCTGCGCTATCTGCCGGTATGTCACCGCCAGTCGCTCCGGTCCGGCTTGGGCAGAATCTGGGGCCATGCGGCGCGATCCGCCGGCAGGTGGTGAAGCCAATGGCTTACGGCCTTGGCTGCCTCATCCTTGCTAAGGCCGTTCATCACGACGCTGTCGCCAAGGACCTCGGCGGCTGCCCGCACGACTGCGGTCGCCAGCTCGGTCTTCTGCTCGCGGGTCATCTTGGTGCTCGCGGGCTTGGGCTTGGGCTTGCTGGTTTTCGCCGGCAGGCTGACGCAGTCCTGGAACAGCACCGCGCTGCTGTACACGTCGTACGCCTTGTCGGCGTCGTTCGCGTAATCGCTCTCGGCGATCTGGCCATCCCAGAGTCCGAGCACGATCTCACGCTCGTCGGTGCCCTGCCATGCGAACTTGTTGCCCCACCGGGGCAGTCCCGTGCGTGGCGCGCGGGTCTGCTGGCATCCGGCCTTATGGACCTCGAAGTCGCCGTCGACCAACAGCACGGTCAGCTTGACCGGCTTGATCTGCTGGCTCGGAGCCTTGTTCGCCTCGGCGTTACGCTCCGCCGCGTCGCTGGCCATTTTGCGCGCCTGCGCGCGGGTCAGCTTGGCGGGCTTCGCCTGCGACCGGGTGGTCCGCTGCGTGGTCCGCGCGGCGGGCTTGGCCTTAGTGGCTGGCTTGCCCAGCCCGTTGGCTATGGCGTCGTTCAGGGCTGCTGGTCCTGGTGTACCGTCCGGGACGCCGTTAGCCTTTGCCCGGTCGGTCTTTGCCTGCTGTGCCTTACGTGTTGCGTTCATTGGGGTTCGCCTTCCCTTGGGTTGCTACTAGTATACGCCAGCCCGTCAGGACTGGTCGTCGAGGAGCCAGCCGAGCAGCTCCGGGGCCACTCGTACGCTGTAGGCGTAGGGAGTACGCCAGCCGCGAGGACCGGGGTACCCGCCGACGCCTTCAACTGCGATCGCGTCAAAGGCGATCTTCTTGCCCTGCGCGGTGAAGTGTGCCTTGAGTTTCTCGGCCATGGCCTCGGCTGACTCGCGTGACATTGCCTGATGCTGTTCGCGCTTTGCTCGTGCGTCCTTGCGCTCCTGGCGCAGCATGACGTAGTCGAGCCAGCTGCCGACTAGCTTGCGCTGGTCTACGGTACGCTGGTTGCCGGACTCGAGCTCGATTGTCACGCCCGGTGCCGAGTGCATGTGCCAGCTACGACTGCCGCTAACCTGCCGCTTGGCACGGGCATCGATGACTTTGACCTTCTCAGCGTAGTCGCTGGCCATGCCGTCGTTGCCGTAACTGACGTATGCCAGCCACATGCCGTTGGCCTGCGCGGTCTCTAGGTCCTTGAGCTTCATTGGTTCGCCTTCCCTCAGTACTTGATGCCTCAAGCCTACCTTACTGCAGTTGCAGGGCAAAATGCGGATGGCCCCGGAGGGGAAACGACACGACCTCGCCGGCTCTTCACCGGGTCTACAGGCGTCCTATACCGCGCTTGCCATGCGCGGAGTCGCTCGCTTGCGTACTGTCCCTCCGGGGCCATGTCCCGAGCCTAGCCTACGCCTCCGTCGTTTTCCGGTTCGCCCACGTAGCGGGCGTATAGCTTGACTCTGCCGTTCCTGAGCCTGAGGGTTGCCTCGAATGCGCCTGCTGGCTTCCAGCTTCCCCGGCCGATCTTGATGGACCAGCTCTTGGTGTTGAGCGCGGACTTACGGTTGCTGGGACCCTCCTCGATCATCGCCCAGCGCTTGGGGTGTGCGCGTAGTGCTGCCGCGATTTCCTGGTTCTTGCTCCGGCTGTGGGCCGGACTTCGGCTCGGACCCGGCTCCTCCCACTTCATCCTACGCACCTCACTTCGCCGGCTCGGATGACGGTGATGCCGTCGATGGTGACGACTTCTGCTACGTCGTACCACGCCGGTACTCCGTCGCCCGTGTCAAGGTACAGCTGAACCTCGCCGTTCGGGTCCTGGTGCACGTCGAGCGTGATCGCCAGCTTCATGCCGGTGATCGGATTGGCGCTGAACGTGGCTGCCGTGATGGAGGTATCCGTGGGCGTTAGGCCGTTGAGGTCTTCAACGACGCCTACGTTGTACTCCCGGTTCTCGATCTGTAGCGCAACGACCTGGTCGCTAACGCCTCCGTGCAGCAATGCGTCGCTGAGTTGTGATGTCTTCATGTCGCCTTCCCTTTGGTTAGTACCGTTAGCGGCTCCGTAGACCGCCAGCAGCCCGGTACGTCGTAGTATACGCACCACGGATCCGGATCGTAGTACCCGGTCGGCTCAACTTCGTAAATGAAGATCTCCGGCCAGTAGCCTAGCTTCTCCGCCATTGACTCGCCACCTAGGAATTCCGCCCAGAATTCTGCGGACTCAAGGTTGTCGGCAAAGAAGACGTGGCTCATAGGTACCTCGCTGAAGTTGGCCAGGTGGCCGACCTCAACCTTATCGCCCGGCCTGAGGATCGCCGGACTCGCGTGGTAAAACGTCATACGCCAAGTATACCCTACGACGCCAGTTTGCCGAGCTGGCCCTTCGCGAAGTCGTAGTTGCTAAACACGGCCTGGCACCAGGCCCAGCACTCATCGTCAGGCTCGCCGTACCGCGCCACTAGCTCAGCGACGTCACGCAGCAAGTGGACGTACACGGTCATGCGCTTATCCGGATCGCGCGTTGTCCACCAGCTCGGCACGTCACGGCTCGGAACGTCATTTCCGCGCAGCGCCATAGGCTCGCTAGGCTCTTTGCGCATATTCCGCCACTCCCAATCCTGCGGGCGGAACAAGTGCGGGTAGAACGGCTCCGGCTCATGCGCGCGCCGCGCGTTAGTGAACCGGCCCTTCAGCACCATTTCGTCAAACTCGCGGGTAGCAGAGTAGGCGATGGCCTTATGCCAGTACAGCGCGAGGCGTACGTCACGCAGCAGGATGGCTTCGTCAGGATGGTACGCGATCAGGATCTCACCGTCACGCGCCATGCCGACTAGGAACGCCTGCCAGCGGTTGCGTAGGACTTCGCCGTTCTGCATCACGAACCCATCGGTCGGGACCTTACGGGTCTCAACGTCAAGGAACGCCACATCAGCCCGGAACCGGCCGGGCACCTTCACAGTCAGGTAGGTCATACCTGCAAGCATACCCTAACGTGGACCGGCCCGGTACCTGGGGGCAGTGGTACCGGGCCGGGTCTTGGGTCAGCCTTCGTTTGGGATGTTGGCTACCGTACCGGCCTCCTGGCAGCCGTGGAACCCCTTCCATGCGACCGTAAGCTGCCTACGGCGCGGTGGGCTGGCTAGTAGGGCTACCTGCTCAGGACTGAGTCCCGCGCTCCCTAGTAGCGACTGGCATCGGATGGCCCATAGCAGCCTGTGGATGGTGTAGTGGCAGCTGTCGCAGACCTGGATCAGGTTCTCGGCCGTGGTCGGACCGCCCGCTTCGTGCGGCTGGATGTGGTGCCATACGAACCTGACCGGGCGTGGCTCGTGGTACCTGCCGATCTCGCATTGTGCTGCTGGCTTGCCTTCGTAGGCTAGGAGTGCCTGCATGACTACCCTGTTATCCAGTGGCTGGCCTTGCCGGGGCAGGCCTCCACCACGTCGCTGGAGCCGTTGCCGTTCGCCACGCACATGGCCCCGTTACGGTTGAGGAATCTGTGGTAGTACGGCCTATGGTGGACGCGCCAGGTCCACTGCTGGTTCTCGCTCGTGGTCGAGCATTTGTAGATCCGCGCCACATGCTGGCTGCCCGATACGCAGTATGACTGGCCGGCCTTGAGCCGGATCAGGTGGCTTCCTGATGCGCTGAGCGGGTAGCAGAACTTCCAGGCCTGGCTTACCGGAACCTGGAGCATGTACTCGCCATTGAAGATTTTCGCGCCTGCTGGGAGGCTGAATGCCTGGCTGCCATCATCCGTGGCTATGAAGTGCGTGCACGTCGTTGGCTCACGCCGGGCCGTCTGGCTCGCTGCGGCGGGTAGGGAGGCTGACAACGACAGCACCAGGGCCGTCGTCACCAAGGCTGGAATTAGTCTGGTCAATTCTGTCTCTCCATCTGAATTGGTTGATCCATGGCTTCGTCGCCATTGGCGTTACGCTCCGGTGGTTACCGGGGCAGCATTCCGGGCATCCGCCACATATGGGACAGATATGCCCACATAGCTCGATCACTATCGGTCTGGGTGCTCATGCCAGAATGGCATGGCTGGCGCCCGTAGGAATCGTATCCAGCGCTTAGCCCACTTGATCATTTGTCGCCTGCCTTCCGGTCGCCCTTGCCGGTCTTGTCGAGATTGGCCTTTATGCCCTGATTGATCTTGCCTAGAGCTGGCTTGACTGGAATCTTTTCGGCCTCTTCCTTGATGGCCTTCTCGATGTCCTTGTCTTTGCTCACTGTCGCCTCCAGCTTTCCTTGTGGATCGGGCACTGGCCGTTCTCTATTGGCAGGAAGCATGGCTCAGGCTGCTCGCATAGGGGCTTGTCTACGGGTATACGGTTAGGTGGATATTCCGTCGTTGCCCTGAGCCAGCGCTCTGCTATGACCTGAAGCCGAGTCTCGTCCATCCAGTCCGGCATGCCGTTGGGCCAGGCTAGTGCTATTCTGACGCCGAACAGTGTGCTGCCACCTTTGATGATCTGCGCCAGTGTCCTGGTGACGGCTGGATCTACCGGCTGTGTGTGTCCGCCCATGATGGTATGATCTCCGTTGCTATCTCGGATTTGACGTCCAGCAGCTCGTCGGCCATCGCCTCAAAGCCCGGCTGATGTACGTCTACGGTGTGCTCGATTGCTGCTTCCAGCGTTACGATTAACCGTTCCCACTCCGGGTACGTCAGCCTTTCGCTTTCCTCTTCTGTGAATGTCATTACACATATCACGCCTTGCGCGGTCTGCCTACCGGGCTGCCGTCAGCCTTAGCCTTGATGGCTGCTAGCTGGTACTTAGTGCCGTGATAGATCGCAGTCGGCCATTGACAGTGTGGCTGATGCTGGACCTCGACCAGCGTGGCCTGTCCCTTGACTCCGATGAGGCTACGTGCTGCCTCCATTTCGTCCTCGCCCGGCTCCACTATGATGTCCTGCTCTAGCGTCATGCCCCACTCCCCATCAGTATGGTTACGTCTTACGCCTACGTTACGTCGGGATGGCTAGTTTGGCTAGGCTTGTCCGAAAGTGTGGAATATCCGCCGCGCGAGTTTGGGGTCCTTCTTCGCGCGTCGTATTAGTGTTATGGCGTGGCGCGTGGCGTCCTTCGGGTGCTCTGGGCCTGGTGGGTACAGTCCCCACTTCTTGAGCCTGTCGTCTGGCGCGGTCTCGAATGCTAGGGATGGCATTTGCCATTCGTGCCCGGTGACCTGGCCGGCCATGCCCGTCTGTATGCAGAACTCAATCTTGCTGGCTACCCTGACTGGTGCTAGGTACTCGCGGTTGCGGAGTGGCCTACGGTTGTCGAAGTCCTCGATTACCACTGCCGGGAATATGTAGCGCTTGGCTATGCGGCAGAACGTCTGGGCCTGCCCGGTCTCTGGGCCGTCGAGCATGCCGTACTTCCAGTCGATAATCTCGCCTGACTCATCGCCGAAAATGCTGTCCATCGGAATTGTGATTTTGGCCCATCCAGTTGTTACGCCTGGATCAATTCCTATTACTACCAATTCGTTTTTGAATGACATTCGCCTGCCCTTTCCCTATTACCCGGTAAAGCCTTACGATAGCTCGGTTAGCCGGTAGGGTACGCCCGGAACATGGGAGGTGCCCGCCAGCCGGATCACTCGACAGCTTGACGGGCACCTCTACTGGGGAAGGCGAATTCACCAGCACCTGGCTGACCGGGCGGCAGCCGTTCCTCGTCCTCGGAAAGGGGAGGCGATAATGAATATACCCGCTCAAAGGCGTCTTACGCTACTCGGTGGTAGGCATAGGCTGGACGGGGAAACACGGTGAGGATATATGCAGATTACGCGGAACAATACTCAGAAGCAGGATTCTCGCCTATACCAGCTGAGGGCAAACGAGTCCTTATCGCCGGATACCACGGGCGCGAAGCACCACTAGTCAGCCGTGATAAGCTGTCTCGATGGCGCAACAAGTACCCGGACAGCAATATTGCGGCTAGGCTTCCGCGCGATGTTATTGGTATTGACGTTGACGCCTATGGTGCCAAGCATGGCGACCGGACACTGGAGAAGCTCGAGGACGAGCTAGGTCTTCTGCCAGCTACGCTCGTTTCTACCGCCCGGCACGACCTAGTTTCTGGGATTCGTCTTTACCGGATCCCGGAACGTTACTGGTCCGTTATCTGGCCTGGTAAGGCTGGACCTGGCATCGACATCATATGGCACGGCAATCGCTACATGATCGTATGGCCGTCAGTTCACCCGGATACCAACGGCGTGTATCTATGGTACGACCAGAATGACAATGGCGATTTCGTTACCCGCGCAGATGGTATTCCGGATTTTGACGATTTGCCTGATTTTCCGCGCAGCTGGTGCGATTACTTCGCCCGGATAGCGCATGATGCTGAGCTGGCGGATGTTAGCGATACCGAGCAGTGGGTGGCGGACAATGGTGCCGGACCCATGTGCGACTATATGGAGGAAATCTCTGGTTCCGTAGAGCTAGCAGATAATGCCCACGACAATACGCGAGATGGCCTAATAGCAATTTGTCGTGAGATGGCGCGTGGCCATACTGGTGGCGCTGAGGCCGTTACTCTGCTACGGGGCGAGTTTATTCGCGAGATCGCTGGGCGGTCGTCTTCCCGTAGGCGTACGGCCACGTCTGAGTGGAACAGGCTCCTGGATGGCGCCGTACGTCGCGCTGCCACGCTCATGAAGGATGGCCGGCCTTCCGTAGACCCATGTATAACCGACTACGTACCGCGTGACACTTTCCCAACGCGAGAAACACGTGACATCATTCTGTGGGCCGACGATGTCGAGGAAACGCGCGTTGACTGGCTTCAGAAGCCTCTCTTGCCTTTCGGCTCTGTGGTCATTACTGACGGCGATCCCGGCCAGGGCAAGACGCTCATTACCCAGAATGCTGTTGCTAAGGCTACGCGCGGTGAGCCGCTGTTCCCATTTGGCGATCATTGTGGTCGCGCTATCAACTGTGGTATTATTGGCGCGGAGGACGATCTCAATAGTGTGGTTATTGGACGCCTACGCGCGGCCGGTTGGCAGCGTGGTGAGCGTAATGTGGCCTTCCTCAAGCTGAAGCGTCGTAAGGGGAAGATTGAGCAATTGACTTTCCCCGAGGGTACGGAGCGCGTGCGCCAGTTCATTATGACTGGCAGTCTAGAGCTAGTTGTGGTTGACCCAGTCACGTCGTTCCTAGGCGAGAACGTACGGTCGCATGTGGACGCCTCTGTACGAGCAGCGCTTGGTCCGCTACTCCAGATAGCCCAGGATACTGGATGCTGTATATGGCTAATTCGCCATTTGAATAAAGACGGATCTATGAAAGCGATTTATCGCGGTGGCGGATCAATAGCCTTTTCCGCGCTTGCCCGATCGGGCATGATTACCGGACGAATTCCGGACGATTCCGGATGGTACGGAATGGCCCATGTCAAGTGCAACCATGGACGTCGTATGGAGACAACGCTAGCCTACTCGATTGAGGAGTGGCCTGAGAACCCAGATATCCCGATAATCGTATGGCATGGTGAAGCTGACGTCTCCGCGGACGAGCTGGTTTCTGGCCCTAGAAAGAAGCCTGGTCCGGCAGCAGATATGCAGGACGAGGTTGAGAGCGTTCTCAAGGAGATGTTCGAGGAGCGCGATACGTGGCCAGCTAAGGAGGCTTTCGCTGAAATCCGCGCAGCCGGATGTCCGGCTAGTGCTGCTGTTGTTGGCAAGGCTAGGGCGAAATTGGGCATCAGAACTGGCAATCAATTTGGCGAAGATGGGCGAATTCAGGGCTGGGTTTGGACGACAGAAACACGAAAACTACGGGGAATGCGATGAAACACGTCCCTGTTGCCCCCTATCTGGTATATCTGGTTGCCTGGCTCGCGCGCGATTCAGAGCCTCTATATATCTGGTATGGTAGTACCCAGAATACCAGATATACCAGATATAGGTTGACAGGGATTTTCGTGACCCAGAATAACTGTGCAGGTTACGATGGTAGATAGCTGGCGTACTACTCCACTACCTAGTGGATGGTCAGGCATTAGAAAGGCCATATTGCAGCGCGATCCTATATGCACATGGGGCTTTCTCAAAGGGGAATTGGCCTACGGGGAGGCCAATTGTAGGGAAGCTTCTACAGACGTTGATCACATAGGCTCTCCTGACGACCACGATAGTAATTCCCTGCGCGGATTGTGTAGCTATCATCACGCTAAGAGAACAGCTAGCCAAGGCGTCCTAGGACGCGCTAGGATAAGGCAGGAGAGACCTCGCGCTAGGCCCAAGCCTAGGCATCCAGGATTTAAGGAGGCGAGTGATGATAGCTAGGTACTGCCTCCGGGTGCAAAGGAATGGGGTCTGGTCGGGATTCCTAGGTACTACTCAGCGAAAGAATCCCCTTATCCCAGTAGGCTCTCTCGCTATAGTTCCCTCCTTTGTTTGCGCGAATCCGAAAGGGCTCTCTCGTCGGGAGTCCCGCAATAGGCTCTCTGGTCATGTAGATTCCACAACGGGTGGGGGTGTACCCATCCGGTGTGCATGGTGCAGCCCGGTGACGCATAGGTTGCA